>Ga0070737_10004397_pt1 | contig 14194 bp, 12 predicted proteins | sample Coa_R1_10_FD_66438 | JGI IMG/M metagenome (GOLD analysis project Ga0070737, IMG submission 66438) | Surface soil microbial communities from Centralia Pennsylvania, which are recovering from an underground coalmine fire - Coalmine... | ecosystem: Environmental > Terrestrial > Soil > Unclassified... | reverse complement strand
CGTCGCGCGTACCGTATGCCCCCGCTTGGCCGCCTCTTCCACCAGGTCAGCCGGAAGTTGCAGCTCCTCTGGAGCTACCAGCGTAAATTGCACGCGTTCGAGCAACGACAACAGCTTGATCAGCGAATGCACCGTGCGCCCGAATTTCAAATCTCCCACCAGGGCGATCTTCAGCCCGCGCAGCTCATGCAGCTCCCGCTTCAGCTCCTTGCGAATCGTATATAGGTCCAGCAGCGCCTGCGTCGGGTGCTCGCCCGCCCCGTCACCCCCGCTGATCACCGGAATGTGAGTCGCGGCCGCGAATTCCCGCACTGACCCGATCGTCGGATGCCGCATGACAATAATGTCCACGTAACCGCTGACTACCCGGCTGGTGTCGTAAAGCGATTCGCCCTTTGCCATCGACGAGAATTGAAACCCGGTCGTGTCCCGAACGCTGCCGCCTAAACGGTTGAACGCCGCCCCGAAGCTGATGCGCGAGCGCGTGCTCGGCTCGAAGAACAGATTGCCCAGAATCGCTCCTTCCAACACTCTGGTTATCTTCCTTCGCGCCGCGTACGGCTCCATCTGCTGGGCTACCCTGAATAAGGTCTCTAGATCGCCCACGCTGAACTGGTCGATCGAGAGAATATGACTGCCCCTGAAAAGCATCTTTGTGATTCTCTCACTCCCACACGTTGCCCCATGACCCCCGGCACCACCGTACTGTAAGCTCACAGAAAAATGAACTTTCTCCCGCGCTCGCGCCTGCTTAAACGTTCTGCCCTGTTCATGGCCCTTCTATCCTCCCTCGCCAGGGGCCAATCCCCGAAAGCCACTACGCCAGATCCCGCACCCGCAATCGTCGAGCGTAAACTCGCCGAACTCCGCCACAGCCCTCCCGAGTTGTATGCCCTCTTGTATCGCATGCCGAAAGGAGGCGATCTGCACAACCACCTCTCGGGCGCCGTTTACGCCGAAACCTTTATCCAGGACGCCGCCGCCCACGCCCTCTGCGTCGATAACCGCACGCTCTCCATCGAACAGCCCGCCACCGCCCCGGAGATTCACTGTACGGAGGCGGAAACCCCGGCCCCGCGCGCCCTCGAAGATAATCAGCTATTCGGGTCCCTGATCGACAGCTTGTCCATGCGCGACTTCGTGCCCGGCCGCGAATCCGCGCACGATCATTTCTTCGCCACCTTCGACAAGTTCAACGCCGCCTCCAGCGAAGAGTCCGGAACAAACGCCGCCGAAGTAACTCGCCGCGCAGCCGAGCAAAACGAGTCCTATCTGGAGCTCATGGCCGTCAGCGGCGGCGGGCGCATCGCCGCCCTCGGCAAACCTCTCGATCTGAACGCCGGCTTCGAGGCTGCCGCTTTGAAGCTCCGCGCCGGCCTGCCCCCGCTGGTCGAGCAACTCAAAACCCGCGTCGATCAGATGGAGCGCCAGCGCCGCGAAGCCCTCCGATGCGCTGCCGCCGATTCGCCCGCCTGCCGCGTGGCCGTGCGCTACATCTATCAAGTGCTGCGCGCCTTCCCCAAAAACCAGGTCTTCGCGCAGGTACTTGCCGGCTTCATGCTTGCCTCCTCGGACCCGCTGGTCGTCGCTATCAACTTCGTGCAGCCGGAAGACTACCTCGCCTCCATGCGCGACTATCACGACCAAATGCAAATGATCGATTACGCCAGGCGCCTCTACCCCAACGTGCACATCACGCTGCACGCCGGCGAGCTCGCCTCCGGACTCGTGCCTCCCGAAGGCCTGCGCTTTCACATCCGCGAAGCCATCGAGATCGGCCATGCCGAGCGCATCGGCCACGGCGTCAGTGTGATGTATGAGAACGACGCCACCGGCCTGCTCGCTCTCATGCGCGAGCGCCACATCCCGGTCGAGATCAATCTGACGAGCAACGACCTGATCCTCGGCGTCAAAGGCAATGACCACCCCTTCCCCGTCTACCGCAAGTACGGCGTTCCCTTAGCGCTCTCAACCGACGACGAAGGCGTGTCGCGCACACATCTTACGCAGGAATATCTCCGCGCCACCCTCACTTACAACCTTACTTATGCCGACTTAAAGCAGTTAGTCCGCAACAGTCTCGAATATGCCTTTGTCCCGGGCGCCAGTTACTGGAAAACCGCTGACTACCGCGCTCGCGTCGCCCCTTGCACCGGCAGCCTTCAAACCCATGCCTGCCAGGAGTTCTTGAACGCCAGCGAAAAGGCGCGCCTGCAACTCGATCTCGAAAAGCGCTTCGAACAATTCGAACACGCGCTATCGGCCGCATCCCGGCCCACCTCGCCCAGCGCACGACCCGCCGCTCGTAGTCAAGCTGCCGTTCCGCAGCATCCCGCCCCCTAAAAAGGGTAACTATTTACTTGACAGACTAGACTGAAGGGCGCATAATCGTTGTGTGGAAGCGCCCAAGACCCTGCAAGACGCGATTCTGTACTTCGCCGATTTCGAGAACTGCAAGAGCTTCGTCATCGAATTGCGCTGGCCGGATGGCACGGTGAAGTGTCCACGCTGCGGGTCGGAGCATATCTTCTGGATTGAAAAAGAGCGCGTCTGGAAGTGCTACGGCAAGCATGACCATGCGAAATTCTCACTCAAGACCGGCACGATCATGGAGGATTCCCCCATCGGAATCGATAAGTGGTTGACTGCGCTTTGGCTCATTGTGAACTGCAAGAACGGCATCAGTTCTTGTGAAGTCGCGCGTGATCTCGGCATCACTCAGAAAACTGCATGGTTTCTGAATCATCGTATCCGCATGGCCGTGCACAACGGCTCGATGGAGAAGGCAAGCGGCCATGTCGAAGCGGATGAAACCTTCATCGGCGGTAAGGCGCGCAACATGCACGTTGCGGAGCGGAAGCGCCGCATCACTGGAACTGGCGGCAAGGACAAGGTTGCGGTCATGGGTATTATGGAGCGCGGCGGGAAGGTTCGCACTTCGGTTCTTCCGAATTGCCGGAAGAAAGCGCTTCAGGATGAAGTCAGGAAACATGTAGAGGCTGGCGCTGCGCTCTACACCGACGCTCTGCTCTCCTATGATGGACTGGCCAGCGAATACGCGCATCAAATTATCGATCACGCTGTCGCATACGTGGACGGAAATGTTCACACCAACACCCTGGAAAATTTCTGGGCGCTATCAAAACGGGGCATCAGTGGTACCTATGTTTCGGTTGAACCGTTTCATCTCTTCCGGTATCTGGATGAGCAGGCATATCGATATAACAATCGGAAAGAGATGAACGATTTCGACCGCTTCAGGCTGGCCACTTCTCAAATGATCGGCAAGCGGCTTACTTGGAATGAACTGACCGGCAAGCAGGAAACTCCGACGTGGGTTAACTAAGAAAGAGTGCGAACGTCAAGTGCGCGGGAAGCGCAAACCATAATAGATAAATTAGACGAATGGAGGCGCGTTGAGTGGCAAGTTGGGATGAAATAAAGCAGAAGGTGGAGCAAAACGGAAACGTTGTTACTCTCACGATGGAAGAACTACGCAATGCTCACGGCGCGTACAAGCTGGGGGTGAACGTGAGAGCAGAAATCACCAATATTCTCGCTGGTATGGGCCTTGGCCACATTCCAGAAGTGCTCCCTACATATCAAAACGAACTGGTGCGGCTATATAAGAAGGGAACGCCCATCGGCGATTTGATCACAGTAGTACTGAATCCGGGCGAGCAAAACGATACCAAGCTGACTGGCCAATTCGCTACACCTGGAACCGATTATGCAGCGATTGTCCAAAAAATTAAGGAACTGGTCACCGAAGTAACAGGCTGATTAATTAATGTCAACGTTCCGGTGGGCTTCTTCTTTTCTCGCGGCTTTGGTTTCTTGAACGGACTCGGTACTGCGCTCTTTGGAACGGAAAGCATCTTCTTTGCGGCATCCCGGAACCGCTCGAACGCTTCCGGCCCTTCGTTCATTTCAGCGTGCGGCTTCATCAATCAGATTGTAGACCGATTCAAATAGCAGCGAGAAACCGCATGAAGTCTCGGACCCGCTCATATACGCCTAAGGCTTCCGAGAACTTGTACTGTTGTCGCGTGTGCGAAACAGGGTTTCGCCAAAGGTCACGCATGTACGTGCAATGATCCGCAGCATCAGAATATTTCGCCAGCAACGTTTCTTTCTTCGGGCCAGGGTTCAAAGCACGAGCGGCTTTAATCTTGCCCTGCACGTTCTCTGTGATCTTGTTCCAGTCGGCATATTCAATCGGGTGCTTGGCCTTTATGTGTTAGCCGGACTCGAAGGACCTTTGCCAAAGAGCGTAAACCATGTTCAGCAACGCGCATGAGGTGGAATACTGCCGCCGTTATTCAGATCCAGGGCCAAGCAGTTCCCAACCTCCCGGATCTCGTCTAGCACAGGTAATGGGAAAGCGGCTGTCACCTTCCCACCGAATAGATCGGTTCGATCCAAGTAGGTGGATTTCTCCTCCGAAATTCTCACCAAATGAGTCATCTCGAACTGCTGAATAACGGCCTCCATGAACGAGTGGATTGCTGACACTACACTTGACACGTCAATTCGGGGCTTATCCAGCTGAAACAGAGCGAATGCGGCCGCCTTTCTACACAACGGCATTTCGTGCTGCGTGAAGAACAGTTCCAGCTTCTTCAATTCGCCTTTGATGTGCGCTAGGGTGTCAGCCGTCGCTAACTGGCCGCCAAGGTTTTGGGCCTGACTGCTCCTATAGACGCCTTCAAAAGTTGCTAAGGTGGACCACCATTTGCAAAGGAGAAAACATCGAACTGGTTCACGAGATCCCACAAGCTCACCAGCCTGTTTGAATTCTCGCGACCGAGGCAGACCAGCGGCGCGTTCTCGCTGATGGATTCGTAAACGAGTGCGGACATTGGTAAACTCAGAGTGCGATTCAATTCGCCCGTGCTTCCAACACGGAACAAATCCAGCAGGAACTTTGACGGGGCGATAAAAATCGCCCCGTTCGCCTTTTCAGCCTACCACAGGACTAGTCTGCCAAGTAAGTAGTTACCCTAAAAAGCGCCCCCCATATGGCCCTCCATTCCCTCACCCCCTAAAATTGGGCTATGGCAGTCATTCAAAAGGAGGGCCGGGAGAGTTTTCTATACCGTGAGCGCCACTCCCTCGCTCATGTCCTCGCACAGGCCGTGCAAAAACAGTTTCCGGGCGCCAAGCTCGCCTTCGGCCCGCCCATCGACGACGGTTTTTATTACGACTTTCTTCTGCCCGCCCCCATCAGCGAAGAAGATTTCCCGGCCCTCGAAAAACACATGCGCCGCATCATCGCCGAAGGCCAGCAGTTCGTGCGCGAAGACCTGCCCGCGAGCCTTGCCCTCGAGCGCCTCCAACAGATGGACCAGCCCTTCAAGCTCGAGTACGCGCGCGAGCTCATCGCCACGCGCCATCTCGATTCGCTCAGCTTCTACACCAACGGTCCCTTTGTCGATCTATGCGAAGGGCCGCACGTCGAAAACACCCGCCAGCTTCCCCCGGACGCCTTTTCCCTCCACAACATCTCCGGCGCCTACTGGCGCGGCGACGAACACAACCCGATGCTCACCCGCATCTATGGCTACGCCTTCCCCACCGCCGCTGAGCTGAAGAATCACCTCGCCGCCGTCGCCCTCGCCAAAGAACGCGACCATCGAAAGCTCGGCGCCGAGTTAGGCATCTACGCAGTCTCCGAACAAGTCGGCAAAGGCCTCCCGCTTTGGCTCCCCAACGGCGCCGCCATCCGCCAGGAGCTCGAAAAACTGGCCTACGAAATGGAGTTCAAGCGCGGCTACAAGCGCGTCGCCACTCCTCACATCGCCCACCGCAGCCTCTATGTCACCTCCGGCCACATCCCGCTCTATGAGGACGCCATGTTCCCTCCCATGGTGCTCGCCGACGAGGCCGCTCCCGACGCCCCCGAAGAGATGTTCTATCTCAAGCCGATGCACTGCCCGCATCATCATATGATCTTCGCTGCCCAGCCGCGCTCTTACCGCGATCTGCCCTTGCGCCTCTCCGAATACGCGGAAGTCTATCGCTTCGAACGCGCCGGCCAATTGCAAGGCCTCACTCGCGTGCGCGGCATGTGCATGAACGACGCGCATCTCTACGTCACCCCCGAGCAGCTCAAAGACGAGCTCAAAGCCGTCATGGAGCTTCATCGCGCCTACTACGACCTGTTCGGCTTCACCAATTACTACCTCCGCCTCAGCCTGTGGGACCCCGACGACCCCAAGCGCCGCGCCAAGTATGTCGACGATCCCGAAGCCTGGGCCTTTAGCGAAGCCGTATTAAAGGAAGCGGTCGACGAACTCGGGCTGAGTTACACCATCGAAAAAGGCGAAGCTGCCTTCTACGGCCCGAAAGTCGATTTTCAATTCCGCTCTGTCATCGGCCGCGAATTTACGCTCTCCACAAACCAACTCGATTTTGCCGTGCCGGCGCGCTTCCATCTGCACTACACCGACCGCGACGGCACGCTCAAGACGCCCTACGTCATTCACCGCGCCCCGCTCGGAACACACGAACGCTTCATCGCCTTCCTGCTCGAGCACTATGGCGGTGCCTTCCCAACCTGGCTCGCGCCCGTGCAGGTCCGCATCGTCCCGATCAGCGACAAGTTCCTCCCCTACGCGCAATCCATCGAAGACCAGCTTCGCAATTTGCTCGTGCGAACCGAGGTAGACACAAGCTCGGACACCACCGGCAAGAAGATTCGCAACGCCGCCATCTCAAAGACGCCCATCGTCCTGGTAATTGGGGCCCGCGAGCAGGAACAAGGCTCTGTCACCGTCCGCCGCTACGGTATCGAGAAGCAGGAGAGCATGGCGATGGATGCATTTGTCGAAATGCTGCTCGCCGAGATCGCCGGCCGCCGCCACGTCAAGCCGTCTGACAGCGCCCCGCAGCTCACAAAAAAAACTGATTCAAAGTGATACGCTAATTCGCCGAAACTCACGAGTACCTGGAGGCCCACTTATGGGCCCGAGGAGTAAACGTGCCGGGCATCAGTTGGAAAACGATCTGGCAGAATCTGAACAAATGGTTCATCGGACCCCTGTTTACCGCCGCGATCGGCACGTTATTGATCGCCCGCATCATCGCCATTTTCATCGGCCCCGCCTACTACTCCGTGTATGTTGTCGGGCCGTTCAGCCAGGCGGGCATGAGCGATGTGCTCGATAAATTCAACAGAAAGGAGAATTCCTGGTCGATCGACGGCGTTTACGTGAACATGCAAGTCCAGGACGATCAAGGCGACCCCGCCGCCGCACAGCGCATCGCGGCCGACCTTGCCGGGCGCAAGGACACTTTGTTGATCATCGGTCACTTCCAGAGCACGAGCAGCAAGCAAGCTCTACCCCTTTACCTCGACGCCAAACCGCCCATTCCGGTCATCATGACCACGGAAACCACCACGAATATCCTGCCCGCGCCGCCTAACCCCGCTACTCATTACCCCGTCTTCAGATTGTCCCCCACCGATGACGTTCAAGCGCGCGCGGCTTTCAACTTTGCGCGCAAACACGGCGCAAAAACCTTTTGGGTCGTCAAAGACGATCTGGCAAACACCACCTATTCCAGCTACCTGGCCGACAAGTTCATGGAACTGGCGCAGACGCGCGATACCAGCGTAGAGTTGGAGACCAGTCCCACACTCGTCCTGCCCTCTTCCACCCTCAACCAGCTCAGTAACGATTGGATCTTCTTCGCCGGGAGCTGGCGCTCGGCACTGCTCTTTATCCGGCAGATGCATGCCAGCAAATTCAAACTCGCCAACATCCTGTTGAGCGACGGCTGTGCCACGCAAGACCTGTTGGACGCCAGCATTGAAGGAAAAGAACTGGAGAACGTCTATGTCACCTATCCGCTCGATGCCAAGACTTTCAACGAGAACCATTACAGCGCCTATGCCGATGACAGCCTGGCCCTGCTTGCAAAAGTAATCGATGAGGCAAATTCCGATTTTTATAATGGCGCGGCAGAGTACGGCGGCCTGGCGTATCGGATACGCAGTCTGGCCGGCATTCACCGCATCGGGGATGCACGAAACGCCGTCATTCACGCGATTCACTCGTTGCGCGAAGAAAAGATGCATCTTCCTCATGGAGACGCCAGCTTTAACCGGGACGGCGTGCGCCTCAGAGCGAAGTTTTACGTCTGGCGGATACAAAACAACAAATTTGTCGATGCCTCCTGAACACCTCAACGTTCGGGAGTAACTCTGGAGTAGAGCTGAAAAGGCGCCCAGTAATATGGTTTCCGGCGGCCGGAGGCGAGCATCGCCTTTTTCGCATCGCGCAGCGCCGTCGCGTACGGCTCGCCTGTCTCCATGCGGCCATAAAACACGTCCATCAGCTCCGCCGTCGTGCGGTCGTTCACGTCCCAAAGACTGGTCACCACATTGCGCGCGCCGGCTTGAAAAAACGCCCACGGGAACCCCACCAATCCCTCACCGGAAAACGCCCGCGCGCCGGCCCCCCGGCACCCCGAAATCGTCACCAGGTCTGCCGTGAGCGGAATGTCCATCACGTCCCGCGCATAAAGTTTGTAACCGCTCGCGCGCGGTGTCAAGATGATTGCCGAATCAAGCGGGCTCTGCTGGTTGGCCTCGGCATGCGCCACAAAGTGAATGTTTGAAAATTTCTTCGGCCCCGCGCCGCGATAGCGCTCCACCGTCGCCGACGCATTTTCGTACTCGCTCGTCTCGCCCGCCGGAAAATGATGCTTTACGCTTTTCAGCTCCTCCGCCGCTGCCAGCAGTTTCGGATACCCGGGCGCAGGCTCCGGATCGCCTAACAGCAGCAGCGATGCTCGCCCTCCACCCGCCCGTGCCGCTCTGCCCGCGCGCAATATGCCGAGCGACGGCGCCACCGACACTACCGCGTCCTCGATCCAGTAATGAGGCGCCGGCTTGTCCGCCAGCAGCGTCTCGAAATTCAGATTGTGAAGCGCGCCATCGGGCACGATCACCACCCGCCCACCGCGCGGCAGCCATGCCTCCGCCACCTCGATTAATGTTTGATACAGCCGCGTTCCCACCGCGCTGCCCCCCGCCAGCGGATCGCGTTTCTCATTCACCAGCAGCGCCAGATACGACGCCACATCTTGCGTAATCGCCCCCTCATCGGGCAGCTCCACCGTCTTCACCCCGCTGCCCGTCAGCACCCATAAATAAGACCGGCCCGGAGCCAGCCAATAAAACAGAAAAACTCCGTTGACCGCCTTGGCTGCCCGCTGTGCTTCCGCCACCAGCCTTCCGCTGCGCACCGCCTCAGCCCCATTCACATTCTGCGTTAGAACGCTCGCGCGGCTCGAATCCGCCACTTCTATTGCGCGCTCTACTTCGCCCTCCGACATCAGCACCGCCACATATTCCTGGTAAAACCGGATCAGATTCGATAAAAACGATATCTTGTAATCGCTCTTTAATTGATCGGCGCGGTTCTGTTCGATTACTCCCAGCGCCCTTTCAAAATATGTGCCCGCGGCCGCCAGCTCGCCGGCTTTCGCATACACCGATCCAAGCCCCGCATTCGCCTCCCACAGCACGGACGGAATCCCGCCGCTCTCTCCGGCCTCTATCGCTTCCCGATATGCTGCTTCCGCTTCCTCATGCCGGCCGCGATCTTCGGCCAGCGCCGCCTTGTTCAGCGTCAACTCCGCCAACTGCTCCTTGTCCTGTTTGTCGCGCACCTGGAGCGCGCGCTCGTTGAACTGCTCGGCTTCCTCATACGCGCCCGTCGATTCCAATGCTTGTGCCAGACTGCTCGCGCTTAAAACGAAATCTGCCGGATCGTCCCTCGCCGTCACGCTGCCCAGCGCTTTTCGAAAACATTCAATCGCACGCGCACGGTCCTGTTTCACCAGATAACTTGCGCCCAGATCGACATAGGCGTTGCTCAACGTGGTGGGTGCGCCGTTCTTTTCCTCCGCCGCTACCACCTGCAATTCAATCTTCAGCGCTCGATCCACGTCGCCTATTTCGCGATAACAGTCCGACGCGTTTTGGCTGGCCATCCGGCCCGTGGCCGTAAACCGCATCTGCGCGGCCAGTTCCGCGGCTTGCTCGAAGTACGGAATCGCGTCTCCATAGAAGTCGCGCTTGAATCGCGCCAGCCCCAAGTCCAGCAGCGCCTGCGTCCGCTGGTACTCCAAGCCCCGCTCGGATGCAATCTGCAGCCCTTTCTGAAGCGCCGCCTCGCGGTCCACGTTGGTAGCCGCTAACAGCCGTGAGCCCAGCAGAATATCGGCGTCCGCCTCCAACTCCCAGTATCCGAGTGCATGCGCCTGTGCCGCCGCCGACTCCAGCTCCCCATCGGCCTCCGCGGCCCGCTTGGCACGGTAGAGAAACCACGACCGTAAAATGCGGTGACGGATCTCTAAAGCGCGAAACTGCGCCGGCGGCGACTCCCTTAACAGCCCCTCCGCCCGGCTCGTTTGCCCGTTCCACAGCTCGATATCTGCCAGCAACAACGTGAATTTCCAGTACCACTCCGAGCGCGGCTGGTCCTGGAATTTTCTACGGCCCCGTAGCGCCTTCTCTTCCGCCGCCTTGTAATCCCCTTGCCGGAACAGTTTCGTCGCCGAGCTGAACAGCTCAGCGGGATTCCGCTCGCACCCCGCGCCTGCCAGTAGACATGCCGCCGCCAACCACCTAAGGATTCGTGTACTGCGGAGGCGAGGTCTGTCCGTTCGATGCCGCCTGCACGACCGTCCCTGAGCCGGTCGTCGAACTTTGACTGCCCGGCGAACCTGTGTCGTCCATTTTAAGACGAGCTCCCTCGCCAGCCGCCGGGCTCTCGCTCCCATCTGGTGATCCTAGCTGAAAGCGAATCAACGTGAGCCGCCGGAACCCTTCCTCAATGATGATCTCCCCAAAGTAAAACGATCCAAGCCCGTCGATGGTGAGCCGGTGTCCCTCGATCGCGGTATGCGGCGGCGCCCCGTCTGCCCAACGCAACTGCCTCACTGCCGTAGCGAAAATCGTGTCCGCCGATTTGCCAATAATCTGATTCGAACAACTCTGCCGGTAGGCATCGTCACGTAGCGCGCAATCGAGCTTTTCCTTGGTGTAGTTGTCCGTAAACAGCTTCGTATTCGTCTCCACCATCAGTTCTCGCCCGTCCACTACTACGCCGCGAAAAAAAGCCTGCAGCGTCCTGAACTCGTTCTCTCCCCGGCAATCCGACGTGCTCTCCAGCATCGCCTCCAACTCCTCGGCGAACACCGTGCGGCTGGACCCGAATAAATGCCACCAGGATTGGTGCTGCGGCACCTCCAACTTGAACCCCGTTACGATGGACTGCACCGCTGTCCTTATAAAAGGGCCGTCATCGCTGTAATGGGCCTGTGTGAATCGAACCGCGTCTGCGGGCGCCTCGCTGCCGCCATACACTTGCGTTGCCGCCGATTGATACGAGATAATCCCCGCCCCTCCTGCCTCGGCTCGCGCTTCGGCCCGCCCGCCCGTGATCGCCAGCACGCTGCTCGCCACCGAATCCAAAAAGTAATTCTTCGGCTGCTGAATATGGGCCGCTAGCCCAAGCGCGTCCGCGTGGAACAAAAATTGCGGCGCCGCATAGTTATCCCCGTTCATCTTTACGCCCTCCATCCTGAATGACAAAGCTATAACGCTGAACTTCGCTCTGCGGCTCAGCGGCCGAGCGCAGAATCATCGCGTACCGGCCGCCCGGGAACTCCCGCGTAGGCAGCAGAATCCCCAGCGAAAACGCTGCCACTTGCCACCTCCCGCAATCGAGCTTCAAAATGGTCAACCCGCCTTCGCGCTGAAACTCACAACTATAGGAGGCCTCCGCCCGCCCAGCATCCACTTCAAACGTTACGTTGAACCACGCCCTGCGCCGATCAATCGGCACCACCGGCGCGCCCTCGCGCGCCAACGAAGCAATCGCCTCGCTCGACAAAACCTGCGGCTGCTCCAGCCTCGGAATCAAAACCGCGTTCTGATACGTCACCACCGCGGCAAGCGCCAGCGCCGCCAAACCGGGAATCAGCGCCGGCATGCGGAACCACTCCCTCCAGCCCTGGCGCCAGCTGCTTTGCCGCGATACCTCCGCAGCTCCATCCTCCTCGCGCAAAACCTCCCTCACGTTCTCAATCGCAATCGCACCCTGCCTCACCAGTTCCCCGCAAATCGGGCAATCGAAGAGATGCGCCTCAAAATCCGCCCGCTCTTCCTGCGTGAATTCGTCCAGCAGGTATCGTTCCACCGCATATGTCTGCTCAGCCACTCTGTGTTCCATAGGTCACTTGCCTATTGGTGAAACTCGCACCGTTTTCGTATCATGCCCCCGTCGATTTCGCCATTCCCAACCCGTTCCGTTTCGTCAACGCCGTGCGAAAACGCGCCAGCGCCCGATGAATCCGGACCCGCAAATAGTCCCGGTTAATCCCCAACTCCCGCGCCACTTCCTCTTTATCTCTTTCCTCCAGAAACACGCGCCGCAAAACCTTGCGGTCCCCCTCGGAAAGCTTCGTCAATACTTCCTGTATCAGCTTCTTCCGCTCCTCCGTGATGAACTGCGATTCAGGATTGCTCCCCGTGTGCCCTCGTTCTTCTACGTGCTCCGGTATCTGCTTGAACCGCCCCTCGGCGCGAAATATCTCCGCCAGAATGTTGTCGCAAACCGAGTTCACAAACGCGCCCAGCCGCTCGGGATACTCAATCGACCCCTTCGTCCGCACTCTCTTCAATACCCGCAGGAACGTTTCCTGCCGCGCATCCTCAACCAACTGCGGAGACCGGAGCCGCCCCTTCAGCTTGATCAGAAGCAGGTCGCCAAAGTACGCCGTGAAGTGACGTTCCACCTCTTCATCGCCTCTGCTCAACCGCTCAACGTATTCACGATCAAAGACGTAACGCTCCAATCGCCCCCCGATTTGGTAGCTCCGATAATATAACGGCACTCGGATCGTGGTGGCGGAATTACGTTTCGCGGGGGGAGCGGTTTCAAGCATGGCGATTCAAAGCCAACGCAGCGGGAATGCCGGTTCCGTTGCGTACACACCTATACTGAGCCGCGCCTCGAAAACGTATCAGCCCAGCCGGTAAATTCGAACAGCCGGGCGAATTTCCATCGCCATCCTCTCTTATCCGGTTTGCAAGCGCCGGCCTAGGTTGTACCGGTACAAAGCGTCATATGCATGTCGCCTTGCTAACCGATATGCATTTCAGGCGGCAACGCCAGGAATTATCCAATGAGCTGCAGATACCAGGTCCGCATTTTCGAAAGCACACAAAAAGACGGCGCCACCAGCGCCGGAACCATCGTCGCGCCCGTCTCGCAACCACTCAGCATCTACGCCTACTCGGGCGAAGACGCCGAAAAGTGCATCCGCAAAGATGTCGCAAAAGGGAAACTCGCCCGCGGCAAGGTCTACCAGATCCTCCCGCTGATCGGTAACGCCGAACTCACCCGCTCCCTCGCCGTCGCCATCGACGGTTCCTTCGAGCGTGTCTTTCTCGACCCCGCCACCGGCCTCTACAGCGAGTTCCGCCGCATCCGCCTCCCGCAGCCAACCCGGCCCCCCGAGCCGCAACTCGCCGCGGCACTCCTCGCCACGCAACCCGCCGCTTAAAACGGGACGTCGTCTCGCACCGCCCGCGTCCGGGCCGTAACGGCTGCCTCGATGTGCTACGCTGCGCCTCTGAGGTTCCGCCATGAGCAATACCGAAGAGGCCCTCGAGAAACTGCCCTCAGTCACGGATTTTCTGTCCGAGTTCGTCGAAAGCGTCAAGGACAACGACGCGGTCAAGCATCTGGGCGAACATCTTCCAAAGTGGCTCACTGCCGCGTCCGAGACCCTCGGAATCTGGGCCGCACCCGTCAAGCTTGCCGTGAAGCTCTTTGAAAAGGCGACCAAGCCGCATTCTCCCGAAGACCTCGGATTCCTGGCATGTACTCTGGCCTGGCAAGCCGCCGCCGCCCAGGCTCTGCGGCTCTCCGCGCCGCCCCGCGACATGCCCGATCTCGGCAGTCGCGCCCAGATCCTCGAACGCATTCACAAACTTGAACTCCCGCAGCCCGGTCTCATGCGCTCGTTTTCCTTCGAGAGGCCGTACGCGCATCCCTTCTACTGGCAGGCGAACGCACAATTCGAAGCCGTGCTCCGCTATTTCGGATACGGCGACCGCGACGTACGAATCATCCTGACGAGCGTCCGCGACAACATCCAAGCGCAGCTC
>Ga0070737_10004395_pt1 | contig 14200 bp, 12 predicted proteins | sample Coa_R1_10_FD_66438 | JGI IMG/M metagenome (GOLD analysis project Ga0070737, IMG submission 66438) | Surface soil microbial communities from Centralia Pennsylvania, which are recovering from an underground coalmine fire - Coalmine... | ecosystem: Environmental > Terrestrial > Soil > Unclassified... | reverse complement strand
GGGTCCTGACCGTCGGCCAGAATACGGACGGCGGGCCAGTCGGGGCGATCATCGATCACCTGGAACTGCAGGGACAGAATGGACAGGCCACTTCGGGCCGCCCGCCGGGGATCGCTCATGCTGACGGCGTTTCATCGGTACGCCGGGACCATCGCCGGGGCAGGCCGGAAAAGGCCTGCGACGCACCACAGTCTAGCCAGCGGTTGGCGCCTCGCGTCCAGCGGCCGCAATGCCGGCATCCGTCTCCGCGGGACTGGCCCGGGGCGGGCTGCCCGCACCCGCGGTCACGCGGGCAGCCCGCCCGGCCGGGTTGAGCCGGTGGTCAGAGCTGGTTGTGCTCGAAGGTCGCGACCGCGTCCCCGTGGCCGAACTGGCCGCCGGTGAACCCGTGCACCCCATAGGACAGCACTGTATTGGCGTCTGATCCGTTGACCAGGGTCGAGCTCACGGCTTGCCAGAACCCGCCGAGCGCCTGGATCAGCGTCGGGTCGCTGCCGCCGGGATTGCGGGTACCGCTGACGGCGTTGGTGAACGTCAGCGCGTACTGCGGCGACAGTGTGCTGCCGGCCACGCAGATGTTGCAGCCGTTCAGGATGACGATGTTCGCTCCGTATACGCCGATCCCTGCGTACGGGGTGCCGCTGATCCCGTCGCCGTCGAACGAGCAGCCGTTCGCGATGACCGGGTCGCTCATGGCCGTGGACGATGACGACGAGTTGATCACGTTGAGCCCGTTCTCGAGGTTGGACTCGGTGCCGCACGCGGACAGGATGGTGGAACCGAAGAACTGGCCGTTCTGCCGGGTGTCGATGGTGTACCCGTTGGTGCAGGAGTCCGCCCGGCACCCGATCAGGCGGTTGTTCCCGCCCTTGATCACGAACCCGTCGCCGGTGCCGTTGGTGTTCCCGTTCTGGACGTGCACGTTGGACATCCAGCAGTCCTGGCCCTCGTAGTGCACGCCGTCGCTGACCGGCTCCTCGATGATCATGTTGCTGATCTGCCAGCCGTCCGGCCGGCCGGTGCTCTGGTTCGGCGCGTAAATGCCCATGCCGGTTGGGGCCACGATGCCGACCCGGTCGATCACCAGGTGGAAGACCGACCCGGCGGTGGCGATGCCGTGCACGCCAGAGGGGGCGGGGCCGGTGTGACAGTCGATCCACAGGTCCTTGATGGCGCAGTTGTACTGGGTCGCGCTGCTCCCGTCGACCACGATCACCCCTGGTTCGGCGGCCGAGCCCTGCGCCCAGGACGAGGAGACCCGCAGGGTGGACCCGTAATGACCGGTGAACCCGCTGGCGAGCTCGCCGACCGGGACGCACCCGGCCAGGATGACGCCCTTGGGCACCACCAGCGGCGAAGACACCAGGTAGGTGCCGACGATGGTCGAGCCGAGCGTCGGCCCCGGCAGGTACACCACCTCGCCCGGTGAAGCGGCGGTCAGCGCCGCCTGAATGGCCGCGGTGTCATCGGTGGTGCCGTTGCCCTTCGCCAGCTTGGTCAGGCCGGCGTTGTTCGTGACGTTGATCCAGTCCTCCACCGACGGATTCAGCGTCTGGGCCTCGGCGGGCTGCGATCGCCCGAGCGCCGACCCGGCCACCGCGGCCAGCCCAACGGCGCCGCCGGTCAGCACAGCCCGCCGTGCTGTGTTCGGCCGCCCCGCCTTCTCAGCGTCCTTGTTCCCGCTCACTTGCTTCTCCCCTGCCTCGTTGAATCCGAATTGTCCCAGATTTCAGTAATCGTATACTCATCTCCATAAGAGGACCATGCCCGCCGGGGCAAGGGGAGGCTGACCTCCAGGTAAGCGTTTGCAGAAGATCCGTACCTGGGAAAATCGCCCGGGGCCCGCCGACCGGGCAATCTGCCCGGGCAAGCGCGGCAGGCTCAGCCGGCCGAGCCGGCTGTGGCGGCCTCCTGCGCGGCCTGCTCCACCCGGTCGCGGTAGGTCCGCCACCACGCCTTGTCGGTGGACGGCAGGCTCGAGCGGCCGGCCGCCAGGCCGACGGTCTCGTCCAGGAGCTCGCGGATGATGTCCGCGTGCCCGGCATGCTGGGTGGTCTCGCCGAGGACCCGGACCAGGAGATGGTGCAGCGTCACCTCGTTGCGCTCGGGCGGCCACCACGGCACATGCCCGGTGGCGTCGAGTCCCAGCGCGTCGATGGTGGCGTCCGAGTGTGCCCAGGTTCGCCGGTACAGGCCCGTGATGAACTCGCGCGACTCGTCCGGGGCCGCGAACATGTCCCCGTTCGGCTCTGACTCGTCCCAGGCAATCTTGTCCGGGAACGGGCGGCCGAAGGTATCCCCGAAGTAGCCCTGCTCGACCAAGGTCACGTGCTTGATCAGGCCCAGCAGGTTGGTGCCGGTCGGCACCATTGGGCGGCGGATGTCGTACTCGGACAGGCCGTCGAGCTTCCACAGCAGCGCCTCGCGGGCATCCTGGAGGTAGCGGCGAAAGTCGGCTTTCTGATCGGACTCAGCCATGCGAACACCCTGTCACGACCCACCGACAGCCCGGCCTGCCGTGCGACTCATCAGGACGTAAATAAAGGGCTGCCATCACGACACGTTCCCTACGTTCTGATGAACGGCCTTCCACGTAAACGATTACCCGCAGAAGGGACGCGGGGGAGCCAGGGGACACTGGGCATGTGACGTTTGTGGCGTATGAGCGGCCGGTGCGGGTCGCGTTCATCGGCTTGGGGCGGATCTACGACCTGAATGTCCGCGGTTACCTGGACAATCCCGACGCCGAAGTCGTCGCGCTGGTGGACCCGGACGCGGACCGCCGGGCGCAGCGCCAGGCGGACTGGCCCTCGGCGGCCACGTTCGCGTCAGCGCAGGATCTGGCGGCCAGCGGCATCGAGGTCGACGCGGTCGAGGTGCTGCTGCCGGTCCAGCTGCACGCCGACGTCATTGTCGAGCTGCTCGGCTACGGCTGGCACGTGAACACGCAGAAGCCGATCTGCAACGAACTGGCCGAGGCGCGGCGGATGCTGGACGCGGCCACCGGCAGCGGCCGGGTGCTGCGGGTGATGGAGAACTACCTGTTCTACGAGCCGCTGCGCAAGCTCAAGGAGCTGGCCGAATCGGGCGAGCTGGGCCGCGTCTCGGGCTACCACATGAAGATGGTCGGCAGCGCGCTGGGCGGCTGGGATGTGCCGGTCAGCAGCTGGGAGTGGCAGTACGAGCAGATGAAGCGCGGCCGCGGCATTCTGGTTTTCGACGACGGGTGGCACAAGTTTGCCACCGCGCTCTGGCTGTTCGGGCCGGTCCGGGAGGTCCGCGCCTGGGTGGGCAGCACGTCGGTCGGTCCCGGGGTGGACATCGACGCGCCAACCACGGTCGTGTGGGAGCACACCAACGGAGTGCGCGGCGTCTGGGACATCACGCTGGCCATGGAGATGTACCTGCGCTCGGACTACTACACCAACGACGAGCGCTGGGAGATCACCGGCAGCCGGGGGTACGCCCGGGTCAACCGCTGCACCGGCCGCGGCATCCAGCAGCCCAGCCTGGAGGTGTACGCCGACGGCGAGATGCGCGGCTACCACGCACTCGACGACGACTGGGCCAGCAGCTTCCGCGACTCGGGCCGGCACTGGCTGCGCTGGCTGCACACCGGCGAGGGCCCGCTGCTGTGCAGCGGCGAGGAAGCCGTGGACGTGCTGCGTTTCGTGCTGGCGGCCTACGCCAGCAGCGCGTCCGGCGGCACCGGCGTCGATCCCGCCCAGGTCGGATAAGACCATTTTTGGTCCCGGACGGTGGCCACCGGAACGCCGGCCCGGACCGCCAACGTCGCGCTGGCTGGCCCCTTGACCAGGAAAACCACGCGGCCTATCGTACTCCCATTAGTTGCGAGTTAACTTCCATTCAATGGGAATACGGTGCAAGACGACGCAACCCCGGAGCGAGGCCGCAGCTATCTCGGCCGCCTGCTGGACCTACTCGACATAGCCCTCACCGATGAGGGTGGCCCGCTCTCGCTCACCGAGCTGGCCACCAAGGCCAAGATTCCGCTGTCCACCACCTCCCGGCTGGCCACGATGCTGGTGGACCGGGGCATGCTCCGCACGCTGCCCGACGGCCGGCTGGACGTCGGGTCCGGGTTCGTGCACATCGCCGTGCGGGCGCTGAGCCGGATCCGGGCGGACGCCCAGCTGCGGGCCGCGGTCAAGAGCCTGGCCCTGGCCACCGGCGAAAGCGCCAGCGCCGGGTTGCTCGTCGGGGATGCCATCGTGCTGGTGGCCCGCGAAGAGCCCGAGCACTCGCTGCGCGCGGTGGCCCGGGTGGGCGACATCATTCCGCCGCACACCTCGGCCATGGGCAAGGCGATCCTGGCCCAGCTGGACCCCGAGCGGCGGCTGGCCCTGCTGCGCCGGGTGGCCGGGGCCGACGCGGAACGGCTCGACGCGGAACTCACACCCGAACTGACCGAGGTGCAGCGGACCGGGCACGCCCTGGACGAGGAGACGTTCTCGGTCGGCCTGCGCTGCCGGGCCGCCGCCTTCCTGGACCAGGACGGCCTCGCGGCCGGCGGCATCTCGATCGCCGGCCCGGCGGCGCGGTTCAGCTATGACCTGGCGACGCAGAGCCTGCCGCAGCTCATGGCCGCGGTGCAGGACCTGTCGATCACCATCCCCACCGCCAGGCGGCCCGTCTGAGCGGACAAGGCGCGGGAACCGGAGGAAAGACCATGCTGGCAAGGAAGTCGGGAGTGGCCGCAACAGCCACCGCGCTCGCGCTGGCCGGCACGCTAGCGGCGTGCGGATCCGCGAGCAACCCCACCACGGCAGGATCGGGTAAGTCGGGGGGCACGGTGATCGTCGCCTCGGAGGGCGGCGAGTTCCAGACCATCCAGCAGCAGACCGCCGTGCCCGAGCTGACCAAGCAGGGCATCAGCGTGCAGTTCAGCGAGGGCGACTACACCACGATCCCGACCAAGCTCAAGGTGCAGGAACACGGCACCGCACCCTACGACGTGGTGGAACTGCAGGACACCAACCAGCAGGAGATCAAGGACGAGGGACTGCTCGCCCCGCTGGACACGAGCAAGATCCCCAACCTCAAGTACGTGGACCCGGACCTGAAGAACCCGTACTGGGTCCCGTTCATCCAGTCCGCCGGGGTGCTCGTCTACAACAAGGACAAGGTCAAGCCCGCGCCGACCTCCTACTCGGTGCTGTTCAACCCCAAGTACAAGGGCCGGGTAGCCGCACTCAACTACCAGCAGTACCTGTACGCGGCGGCGGCCTACGTCAAGCACGGGCCGCCAGGAACCGACTGGGACGCCGGCTGGCCAGCGCTCGAACACATCGCCTCCGGCCTGCAGATCTCTACCACGAGCTGGTCGCCGATGGGACAGGCGCTCGAGGACGGGCAGGCGTGGCTGGGCCTCACCTTCCAGTCCTACGGCGGGGTCTGGAGCAAGGCGGGCGGACAGCCGCTGGGCGTGGTGGTCCCCAAGGAGGGCAGCAACGCGGTGGTGTTCGACCTGGCCATCCCCAAGAACGCGCCGAACAAGAACGCCGCCTACGCCTACATCAACGCGATGCTGTCGCCGGCCGCCCAGCAGGGCTTCGCCAAGAGCATTGGCTACGCGCCGGTGACCAGCAACGCGGACCTCAGCCCGGCGCTGGAGTCCGCCGTGCAGGTGCCGTCCAGCGAGCGCAGCCGCGTCTACCCGATGAACACCGAGTACGTCGTGAAGAACGACGAGAGGTGGTACAGCACGTGGACGCAGAAGATCGCCAAGTGAGCCGCCGGGCCAGGGCCTGACATGCGCCTTTCCCGGCGGGGAACGCTCGGCCTGCTGGTGCCAGGCGTGGCGCTGCTCGTCTTGATGTACGTCGCGCCTGAGCTGTACTTCCTGCGCTATGCGGCCGAGAAGCCCTCGACCTCGTCGCTGGCCGTCCCCACCGTGACGGCCGGCACGTTCACCGGGTTCTTCCGGTCCGGCTACGACGTCAGCGTGCTGTGGCACACCGTGGCGATGGCCCTGGCCACCACCGTGGTGGCGTTCGCCGTCGCCCTGCCGGTGTCCTACGTGGTGGGCCGGACCACCGGCCGGGCTAAGACCTGGCTGGTGGTGCTGGCCGTGCTGTCCATGCTGGTCGGCAACGTGGTCCGGTCGATCGGCTGGTCGGCGATGCTGGGCTACGGCGGCATCGTGAACCGGATCGGAACGGCGCTGCACCTGCTCAGCGGGCCTGAGCAGCTCTCCGACACCTACCCGGCGGTGATCGTCGTGCTGGTGTCCGTGCTGCTGCCGGTGATGATCCTCACCCTGGAGTCGTCGTTCGGGTCGCTGGACACCAACCTGGAGCGTGCCTCGCGCGACCTCGGCGCGCCGCCCTTCCCCACGTTCTGGCGGGTCACCCTGCCGCAGGTGATCCCCGGCATCCTGGCCGGCACGTCGATCGTGTTCGTGCTGTCGCTGAACGCCTACGCCATCCCGGCGCTGATCGGCGGCCCCCGGGTGCCCGCCCTGGCCACGGTCATGTACGACTCGGTCACCCAGGACGGCAACTACCCGGTGGCCGCGGTCATCGCGCTGCTGCTCCTGATCATCGGGCTGGCCGGGATCGGGGCCTACTCGTTCCTGCTGCGCAGGCAGTTCGAAGGGTGGCGGACCCGATGAGGCGTGGGCCGGGCACGATCGCGCTCCGGCTGGTGACGCTCGTGGTCTACGTGTTCATGCTGGCCCCGGTCGCCCTGGTCATCTGGCTGTCGTTCTCCAAGTCCCAGGTGCTGTTCTTCCCGCCGCACGGCTACAGCGTGCAGTGGTACGAGCAGCTCCGCTACCAGCCGCAGCTCACCAGCGGCCTGTTCTACAGCCTGTGGCTGGCCGCCGCGGCCAGCCTGATCTCGGTGGCCGTGGCCGGGCTGGCGGCCATCGGCCTGTCCCGGGGCGTGATCCGCCGCCGCGGCCCGCTGGAGGGCCTGTTCCTCGGCCCGCTGATGGTCCCGGCCATCGTCACCGGGATCGCGCTGTACGTGTACCTGTACGTCATCGGCACCGGCCTGCGGTCCACGTTCGTGCCGACCAGGTGGGCGATGCTGCTGGCGCACGTGCTGCTCACGCTGCCGTTCACGTTCCGGATGGCCTACGTGGGCCTGAGCGGCATCGACACCAGCCTGGAACGGGCTTCGCTCAACCTCGGCCGCAACCGCCTGCACACGATCCGGCTGGTCACCCTGCCGATGATGCGCTCGGCGCTGATCGGCGCGGCCATCTTCGGGTTCATCTTCTCCTTCGCCGACCTGGAGATCAGCCTGTTCCTGGTGGGGCCGGGGCAGACCACGCTGCCGGTGGCGATGCTGGACTACGCCTCGAACCAGATCGACCCGACCATCGCGGCGATCTCGGCCGTGCAGATCGCGATCATCGCCGTGCTGCTGCTGGTGGCCAACCACTTCGTCGACTTCGGCAAGGCACTCGGCATAGGGAGGGCCCGGTGAGCGAGCTCACCCTGGAGCAGATCAGCAAGAGCTACGGCAGCGTCCAGGTGCTGCGCGAGGTCAGCCTGGCCATCGCCGAGGGCGAGTTCGTCGCCATCCTGGGCCCGAGCGGCTGCGGGAAGACCACCACGCTGAACATCGTCGCCGGGTTCACCGAGCCCGATGCCGGCCGGGTGCGGCTGGGCGGGGTGGACATCACCCGGCAGCGGCCCGAGCGCCGCGACACCGCGCTGGTGTTCCAGAACTATGCGCTGTTCCCGCACATGACGGTGCGCAAGAACATCGAGTACGGGCTGCGCGCCCGCCGGATCGGCGGCGCCGAGGCCAGGGCGCGGCTGGAGCGGGTCGGCAAGCTGCTCGGCATCACCGGCCTGGAGGACCGCTACCCGGGCCAGCTGTCCGGTGGCCAGCAGCAGCGGGTGGCGGTGGCCAGGGCGCTGGTCGTGCAGCCCGCCGTGCTGCTGCTCGACGAACCGCTGTCCAACCTGGACGAGAAGCTGCGCAAGTCGGTCCGGACCGAGCTGCGCGGCATCCAGCGCGAGCTGCGGCAGACCGCGATCATCGTCACCCACGACCACGAAGAGGCGCTGTCGCTGGCCGACCGGCTCGTGGTCATGGACGCCGGCCGGGTGGTGCAGGCGGGCACGCCCGACGAGGTGTTCAGCAGGCCGCGCACCAGGTTCGTCGCCGACTTCATGGGCATCACGAACATCTTCGCCGGGGCCAGATCCGGCGGCCGGTTCGTGACCGAGGGCGGCACCTCCCTGCCGCTGCCCGGTGACCTCCCCGGCGCGCCCTACGTGGCGCTGCGGCCGTCCGCGCTCCGGCTGGCCGCCGCGCCCGCCCCGGACAGCACAGCGTCCGCCGGCACGGCGCAGTCAGGCGCGATGCTGCACGGGGTGGTCGCCGACCGCACCTACCTGGGCGACACCGTGCAGTACCGGGTCGCCCTCACCGGGCAGCCGGAGACCGAGTCGGTCACCGTGCAGGCCAGCAGCGAGCAGGCGGGCGCGTTCGCCACCGGCGACCGCGTCGGCATCGAGATCCCGGCCGGGGCGGTACTGCCGCTCCAGGCAGACGACCACGAGTGAGCGAGGAGGACCATGGCGCAGGCAACCGGGGACCTGGCGGTAACGGCCCAGGAGTACGCGGAGCGCAGAGAACGGCTGGCCGGCCGGGTGGGCAGCGACGCCCTCATCGTGCTGCTCCGCCCGCTGTCCATCAACTATCTGCTCGGCTTCCAGTTTGCGGCCACCGAACGCCCGCTGGGGATCGTCGTGGACGGCACGGACCTGGTCGCGGTGGTCCCCCGGCTGGAACGAGAGTTCATCGAGGAGGCCAGCATCAGCCCGGTGGGCCTCGTCGTGTCCTACGACGACTACCCCGGCAACCGGCCGCCGATGGAACTGCTGCGCGACGTGCTCATCGAGCGGGGCGCCGGGACGGGGCGGCCGGTGGTCACCGACGCCGCCGGGTACCCGGGCGCCAGCGGCTACCGCGGGCCTTCGCTCGCCGCCCTGCTGCCGGACACCCGGATATCCATCTGCCAGGACCAGATCGAGGCCATGCGGCGCCGCAAGTCGGCGGCCGAGGTGGCCATTTTGCGGCGCAGCGCCGAGTACAGCGACCTGGCGCACGCCAGGCTGCAGGAACGGTGCGTGCCCGGGGCCAACGAGAACGACGTCTCGCTGCAGGCCGAGCACCTGGCCATCAAGGAGATCCTGGCGGGCCCGGCCGGGGACAGCTACGTGGCCGGCCACCCCTGGCTGACCGCACTGGTCACGCTGCGCGGCCAGATCGGCCCGAACGGCGCGTACCCGCACGCCACCAACAAGAACCTGGTCATGCGGGCCGGTGACGTCGTGGTCACCGCCGCCATGGTGTACGTGCAGGGCTACGTCGTGGAGCTGGAGCGCACCATGGTGATCGGGCCGCCCAGCGCCGGGCAGCGCACGTTCTTCCAGCACATGCTCGGGGCCCAGCAGACCGGCCTGGACGCGCTGCGGCCCGGCCGCACGTGCGGCGACGTGGACCGCGCCGTCCGCGACTACTACGAGCGGCACGACCTGACCGCCTACTGGCGCCACCACACCGGCCACGGCCTGGGCCTGGAGGTGCACGAGAGCCCGTTCCTCGATGTCGGCGACGGCACCGTCATCGAGGAAGGCATGGTGTTCAGCATCGAGCCCGGCATCTACGTGCCCGGCCTCGGCGGGTTCCGCCACTCGGACACGGCGCTGGTGACCGCCGACGGCGCGGAGTTCCTGGGCGGCTACCCGCGCGACCTGGACTCCATGACCTGCTCGCTGGACGGGCAGGCGGCAGCCACCGCGGCGGCCGGAGAATGACGGACCTGCCCGCGCGGGTACGGGCCGTCGCCGAGACCCACCTGGCTTTCGTCCGCGAGTACTCCGGCCTGCACGAGTACGACGGCCAGGTGCAGGACCTGTCCCCAGCCGGCGTTCGGGCGTCGCTGCGGCGGCTCGGCGGCGAGCCGCTGGAGGATCCGCTGGACGAGGCCACCGTCTCCGCCGCCGAACAGGCGGCCACGGTTCGCCTGGGCGAGCTGGAGTTCTACCGCAGCGATCCGCTGCTGCACATCGAGGCCATGGACCTGGCCAGCTACGACCGCGACTACGCGGACGAGGCCACCCGGGCCGGCGCGCGACGCCGGCACCTGGAACGGTGGCCGGACGCGGTGGACGCCGCCATCGAGTCGCTGGACCGGGTGCCGCGGGCCGTGGCGGCGGTGACCGCCCGGATGGCCGGCGGCCTGGCCCTGGCCGTGCAGCCCGCCGACGGGGCCCGGGGTGACCGGGCGCTGGCCGCGCTGGACCGGCTGGTCACGCACCTGACCGGCCTGGCCGGGGCGGACGCCGAGGAGGTCAGCGGCGTGCTCGGCGCCGGACCGCTGGCCAGGCTGCTCGGTTGTGGCGACGGGCTCGACGTCGACCTCGGGCAGCTCATCAGCCAGGCCGCGGCCGACAAGCAGCGGATCACCGCGATGCTGGCGGACGCCTGCGCCCAGCTGGCCCCCGGTGAGCCGTTGCGCACCGCGGTACCGCGCCTGCTGAGCCGCCACGGCACCTTCGACGAGGTGGTTTCCGGCGCTCAGCAGGTGGTGACCGAAGCCAAGCGGTTCATCACCCAACGCGGGCTGGTGCCGTTCCCCGAGGGGGAATGCATCGTGGCCGCCACGCCACCCGCCCGGCGCTGGGCCATGGCCAGGATCAGCTGGTCGGCCCCCTGGGAGCGGCCCGCGCCCGCGTGGTTCCATATCACCCCGCCGGACAGCAGCTGGGACGCGAAGGCCCAGGACGCCTGGCTGGCCCGGTTCGGCGACACCACGCTGCCGGTGATGACCGTGCACGAGACCTTCCCAGGTCACGCCAGCAACGCCATCGCCATGCGGCACGTGACCAGCCCCGCCCGCCGGACGCTGTGGTCCGAGCTGTTCTTCGAGGGCTGGGCCCACTACTGCGAGGAACTCTGCCTGGAGGAGGGCTTCCGGGCCGGCGACCCGCTGTTCCAGGCGGGGGTGGCGGTGGAGGCGCTGGTCCGGCTCACCCGGCTGGAGAACGCCGTCGCCATTCACACCGGTGCCGCCAGCGTGGACGACGGTGCGCGGCTGTTCACCGAGCAGGCGTTCATCGACGGCCCGGCCGCGCAGGCCGAGGCCAGGCGCGGCCTGTTCGAGCCGACCTACGTGCGCTACGCGTTCGGCAAGACCCTCGTCCGCGACCTGCGCGAGCGGGCCAGGCGGAGCTGGGGACCGGCCTTCAGCGTGCCGCGGTTCAACAGCGAACTGCTCGCGCTGGGATCACCACCGCTGGGCGCGGTGGCTGGTGCATTGGGACTCACCGACGAGAGGACATCGGCTCGATGACGGAAACCGGCGAGGTCACGACGGCGGCCAGGCTCTTCGAGCGGGCCAGGCAGCACGTGCCAGGCGGGGTCCACTCCAACACTAGGTTCCGGCAGCCCTGGCCGTTCTTCGCCGGCCGCGCGTCCGGCGCCTACCAATGGGACGTGGACGGGCAGCGCCACCTGGATCTGCAGATGGGCAACGGGTCGGTCGCGCTCGGCCATGCCCGGCCCGAGGTGGATGCCGCGGTCCAGCAGGCCATCAGCAGCGGGCTGACCACCGGCGCGGAGACCGCCGCGGCGGTACAGGCGGCGGAGGCACTGGCCGCGATCGTGCCCGGCTGCGGCCTGGTGCGGTTCGCCAACACCGGCACCGAGGCACTGATGAACGCGGTGCGCATCGCCAGGCACGCCACCGGCCGGTCCCGGGTGGCCAAGGCGGAAGGCGCCTACCACGGCTGGTACGACCCGTTGTGGATCTCCGCCTGGGCCCCGGCCGGCCAGCTCGGCGAGGAACGCAAGCCGGCCTCGCCGCCCGGGTCGGCGGGACTGGCCGCCGAGGCCACGGGGACCGTGGTGCTGCCGTTCAACGACGCCGACGCCAGCGAGGATCTGCTCCGGGCGACGGCCGGGGAACTGGCCGCCGTGGTGGTGGAGCCGACGATGATTGACATCGGCTTCGTGCCCGCCGATCCCGGCTACCTGCGGCGGCTGCGGGAGGTGTGCAGCGAACTCGGCATCATCCTGATCTTCGACGAGCTGCTGACCGGCTTCCGGCTGGCCCCCGGCGGGGCCCGCGAGGTCTACGGCGTCACCGCCGACCTGACCACCTACGGCAAGGCCATGTCGAACGGGTACCCGCTGGCGGCGGTCGAGGGTTCAGCCGATCTGCTCGGCCTGACCGATCCTGGCCGCGCTGGGCCGGTGGGCTGGGTCGGCACCTACAACGGGCATCCGGCCGCGATGGCCGCCGCCGCGGCCGCCCTGCCGCTGCTCGCCGACGGCACCGCCCAGGCCACCCTGGACCGGCTCACCAGTGACCTGCGCAGCGGGTTCGGCGACCTGTCGGCCCGGTACGGAATCCCGGTGGTGCTGGCCGGCGGCGGCGGGCACTTCCAGCCCTACTTCCTCGACGAGCCGCCGCGCAGCTACCGGGAGGCGCTGGGCAGCGACGCGGGGCGCTACGAGATCTGGGCCCGCACGCTCGAGCGGGAGCACATCCTCGTGCCCGCCCGCCCGCTGCTGCACTGCGCGCTGTCCACCGCGCACGGGCCGGCCGAAACGGAACTGCTGCTCGCCGCGACCGAGCAGGCCTTCATAGAGATGGGACGGACGCATGGCTGAGCAAGGACGGCAGATGGAGCGGGTCCCGGTGGCCCGGCTCGCCAACGACCACGACCTGAACCTGGTCGTGCACACCGTACGGGGCAGCAGGCCAGGCCCGAAGCTGGCCATGTTCGGCTCGGTGCACGGCGACGAGCCGCTGGGGTCGGAGACCATCCGCCGGGTGCTGACCCAGCTGGACCCGGCCGGGCTGCGCGGCACCATCGTCGCGGTGCCGGTGGCCAACCCGTACGCGCACCAGGCGCTGACCCGCAGCACGCCGCTGGACGGGGTGAACATGAACCGGATCTTCCCCGGCAGCCCCGACGGGTCGGTCACCGAGCGGCTGGCCGACACGCTGGCCGGGATCCTGCGCCAGGACGTGACCCACTTCGTGGACTACCACTCCGGCGGCAACTTCGCCCTGGTCGACTACTCCTACATTCACGAGCCGGGGGCGGAGATGTCGCGGGCCTTCGGCCGGCACGTGCTGTACTCGGGTCCCGGATACGAGGGCACCTCCTCCGGCTACGCGCTCTCGCTCGGCATCGCCACGATGGTCAGCGAGCTGGGCGGCGGATCGCAGCGGATCACCGAATATCTGGAGCACGGCATCCGCGGCACGTTCAACATGATGCGTGCCATCGGCATGCTGGACGGCGACCCGGCGCCGCCACCCGGCGACCAGATCGTGGTGGAGACGCTGACCGTGGTCAGGCCCACCACCGGCGGCGTGCTGCTGTCGGAGTTCGGCGCCAGCACGGTGGGCCAGCGGGTGCCGGCCGGGACCGTGCTCGGCCGGATCGTCAGCGCCGCGACGTTCGAGGAACTCGAGGTGCTCAGGGCGCCGTACGACCCGAGCATCCTGATCCTGGTCAGGGAGCCGGTGACGCACGTGGCGCCGGGCGACTACGGCTTCATGGTGGCTGACGGAAGCTAGCCGGCGACCTCGCGGAGCCGGTTGTTCAGCTTGTCGGCGATGATCAGGTTCTTGCCGTCCACCGCCACACACGGCGGCGAATCCAGCTCGGCCGAGGTGGCCGGGCCGCCGTCACCCGCGTAGCCGGCCGTGCCGTCCCCGGCGACCGTGTAGATGTCCCCGGCGGTCATCGCCTGCCCGTAGAACGTCCCCGACGCGGCCGCCACCACCCGGATCCGGTTGTTGCCGTCGTCGGAGATCACCAGGTTGCCGGATCCGTCCACCGCCACCACGGTGGGGTTGTCCAGCTCGGCCGAGGTGGCCGGGCCGCCGTCACCCGCATAGCCCAGCGAGCCGTCCCCGGCGACCGTGTAGATGTCCCCGGCGGTCATCGCCTGCCCGTAGAACGTCCCCGACGCGGCCGCCACCACCCGGATCACATCGTTGCCGCCGTCGGCGATCACCAGGTTGCCGGATCCATCCACCGCCACGTTCCCGGGCTCGTCCAGTTCGGCCAGGGTGGCAGGACCGCCGTTGCCGGCGTAGCCGGCCACGCCGTCCCCGGCGACCGTGTAGATGTCCCCGGCGGTCATCGCCTGCCCGTAGAACGTCCCCGACGCGGCCGCCACCACCCGGATC
>Ga0070737_10004394_pt1 | contig 14204 bp, 11 predicted proteins | sample Coa_R1_10_FD_66438 | JGI IMG/M metagenome (GOLD analysis project Ga0070737, IMG submission 66438) | Surface soil microbial communities from Centralia Pennsylvania, which are recovering from an underground coalmine fire - Coalmine... | ecosystem: Environmental > Terrestrial > Soil > Unclassified... | reverse complement strand
GGGCCGCCGGCCACCAACGCCGCCACGCTCGCCAGCCAGACCGCCCCGCCCAGGGCCACGGCGCCCAGCCGCGCGCGCGGGCGCGGGCGCCAGGCCGCGCGGTGCGCCACGCGCGCGGCCAGCCACACGACCCACAGCCCTGTCAAGATCGTGTGCAGGACGAAGAACAGGTACTCTTCCAGCGGCACCCAGCCCAGCGTGAGGCCGGCCACCAGGCGCGGGTTGTACCACCACACGCCGTTGGCGACCAGGTAATTGTCCCACGGGGTGGTGTACCCCACGGCGAGCAGCACGTGCAGGCCGATCGCTGGCGCCGCGCCGAGCCCGTGCAGCGCCGCCGGCCGGTCTACGCCGCGCCGTCGGTCGCGCGCCAGCAGCAGCGCCAGCCCGACGATCGGCACCACCACGAACAGCGCCAGGAACTGGAAATAGGTCATCGCGGCGCCTCCACGCGCAGCCCGATCGACGCCCGGGGCACCAGCGTCGCCCCCATGTGCGGCGCCACCCGTCGCGCCTCCACCTGTAGGTCCCAGCGCTGGAGCAGCGTGGCCAGGACGAGCGGCGCCTCGAGCTGGGCGAACGCGCCGCCGACGCAGTTGCGTGGGCCGCCGCCGAACGGCACGTAGCTGTACGGATACGGCGGCGGGTCGGCCGCCCAGCGCTCGGGGCGAAACGCGGCGGGCGCCGCCCAGTAGCGCGGGTGCCGGTGCACTAGATACACGCTGACCAGCAGGCGCGTGCCGGCCGCGACGCGGTAGCCGGCCAGCTCCACCTCTTGCGCGGCGGTGCGGCTGAGCGCGTGGATCGGCGGGTACAGGCGCAGGCTCTCGCGCAGCACCTGGCGCAGCGCCGGCAGCGCGCGCACGGTCGCCGGCGTGGGGAGGGCGCCGCCCAACGCCCCGCGCACCTCGTCGCGCACGCGCGCCAGCCAGTGGGGATGCGCCCCGAGCAGGTACAGCGTCCAGGTCAGGTGGGCCGTGCTGGTATCGTGGCCGGCGATCAGCATAGTCAGCAGCTGGTCGCGCACCAGCGCGTCGTCGGCGAACGCCTGCACGAGATGCGAGAGCAGGTCGTCCGGCGGACGGGGAGCGGCGCGGCGGCGCGCGATGAGCCGCAGCAGGTGGGCGTCGAGCGCGGCCGCGGCGTGCGGCGGGGCGGGGGTGCCGCGGGGCAGCAGCAGCCAGAGCCCCGGGCCGATGTAGTCGAGCGTGCGCAGCAGCGGCCGCCAGAGCGCTCGCAGCTCCGGCCCGCAGTCGTGGCTGAAGAACACCGCCTCGAAGCTCAGCAGCGCGATCTTGCGCATCTCGGCGAGCAGGTCGTAGCGGCGGCCCGGCCGCCAGGTGGCCGCCACGCGGCGCGTCGCGGCGACGACCGCCCCGGCGCGCGCCTCGAAGTGCGCGCGCTGGCACGAGCGGCCGATCACCGCGCGCAGGCGGTCGTGCAGCGCGCCGTCGGTGACCAGCAGCCCGTGGCGCAGCAGCCGCGTCACGGGATCGCGCGGGTGGCGCCAGCGGAACGCCGCGCGCTGGTCCACGAGGATCTGGCGGATGGCGTCGGGGTGCGCCACCACCACCGGCCGGAACCCCGGCAGGGTCAGCTGGAACACGTCGCCCAGCTCCGCGCGCACCCGCTCCAGCGCCGGCAAGAGCCCGCCGGCCCCGTGGCGCAGCGCGGCCAGCGCCGCCAGCCCGGCGCGGGGGCTGAGGCGGTCTACCGTGGGCGGCGCGGGCGCGCGCGTGGCGACCATGGCCGTCTAGCCGCGCGGCTCGGCCGCGGCCCGCGCCCGCTCGAAAGCGGCTAGCGCGCGCCGCCGCGCCACCTCGTGGTCCACCAGCGGCGCCGGGTAGTCGCGGCCGATGCGGCAGCCCACCTGCGCTTGCAGCTCGCGTGGCATCTCCCAGGGCGCGTGCAGGTACGCGGGCGGCACGCGTGCCAGCTCGGGCACCCAGCGGCGGACGTAGGTGCCATCGGGGTCGAACTTGCGCCCCTGGAGCACCGGGTTGAACACGCGGAAGTACGGCGCCGCATCGGTGCCCACCCCGGCGACCCATTGCCAGTTGCCGACGTTGGCGGCCGGATCGCCGTCGAGCAGGTGGTGGCGGAACCAGCGCTCGCCCTGGCGCCAGTCGAGCAGCAGGTCCTTGACCAGGAAGCTGGCGGCCACCAGCCGCGCGCGGTTGGCGAGCCAGCCCTCGGCGCGGAGCTGGCGCATGGCGGCGTCGACCGCAGGGTAGCCGGTGCGGCCCTCCTGCCAGGCGGCGAGCTCGTCGGGGGCGTCGCGCCACCGCACGGCGGCGTACTCGGGGTGGAACGGGGCGGTGGGCAGGTGCGGGAAATGGTACAGCACGCCGACGTAGAACTCGCGCCAGGCCAGCTCGCGCACCCACGCCTCGGCCCCGCGCCGGTACGCTGGCTCCTCGCTCGCGGCCAGCGCCGCGGTCACCGCCTGCCGCGCCGACAGCATGCCGAAGCGCAGGTACGGCGACACCCGCGCGCTGCCGCCGCCGTCCAGCCGGTCGCGCGCCTCCGCATAGCGCGCCAGCCCGTCGCGCACGAACGCCGCCAGCTGGCGCTGCGCCGCCTCCTCGCCGGGCACCAGCGGCAGCGACGCCGCGGGCGGCTCGGGCAGCGGCTCGCTCGCCACCGTCGCAGGGACCGGAACGCGGCGCGGCGCGGCCGGCAGGGCGGTGGGCGAGGGCGCCGGCCGCGCGCGCCAGGCGCGGTAGAACGGGGTGAACACCGTGAACGGCGCGCCGGCAGCCGTGCGCACCGCCGCGGGATGGTGGACCACCGGCGCGCCGACCAGTTCGAGCGGCAGGGCGGCGGCCACGCGCCGGTCGCGTGCGCGGGCGTAGGGCGAGAAGTCCGGCTCGGCCACGATCGCCGCCGCGCCCGTCTCCGCGCGCAGCCGCGTCAGGACGGCCAGCGGCTCGCCGGTGCGCACGATCAGCCGCCCCCCGCGCGCGCGCAGGGCGGCGTCCAGCGCCCGCAGCCCGCCCCACAGGAACCCCAGCCGCTGGGCGCCCACCAGCGGCGAGCGGGTCAGCCGCGGATCGACCACGAAGCAGGGGAGCACCGCGTCGGCGCGCGCCAGCGCCGCGGCCAGCGCCGGGTTATCCGCCAGCCGCAGGTCGCGGCGGACCCACCAGATGATCGGCGCGCTCATGCAGGCGCTCCCGCGCCGGCGGTCGGGCGCCTCGCGGCGCGAATAATGAGGTTGGCCACGATCTTCGCCGACAGCACGACGCCCGGCACCCCCGCGCCCGGGTGCGTGCCGGCGCCGACGAAGTACAGGTTCGGGATATCCTCCGAGCGATTGTGCGGGCGGAACCACGCCGACTGCACGAGGACCGGCGCCAGCGAGAAGCCCGCGCCGAGATGGCTGTTCAGCGCGTCGCGGAAGTAGCGCGGGTCGATCACGTGCCGGGTGACCAGGTGGCGGCGCAGGTCGGGCAGGTAGTGCGCCTCTAGATACTGCAGGATCGCCTCGCAGTACGGCTCGGCGGCGGCCGCCCAGTCGATGGGCGCGCCCAGATGCGGCACCGGCGCCAGCACGTAGAAGCTCTCGCACCCCGGCGGCGCCATCGCCGGGTCGGTCCGCGCCGGCACGTGCAGGTACAGCGAGAAGTCGGGCGGCAGGCCGCGGCCCGCGAAGATATCGCGCAGCAGGCCCTTGTAGCGCCGCCCCAGGATGATGTTGTGGTGTAGCAGCCGCTCGTCGCGGTACGGGCGGTCGGTGCCGAAGTAGATCACGACCAGCGACATGCTGTACCGCGCCAGCCGGCGGTAGCGCAGGTCGGAGTTGCGCCAGCCGCGATGCCGGCGGTCCAGCAGGCGCAGGTAGGTGAACGCCACGTCGGCGTTGGATACCACGTGGTCGGCCGGATGCACCGTGCCGTCGGCGAGCTGCACGCCGACCGCGCGCCGCCCGCGCACCAGGATGCGCGCCACCTCGGCGCGGTAGTGGACCCGCCCGCCCAGCTCCTCGATCAGCCGCACCAGCGCCCGCACCAGCGCGCCGGTGCCCCCGCGCGGGTACCACACGCCCCACTCGCGCTCGATGTGGTGGATCAGGGCGTAGATCGCCGACGCCTCCAGCGGGTTGCCGCCGATCAGCAGCGGGTGGAAGCTGAAGCAGCGGCGCAGGAACTCGTCGTGCAGGAACTCCGCCACGTAGCCGTACACCGAGCGGTAGGCCTGCAAGCGCACCAGCGCGGGCGCGATGGCCAGCATGTCGGTCAGGCGCAGGAACGGCTGGTCGGCCAGCTCGACGAACCCCTTCTCGAAGATCGCCCGCGAGCCGGCGAGCAGCCGCTGGTAGCCCACCACATCGATCGGGCTGCGCCGCGCGATCTGCGTCAGCATGTCCGGCAGATCGGCGCTCATGTCGAGGTAGTCGCCACGGTGGTCGAAGATGCGGTAGAACGGCCGCACTGGCAGGAACTCGACGTAGGCGTCGCGCCGCCGGCCCGCCAGGGCGAACAGCTCGTCGAACAGGAACGGCGCGGTGATGATCGTCGGGCCGGCGTCGAACACGAACCCATCGCGCTCGATCACCGCCGCGCGCCCCCCCGGACGGTCGAGCTTCTCGAACACCTCGACGGCGTAGCCGTGGGCGGCCAGCCGCGCGGCCACCGCCAGCCCCCCGAAACCGCTGCCGATCACCGCCACGCGCTCGGCCACGCTAGCACCGCTCCGGCGCCGCCCCAGCGGGCGCGGGATAGCCGCGGCGCGCGCGCCACCAGATGCCTGGCAGCCGGCGCAGCTTGTGCCAGTCGCTCAGGTGGGCGCGCCGCGAGAACACGTCGTAGCCGTGCGCCTCGATGTCGTCGAGGATGCCGCGGTACAGCTCGGCGGCGGTGGCCACGGCGAAGCGGCCGCTGGGGTGCAGCAGCCGGATGCCCGGCAGCGCCTCGCGGTACAGCCGCCGCGTCCAGGCGATCTGGAAGCGCATGAACGCCCGCCAGCGGTCGCTGAGGCGCCGGGCGGCGATCTCCGCCTCGCTGAGGCCGAACGCGGCCAGCTCGTCGAGCGGCAGGTACAGGCGCCCGCGCTCCCAGTCCTCGCGCACGTCGCGCAAGATATTAGTGAGCTGGAGCGCCACGCCCAGCTTCACGGCGAACGGCACGGCCTGGGGGCCGGCGTAGCCGATGATCTGCATGGCCATCAGGCCCACGGTCGAGGCTACCCCGTAGCAGTAGGCGGCGAGCTGCGGGAAGCTGTGGTAGCGGGTGGTGGCGCGGTCTTGCGCCAGCGTGTCGAGCAGCTGGGCCACGCAGGCCGGCGAGATGCGGTAGCGCGCGCGGGTGTCGGCCCAGGCCAGCAGCACGGGGTGGTGGCGATGCGCGTCGGGCGCGGCGAGCTGGGCCCGCCAGCGGGCCAGGGCCGCCACGCCGTCGCCGCCCGCCCGGTCGATCAGGTCGTCGCTGACCCGGCAGAAGGCGTACAGCGCGCGCAGCGCCTGCCGCTTCGCCCGCGGGAGCACCGCCGTGGCCAGGTAGAACGAGCAGCTGTGGCGCCGGGTCAGCCGGGTGCAGTAGGCATGGGCGGCGCGCAGCCGCGCCGCGGCCACGGCGGGCGGGGGGCTGTCGCCGGGGGCGGCCAGGGCGGCGTGGGCGCGCGCCAATAGCTCGGGCTCCCAGGGCGCGGCGCGCAGCGGCCGCGCGGCGATCTGCACGCTCACGAGCGCGCCTCGGCCCGCCCGCGGCCTATCCCCGCGGCTCGGCCGCGCCGGCGCTCGGTCGCGGCTGTCTCGCGCGCCCCGACGGGTGCCCGGCTACCCCACACCACCGCCTGCGCCCTCATGGCCGTCCGTAACAGGGTACGGAGCAGCGCCGCGGGGTGTCCAACAGCGCATAGGGCCCCGTCAGGCGGCGCCCGCGCGCAGGGCGTACAGCCGCACCACCTCGGCCTCGGTGGTGGCGTCCTCGGGGCGGCGATCGAAGCGCAGGCCGGCCACGCGCGGGAAGCGCAGCGCGTAGCCGGGCTGGTCGTTCACCTTGCCGCAGGTGTGCAGCGGGCTGCGCGTGATCTCGGCGGCGATCACCTCCACCACGTAGGTCGGCTCCACCCACACGTCCGGCGCGATCAGCGACTCGACCCGCGCCGGCCGCGCGTCCACGCGCACGGCGTCGAGCCGCTCGCGCAGCTCGCCCCATTCCTCGTCGCTCAGGCCCGAGCCGACACGGCTCACGGTCCGGAAGCGGTCCTGCTCGGGATCGTAGACGGCGCACAGCAGCGAGCCGATCCCCAGCCGGGCGCGCTTGCCGCGGCCGCGGTCGTAGCCCACGATCACCAGGTCGAAGGTGTCCGCCAGCGCCCGCTGGTAGCCGCGCTTGAGCTTGACCCAGTTGAACTGGCGCGCCCCGGCGTGGTACGGCGCGTCGGGCCGCTTGACCACCAGGCCTTCGAGCCCCCGCGCCACCGTCTCGTCGAAGAAGCGCCCGAGGGCGACCGCGTCGGCGGTGTCGAGCTGCGGCGCGACGTGCACGACGCCGTCGGGCCGCTCGCGGACCAGCGCGCGCAGGCGCCGCGAGCGCTCCTGCTGCGGGAGCGGCGTGCAGTCGGTGCCGTCCACGTACAGCAGGTCGAAGGCGTAGTAGCGCAGCGGAAACCGCAGCTCCATCGCCTCGACGCCGTGCTTGCGGCGGCGCCGGACCGTCTCCTGGAACGGCAGGAAGCGCTGGTGGTGCGGGTCGTAGCCGACCGCCTCGCCGTCGAGGATGACGCGCTCCGCGGCGACCTGCTGGCGCACGGCCCGCGCGATGTCGGGAAAGGCGTGGGTCAGATCCTCCAGGCGCCGGCTGAACAGCCAGACCTGGTCGCCCGCGCGGTGTGCCTGCAGGCGCAGGCCATCGTACTTCGGCTCGGCCAGCACGCGCCCCAGCTTGGCGATCACCGCCTGCGGCGAGGGCAGCCGCTCGGCCAGGGCGCACAGCACGGGGCGGCCGGGCTGCGGGTGGATGTCCGCCAGCGCCGCGGGCCCCGCGGTCAGCAGCGTGCGCGCCACCAGCCCCAGGTCGGCGCACAGGGCGTAGGCGCGCTCGAGCTGGGCGCGCGGGACGGCGCCGGCGCCGGCCGCGGCCAGCGCCTCCAGGATGGTCGCATCGCCGACTTGCAGGCGCAGCCGCCCCTGGGCGATGCGCACCACGTAGCGGGCGGCCAGCGCGCCCAGCCGGCGCAGCAGGTCGCGAAACAGGGCGAGCTTGCGCTCGTAGGCGCCCCGGCCGCTCGTCGCCGCGATGGCGCGCAGCTGCTCGAACGTCTCGCGCACGCTGACCGGCTGGCCAGCGGCGGGCAGCAGCCGCTCGGCGACCAGCCCCAGGTCGCCCAGCTCCCCGTAGCGGCGCCATACCTCCTCCGCCGGCGTGCCCGTCGCCTCGGCGAGCGCCTGGGCGATGCGGCGCTCATCGATCCCGAGGTCGGGGGCGGCGTACGGCGGCCCCAGTCGCCCTTGCAGGAGGTAGGGTAGGAGGTCGGCGTCCTCGGGCGCGCGCCGGAACAGCTCGGCCAGCAGCGCGGCGATCTCCGAGCGCCGCCGGGTGGCCTCGATGGCCTGGAACACGTGTGCCAGTTCGCTGAGCTGCATCGCGCTGCCTCCCCCCGGACGCGGCCGTCCTTGAATTGCATGATGCCGCAGCAGCAGGCTGCGTAGAATAGCGCCACAGCGGCCGGCCGCGCTCGCGCCGAGGGGGCGACCGAGCGCGCCAGGGAAGGGGGCAACGATGCCGCGGACTGGCTGGACGGCGCTAGCCATGGGACTCAGCCTCACGGCAGCCTGCGCCGCGCCGGCCGCGCCCGCGCCGACACCCGCTGCCGCATCGCCGCCGCGCGCGGCTAGCACGCCGGCCCCCACCGCCACCACGCGCGCCCCGCTCCAGCCGCCGGCCACCGTGCGCCTGGCCGACGTGCCCACTGTGGCCAACGCGGGTATCTACGTGGCCCACGCTCGCGGCTACTTCCAGGAAGAGGGCCTGGAGGTCGTGTTCGAGAAGTTCGACACGGGCGAGCGCACGATCCCCGCGCTGGCCACCGGGCAAGTCGATGTCGGGGCGGGCGGCGTGAGCGCGGGCATGTTCAGCGCCATCGCCCGTGGGCTGGAGCTGAAGATCGTGGCGGGCATGACCCAGTCGCAGCCCGGCTTCGCCTCCTCCGCGTTCGTGGTGCGCAAGGACCTGGTGGACAGCGGGCGGGTGCGCGACTTCGCCGACCTGCGCGGGCTGCGCATCGCCACCCCGAGCCTCACCAGCGCGCTGGGACCGTACTTCTTCCGCATCCTGGAGCGCGGCGGGCTCACCGAGGCTGATGTCGAGACCTCGCTGCTGGCCTTCCCCGACATGGTGGTCGCGCTGGGCAACGGCGTGATCGACGCCGCGCTGATGACCGAGCCGTTCGTCGCCTACGCTCAGCAGACCGGCTCCGGGGTGCGCTGGAAGGGGGCCGACGAGCTGTACCCCAACCACCAGATCACGGTGATGCTGTACTCGCCCGATTTCCCCCGCCGCGCGCCGGAGGCCGCCGTGCGCTGGCTGGTGGCTTACCTGCGCGGCGCCCGCGACTACTACCACGAGGTTCTGCACGGCAGCGGGGACAAGATGCCGATGTACCGGATCCTGGCCGAGTACACGCCGATCAAAGACCTGGCGATCTACCCCGCCATGGTGCCCACCGGCCTGGAGCCCAACGGGGGCCTCAACCTGGCCTCGCTGGAAGGCGACCAGGAGCTGTGGGCCGCACAGGGCCATATCCCGCAGCGGGCCGACCTCCACAGCGCCGTCGATCTGCAATACCTCGAGGCCGCGCGGCGGCTACTCGACAGCGGCCGCTAACGCCCCCGGCCGCCGAGTGGGGCCGCCGGCCATCAGCAGGGAAACACGCCCGGGCAGCCGGCACTCGGGCCGGGCCGAAAGTCGTGGTTGTACTGGATGGGCGCGTACAGCGTGGGGCCGGCCGGTGTGGGGGCGAACGGCTGCGGCGCCGTGGGCGCGGTGCCATAGCCGCCGTAGCTGTCGCCGTAGCCGTGGGCGTAGCCCGGGCCGCCGTAGGTGATCGTCCCCGTACCGTAGAGGTCGGGATACTGGGCGGCAGCATGGCCCGCGGGCAGCAAGCCGCCCGCCAGCAGCGCCACGCTCAGCGCCAGCCACCGGGCCGCACGGTGCGGGCGGGAGTTCATCGCGTCCTCCTCCCTGGCGGGGGTTCCTATCGGCCCCAGCGTCGGGATCGAGCGTAACGGGTTCTGAGCGGCGGGGCCGTGCGCGTCGTCACACGGCGGCCGTGATCTGGCTCACAGGGGCGGCTCAGATGCCGCGCCGCTCGCCGCCGTCGACGTAGATCGTGCTGCCAGTGATGTAGGAGGCGCGCTCGGAGGCCAGGAAGGTCACCACATCGGCCAGCTCCTCGGGCCGGCCCAGCCGGCCGATCGGCACGCTGGCCAGCCGCGCCGCGCGCACGGCCTCCTCGCTCACGCCGCGCAGCCGGGCGGCGCGGGCTACCGTGGCCTGGTACCGCTCGGTGTCGAACGGCCCCGGGCAGACGGCGGTAACCAGGATGTGCTCGCGAGCGAGCGTCTGGCCGAGCGTCTTGGTGAGGTTGGCGACCGCCGCCAGGCTCACCCCCTGGGCCACATTGGTCGGCGTCGGCTCGTGGCCGTACAGGCCGCTGATGTTGATGATGCGGCCCCAGCCCGCGCGGCGCATGGCGGGCAGCACCGCCCGGATGCACCACACGAACCCGTAGAACTTGCCCTCCAGGACGGCGCGCCAGGCCGCTTCGTCCATCTCGTCCCACGCGCTGGGCAGGCTCGCGCCGGCGTTGTTGACCAAGATGTGGATCGCGCCGAAGCGCTGCTCGGTGCGCGCCGCCAGCCGCGCCGCCTGGGCCGGATCGCGCACGTCGGTCGGCACGGCCAGCACCGGCCCGAGCGCCGCGAGTTCGGCGGCGGCGCGTTCGAGCACGTCCGTGCGGCGGCCGGCGATCGCCACCCGCGCGCCCTCGCGCAGCAGCGCGGCGGCGATGGCCCGGCCCAACCCCGTGCCGCCGCCCGTAACGATCGCCGTCTTGTCCGCGAGCCCAAGGTCCATCCCGGTTCCCCCCACCTGCGTGTAGGATCGGTCGTTCGCGCCGCGCCGGCGCCAGTGGTTCGGCCGCGCCTGTTATACTCTCTGCCGGTGCACGGGTGCCGCGCCGGCCCGGGAGCGGTTAGGAACAACACTCGGTGTGAACGGCCAACACATCGTCATCAAAGAGAACGAGGCGTTCCTAGTCTGCGATCACGAGGGCAACGTCTCCGCCGCGGCTGCCGACGGGCAGGGCTTGTACTACCGCGACACGCGCTTCCTGAGCATCTACCAGCTCACCATCGACGAATTCGCTCCCGTGCTGCTCTCGGCCGCCGGCGAGCTGAACTTCATGACCACGCTGCAGCTGGCCAACGCGGCGGCGGTGTTGCCGGACGGCCAAGCGCTGCCGGCGCGCTCGATCAGCATCCGGCGCAACCGCTTCCTCTTCGATGGGCTGCACGAGCGCATCGGGTTCTTCAACTACAACCCGTTCTCCGTGCGAGCTACGGTGCGGCTGCAGTTCGCCTCAGACTTCCGCGACATGTTCGATGTGCGCGGCTACGCGGTACGCGAGCGCCACGGGGCCATCGCCACCCCGCTGCTGTGCGACCGCGAGCTGTGGCTGTCGTACCGGGGGCTGGACGGGGTCGAGCGGCGCACGCTGGTCCGCTTCGACCCGCCGCCCACCCGCCTCGAGGTGGTGCCCGCCGAGCCCGTCGAGGCGGCGGCTCCCCACGTGCTGGAGGGAATCAGCGGCCACGGCGACCCGCGGGTGGAGGTGCCCGTCCAGCCCCCGGTGGCGCACGCCGTGTTCGTGCTCGACCTGCCGCCGAAGCAGCCCGTCTCGCTGACCCTTAGCATCAGCTTGCTCACCCTGCCAGCGGCGGCCGACACCCCGCCGCTGGGCTGTAGCGCTGGCCCCGCACCGCCCTCGCTGGACGAGGCCTACGCGGCCATTCGCGCCTCCTACCGCCAGTGGGACGCTGAGTGTACGGAGATCGCGACCGACCACGAGACGTTCAACCACCTGCTGCGGCAGAGCCAGGGCGACCTGCGGCTGCTGATGAACCGCCTGCCCACCGGATTGCTGCCCACCGCGGGCATCCCGTGGTTCAGCGTGCCGTTCGGCCGCGACAGCCTGATCACGGCGTACCAGACGCTGATGCTGAACCCAGCTATCGCGCGCGGCACCCTGCGCTTCCTGGCCGAGCACCAGGGCCGCGAGGTCAACGACTGGCGCGACGAGGAGCCCGGCAAGATCCTGCACGAGATCCGCATGGGCGAGCTGGCGGCCAGCGGCGAGGTGCCATTCGGCCCCTACTACGGCAGCGTCGACGCCACGCCGCTGTTCCTGATCGTGCTGGGCGAGCTGGTCCGCTGGACCGGCGACTGGGAGTTCGCCACGCGCCTGCGGCCCAACGTGGAGGCCGCGCTCACCTGGATCGATCGCTACGGCGACCTGGATGGCGACGGGTATGTGGAGTACCGCTCGCGCTCGGCACGCGGCATTCGCAACCAGGGCTGGAAAGACTCGTTCGACGCCGTGTGCTACCGCGACGGCCGGCTGGTGGAGCCGCCGGTGGCGCTGTGCGAGGTGCAAGGGTACGTGTACGCGGCCAAGCAGGCGGCGGCGGGGCTGTTCGAGCACTGGGGCGAGCTGGACCGCGCCGCCGCGCTGCGCGCCGAGGCCGAGGCGCTGCGCGAGCGGTTCGAGCGCGACTTCTGGCTGGAAGACGAGGGCTACTACGCCCAGGCGCTCGACGCGCACAAGCAGCCCGTGCCAGCCGTCACCTCCAACGTTGGCCACCTGCTGTGGTGCGGCCTCATCGCGCCCGAGCGTGCCGCGCGGGTGGTGCAGCGCCTGTTGGCCGACGACCTGCTGTGCGGCTGGGGCCTGCGCACGCTCAGCAGCCGCGAGCCGACCTTCAACCCCATGAGCTACCACAACGGCTCGGTGTGGCCCCATGACAACGCGCTGATCGTCGCGGGCCTGCGCCGCTACGGCTTCGCCGACGCCGCCGAGATGGTGGCGGTGCAGGTCATCGAGGCCGGGCTGCGCTTCCCGCAGTACCGCATGCCCGAGCTGTACTGCGGCTTCACTCGCGACCGGCACTACCACTCGCTGCCGGCCGACTACCCGGTCTCCTGCCGGCCCCAGGCCTGGGCGGCGGGCGCGGTGTTCCTGCTGCTCCAGGCGCTGCTCGGCCTGGAGCCCGACCTGGCCCAGCGCCGGCTGCTGCTGCGGCCGCGGCTGCCCCTGGGCATGGCGCTGGTGCGCCTGCGCCGGCTGGACGTGCTGGGCAGCCGGCTCGCGCTCACTATCCGGGCGCAGCAGGGCCGCGTGTACGTCGAGGTGGAGGGCGCGGGCGCGCCGCAGGTGCTGGTCGAGCACGGCCGGGTGGGCGTCGCCTTGTAGGCTCGACGCGATGGGGAGCGGCGGAGTACGCTATAGTAAAGCGCGTGGCGGGCACAAGGCAGCGGCATGATACGCATCACGCTGGAGACTTGGGCGCTCACGCTCGTGGTGGGCCTGCTTGGCGCACTCGCGGGGTTCGGCCTCGAACTCGTCGCAGGCGCGCCCGGCTGGGCGCTAGTCGGGGCCAGTATCGGCCTGTGCGCGGGCGCCATACTGGCCGGTGCGCGGGCCACGGCGGGCCGGTCGCCCGCGCCGCAGCCCCCCCCGCCGGTGGATGCCAGCCCGGAGTGAACCGATGCGGGCGCCCTCTCCGCCTGGCGCCTCTCCCAGCAAAGGCCGCGTGGTGCGCGGGCTGCTGCTGGCGATCGTCGCCGCCTACCTGCTTGGGGTGCTGACCGGCGACCGCGTGCGCACCTTCCTCTGGCCGCTCGCCGGCGGCTCGGAGATCGAGCTGGTCACCCAGGCGTACACGATCATCACCCAGCACTACGTCGACAAGGCGGCGATCAAGCCCCAGGAGATGGCCTACGCGGCCATCCGCGCCATGCTCGACACACTCGGCGACCGCGGCCACACGCAGTTTCTCACTAACACCGAGCGCGAGCTCCAACAGGCGAACCTGCGCGGCAGCTTCGGCGGCATCGGCGCCGAGATCAACGTGCAGAACGACCGCCCGGTGATCGTGGCGCCGATGGACGGCACCCCCGCCCAGCGCGCCGGCATCCAGCCGGGCGACATCATCCTCGCGGTAGAGGGGCAGGACACGGCGCGCATGCCGCTCGAGGAGGTGATCCGGCGCGTGCGCGGGCCGAAGGGCACGCCCGTGCGGCTCACCCTCCAGCGCCCGGGCGTGGACGCCCCTATCGAGCTGACGATTACCCGCGAGGAGATCTCGCTGCGGCCCGTGACCGCGCGCTACTTCCCCGACGAGGGGATCCTCTACCTCCGCCTGGCCCAGTTCTCCGAGGGCGCCAACCGCGAGATCCGGCGGCGCGTGGAGGAGGCGCGTGGCGAGGGGCTGCGCGGAATCATTATGGACGTGCGCAACAACCCCGGCGGGCTGCTGACCCAAGCGATCGCGGTGAGCAGCGAGTTTCTGGCCGACGGGAACGTGCTGCTAGAGGAGGATCGCGACGGCAACCGCAAGCCGTATCCGGTGGTCAAGGGGGGCAGCGCCACCGACGTACCCCTGGTGGTGCTGGTCAACCACGGCTCGGCCAGCTCGTCGGAGGTGTTCGCCGGCGCCATCCAGGACCACGGCCGCGCCCCGATCGTCGGCACGCAGACGTTCGGCACGGGCACGGTGCTCAGCTCGTGGCCGCTGCGCGATGGCTCGACGCTGCTGCTGGGGTTCGCCTACTGGCTCACGCCGAACGGCCGCCAGATCCGCGACAGCGGCATCGCCCCCGATGTGGTGGTCGAGCTCCCCCCCGGCACCCAGCCGCTCACGCCCGACCGCAGCGCGGGGCTCTCGGTGGCCGAGATCGCCGAGCGCGACCCGCAGCTCGGCGCGGCGTTCCAGCAGCTCGGCGTGGGCGCGGCGCCGGTAGCCGCCGCCAGCCCCTGAGATCCCCCTCGCTACCCCGCTGAGGCGCGGTCGCGGCGCGCCAGGTAGCGCAGCACGTCCGCCCGCGTGAGCAGGCCGACCGGGGTGCCATCGCGCAGCACAGGAACCTGGTTCAGGTCGCGCGCCGCCAGGAGGCCCACCGCCTCGCGCAGCTGTGTGTCGG
>Ga0070737_10004391_pt1 | contig 14212 bp, 13 predicted proteins | sample Coa_R1_10_FD_66438 | JGI IMG/M metagenome (GOLD analysis project Ga0070737, IMG submission 66438) | Surface soil microbial communities from Centralia Pennsylvania, which are recovering from an underground coalmine fire - Coalmine... | ecosystem: Environmental > Terrestrial > Soil > Unclassified... | reverse complement strand
CAAAACACAGGGGCCAGCCCCTAGGGGCTGGCCCCTTCGCCAGTTCCGTCGAGCGCAGTATACCGCGCGGGCCGGGCGCACGACAAGCGAGCGGCCGCATCTTGTGCGGCGCGCACATGTACCGGACGCCTAATGGCCCCCTACTACCTACTAATGGATATTCACGATGGTGCCGAGGTCCGCCCAGTCCCAGAACCAGCGCGCGTCGTCGAGATTCACGCCGAGGCAGCCGTGCGTGCCGGCGTAGCCGAAATGGCTGGACCAGTAATTGTAGTGGATCGCCGCGCCGTCGGTCGTGAAGTACTGCGTGTACAGCACGTCGCGCAGGTAGTAGCCGCGGGGGGAGTCACGCGGGATGCCGATAGTCGCGCTGTCCATCGTCTCGTTCTCGACCCGGCGTAGGATGCGATGCGTGCCGGTCGGGGTGGAGTCGACGACGGTACCGCGTAGGGCGAGCGCGGTGTACACGACGCGGTCGTCCTCATAGGCGGTCATCAGCGTCGGTTCTGCCAGGTCTACATCGATCCAGCGCCCTGCGAATACCTGCGGTGGCGGCTGGGGCAGGCGCACACCCGCACTGTGGATGTACTCCCCCTCGCCGACGCGGTACCACAGCTCGCCATCGTCGCCGCGCACGGCCTCGTAGACGAAGACCGGGGTGTTGTGGGGCAGCTCGCGCAGCCGCGTCGCCGGGGCCACCCGCGGCCACGAGCGCACGGTGTAGCCGAGGGCACGGCCGGGCAGGTTGATCGTCTGGACGACCTCGGGCCCGGCCCCGCGCGGGGCCGGGCCGGCGGGCGCGTCGCTCACGGGCACCACGCCGGTGGCGTCGATCCAGGCGTACTCCTGGAAGCCCGGGTAGTACACGAACAGGCGACCGCGGCTGCTGCTCCCGGTGAGGTCGAAGCGGCTGCCCGCGGGTGCGCGCCCGAGGCTCAGCGCGTCGGGCTCTGGGCTCGCCCAGAGCTCGATCGGCTGCGGGTTGGTGACCCACTGGCCGAGCCGGGGGATCTCCGTGGGCACAGGCGACGGGCTCGCCCCCGGCGGGACGGTGCTGGTGGCCGTGGGCGTGGCAGCCAGCCCGGGCGATGGACTGGGCAAGAAGGTCGGTACACGACGCGGGGGCACACTAGCGCTGGGCACGGGTGAGTCGGGCCAAGGGCCGTAAGTGGGCGTTGGCGTACCCAGCGGGGGCACCTGTCCCAGCTCGCCGGCCGCCGAGCCGTTAGGCCCTACCGCGACGAGCAGCGCGAGCAGCAGGCTCACGCCGATGCCCCACCTCATCCTCGCGCGCCTCGTTCCTCCAACGCGACTCGTAAGGCCGGCCCCGACGCCTGGCAACACCGGCACGTCTCCTGCACAGAGGGGCAAGGAGCGCCGACGCGGGGATGCACGAGCGATGCAGGGCAGAACACCACTGCGACGGTTGGAAAACGCGCTGGCTACGCTGACGGCCTCTCTGGTGCTGCTGGAGCGCGAGGTTACCAGAGGGGCGCGCCCGCGGCCTGGCGGCCGATCCAGGATTTATTGCCTATGCTGCCGAACAGTGAGTCTACCACGCGGGACCCAGCGGCGGAGTGCCTGATGGACCAGGGGGCCCTGAGTCCCGGCGAAAGGGTGGTTAGCCGCGCGCCTTCTGGCGCAGCGCGCGCCGTCGCTGGCGCCGCTGGGCCGCCTGGGCCTTGAGCCGCCGGGCCTGGCCGGGGGATACGTGGTAGCGCTTGCGCTTCATATCGCGCAGCAGGCCCGAGCGTTCCACTCCCTGCTTGAAGCGGCGCATCAGCTGCTCGAACGTCTCGCCCTCACGTCGGACTACCTGCATGCCGTCTTCACCACCTTCACCTTTCTCCTCCTGGGCCTGCGGGCGTGAGCCGGACCGGGCACTGCGGTGGGGTGCGTGTCCAGCGCGCAGCATGAGCCCAGCTGCATGCCTGAGGGGCGTTTCTATAATACCGCACGCGGGGCGCCCTTGCCATGTGGTTGCCTGTAGAGATGGAGGGGCTCATGAGGGGGGAGCTACTGCCTGCGATGAGCACGCCGCTCATTGAGCGCCCGGCGGCGTTCACGGCGCTGGTCGCGCGCGTGCAAGCCTGTCAGCGCTGTCCGCGCATGGAGGGCCGCACGCGCGTGCTGGGCATGGGCAACGGCCCGCTTGGCGCGCGCGTGCTGTTCGTGGGCGAGGCGCCGGGGCGGCGCGGGGGCGATCGCACGGGCGTCCCGTTTCGGGGCGACCAGAGCGGGGCGCGGTTCGAGGCCCTGCTGGCGGCGGCCGGGCTGCGTCGCGAGGCCGTGTTCGTGACCAACGCCGTGCTGTGCAATCCGCGCGACGCTGCCGGCCGCAACGCGCGCCCCACGGCGGCCGAGCTGGCGGCGTGCAGCGAGCACCTGCGCGCGCAGTTGGCGCTTGTCGATCCCGCCTGGGTCGTGGCGCTGGGGCGTACCGCGCTGCAGGCGCTGGGGCGCCTGGCCGCGCATCGCCTGCAGCTGCCGCGTGATGTAGGGCGGGTGGTACGCTGGGAGGGCCGCTGGCTGGTCGCCCTGTATCATCCTGGCCCACGCGCGCGGCGGTGGCGGTCGTGGGCGCAGCAGGTCGCGGACTTCCAGCGGCTGGGGCAGCTGGTGGCTACAACAGCAGCAGGCCCTGGCGAGCGGCCAGTGTGACCGCCTCGGTGCGGCTGGTGGCGCCGAGCTTGGCCAGGATGGCGCCGACGTGGAACTTCACCGTGTGCTCGCTGATGCCCAGGCGCTGCGCGATCTGCTTGTTGGGCAAGCCCTGGGCAAGCAGCGCCAGCACCTCTAGCTCGCGCGCGGTCAGCGGCTCGGCGCCAGCCTCGGGGCCCGGCCGCGGCGGCCCGGCGAGGACGTGTGGCACCGCCGCCGGCTCCAGCACCGCTAGCCCCAGCGCCGCGGCCCGAATGGCGGCCACGATCGGCTCCGCGGCCGCCTCGCGCGACAGATAGGCCACGCGCCCACGCGCCGGCGGGGGCAGGTCGCGCTCGCCGCCCGGCGGCACTAGCAGCACCAGCGCCACCTCGGGTAGCTCGCGGGCTAAGGCGCTGAGGTTAGCCCACTCGGCGGCTGGCAGCGCCCCGAGGTCGGCCAGCAGGACAGCCGCCCCGCCGGCGGCCAGCTGCTCGGCAGCCTCCCCAAGGCTTGCCGCCTCGCCCACCACCTCCAGGTCGTCCGCCGTGGCCGCCACGGCCCGCAGGCCAGCGCGCGCCAGCGGATAGGCGGCGACGACCACTACCGCGGTCACGGGCTGCTCTGCGGTACCACGACGACCGGGCGCACCCGGCCGCCGCGCAGGACGGCGAGCCGCAAGAGCGCCGGGGCGGTGTTCAGCGCGGCGGCGAGGTGATCGACGGTACGCAGCGGGTGGTCGTCGGCGGCCAGCAGGATGTCGCCAGGCAACAGGCCGGCGGCGGCCGCCGCGCTTTCGGGGCGCACCGCGACTACCATCAGCCCGTGCTCGTCCCGCAGCCCCAGGCGCGCCACCAAGGGCGGCGGGAGGGCGACGCGCACCACGCGCAGCCCAAGCCGGGGCGGGGCCAGGTGGTGCAGGAACGCGACGACGGCCTCGCTCGGCACCGCGAGGGCGAGCCGCGGCGGCACCACCGCGCTGGCCACGCCCACCACTGCTCCGTGGGCGTCCACCAGCGGGCCACCCGAATTGCCCGGGTATAGAGCGAGCTCTGCCTGTAACAGCGCTGTCGCGTCGCGCGGTGGCTGCTGGACGATACCCAGCGCCACCGCGTAGGGCTCCCCCAAGGGATGGCCGATGGCGAGCACCAGCGCCCCGGTGCGCAGTGGGCGGGCGGCGCCGATCCGCGCCGCCGGGAGGCCCGCCGCTTCCACGTGGAGAGCAGCTAGGTCGTGGGCGCGGTCGCGGGCGACCAGGCGCGCGGCGAACTCCCGCCCATCGGCCAGCACGACGGCGAGCCGCGCCGCGTGGGCCACGTGTGCGTTGGTCACTACCAGGCCGTCGGGCCGCCAGATCACCCCAGCGCCCAGGCCGCGGCCGGCGGCGCGCACGCTCACCACGCTGGGCTGCACGCGGGTCACCAGCGCGGCCGTTGCCTGCGACAGGGCGCCGCGGTCGAGTGCGTGGTCTGCGATCGCCATGGCGCCCCCTCACCGCTCGCCAACGGTGACCGTGAGCGTGCGGGGCTCGCCGCCGCGGACGATAGTCAGCGGTTGCGACGTGCCGATCCGCTCGGGGCCCAACAGGGCGAGCAGGTCGTCGGTGTCGCGCAGCGGGTGGCCAGCGAAGGCGACCAAGATGTCGCCCAGCAGCAGGCCGGCGCGCTCGGCCGGGCTGGCCGGCTCGACACTGAGCACTAGCAGGCCGCGTGTTTGGCCGCCCACTCGGGCCGCGAGCGGGGCCGGCAGCGCCACGGGTTGGGTACCGATGCCCAGATAGCCGCGCTGGACGCGGCCCTTCGCCAACAGGGTGGTCGTCACCCGGCGGACGGTGGCCAAGGGCAGGGCCAACCCGTGCCCCCGCGCCAGCAGCGAGGTGTTGATACCGATGATGCGCCCGCGGGCGTCGACGAGCGGCCCGCCGGAGAAGCCAGGGTACAGGACGAGGTCGGTGCGCAAGTACCCCTCGATCAGCGCGCCGCGCCGGCCGCGCCACGGGCCGCCAATGGCGCTGACGATGCCGCCGCTGGCACTGGGCGGGCCGGCATCGAGCCGCCCTACCGCCAGCACGTAGTGGCCGACGCGGACCTCGACCTCCTCGGGCGGGGGCACGGCCGGCAGGCCGTCGGCGGCGACGCGCAGGACGGCCAGGTCGGTGGAGGGGTCGCGCCCGACCAGCGTGGCCGGCAGCTCGCGGCCGTCGGCCAGCAGCACCTGGAGGTCGTCGTCGCGCTCCAGCACGTGGTCGGCGGTGACTATCACCCCTTGGGCATCCCATAGCACGCCACTGCCCGGCAGGCGCCGGCGCGCCAGTACGGCCACGGTGCGCCGGCCGGCGGCCGCCACCGCATCGGCTAGCTCATCGGAGAAGCGGGCCAACAGCCCGCTCGTATCTTGGTCGCTCATGCTGCACGCTCCCGATGGCGCGGGTACGCGCCCGCGCTTGCCTATAGCGTAGGGGCCGCGTGGCCGTGCGCCATCGGCCAATGGAAGAGGCTATGCCCTAGCCGTTCGAGTAGGAGCGGCTCAGCGGCGCTCGGGCCCGAACAGGAGGCTCTGGACGGCGTGGAGATCGGTGCGCAGCCGGCTATCGCGGTCGACGGCCGCGGCGATCTTCTCGCAGCCGTGCAGCACGGTGGTGTGGTCGCGGCCGCCGAGCAGCGCACCGATCTCGTTCAGCGACAGCGGGGTGGCTTCACGCAGCAGGTACATGGCCACCTGGCGCGGCAGCACGACGCGCTTGTCGCGCGCTTTGCCCTGCAAGTCGGCCAGGGTGACGTTGAAGTGGCGGGTCACCGCGTCGAGCACGCTCTCGGGGCGCACGCGGCGGCGCTGGGTGTCGGTGAGCACATCGGCCAGGGCGGCCACCGCCAGCTCGTAGGTGATCGGCTGCTGGGTAAGGGCGGCGTGCGCCACCACGCGGTTGAGCGCGCCCTCCAGCTCGCGGATGTTGCTCTGCACTGTCTGGGCGATGTACGCCAGTACCTCGGCCGGCACGCGTGCCTCCAGGCGCGCGCACTTGTTCTGCAGGATGGCGATGCGCGTCTCCAGGTCGGGCGGCTGGATGTCGGCGATCAGCCCCCACTCGAAGCGCGAGCGGAGACGGTCCTCCAGGGTGGGAATGGCTTTGGGCGGTCGGTCGCTGGACAGGACGATCTGGCCGTTGGCGCTATGGATGGCATTGAAGGTGTGGAAGAACTCCTCCTGCGTGCTCTCCTTGCCGGCGATGAACTGGATATCGTCGATCAGGAGCACATCGCAGTGGCGGTACTTGCTGCGGAACTCTTCGCCGCGGCGCTGGCGGATGGAGTCGATCAGCTCGTTGGTGAACGTCTCCGAAGAGACGTACACCACGCGCGCGTCGCGGTCGCGCAGCACCTGGTGGGCGATGGCCTGGAGCAGGTGCGTCTTGCCTAGCCCGACGCCGCCGTAGATGAACAGCGGGTTGTAGGCGTGCCCTGGGTTGTCGGCCACGGCCAGGCAGGCGGCGTGGGCCAGCCGGTTGCCGCTGCCCACCACGAACTCGGCGAAGGTGTACTTCGGGTTGAGCGCGATCGAGCTGTCCAGGCCGGTGCGGCGCGCGCGCCGCGCGGGGCTCTCCTCGGGCTCGGTGGCGTCCAGGCCGGGCAGCGGGGCGAGGGCGGGCGCCCGGCCGCGGGCCAGCGGGCGCAGCTCCCGCGGCGACTCGGCCGCGGGCCGCAGGACGAACTCGACCTCGAGCGGCTGGCCGACCAGGCCCAGCAGCGTCTTGCGAATGAGCGGCACGCAGCGCGTCTGGAGCCACTCCAGGGTGAAGGGGTTGGGGACGGCGATGACCGCGCGGTGCGCGTCGAGCGCCACCAGCGCCGTGTCCTTGAACCAGGTCTCGAAATTCGGGCGACTCATCTGGACTTGCAGCTCGCCCAGCGCGGCCTGCCAGACCTGCTGGGCGTCGAGCTTGGTGACTACCATCCGCACTACTCCCGCGGGGGGTGTTGCGGGCGGGCCGCGTTGCGCTCGCCGCCGAGCGCGCCCCGCCAGGCCGCGGCCGCCACAGGTGCTCTGGACCTTGCCGGTTGTCGTCGGCGGGCATGCTAGCACGGGGGAGGTGTCGGGCCTGTTACCATTGCCCGCCGTGTAATTACAGTCCGACTACAGCAGCGGGCTAGCTGGCGGACACGACGGTGGGGCCACCGGCGGAGACGGTGCGGTCGCGGCCGCCGGCTTTGGCGGCGTACAGCGCGCGGTCGGCCTGTGCTAGGAGTGTCTCGGGGTCGTGTGGCCCGTGGACGGGGGCCGTGGCTACCCCGGCGCTGGCGGTCAGGGGGCTGAGGCCGGCGCGCGCCCAGCGCTCGCGCAGCACGCGGCGCAGCCGCTCGGCGAGCTGGAGCGCCGCCGCCGCGTCGGTGTCTTGGAGCACCACGGCGAACTCCTCGCCGCCGTAGCGCGCGGCGAAGTCGGTCGGGCGCAGCGTCTCGCGCAGCACCGCGCCCAGCTCGCGCAGCGCCAGGTCGCCCGCCTGGTGGCCCAGCGTGTCATTGAGGCGCTTGAAATGGTCCACGTCCAACAGGATCACGCTCAGGGGGCGTTGGTCCTGCGCGCAGCGCTGGCACAAGCGGGTGAGCTGATCCGCGAAGTAGCGGCGGTTGAACACGCCGGTGAGCGCATCGGTGATGGCCGTCTCGCGCAGGCGCGCGTACAGGCGGGCGTTGTCGAGCGCGGTGAACAGGTGCAGCGCGAGGGTGCGCAGCCACTCGCGGTTCTCGCCGCGCTGGGGCGCGGGCGCGCGGCCGAGCACGCAGAAGCTGCCCATGAGATCGGGCTCGTCGCCCAGGGCCAGGGCGCGCCACAGCAGCGGCTCGTCGGCGTCTACCGAGCCCTCGACGCGGACGATAGTGAGCGGCAGCGCGGCGGGCGGCGGCAGGTCGGCGACGATCTCGGCGCCGAGCGGCGCCAGCAGGCGCGCGCGCACGGCGGGCTCATCGAACGGCGCCTGGCCCCGGATAATAACGAGGCCCTCGGCCGGTTCGGCCTGAAGGAACAGCAGCCCACACACCTGATAGTCGAGCACGCGGGCGAGCAGGTGGCCGGCGCGCTCGGCGGCGCGGCGATAGTCGCGCAGCTCGGTGGCGAGCTGGCCGATCTGATTGAGCACCGTGGCCTCGAACAGCTTCTGGTCGAGCAGCTGGTTCAGCCGCGCCAGCACGTCGAGCGACTCCTCGGGCCGGGGGGGGGCGGGCCGTGGGGCCGGCGCGCGCTGGGCGCCGCGCTCGTGCAGCACGCGGGCGACGGTGGACAGCAGGCTGACCTCGCCCGCGCTCTTGGTGACATAGGCGTCGGCGCCGGCCTCCAGGCCCCAGAAGATATCGCCCGCCGCCTCGCGCGAGGAGAGGATCACGATGGGGATATCGGCCGTGCGCGTCTCGCTGCGCAGTAGGCGCGCCACCTGGTAGCCGTTCATGCGCGGCATGTCCACATCGAGCAGCACCAGGTCGGGCAGCTTCGCCCACGCCTGTTCGACCGCCGCGAGCCCGTCCTCGGCCAACAGCACGCGGTAGCCGCGCCCCTCGAGGGCGCGCGCGATCACCGTCCGCGCTAGCCGGCTGTCGTCGGCCAGCAGGATCGTCTGTCCTTCGCTCATCGCCCTCGCTGGCCCCCGGGCGGCCGTGGCGACCGCCGCGCTGCTCGCTCTCCCCTGTGGTCCCCTAGCCGCGGGCGCTGCCGCCGGCCAGGCAGCGCTACCTGGGCCACGCTGCTACATGATAGCATCCGGCAGGCGACCGGCCGCTCCACGTTATGGCGGGGGGGCTCATGCCGCCGGCACCGGGGTGGACCGCACGTCAGCAAGGGTAAGGCAGGGTGGCGACGCTGGAGATCGAGGGGGCGGAGCGCGGCTGGCTGGCGAGCGTAGCCCTCGGCGGCGATGGCGTACTCGCGGTGGCCACCGCGCTCAGCATGGAGATCGCGCAGGGCCTGGCCCTGCTGCTGCCGGGGTTGCTGGCGGAGCCGCTCGACGGGGCGCCGGTGGGGACGCGGCAGGGCGATGCGTTGCTGCACGCGCTGGCCGACGTGTTCGCGCGCCGCCGGCCGCTGCTCGCGGGCGAGCGGCTGTTCGCCTACGTCCACGGCAGCGAGCGGCCTGGCCCCGCCCGCCCACGGCCGCCCGGCTGGGACGCGCCGTAGCCGTTCTTGACACCCGCGGGCGCACGCCCCGTAGACTTCCCCCGGCGAGGCGCGGCGGGGACGGCAACCATGAGCGCGCGACAGTGTTTGGTGACAGGCGGCTGCGGCTTCATCGGCTCGCACCTCGTCGCCGCCCTGCTGGCCCGCGGTCACCGCGTGCGGGTGCTGGACAACCTGGCCACCGGCAGCCGTGAGAACCTCGCGGGACTGGCGGCCGACGTCGAGCTGCTGGTCGGCGACCTCACCGATCCCGAGTGCGTCCGGCGCGCGGTGCAGGGCTGCGAGGTGGTATTCCACCAGGCGGCGCTCGCCTCCGTCGCGCGCTCGGTGGAAGCGCCGCTGCCCACCCATGCCGCCAACGCCACCGGCACGCTCGCCCTGCTGCACGCCGCCCGGGCGGCCGGAGTGCGGCGGGTGATCTACGCCGGCTCGTCGTCGGCGTATGGGGACAGCGCCGTGTTGCCCAAGCATGAGGACCTGCCGCCGCAGCCGCTCTCGCCCTACGCGGCGGCCAAGCTAGCGGGCGAGCACTACTGCGCGGCGTTCGCGCGCAGCTACGGCCTGGAGACGCTCACGCTGCGCTACTTCAACGTCTTCGGCCCGCGCCAGGACCCCGCCTCCGAGTACGCCGCGGTCGTGCCGCGCTTCATCACTGCCATGCTGCGCGGCCAGGCGCCGGTCATCTACGGCGACGGGCGCCAGACGCGCGACTTCACGTACGTCGACAACGTGGTGGAGGCCAACCTGCTGGCGATGGAGGCGCCGCGGGCCGATGGCGCCGTCTTCAACGTGGCGTGCGGCACGCGCTACTCCCTGCTCGACCTGGTCGACCGCTTGAACGCCATTCTTGGCACCACGCTGGCCCCCCGCCACGCGCCCGCGCGCCCCGGCGACGTGCGCCACTCGCAGGCGAGCATCGCCCGCGCTCAGGAGCAGCTCGGCTACCGCGTGCGCGTGTCGTTCGAGGAGGGGCTGGCGCGCACCGTGGCCTGGTACCGCGAGCGGTTGGCGCTGGCCGGCTGACCGGGGCGACGGATGGACCGTAGCTATGGGCCGGGGGCGTCGTTGACCGCGTGCCGCGCCCCCCGTATACTCCCTGGGCGGTCCGGGGGGCGCGCGCCGTGCGTGGCTCCATACCGGGTCGTGCGGATCATCACGCGGTTGAATATCGGCGGCCCCGCGATCCACGCCCTGCTGCTGACGGCGCGGCTCGATCGCGGCCGCTTCGAGCCTCTGTTGGTCACGGGGGCCACGACGGCGGACGAAGGCGACATGCTGCCCCTCGCCGCGCAACTGGGCGTGCGGCCGTACTTCATCCCGGAGCTGGGGCGGGTGGTGCGCCCCGGCCAAGACCTCGTCGCGCTGGCGCGGCTCGTGCGCCTGCTGCGCCGCCTGCGCCCCGCGATCGTCCATACCCACCTGGCCAAGGCCGGCGCCCTCGGGCGGCTGGCGGCGCGCCTGGCCGGGGTGCCGCTGGTGGTGCACACGTACCACGGCCACGTGTTCCATAGCTACTTCAGCCCCCTGCGCACCCGCGCGGTGCTCGCGGCCGAGCACTTCCTCGCGGGGCTCACCGACTGCCTGGTGACCGTCGGCGAGCGGCAGCGGCGGGAGTTGGTCGGCTACGGCTTCCGGCCGCGCCAACTGGTGGCGATCCCGCTGGGCCTGGACCTGGAGCGCTATCTCCTCCCGGCGCCCCGCGGCGTGCTGCGCCGCGAGCTGGGCGTGCCGGACACCGCGCCGCTGGTGGGGATCGTCGCGCGGCTGGTGCCGATCAAGGCGCACGCCGACTTCCTGCATGCCGCGGCGCGGCTGCGCGCCGAGTGGCCCGATATCCACTTCGCGATCGTGGGCGATGGCGAGCGCCGCGCGGCGCTGGCGGCGCTGGCCGGCGAGCTGGGCCTCGCCGACCGCACCCACTTCGTCGGCTGGCGGCGCGACCTGCCGGCGGTGTACGCCGACCTGGACGTGGTGTGTCTGAGCTCGCTCAACGAGGGCTCGCCGGTGGCGCTGATCGAGGCGATGGCCGCTGGGCGCCCAGTAGTGGCCACGGCCGTGGGCGGGGTGCCCGAGGTGGTGCAAGACGGCGTGAGCGGGCTGCTCGTGCCCCCGCGCGCCCCGGCGGCATTGGCGGCGGCGGTCGCCAGCCTGTTGCGCGCGCCGGAGCGCGCCGCGGCGCTGGGCCAGGCGGCCCGTGCGGCGGTGTACCCGCGCTACAGCGCCGGGCGGTTGGTACGCGATATCGAGACGCTGTACGCGCGCCTGCTGGCGCGACGCGAGGTGGCGTAGGTGGACGAGCTGCTGACCGGGGCGGTCGAGCTGCTAGGCGGCGCCGAGGGCGTGGCGCGTCTCGGCTGGTACTTGCTGGTCCTGACCGTCCCGCTGCTGGTCAGCGCGGCGCTCACGCCCCTGTGCGCGCGCCTGGCCCGCCGGCTCGGGGTGGTGGCGCAGCCGCGCGCCGACCGCTGGCACCGCCAGCCCACGCCCTTGCTGGGCGGCGTGGCCCTCTACAGTGCCCTGCTGCTGGGCCTGGCGGTGTTCGCGCCGTGGGACGCGCGCCTGCTGGGCCTGCTGGCCGGGACGACGATCGTGTTCCTGCTCGGGCTCGTCGACGACGCGCGGGGGCTGACGCCCGCGGCCAAGCTGGTGGGCCAATTTGCCGCGGCCAGCGTGCTGCTGTTGGCGGGGGTGCGGGTCGACGTGGGTAGCCTGCCGCTACTGGCTGCGGTGGAGCTGGCGCTGACCACCGTCTGGGTGGTGGGCCTGACCAACGCCTTCAACCTGCTGGACAATATGGACGGCCTGTCGGCTGGCATCGCCAGCATCGCCGCCACCATGCTAGCGCTGGCGAGCATCGGGCGCGGCGATGACGCCACGGCAGCGCTGGCCCTGGTGGTGGGGGGGGGCGCGGCCGGGTTCCTGGTGCACAACTTCTACCCCGCGCGCGTGTTCATGGGCGATAGCGGCGCGCTGACGCTCGGCTTCGTGCTGGCCGGGCTGGCGCTGATGGGCAGCCGCGGGCTGGCGTCGGACCTGTTCTTCGCCCTGCTGGTGCCGCTGACGATCCTCGGCCTGCCGATCTTCGACACCGCGCTGGTAACCATCGCGCGGCGGCTGCACGGGCGGCCGATCGTGCACGGCGGGCGCGACCACCTCTCGCACCGGCTGGTGGCGCTGGGGCTGAGCGAGCGCGGGGCCGTGCTGGTGTTGTATGGGCTGTGCGCTGCCTTCGGGCTGCTGGGCCTGGCGGCCCGCGCGCTGGGCCACTGGGTCACCCTGGCCCTGGCCGCCCTGGGCGTGGTGGGCATCGTGGTGTTCGGCGTGTATCTGGGGCAGGTGCGGGTGTACGCCGAGGAGCCGCGGCCGCGCGGCTGGATGCGCCGCTGGGCGCACCCCGAGCTGGGCGTGCTGGCGCTGGACGCGGTGCTGATCATGGTGGCCTACTTGCTGGCGTACCTGCTCAAGTTCGAGGGTAACCTCGAGGGCCCGTTCCTGGTGCAGTTCCAGGCGTCGCTGCCGTACCTGCTGTTCGTGAAGCTGGTAGTGCTGCTGGCCAGCGGCGCCTACCGCGCCCTGTGGCGCTACTTCACCATGGCCGACGCCTTCCACCTGGCGCTGGCCGGCTTCGGCGGCTCGGCGATCATGTTCGCCGCCGTGTGGGCGGTCACGCAGTGGGTAGGCTACTCGCGCTCGGTGTTCGTGATCGACTGGCTGCTGTGCACCATGCTGCTCGTCGGCACGCGCATGTTCTACGCCTGGCTGGCCGAGCGGTTCGCCCGCGTGCCGCGGGCCGAGAGCACACGCGTGCTGATCCTCGGGGCCGACGACCACGGCGACCTGGTGCTGCGCGCGCTGGGCCGCACCCCGAGCTACCAGGCGGTGGGCTTCCTGGACCCGGCGCCGGAGAAGCGGCGCCGGCGGCTGCGCGGGCTGCCGATCCTGGGCACGCCGCGCGACTTGCTGGCCGTCACCTTGGCCACGGGCGCCCACGAGGTGGTGATCGCCACGCCGCTGCCGCCGGGGCCCGAGCGGGACCGCTTCGTGCGGCTGTGCCAGGAGCTCGGCCTGGTGTACCGCGACGCGGCCACGTTCCTGCGCGAGCAGTGGCCCGACAGCACGCCGCTGGCGCCGCGGGCATGAGGGCGCTGATCACTGGCGGGGCGGGCTTCATCGGCTCGCACCTGACCGACCATCTGCTGGCCCGGGGCGCGACCGTGTGGGCGCTGGACGACCTGTCCACCGGCGCGCGCGCCAATGTCGCCCACCACGCCACCTCGCCGCGGTTCCGGCTCGTCGAGGGCAGCGTGCTCGACCGCGCGCTGGTCGAGGAGCTGGTCGCCCAGTGCGACGCGGTGTACCACCTGGCGGCGGCGGTGGGCGTGCGCCGCATCCTGGCCGAGGCGCGCCGCGCGATCGAGATCAACCTGCGCGGCACCGAGCACGTGCTGGCGGCTGCCGCGCGGCGCGGCTGCCCGGTGCTGGTGACCTCCACCTCCGAGGTGTACGGCAAGAACGATCGCGGGCCACTGCGCGAGGACGACGACGCGATCATGGGCCCCACGCGCACCACGCGCTGGCTATATGCCATCACCAAGGCGGCCGATGAGTGCCTAGCGCTCGCCTACGCGCGCGAGTACGGGCTGCCCGTGGTGGTGGTGCGGCTGTTCAACACGATCGGTCCCCGGCAGACGGGCGCCTACGGGATGGTGGTGCCGCGGCTGGTGGGCCAGGCGCTGCGCGGCGAGCCGCTGACCGTGTACGGCGACGGCCAGCAGACGCGCTGCTTCACCTACGTGGACGATGTGGTGGCGGCCATCGAGGCGCTGTTGGCTACCCCGGCGGCGCGGGGCGAGGTGGTCAACGTGGGCCAGCCGCGCGAGGTCACCATCGAGCAGCTGGCGCGGCTGATCCGCGACCTGGCCGGCAGCGCCTCGCCGATCGTCCACGTGCCCTACGAGCAAGCCTACGGCGCGGGGTTCGAGGATATGCGCCGCCGCGTACCGGATATCAGCAAGCTCCAGCGTCTCACGGGCTTCGTGCCGCGCGTACCGCTGGAGGAGGCCCTACGTCGGATCATCGACCATGCCCAAGCCCGCTATGACCGCGCCGCGCCGTAGCGGCGCGCCCCGTGTGAGCCCCCCGCCGGTGAGCGCCGAGCTGTTGCGCGCGGCCGACGCGGCGCTGGAGGGCGGCTGGCTGGTGTTGGCCGCGTTTACCCCGCTGGCGCTCGACACGCTGCACGCGCAGCCGGCCCTGCCGAAGGGCCAGATCCTCCAGCTCGTGGTGCTGCTGATGGCGCTGGTGTGGCTGGGGCGGCGGGCACTAGTGTGGCGGCTGGGCACGCTCCCCTTCCCGGCCGTGCCCCCCACCCCTTCCCCCATGTCAGGGTTGCCCCCCACCCCTTCCCCTC
>Ga0070737_10004385_pt1 | contig 14225 bp, 12 predicted proteins | sample Coa_R1_10_FD_66438 | JGI IMG/M metagenome (GOLD analysis project Ga0070737, IMG submission 66438) | Surface soil microbial communities from Centralia Pennsylvania, which are recovering from an underground coalmine fire - Coalmine... | ecosystem: Environmental > Terrestrial > Soil > Unclassified... | reverse complement strand
GCGATCCCGTAGCAGATCGTCTGCACGTCGCAGCCGATGAACTGCATCGCGTCGTAGATCGCCAGGCCGGCGTAGATCGAGCCCCCCGGCGAGTTGATGTAGAGGTGGATGTCCTTGTCGGGATCATCGGACTCGAGGTGGACGAGCTGCGCGACGATCAGGTTGGCGCTGTCCTCGTTGACCTCCCCGCCGAGAAACACGACCCGGTCGTTGAGCAGGCGCGAGTAGATGTCGAACGAGCGCTCGCCGCGCGCGGTCTGCTCGACGACCATCGGAACGAGTGTCATGGTGCCCTCCTGGGTGCGATGCGGTAACCTGCAACCGAGCGGTTGCGGACTGTGCGCCGCACCGTAGCAGACGCGCAACACTTAGGTTGCACATTTACTGAGAGGAGCGTCCCGGTGGCCGATCGAATCCAACGCATCTGTGAGCTCGACGCGGCGCCGGCCGCGGTCTGGCGGGCAGTCACCGATCCCGAATGGCTGCGTGACTGGCTGGCGGACGAGGCCGAGCTGGAGCTCGTCCCGGGCGGTGAGGCGCGCTTCGTCGTCGACGGACGCGAGCGAGCCGGCTGGGTCGAGGAGGTCATTCCGCCCGCGGACGGACGCGCCGGCCGGCTCTCCTTCTGGTGGCAGGAGGAGGACGAGCCCGCCTCGCGGGTCACCTTCGAGATCGTGCCCCGCGCCGGCGGCACGCGGCTGCAGATCGACGAGACCAGACCGCTCGAGGTGCTCGATCTCGTCGGCATCCCGCTGCGCAGCGTCGGCGGCGCCGGCGGCTCCTCCTTCGGCCCGGCGCTCGTCGCCGCCTGAGCGCAGCGAGGCGCCAGTGAACCCGAGCGATCCCGCCGCAGCGGTGTTTGAGGCGCTGGCCGATCCGGTGCGCCGGAGGCTCCTGTCCCAGCTGTCGGACTCACCGGCGACCGCCACCGAGCTCGCCGCCGACCTTCCCATCAGCCGCCAGGCCGTCGCCAAGCACCTCGCCTCGCTGTCGGAGGCGGGTCTGCTGCAGCGCGAGCGGGCCGGCCGCGACGTCCGGTACCGGGTCACCCCCGCGCCGCTCACCGAGGCGGTGAGCTGGATGGCCTCGGTGGGCGGGCAGTGGGACGACCGCCTGGCTCGCCTCACCACGACGCTGGGGCGCGACGCGCCCGCTCAGTAGCCCCAGAGGCCGAGCAGATCCCGGTTCAGGTGCTCGCCGAGGGCGGCGACCTCGGGCCGCAACCGTGCGCGCAGCTCCGCGATGACCACCGGGTCGGCGTCACGCGGGGTCGACTCCCGCAGCCGGTCCCGGGCAAAGGCAACCGCGCGTCTGCGGGTGTCCGGAGGGACCGCCCGGGCAACGGCGGTGACCGCGCGCGACGCCCTCGTCTCCTGGATCGCCGACAGCGCGTAGAGCACCCGCTGGGCGCGCGCGGATCGCACCTGGACCGTCGGATTGGCGCGGACCGGAGCGATCCCGGGATCGTCCGGGACACCGAGGAACTCGAAGATCCTGGTGAGCGTTGCCCGGTTGTCGGCGCGAAAGTCCTCGTAGATGACCGGGAGGATCTGCTCGGCCGGGAACACCCGCTCGTAGCGCCGCAGCTGCTCGAGATAGCGCGCCCGCCGCGTGTACAGGAGCCCCGCCGGTCGGGGTGCCATCTTGGGGACGTGGCGGCCGTGGGCGCGATCGTCCTCCAGGGCCAGCGCCCGGGCGAGGTCGGCCTCCGGCTCATACCGGTTCTGCACCAGCTGCAGGTGCAACGAGACGATGAACGCGGCCGGGTCCCTGAAGAAGACGATGATGCGGGCGTCGGGACGAACCGCCGCGATCTTGTCGGCCGCCTCCTCGGAGCAGATGTACTGCGTCGAGGCGTCTCCGGCGAGCTGATCGCCGCGGGCGCCGGCGAACAGCCGGAGGTACCTCTCCTGCGAGATCCCCCGCCCGCGATGCGCCGCCGAGAACATCTCGTTGGAGAAGAATCCCGGCTCCTTGATCTCCGGCATAAAGATCCGTTCGTGCTGGTCGAGCATCAGATGCAGCGCGGTCGTCCCGCTCTTGGCCTGACCGACGATGAAGAAGTCAGGCCAGCGCCCGGGCCCGGCAGCCTCGCGCGCGGTGCCCGGGTCGACGCTCACGCGTCCGCTGCGGTCTGCGGCCGCTCGGCGACGGGGGCGAGCGCGCTCGTCCAGGTCGGCCCGGCGAAGCAGTCCATCCGTGCGCACAGCTCGACGAACGCGTAGTCGCGCGCGAACCACCACCGGACGTTCTCGACCGCCTGCTCGCTCATGAACGTGCTCACGTTCGACGGGGTTCGGTGCGAGCGCTTGGGGTCGGTCGGCAGCTGGGGGTTGCCGGGCAGGCCGAGCGCCTCGCAGAGGCGCGGAAAGGTCGCCGTGAGGTCCGGAAACCACTGGATGAGCAGGATGTCGTCCCGGCGCCGATGGAAGTAGCGACGCTGGTTGAACCACTTCCAATAGGAGTCCTGGACGTGCTGGATCGACATCATCGCGACGTGCGCCCGGACCCGTCTGGCGCCGTCGTCGCTGGCGAGGGCGAGGGCCAGCTCGTCGGGGGTGGTGAACTCCTCGAACGCCTCACGCTCCTGAGGGGTCCACAGCCGCTCGTAGCGGGGCCGTCCCTCGCGCAGCCGGCTGTTGAAGCCGCTCACGTAGCGATCGACGGGGTCGCGGATCACGAAGAAGACCTTCTCCCCGATCGGGATGTCGGCGAGCGTCGTCCGGTGCTTGTGCAGCTGCAGCTCGTAGCGCCCACTGGTCCGCAGCGGGCTGAGCGTGTCCTTGAGCGCGGTCCCACCCGTCTTGCCGATGTGGATCATGTGGGCGGGCGGCTTGCGGCGCAGCGCGGCGCGCGTCGCGGTGCGCATCCGGTGCCCTCCTCCCACCCGGATCCTGCGGGTGAGTTTCTGACCGGTGCGGCGCACCTTGACCTTCGTCTGCTGAAGGGAGGTCATTTGCTCCTCGTCGAATCAGACCGAGCGCTCAAGCGCGGCCGGCGCCTGCGATCGATGGTGTGCTGACGTTCGGTCCCGGGACCACGACGGCCCTGCGAAGACGGGCAACGCGGCACAGTAGTCGAGAAATGCGTCGTCGGCGCCGTACCACTGGCGCAGGTTCGCGGTCGCCGTGTCCCCGAGCGCACGCGGGGCATCCTCGGGCGATCGGTTGGCGCTCGCCTCGCTCTGCGGGGCGGCGATCTGCGCCGGCAGGCCGAGCATCGAGAGCAGCTGCGGCACGGTCGCGGTGAGGTCCGGAAGCCAGACGGCGAGCAGCAGGTCGTCGCGGCGGCGCTCCAGGTACTCCAGGTTGTCGAACCAGCGCCAGTAGGAGTCCCGCACGTGACGGATGGCGATCATCGCGGCCATCGCCCGCGCGCGGGTCTCCGCCTCGCCCGACGACAGCGCGGCGCCGAGCGCGTCCGGACTCTGGAACGCCGCGAAGGCGACACGCTCGGCATCGGTCCAGGGGTCGTACTGGTGCGGCCTTCCCTCTCGCAGCCGGTAGTTGAACGCGCTCACGAACCGCTCGAGCGGGTCACGGACGACGAAGAAGACCTTCTCGCCGAGCGGGATGTCACGCAGCCGTACCGGATGGGAATGGAGCACGATCTCGTAGCTGCCGCTCATCGTGTACGGCCCGAGCAGATCCTTGAGCATCGTCCCGCCCGCCTTGCTCACGTGCAGCAGGTGGGCGCGCGGCCGCCGCGCGATCACCCCTCGCTCGAGGGGGCGGACGATCCGGCGCCGCACCCGGCGCGCCAGCGCGTTCTCGACTCGCCGGATCGATGCCCGTGCGCTCACCTGATCCACGCCCCGGAGCGACGGACGCCTACGGAACGATCCCGCGGCGCCGCAGCTCCTTGATGAGCGCATCGACCGCCATCGGCGCGTCGGAGGGCCGCAGCGTGACCTCGGCGTCCTGCGGCACCTCGTAGGCGTCGTCGACGCCGGTCATCCCGACGATCTCGCCCGCCCGCGCCTTCGCGTACAGACCCTTGGGATCCCGACGCTCGCACTCGTCCAACGGCGTGTCGACGAACACCTCGATGAAGGTCACTCCGTCGTTCTCATGGATCTCACGCGCGACCTGGCGGCTGGCGGCGTAGGGGCTGACGACGGTCACGATCGCGATCGTGCCCGCCTCGGCGAGCAGCTTGGCGGCGTGAGCCGCGCGCCGGATGTTCTCGGCGCGGTCGGCGGGATCGAAGCCGAGGTTGCCGTTGAGCCCGTGACGGAGGTTGTCCCCGTCCAGTCGCATGGCCGCGATGCCGGAGGTGATCAGGCGCTCCTCCAGCGCGTCGCCGATCGTCGACTTGCCGGCCGCGGGCAGGCCCGTCACCCAGAGCGTGGCGCCGACGCGGCCCAGCGCGGACCAGCGCTGCTCGCGGGTCATGCGGCTCGGCTGCCAGACGACGTTGGTCGACTGCTGGTGGGCGCCCTCACCGCCGCTCACCGGCGGCGTGTCGGCAACGCCGAGGATCATGCCCGCGGCGACGGTCGCGTTGGTCGCCTCATCGATCAGGATGAACGCCCCCGTGCGCCGGTTGCGGTCATAGGGATCGAACACGAGCGGGGTTCCGGTGCGCAGGCGCACGCGCCCGATCTCATTGAGCGACAGCGTCTCGGCCGACTCGTCGCGGTGCAGCGAGTCGACGTCGATCCGGTGCAGCACCTCCGAGATCACGCCGCGCGTCGAATTGGCCGTGTGCTTGACCAGGTAACGCCCGTGCGGACGACTTGCCTCCTCGGCCATCCAGCACACGATCGCGTCGACGTCACGCGAGACCGTGGGGTGGTTGCGCGGCCGGCAGATCAGGTTCCCGCGCGAGACGTCGATGTCGTCGGTGAGCTCGACCGCGACCGAGAGCGGCGGGTACGCCTCCTCGAGCTGCTCGTGATGGTTGGCGATCGACTTGATGCGCGAGGTCTCTCCCGAGGGCAGGACGCGCACCTCGTCGCCGACCCGCAGGACCCCGCTGGCCATCTTGCCGGCATAGCCGCGGTAGTCCTGGTGCTCTTCGTCCCCGGGGCCGGGGCGGATCACCCACTGCACCGGCAGGCGCACATCGATCAGGTTGCGGTCGGAGGTCACCTGCACGTGCTCCAGCTGGTAGAGCAGCGGCGGTCCGCCGTACCAGAGCATCTTCTCGGAGGGCTCGACGACGTTGTCGCCCACCAGCGCCGAGATCGGGATGAACGACAGATCGCCGATCTCCAGGCGTGAGGCGAACGAACGGATCTCGGCGCAGATCGAGTCGAACACCGCCTCGTCGTAGTCGACGAGATCCATCTTGTTGATGCACACGATCACGTGTGGGATCCGCAGCAGCGAGGCGATGAACAGATGCCGGCGTGACTGCTGGACGAACCCGTTGCGCGCATCGACGAGGACGAGCGCGAGGTCTGCGGTCGAGGCGCCCGTCACCATGTTGCGCGTGTAGCGGATGTGACCGGGGGTGTCGGCCAGGATGAACGCTCGGCGTGGCGTGGCGAAGTGGCGGTAGGCCACGTCGATCGTGATCCCCTGCTCGCGCTCGGCGCGCAGTCCGTCGGTGATGAGCGACAGGTCGAACTCGGTCCCGCGGCCCTCGCTCGCCTCGGTGATCGCCTCGATCGTGTCCTCGAAGATCTGCTTGGAGTCATAGAGCAGCCGTCCGATGAGCGTGCTCTTGCCGTCATCGACCGAACCGGCGGTCGCGATGCGCAGCAGGCTGCCGCTGACGGCGGCCCGGTCGTCCAGAGTCGTCATCAGAAGTAGCCCTCTCGCTTGCGGTCCTCCATCGATGATGCGGAGACCCGGTCGTCGGCGCGGGTCTGACCGCGCTCGGTGATCCGCGTCGCGGCGATCTCCCTGACGACCTCCTCAAGGGTTGCCGCGCTCGACTCGACCGCGCCCGTGCACGTCATATCGCCGACCGTGCGATAGCGGACGACCGCTTCGAACGGCTCCTCGCCGGGCTCCCGCGGCGCGAAGTCCGAGGTCGCGTACAGCATCCCGTCGCGCTCGAACACCTCGCGCGTGTGCGCGAAGTACACCGATGGCAGCTCGAGCTCCTCCTCGGCGATGTACTGCCAGACGTCGAGCTCGGTCCAGTTGGAGATCGGGAACACGCGGACCTGCTCGCCACGCGCGATCCGACCGTTGTAGAGGTCCCACACCTCAGGACGCTGGTTCTTGGGGTCCCAGCCGCCGAAGTCGTCGCGGAAGGAGAAGATCCGCTCCTTGGCCCGCGCCCGCTCCTCGTCCCGGCGCGCTCCGCCGATCACCGCGTCGAAGCGGTTCTCCTTGATCGCGTCCAGCAGGGTCACCGTCTGCAGGCGGTTGCGCGAGGCGCGCGGACCGGTCTCCTCCTGGACGCGGCCCAGATCGATCGACTGCTGGACGCTGGCGACGATCAGCCGCTCGCCGAGCTCGGCGACGCGCCGGTCGCGGAAATCGATCAGCTCGGGGAAGTTGTGGCCCGTATCCACGTGCATGAGCGGGAACGGGAACCGAGCGGGACGAAATGCCTTCTCGGCCAGCCGCAGGAGCACGATCGAGTCCTTGCCGCCCGAGAACATGAGGACCGGTCGCTCGAACTCCGCAGCGACCTCCCGCATGATGTGAATCGCCTCGGCTTCCAGCTCCCGGAGATGACTCACCTCATAGCCGCCGGAGTCGGCCCCGGTCCGCGCGGTGTCGGCCGGGGTCTGCGTTGCAGCGCCTCGCATGGTGTGCTCGCGATCTTCCATCAGCTCTCGTTTCGCAATGTGCAATCCCGTCGTGGGCGACAGCGTCGCTGACCCGAGGGTGCAGGCTGAAGTCCGTTCAGACGGCCGCTCGCTGTCCGCTCGTCGCGGCATGCCTCGGCCCCGGCCTCGGGCGAACCCTTTGTACCACAGGCTTCTCGGCCTGAGAAGGCGTCATCACGCTTCTGTCACGACTTGTGTTGAGATCCGACAGATCCCCCGCACCCCGATTTCCGATCCGGCGAACGGGCCGGTATCGTCTCGTACCCGGGCACGAGCGCGGAGCGCCAGGCGTCCGAAGCTGGGGACGGATCGCACACCCGACCATCCGGAAGGCGCCGAATGGCTGAGCAGGCACAACAGCTGACACCAACACCTGGCTCTGCGTCGACTTCGGCCCGAGCGATGCCTCGGCACTATCGCGAAGCGGAGCTGGAGAAGTCGCAGTGGGGCCGCGTCCAGATGCTCATCGGCGATCGTATGGGGCTGGTGATCGTCGTGATGGTGGTGTCGATCGCCTCGGCGATGTGCGAGGCCGGCCTGCTCGCGGTGAGCGCCCAAGCGGCCGCCGCGCTCGTCAACAACGCGCACACCGTGCACCGCTCGATCGGGCCGTTCACGATCGACACGACGGTTCGCAACGTGCTCTATGTCGGCGTCGGGCTCGCGATCGCCCGGCTGCTGCTCCAGATCCCGAGTTCGCTGGTACCGGCGATCATCGCCGGCGACGTTCAGGCCGCGATGCGGCGCAACCTCGTCCGCACCTACATGCACGGCGGTTGGGAGCTGCAGTCCCAGGACCGCGAGGGTCACTTCCAGGAGCTGATGACCAATCAGATCATGCAGGCCAGCCAGGGCGCGATGCAGTCGACGAACCTGATGTCCTCGCTGTTCACGTTCATCATCCTGGTCGTCTCGGCGTTTGCGCTCAACACGCTCGCCGCGGTCGCCGTGTTCGCCGCAGCGGTCGTTCTGTTCGTGATCCTGCGGCCGGCCCGCAACCTGGCGACGAGCCTGTCCAAGCAGCTGTCCGCGGCTCAGCTCGAGTACGCGGGATCGGTCGGCGAAGCCAATCGCGTCGCCGAGGAGACCAACGTGTTCGGCACCGCGGAACCGCAGATCGCCCGGGTCGACAACTTCGTGCGCACCGCCCGCGGGCTGTTCCTGCGCGCGCAGGTGCTCAACCGCCTGGTCCCCAACGTGTACCAGAGCATGATCTACTTCATCCTCGTCTTCGGCCTGCTCGCCGCGGACCTGGCGAACGTCAAGGGATTCTCATCGCTGGGGGCGGTCGTGCTGCTGCTCGTCCGCGCCGGCACCTACGGCCAGAACGTCCAGTCCGCTCAGGTGTCGCTTCGCCAGTCACTGCCCTATGTCGAGCGACTCCAGAACGCGAGCGCGGCCTACGCCGCGAGCACGCCCCGCAGGGGCACCGCCCGGCTGAGGGACATCGAGACGATCGCGTTTCAGGACGTGGAGTACTTCTACACACCCGACCGTCCGGTGCTGCACGACATCTCCTGGTCAGTCCGAGGCGGCGAGACGATCGGCGTCATCGGTCCCTCGGGCGCGGGGAAGTCGACGATGGTCCAGATCCTGCTGCGGCTGCGCGAGCCGCGCGCGGGCCGGTATCTCGTCAACGGTCTCAACGCCTTCGACATCGACTTCGACGACTGGCATGAGCGGGTCGCCTACGTCCCGCAGGCGCCCAAGCTCCTGCACGCGACGGTCGCCGACAACGTGCGGTTCTTCCGGGACTTCGACGACGCGGCGGTCGAGCGCGCCTGTCGCCTCGCACGCATCCACGACGAGATCATGCAGTGGCCCAAGGGCTACCAGACGATCGTCGGACCCCGCGCCGACGCGGTCTCCGGCGGCCAGCAGCAGCGCATCTGCCTTGCGCGGGCACTCATCTCCAATCCGAGCCTGCTCGTCCTCGACGAGCCGACCAGCGCTCTGGACCCGCGCTCGGAGGCGCTCATCCAGGAATCGCTGGAGTCGATGCGCTCCGAGCTCACGCTGTTCATCATCGCCCACCGGATGTCGACGCTGACGATCTGCGACCGCGTCATGGTCGTCCTCGACGGGACGATCAACGCCTTCGACAGCCTCAGCGAGCTGACGGCGGGCAACGAGTACTACCGGTTCGCGTCCGGGATCGCCGCCGGCCTCGCGGCCGGGGCGCCGCGCCGCAGCGACCACGAGCCCGCGCTGGCCGGCGAGGATGCTCCGGTCGACCTCGCGACGATCAAGCGACCTCCGACTTGAAGGGGTGAGGCCGAGGTGACCCCGAACATCTCGGAGGCCGTCGACCGCATCGCGCAGGCGAGCCAGCTCGAGGCCATGGTCGGCCGGCCGTCGACCGTGTGGCGCCACCAACGGCTGCAGCGCGGTCTGCCCAGCGTCGGCGACGCCGTCAGTGCGCTCGAGGATCGCGCCGACGCCGTGGCCACAGCGGTGGAGGACGAACCGCTGTTCATCTTCTCGGCCGGCTGGCGCAGCGGCTCCACGCTGTTGCAGCGGCTGATCGTGTCGGCCGGCACGCACTTCATCTGGGGTGAGCCCTACCACCGCAGCGACGTCATCCGCCGGCTGGCCGAGTCGCTCATCCCGTTCGGGACCGGATGGCCGCCGCCGGAGTACCTCTACGCGTCCGCGGACGACGCCCCCTCGGCCGGCGAGGACCTGTCGGGGCAGTGGATCGCCAACTTCTACCCGCCGGTCGATGCTCTCCTCGACGCGCATCGGGCGTTCATCCGCAAGCTGCTGGCGCCACCGCCGTCCCATGACGGATACGGCTGGGGCCTGAAGGAAGTTCGCCTGTCGGCCGAGTACGCGCACTACCTGCGACTGCTGTTCCCACGCGCGCGGTTCGTCTTCCTCGTGCGTGACCCGCACGCGGCATACCGGTCCTACCGGGAGCACCCCACCTGGTTCGAGCGGTGGCCGCGCTCGCAGGTCCGGACCCCGCATGCGTTCGGTCAGGTCTGGCGGCGGCTGGCCGACAGCTTCCTCGTCTACGAGGACAGGCTGGGAGCCACCCTGGTGCGCTACGAGGACATCGTTGCGGGCGGCGAGGCGATCGACCGCCTGGAGCGGGTGCTCGGAGGCTCGATCGACCGCTCGGTCCTGGACGAGCGGATCGGCGGCAGCCAGGAGCACCGTGGAGGACCGTCCCCGCTGGAGCTGAAGATGCTCGACCGGGCGACCAGACCGACCGCCGCCCGGCTCGGCTACGGGGGGGAAGGTCCCGAGCGGAGGTGACCGCGCGCGCGGTCGGTCACACCTTCCTCGTCGGCTGTCCGCGGTCGGGCACGACGCTGTTGCAGAGCCTGCTCTTCGCCCACGAGGGCGTCGTCTCGTTCCCCGAGACGTTCTTCTTCGTCAAGGTCCTGCCCACCACCGGTCGCTGGCGGCGCAGGTTCGGCCTCCCGTCGCCGGAGGCGCCGGTCGCGGTGACCCAGCTGGATGCGCTCGGCGTCGCCGCCGACCCCTCGCCCTCCCGGCTGGACTTCCTCACCGTCCGGGGGTACGCCGGTCACTTCGTGCGGCGCATGGATCGTTCCGCCCGTGAAGCGGGCGCCTCGGTGTGGGTCGAGAAGACCCCACGCCACGCCCGGCACGTGAAGGGGATCGAGCGACGTGTCCCCGACGCCCGGTTCATCCACATGATCCGCTCCGGCGAGGCCGTCTGCGCGTCCCTGCGCGATGTCGGCGACAGCGAGCCCGAGCTCTGGGGGACGTCGTCCGCCCTGGAGCTCGTCGAGATCTGGCGCCGATACCTGCACTACTCGCTCGCCTGGATCGGGCGTGAGAACCATGTGTTCGTCTCCTACGAGCGCCTGGTCGAGGACCCCGAACAGGTGATGGCCAAGCTCTGCCGGTTTCTTGACCTGGCCGACGATCCCGGCGCGCTGGAGCGCATGCTCGGCGGCTACCGGGCCAGTGCCGCGGGCGTGATCGGACGGGTGGTCGGCTCGGACACCGGGACGCGGGTCGCCGACGAGCCCTGGAAGGCCGGCACCGACGGCGCGATCGCCAACCGCAACGAGGAGAAGCTGCGGCGCGTGTTCGATGAGCAGGAGCGCGCCGACATCGCCCGGGCGGTGGCCACCGAGGCCGCTGCCCTGGCGACGATCCCGTTCCTGTGACGGTTCAGCCGGCGAGCTCGGCGAGCTGGGTGGCGTACCGGGCCGCGGTGGCCGGGACCGAGCGCTCGCCGAGGATCGGCGAGAAGCCGTCCGGATCCGGGTGACCGTCCGCCTGCGCGACGATCGCCGCCGCGATCGTCGCGGGCTGGAGATCGGGGAGGGTGTGGACGACCTCCGGGGCGAGCTCGCGGAGCTCGCGCGTGAACGGGACGTCGCTCACGATCACCGGGATCCGCGCGCCGAGCAGCGTGGACAGCGAACCGGACGCGGAGATGCGGCGGTACGGGCACAGCCCGACGTCGACCGCCGCCAGCCGCGACTCGAGCTCCTCCTCGGAGACCGATCCCGTGAACGTGATTCGCGACAGGACCCCCGAGCGCTCCGCCTCCTGCACGAGACGGTCGCGGTAGGAAGCCATCTCGTCGTCGGCACCTCCGATCAGCCAAAGCTCGACCGTCTGCGGGGTGAGGGCCAGCGCCTGCACGGCGAGCATGTAGTTCTTGCGCTCGTGCAGCCATCCGAGCATCGCCACGACCGTCCGGTCCTCGGCGACGCCGAACCGGGCGCGCATCGCGCGATGATCGGCGAGGGTGCGCTCGACGACGAAGTGCGGGATGACCCGGGCCCGTCTGGCCCCCACGACTCGGCGCAGGCGCCGGCGGTCGGCATTGGAGTGCACGACGACCCTCCCGGACGCGAGCAGCACCATCGCCAGCACCCACCACTCCGCGTGCGTGGGCGCCCCCGGCTCGTACGCATCGTGCAGGACGGTGAGAGTGCGCCGGCGCAGCCCGAGGTGCACGACGGCCAGCTGCAGCAGTCGTGAGATCGTCGGCGACCAGGTGTGAAACCGGGTGTAGGGCAGGACGACCACGTCGACATCCCGCAACGCGGCGACGATCGTGCGCGCCTCACGCAGGCCGCGGCGCCCGGGGTGGGTCGCGGCCAGATGCACGGTGCGCACCTCCACCCCGTCAAGCTGTCCCAGACCCGCTGCGATCACCTCGCCGTAGCGGCGAACGCCTCCGTGCTCGTGGCCGGGAGCGAGCACTCCGACCGTCAGGCACCGGGACTCATCGCGCGGGAGTGGGCTCTTGGGAAGACGGGTCATCCGGGGCGCGATCCGCGTCTACGATACCGGCGGGTGCGCGTCGCATTCTTCCCACCGCCGAAGCGCACCGACCCCTCCGGCTTCCTCGCCCTGCTTGCGCGAGCCGTCGAGGAGGCCGGGGTCGAGGTGGTCTCCACCGGGCCGCTCGGCCTTCGCTTCAGCCTCACCGAGACCGGACTCGATGCGGTCCATCTGCATTGGCTGGAGTACGTGGCGACGGCCGACCGCCGCCGGCTCATCGGGTGGGCGCGCAGCTGGATGAAGGTGACCCGCCTGCTGGTGGCGCTCGCCGTGCTGCGCGCCCGGGGCGTCGGAGTGGTGTGGACGATCCACAACCTCGCTCCCCACGAGCCGGTCCGCCCCCGGGCCGAGGCGGCCGTCGCACAGGGCGTGTGGTCGCTGGCCGACGAGATCATCGTCCACTCTCAGTACGCGGCCACCCGCGTCGTCCAGCGGTTTCACGGCGCACCGCGGCGTCCGCTCAACGTCATCCCCCACGCCAACTACGACGGCGCGTTCCTCGCCGACGGGCGCAGTCGTGAGACCGTGCGTGAGCAGCTCGGCATCCCGCCGGGGGCATTCGTCTACCTCGCGTTCGGCATCATCCGGCGCTACAAACAGCTCGGGCTCCTCGCCGAGCGGTTCGCCGAGCTGGAGGGCGAAGAGCTGCGATTGCTCGTGGCCGGAGCGCCGAGCCAGCCTGACGAGGCCGAGCGGGTGCGCCGGCAGGCCGCGCGCGATCCCCGGATCCTGCTGCGCGCGCAGTACATCCCCGACAACGAGGTCTGGGCTCTCCATCACGCCGCCGACGCAGCGGTGATCGCCTACCGCGACGTGTTCTCCAGCGGCGCGCTACTGCTCGCGCTCACCCACGGATTGCCCGTGGTCATGCCGGCAGGGGGTACCGGGCAGGAGTTCTTCGCTCCCCCGGAGGTGGAGTTCTTCGAGGGCTTCGACGTCGGGCCGGCTCTCGCCCGGGTTCGTTGCGGCGAGCGCTCGGCGGCGGCGCGGGCGGCCGCCGAGCGCTTCCCGTGGGCGGCCGCCGGCGCCGCGACCGTCGAGGTCTACCGCCGCTGCGCGGCGGCCCGCAGGCGCTGAACCGGTCCGCGACGAACCGGAAAAGCGTGTAGGACCGAGCGCGAGCCCCGGTCCACTATCTGTCCAAAGTCTCACAGTGCTCTGGGGAGGTCGGTGCGCCCGGGCGATACCGGGTATGGCGCCTTCGCGCCCCTCCCGTCCCGCCATCCCTCCTCCTCATGACCCCACGTTTTCGCCGTGCCGCCGTACCCCTCGCCGCAGTGACCCTGTTCGCCACCGCACCCGCGGCGCTGGCGGGCCGCGTCCCGTCCCGCCACCTTCGCCCCGGCCGCCATCTGGTGACCGCCCTGCCGCCTCACCATCGTGACATCACACCGGTCACCGGCAACCAGCCGGGCATCCAGGTCCAGCCACTGGTGCTCCCCGCCCCGAGCTACAACGTCCACAACCTCGCCCAGCTGCAGGCCGCGCTGCAGTCCGTGCAGCCCGGACAGGTGATCCATCTGGCAAGCGGGTCGACGTTCTCGACGGTGTGGGTGACCAAGGCCTACGCCAGCTGGGTCACGATCAGTGGCGCCGGCGATGCGGTCGCTCCCCAGATCCAGGGTGCGCGGCTGGAGGGAGCGCAGAACCTGCGCTTCACCAACGTCGAATTCACCAAGCGGGTCTACATCGCCCGCAACCCCTCGCACGTCAACCAGAACGCCGATAACGTCCAGATCCTCAACACCGAGGTGAACTGCGGCTCGACGGCGACCAAGCCGTGGTCGAACGGCCTCACGGTCCGGCAGGCGTCGCAGAACATCACGATCGCCGGAGACTACGTCCACAACTGCACGCTCGGCTTCACCAGCTACGCGCAGGACAACCCGTCTCAGGGTCTCACCATCGTCCACAACGTGTTCCAGAACTTCTACGGCGACGCGATCGACATCGGTGGGCTCGCGAACACCGCCATCGAGGACAACATCATCCAGAACATCGGCCACAGCCCCGGCGTCAAGTATCACGATGATGGGATCCAGTTCCTGGGCAACACCACCAACACGGTGATCTCCAACAACGTGCTTGACAACTCCAACGATCAGCTCATCTTCATCCAGGACGCGATCAAGGGTGAGTTCAACGGCATCCAGACGAACTCGAACATCACGATCGATCACAACCTGGTGTACGGAGCGGGAGCGAGTGCGAT
>Ga0070737_10004381_pt1 | contig 14233 bp, 11 predicted proteins | sample Coa_R1_10_FD_66438 | JGI IMG/M metagenome (GOLD analysis project Ga0070737, IMG submission 66438) | Surface soil microbial communities from Centralia Pennsylvania, which are recovering from an underground coalmine fire - Coalmine... | ecosystem: Environmental > Terrestrial > Soil > Unclassified... | reverse complement strand
CCCCGCCCGTAGGCTCAGTTGGAGCCTTCGTGAAGCGCAGAGCCGCGGTAAGACCCGGGCCTCCCGGGCACGCGGCAAGGAAGCGCGAAGCCCGCAAGGGCAACCCCGTGAGGGGTGCCGTATGAGACTATCGCTTACTCAGCGGCAACGGCCGCTCATCGGCCCTGCCAACGCCGGGCCCGGCGACCGCCCCGAACCGCTTGCGATGCTGGCCGTGCCCCCTCCACGCCACGCGGCGCGCCCCCAACCGCCGCTGGCCGGAAGGTGCTCCGGCCCGCTGATGGCAAGGCCTCCGCCCCGGACGGGGCGCCTATGCTGCCCACCGCGATCGCGCCCTCAAGGGCTGGTCGGACCCGAAGCCTACGACGGTCGCACCCGCCGCGGCGTCTTCGTGTGGATCGCCCAGCGCCCGCTCGCCCTCACCGCCCGACGTCTGGCAGGCCCGGCTTACCGACCCCTTGGAGGGGTGCTCTGCGGAGGGTCGATGCCCGCCTTGGCCTTGCCCACGTGAAGCGTGCGAGCCCCCCACACGTCGCATCTGAGGTTGGGCTCGGCCCAAGCTCCGGATCGGCTCGCCTGCGGGAGCGACCCCAAGGTGGCGCAACCGTGCCAGGTCCCAGGTGCGGCGCAGGGCTGCCCCCATGATGGGTCGATGGATCGTCCCGCCCCTCCACCAGCGTCAGGCAGACGGCCGAGCGGAGCTGTCACGCAGGAAGTGCTGCTCCCACTCGCTTGGCGTGAGCGGCCCCCAGGGTTGGACGTTGGCATACGTCTTGATGGGGACGTTGCGCAGGTGGCCGTTGACCTCCCTCACCTCGCACACGTAGATGTTCTGGATCGGGGAATCGGTCGAGGCATTGAGCTTCACCGGCCCGCGAGGGGCCACAATGGCGGTGCCTTTCAACGCTTTGATCAGGGACTTCCGATCGGTGACGTTGCCGTGCACGGCACGGAGCGCGGTCAGGGCGAGCCGGGCTTTGGTGTAGGCCGCCTCAGCGTAGTAGCCAGGGTACTCGCCGTAGGCGGCGAAGTACTCGTTGGCGAACTTCTGGTTCGCCGGCGTGCCGATGCCATCGCAGTACTGCGCGACGGTCCTCACCCCAAGGACCGCGGCCGGGGTCTCGCTGGGCAGCACCGAGTAGTCGGTGAGCGTGGTGTTCCCGAAGAGGGGGATCTTGTTCTTGAGGCCGAACTGCGCGTATGCGGTCGTGAACTTGGTCGAGTTGGCCCCGACGGTCACATCGAAGACCGCCTGAGTCGTGGTCGGGATCTGGCTGACGTAGGAGGAGTAGTCGTTGGTCGTGATCGGTGCCCAGATCTCCTTGTCGATCTTTCCCCCCAGCTTCTCGAAGACCGTGATGAAGGCGCCGATGGACTCCCAGCCAAAGGCATAGTCAGAGGCGACCGTCGTCACGTGCCGATAGTGGAGGTCGTTGTACAGGTACTCGGCGGCGATCAGGTCGGGCTGATCGCAGGTCCAACCCGATGAGATGGCGTTTCCGTACTTTCGATAGTTCGTGAGCTGCTCCGCGCTGCACTCCGAGAGGTCGTCAGTGGGGATCCCCAACGGATCGACGTAGCTCGCTACCGCCGCGATCTCGTTGGCGAGCAACGGCCCCTCGAGCAGGGAGACGTTGTCGTTGGTGACCAGGACGCGGGCGTCCGAGAGGGCCGTGTTCGGGTCCCCAGCACTGTCGAGGAACTTGGTGACCACCGGATGGCCGTCGACGGTCCGGCCGAAGTCCCTCAGCCCAAGGTTCCAGCCCTCCTGCTCGTTCCGGCCAGGGCCAGCCGAGACGCCGGTCAGGGGCGCGATGTACCCAATCGTGATGGGAGCCTTCGCCCCAGCCGTCCCCTGGGCTGCACCCCCGCCGCAGGCAGCGAGCACCGCCGCCGCTCCCAGGGCTAGGAGACCGACCCCCCTCCGCCCTTGCATCCCCGTCATGCTCCCACTCCTCCGGCTGACGCAATCATTCCAGCTAGTGGAAAGAATTTTCGCCCTGAGGAAGTATAAAGACGGGCTCTGGCGGCGTCAACGCGGGCGTCGTTCGCCCTGATCGTGCCTCGTGGGCGACCGAGACGGCCTTCTCTGGCAGCGCAAGGTCCTTGCCCTCCACCGCTGCCACCCCGCTTGCCGAGCTGGTGGCCCGAATCGTCGCCTTCGAAGGCCCATGCGGAGCCGCCCCACATCCCTCGACGGCAGCTCACCGGTGTCGACCTCGACGGCACCGGGCATCACCGAGGTCGCCCAACCTGCGGCATGCCCTCGCGCTCACCTCCCCGACCGGAGCCGCTGGCACCTCGCTCGCTTCGCCCGCGACGCGCGGCCGGAGGTCACGCTGGCGCCGCCGGCCGAGCGCTTTGGGGAGCCTGGCGGGGTGCCTGCGGCCGCGCGGTGGTGCCTGGAGGGGGACGGCAGGGAGGGCCGTGAGCTCCAGGCCCTGCCCCACGGCGGCTGGAGGAGCGACGACGGCTGCGCCCGTGCCTCACGACGGCGCGGAGGGGAGCGCAAGGTGGGCAAGCCACAGATGGCGGCCTCGACCTGCTCCTCGGTGTCCAGCCTCCGGGTGGTCCGCCAGCTGAAGGTGATCGCCCGGGAGCAGTGGGCTCCGGGCCCCGGCCGGCGAGCCCGAGAGCGCCCGCCATCCGCCGACGCCACTCGGGGAGGCCGGGAGAGGTCCCTGGGCGCGGCCCCGGACCTGTTGGCCAGCGGAACTGGCACAGGTGGGGGCGTGACCGCCGTCCGCCTCGGAGCGAGCAGGCCGCCTCCGTCGCCTCCGCCTCAAGGGGCGTGTGGGCCATCCTCGCGACCCGGATCGGGCTGCCCACACCCGCCGCCGGGAACGCCGTCGCCCCTCGATACTGCCCGGGTATCGGTGCCCTCGCTCTCCGGGAACGCCCTGACAACGGTGCGATGAGCGCCCCGGCGCCTGCCCTCGCCCCGACCTGGGGCCAGGCACCATGCACGGCGCCGATCGGTCGACGCCCGCTACCCGGGCTGGTCTTCCACCTGGATCGGGCTTGGATCAGGGCCGCCAGGCCCCCTCGACGGAAGTCGTGAGCTGCCGGCCGAGCGCGAGGCTCGCCGAAGCCCGAGGCGACCGCGGCAAGGCCGGGACAACGTGGCGGGCGCTCCGTCGCCTCCTATCCCCAAGCCGGGCTGATCGACACCGCCCCTGGCCAACATGGGCGACAGGACGTCGGGACCCCCTCGAGTCCGTCGAGGTCTTCTCCAAGCAGCGACGGTTAGCGACCGGCCCAAGCCCAGGATGCAGGGGCTGGTGCGGCGGAGAGGATTTGAACCTCCACGGGGTTGCCCCCACTAGCTCCTGAGGCTAGCGCGTCTGCCGTTCCGCCACCGCCGCGCCCAAGTCGGACCATCAGTATAGAGACCATGGCCCCAGCAAGGCCGAGGCGTCGCCAGCCTCGACCCCAGTTGCCCCTCCGGACCGCTACTGAGCCGCCCGCGCCGTCGCCAGGGGCTCCGCTGTGGCCCGCAGCGCCTTCTTGTCGAACTTCATGGTAGAGGTCTTGGGCAACTCGTCGATGAACCGGATCTCATCGGGAAGCCACCACTTCGCCACCCGGCCGGCCAGGAACCCCAGGATCTCCTCCGCGGTCACCTGCCCCTTGAACTCCGGCTTGGGAACGACGTAGGCGACCGGCCGCTCCTGCCAGGTCGGGTGCTGGAGCCCGATCACGGCCGCCTCCAGGACCTTGGGATGGGCCATGATCGCCCCCTCCAGCTCGACTGAGCTGATCCACTCACCGCCCGACTTGATGACGTCCTTGGTGCGATCGACGATGGAGAGGTATCCGTCCGGGTCGACCGTGGCCACGTCCCCGGTCCGGAGCCAGCCGTCCTCCGTGAACCGGTCGGGGTCGGCGTTGCGGTTGTACGCGGCCGCGATCCAGGGTCCGCGGCACTGGATCTCGCCGAAGGCGACCCCGTCCCAGGGAAGCTCCTCCCCGGTGGCCAGGTCGGCGATCCGGATCTCAACCCCAGGGGCGGCGGCACCCTGCTTGAGCCGCACCTCCAGCTCCCGCTCGGGTGGGGTCCAGCTCCTGACCTGGGCGAAGCTGCCCACCGGCGAGGTCTCGGTCATCCCCCAGGCGTGGACCATGCGAAGGCCGACGCGGTCCATGCCTTCCATGAGGCCACGGGGGATGGCCGAGCCACCGCAGAGCACGCTTCGCACCCGCGGCAGCCGTCGGCCGGTGCGCTCCAGGATCTGGAGCAGGTTGATCCAGATGGTCGGGACGCCGGCCAGCACGGTGGCCCCTTCCTGCTCGGCCAGGTCGAGGATGACCTGCCCGTCGCCCAGGAAGCGGCCGGGGAAGATCACCTTGCTTCCCGCCATGCCGGCGGCGTAGGGAACGCCCCAGCAGTTGGCGTGGAACATGGGCACCACCGGGAGCACCGCGTCCCGCTCCGAGAGGCCCATGCTGTCGGCCTGGAGCACGCACATGGCGTGCAGGAACTGGGATCGGTGCGAGTAGACGACCCCCTTGGGGTTGCCGGTGGTGCCGGAGGTGTAGCACATGGCGGCGGCGGCGTTCTCGTCCAAGCGCGGCCATGGGTACCTCGGCTCCTCGGCGGCGAGGAGCCGCTCATAGTCGTGGACCTCGCCCAGCGAGTGGTCGGGGAGCGGCTCGTCGCCGTCGATGACCACGATCGTTCGCACGCTCGGGACCCGGTCCACGACCCGCTGCAAGACCGGGATGAGCGTGCGGTCGACGATCACGACGCTGTCCTCGGCGTCACGGATGGTGAACGCCAGCTGATCGGGGAAGAGCCGCAGGTTGAGCGTGTGGAGCACGGCCCCCATGCACGGGACCGCGTAGTACAGCTCGAGGTGGCGGTAGTCGTTCCAGGCCAGCGTGGCGACCCGGTCCCCCTCCCCCACCCCGAGGCGTCGCAGCGCCCCGGCCAGCCGGTTCACGCGTTCGACCAGGGCCCCGTACGTGTATCGGTGCACGCCCTGCTCGGTCCTGGAGACGATCTCCTTCCTAGCGAAGAGCCGCTCCATCCGCCACAGCAGGTGCTGCAGCGTGAGCGGGTAGTCCTGCATCAGCCCTCTCATGTCGCGTCACCTCCCGTTTGAGGGAACGATGGGGCATCTATCCCGAGTTGGCAAGTGGCGGGTCTCGGTCGGCTCGGCCTCAGGCTGAGGGCAGGATGGCCAGGTGACGGCGGCGGCCGTGCCGCGGCCCGGTCGCCATCGCCCGGGCATCGCCGATGCTCGCGGACGCCAGCGTCTCCATCAGTTGGCGAGTGCGGCCGAGCCCCTCCAACCCAGCCAGCTGCCCCAGATCCTCGACCTCTCGAAGGCAGCGGTGGGGCGGGAGGACGGCGATGCGAGGCAGGCATGCGCCCGAGGTGGGTCGCCTCCGGGGCGAGGCTCCATCGAGAGACACCCTCCTCCCTCTCGCCTCCCACCGCCCTGGCTCGAGCCCGCCCACCCGGCCTGACCTCCGGCGGCAGGCGGGGACGGCGACAAGACCCTGGGAGGCTCAACCCAACCCCTCTCCTGGAGAGGCCAGCTGCGACGATCGCTCGCCCTGAGCCTGGTGGGCGGCCCGGGACTCGAACCCGGATGGGTCACCCCACACGCCCCTCAAACGTGCGCGTCTACCAGTTCCGCCAGCCGCCCAGGCATCTTCTGGCGAGGCCAGAAGGCCAGGAGGAGATGGTGCCCGCTAGAGGATTCGAACCCCTAACCTCATGGTCCGAAGCCATGCGCTCTATCCGTTGAGCTAAGCGGGCATACGGGCCATCGGGTCGAACAACGAGACGGGCGCAGGGGCAATTATAGGTCGAGTGGCTGCGGAGGTCGCCGGTCGCCTAGCCAGCGGTCGCCAGCCACCGCTGCCGGTGGTGCTCGATCCCCCAGGCCGCGTAGCGGACCAGGCCGATGGCACGGTAGCGTTCCCGATGCGCCCGCGTGCGCCCGGTCTGGATGGCGGTCCGCAGGGCCCGGGGGGTGCGGCCCGGGAAGCTGGTATACGCGCGCCCGATGGCGTCGAGGATGTGGGCATCGGACCCCCCGAGCTCCGCTCGATGGATGGCCAGGTTCAGGCGATGGGCCATCTGGTTGTAGAGGTAGAGGCCGGGGGTGGCGTTCTCGACCTCGATGGCATCGAAATCGAGCTCGGCGGCGCACCATCCGACACCGTGGACACGGCCCCCGCGCCCACGGCGTTCGGTGCGCCAGAAGGGATGAGCGGCGACGGCGATGCCGCCCTGGTCGTGGATGGCGTGGATGGTGGCTGCGGCCGACATCCCGGGGGCGACGTGGCGATCGAGGAAGAGGCCGAGGATGTGCCCCTGCGAGCTCGACACCTCCTCACCGACGACCACGGTGGGCGCTCCTTTACGGCTGGCGGCGTAGTCTGCAGCGCGGAGGGCTCCCTCGATGGTGTCATGGTCGGTGATGGCGATCACGTCCAGGCCAGCGTCGGCCATCGCCTGGTCAACCACCTCCTGGGGGGTGGGCCAGCCATCGCTGAAGCAGGTATGGACATGGAGGTCAGCCCGGCCCCACTCTGGCACGGATGAGATGGTACGACTCCAAACCGCGGTCGAGACGGACGTCGACCTCCCGGCCCGCGACCAGAGGTTGACCCAGGCATTCGTCGAGGGCTCGATCATGGATCTCAGCGCTGAGGAGGCCCGCGCTCGCCTGGCCGCGGCCCGCGTTGCCCGGCTGGCCACCGTGGGGCGCAACGGGCATCCGCACCTGGTACCGGTCACCTTCGCCTTCTGGGACGACACCATCGCCATCGCAGTCGACCACAAGCCAAAGCGGACCCTGGAGCTGGAGCGGCTGCGCAACGTGCGGGCTGACCCTCGGGTGACGGTGCTGGCCGACCACTACGAGGAGGAGTGGTCGAGGCTGTGGTGGGTCCGGGCCGACGGCCTCGCACGCGTCATCGACGAGGGGCAGGAGCGAAGGGAGCCGATCCGTCGCCTGCGCGACAAGTATCCCCAGTACCAGGAGCGGGAGCCAGCGGGGCCGGTGATCCTGATCCAGGTGAGGTCGATCAAGGGCTGGGCCTACAGGGCGGGCTGAGGGCCGATGGGGACGGCTCCGCCGGGCCAGATGGCCGTCGGGCGCCCCCGGGCAGCAAGCCGTGCGCCCAACCGACGAGGACCAAGGCCCCTCCCATCGCGATCAGCGGTGGCTGCCGACGCCAGGCGCCGAGCGCCATGAGCAGGTCGCCGACGAAGCGGAGGCCCTGGGCGCCGGGTGGCATGTGGTCGAGCATGTAGCGACCGGCGCGGCGCTCGCGATGACGGGAGAGGTCAGCCCGGGCGAGGACGGCGGCCGACCCGACCAGGGGGAGGAGGTAGCGGACGGCAAGGCCGGGGAGCGGGCGCCGCCGCCAGAGGAGCAGGCCGGAGATGATCGCGGCAAGGACGTCGACGGCAAGCTTTGCCGGGTGGGACTGGTGGAGCAGCAGCGCCTCGCCGCTCACGCGACCGGCGAGGGGATGGCGGGTCTGGGGCCGCTCGGCCTCACCCGGCCTCATGGGCCGGCCGGGCGGTCGACACGCCCACCGTGTAGGCGACGTTGACCCCCACGGGCCACGGTCGGGGTGAGCTTCATGATAGGACTCTACCTGAGGCGAGCAGCCCGCGGTCACGTCCGGTGGCGAGGGTTGGGCACGGTCGATGGGGCGCCGCTCCCGGGCCGAGGGTCAGCACGCCGTCTCGCTCCCCCGCCCAGGCCCAAGGGTGAGGCCAGGTGGGCTATCCGCGCACCAGCCGCTCGATGGCGTCCGACAGCTCACGCACCTTGGCGGCCCCGTCGCCCGCCCGGATGGCCTCGGTCACGCAGTGCTCGGTGTGGTCGCGCAGGAGCAGGATGGCCACCCCCTCCAGGGCCGCCTTGACGGCGTTGATCTGGGTGAGGATGTCGATGCAGTAGCGGTCCTCGTCGACCATCTTCTGGATGCCACGGATCTGGCCCTCGATCCGACGCAGTCGTCCCTGCAGCGCCTCCCTATCCTTGGCGTAACCGTGCATGCCCAAGATGGTACGGGCACCGGCACCCAGGTGGATGGCTGATGAGCGGCCGCTGACCCTCCGGGGCGCAGGGCGGATGGACCAGCAGGGGGCCCTCGTCATCGAGAGATCGCGACATGAGTCAACCCTTGACACGGTGCTGTCATGGGGGTGCAAGCTCTGCGCCCCGGGGGGAAGTCGCTCGCGCCAGAAAAGGGCGAGATCACCCGTGCCTGAGGGGCAAGCCACCTTGTGAGCCGGCCCATCGTGAGGACCCGCCGTGCACGTTCGGCTGGGGACGATCTGTCACCGATGACAGCTTCCGACCCGATGATTGGATCATCGACCCTCGGGCAAGTCGCAGGTCGAGTGACGGCGATGAGGTGCAGGTTCGCAAGGCTCTTTCCCCGGTGATGATCGAGGTTGCTCGGCCGAGCCCCCGGCCGATGCCTGCAGCGGCTCTCGATGGGGCCGGATTGGTGGTTGTTGACCGAGGGCTCTCGACCACGCCCTGACCCGTTCTCCCTCGATCGCAGGCCGTGATCGCGGCCTCGGTCGACGAGACCGGCGGCCCTGCGGCCGTGGGAGACCACCGTCCCGTGGATCGCGGCACACGCGCTCTCCCGTCCGCCTTCCCGGTCCCAGCCCTCGCCGGCACACGGATCGCCGCGGATCCGGCCTCGCCCGGTTTCTTCGACGACCTCATGCCTCCAGGCCTCCATCGCTGATGAGCCCACCGGCACGGTTCGGGATCGGCGCCCTCGTCCCTCCCACGAGGTGGGGTGATGCGGACCGCGGCCGTCCCCGACGCCGGTCCCCCAACCTCAATCCGCATCTCACTTGTGACCGACGTCCACCGACTCCGTGCCAGCCGCCCGGCGCCCTCCACGGGCACGGCCCGGTCAGCCGCTGACCCGTCCCCCGGGATGGCGGGGCATCCCCAGACTCCCGGGACCGTCAGTGTCCTGGCGGCGACGCAGAAGCCCGACCGCGAGCGGAGCGCGAGGCCAACCTCGCCGAGAGGAGGTTGCCGGCGCTTGGCAGGGCGAGCCCGCCAGCTTCCCCAGGGCCTGACCCGCCCGTGGGACGTGCCCGAGAGGGATGGTCGACCTGGGAGGCCCAGGGGCGCAGGGGCGGCTGCCGCCAGACGGGGAGCCGAGCCAGGCCCGCCCCCTCATCGCGGTCGTCGATCCGCGACCCACCACCGCGCCTTGGAGGCGGGGGCGATGAGGGCGCGGCGGCCACCCGGCACGGGTCGCCGGCTGCCGCCAGGGCCACGCTCGCTCTCCCGGCCCGCCATGTGGAGGGCCTCACTGAGATGAAGGCGATGGCGTGGAGGGCGAGGGCGAGGGCGAGGAGGCGGTCGGGGAGGATGGTGCGGGTGTGGGCGAGCAGGTCGGCGACGGCGTCGGCTGACGCTCCGACTGTGGGGAGGGCAGGCTGGCGGTGGACTCGGCGGACGGGGAGGGGGACGGTTGGGGCGTCGGCGTGGCCGAGCAGGTCGGCGACGGCGTCGGAGACGGGCTCGTCTGCGGCGTCGGGGACGGGCTCGGTTGATGGCTTGGGGAAGGGTTGGCTTGGGGCGTGGGAGAGCTCGAGGGCGGCGATGGGACGGCGGTCGAGGGCTCGGGCTGGCCGGTCACGAACGAGATCGTCACCGGGTGCGAGAGAGGCTTGTGGTCAGCGGTCTGCGCGTCCGTCCCCACGACGAGGGAGTAGTGCGTGTGCGGCGCCAGCGTGCCGTCCGAGGGGATGATCTGCAAGGTGGTCGCGGAGGTCCAAGCGTACGAGACCTGGAGTGGAGGCTGGATCTGGATGGCCTCCTCGGTGGCTTGGCGATCCATCGGCTTGCTGAAGGTCAGGGTGATGGGCGTGGTGGGGCTCACTGTCTGCGAGTGGTCGAGCGGGCTCGCCACCCTGACCTCCCCTTGCCCTCCATGGGTTGCCGTGACCGCGATCAGCACCACCAGCATCGCGCAGGTGGCCGCCCCCATCGAGGCCAACGCCAAGGGCATGGGGAGGGTGAAGCGGCGGTACCAGGGAAGCGGAGGCTTCTGCCGACGGGCATGGGTCAGGAGCCGGCGCCGCAGCGTCATCCGGAAGGCGGGATTGGCCATCGCCTCCAGGTCGGAGAGCGACTCCAACAGGGAGACAACCTCGCGAAACTCCGGCTCCTCCCATGGTTCTCTCAACGCTGGGTCAGCGATGCTCCGCCCGATTCTCATCTCCTTACGCCCCCATAACCCCAATCTCGTTGTGCGCGATCTGTCGCTTGAGCGCGGCCATCCCACGGTGGATCAGGACCCTGACCGCTCCCATGCTCTTGCGCATGACCACCCCGATCTCCTCGGTCGTCAACCCATCGCGAAACTTGAGGATGATGGCCATCCGCTGTTGCTGCGGAAGCGCGTCGACCAGCGACCAGATCCTTCTTACCTCCTCACGCTGGTTGGCGAGCTCCTCCGGCGAAACCCCATCGGACAACGTGTGGAAACGCTCAAGGTCCTCAACCCGACGAGCAGCACGGAAACGCTCAGCAAGCACGTTGACAGCGATCTGATAGAGCCAGGCTGAGAACGGCCTCCCCATGCTCCGGTATCGCCCGATCCCCTGCAGTGCCCTGAAGAACACCTCGGACGTGACGTCCTCAGCCATCGCCCAATCGTGGACACGGAAGTACACGAATCGATATATCCGCTGAACATGCAGGTCGTATAAGGCCCCGAACGCTTCGGGGTCGTGCTTGGCCCGCTCGACGAGCTGCTGCTCCTCAGCCCGCTCTTGCTCTTGCCCTTGCCCCACAGTGGAAAGTCGCAGCTGATGCACCTCTCTCGTTCCAGCGGATTTGCAGCAACTCGTCGGCCCTCATGCCTGAGTAGGGCCAGCCCGCCCCGGGCTGGCCCCCTCAACCAATCACGACGAAGCGCCATGCGTGGCCGTCAACACGGCGTTGACGATCTCGCGCTTCGTATAGGTCTGCTTTTGGGCGTTCCAGTCACCAGCGCAGGTGATCAGCGTCAGCCTGGGCTTGCCGGTGGTGCTGAAGAGGCCAGCAGGCTTGGAGTTGTAGGGGACGGTCGACCCGGGGGCCACGACCGTGAACACGAACACGGTCCCGTCGAGCGCCTGCACCTCGATCTGGTCGCCCGTCTTCAGCTCCGAGAGGTGGTAGAACGGACCCTGGGGCATGTTGTACCAGTCCAGGTGCCCGTCGATGACGGCGTCCCCGTTCTCCCCAGGGGCCACCCCTGGCGCGTACCAGCCCACGTCCTTGGGGTTGGCGGGGATGGCCATGTTCCCGTACTTGTCACGACCAACCTGCTCCACGATGGCCGTGAGACCGATCGCCTTGATGGTCAACGTGAACGGGATGTGACGCCCCGAGCTGGGCGAGCTGGCTGCGGCAGGAGTCGGATTGGAGCTGTTCTGGGCGACCTTGTGAGCATTTCCAGACTCACCACCGCAGGCAGCGAGCGCAAGGAATGCCGTCAAGATGACAAGTGGTCGCTTCATCTCTCTCAACACGTGCCCCCCTGGACTGCGATCTGGAAGCGTTGGGGGCCGGACGCCATCGCGCCGACCCCCAATCACGTCATGCGAGGGAAAGCCTAGGCGACAGCCCCCGTCGAGGGAAGGCCAGGCGTCCCAGCGCCGGCCCCGCCGTCAGCAGCATCGGAGCCGGAGCCCGAGCCGGAGCCAGAGCCCGACCCGGCGCCGGAGCCCGAGCCGCTCCCCGAGGTCGTGGTGGTCGTGTAGTAGTTGTTGGTGACGTTGGTGATCGTGCTGCAGACGTTCTGCGTCGTCTGCTGGTTCTGCGACTGGGAGACGCTCGCCTTGTCCTGCTGGACCACCTTCTGCAGGTTGCTCACCTTGGTCTGCGCCTCAGCGAGCGCCTTCTCGGCCTGGCTCAGGTCGTTCTTGGCCTTCTGGACGGCCTCGTTGTCCTTGGCGATCTGCTTCGGGTCGACCGGCGGGTTGGCCTGCTGGTCGGCAACGAGCTGGGCCTGGGCGTTGGTCAGCTCAGCCACCGCCTGGTTCACCGCCTGCTGGTCGTTGGCGACCTCCTGCTTGGCAGCGTCCAGGGCTCCCTGATCCTGCTCGAGCTGCGCCTCCTGGGCAGCCGTCTCGTTGGAGTTGGCGATGCAGGAGTAGGTCGTGTTGCCGTTGTTGTTGTGGCTGTTGTTGCCGTTGTGGCTGTGGTTGCCGTTGTGGCTCCCGCTCTCCGAGGAGGGATCCGAGCTCGAAGCGCTGCTCGACCCGCTCCCGGAGCCGCTGCCCGAGCCGCTTCCGCCGTTGCTCCCGTTGTCGCAGACGTTCTGCGAGGTCGACTGGCTCTGCGACTGCTGCAGGGCGGCCTGGTCACTCTGGACCGCGGACTGCGCGTTGTTCAGCTTGGCCTGGGCCTGGGCCAGGGCCTGCTCCGCCTGGGAGAGGTTGTTCTGCGCGGTCTGGACCGCCTGGTTGTCCTTGGCGATCTGCTCCGCCGGGGCGTTGGCCTTCTGGTCGGCCGCGAGCTGGGCCTGAGCGTTGGTCAGAGCCGCCTCGGCCGCGTTGACCGCACTCTGGTCGTTGGCGACCTCCTGCTCGGCAGCGTTCAGGGCCGCCTGGTCCTGCTGAAGCTGCGCCTCCTGGGCAGCCGTCGTGTCGGAGTTGGCAACGCAGGAGGTGGACGTGTTGTCGTTGTTGTTGTAGCTACCGTTCCCGTTGTAGCTGCCGTTCCCGTTGTAGCTGTTGCTCACCGCTGGGGATGGCGATGGCGACGGGGCGGCAGAGACGGCCGTGGCTCCCCCCAGCAGCAAGGCAGCTGCGAGAACGGGTGCACCAAGGAACAGCCTTCTGGCCACGATGGCACTTCCCTCCGTATTCGACGCCCCCGGCGGCCGTCGATCCGGGTTGGCGTCAGGTCTTCACTCGGGTGACGGCCTACTCTTCCAATGACCTGAGCCGGTCGAGCGTTACGCCTCCCCGCGATCTCGGTCTTGGGCGTTCCATGACCTCCCCGGGACTCCAGCCCAGCCCCGTGGGCCAATCGTCACGCTGCGCCCGAGGGTATGGCGTGAGGGGATCTCGGCCCCACCCGGCGCATGGGTTGCACTTGGCGCTGGCGCACAGCAACGGCCTTCTATGCAATCAATCGTGTAACTATTAACGGATTTATATGTGTAATGTGATTTTGAGTTTCATCGATATAAGCAAATGAGATGATAGTCATCTCGTGGTGAAGACCGGTATGATCGCGCCGACAACGGTGGCGCTGAACCCCTCCCGACCACGACGGTCGGGAGGGGGGGCCGGCACTTGGGGCGCCCAGCCCCGGTTGGAGGCCGGCCGAGGGCGGCCACCCGCCCGGGCCCGCGGTGGCGTGATGAGGCCGATCGGCCTCGGAGGGCGGCTCCACCTCTTGTTGTCGGGCCCGGGCTCGGTCGGGCCCGACGTCCGCTCGCGCCGGGCGACGGCCGTCGCGGCCCCTCACCACGGATCTCGTGAACCACAGAAGCAGCGATACGCTCACGCTCCGTGAGGAGCATTCACGATCGACCTGGACGACGAGACCGCGTGCCGGGTGCGATTGGAGGCGGCGAGGAGGGGTGGGCGTCTCCGCTCGGTCGGCATCCCCCTGGAGGGGAGCGCGCCTCGAGAGCAGGTCTACGATGCCGTCATGCGTGGGCTCCCGTCCCCGTCCCGACCGCCGCGCCGCAACGGCGGTCGCCATCCGCCCCGAGGCGAGATCCATGATCGCGCCGACCCTCGTTGACACCAACGTCCTGGCGCACGCGCGCGGCTCGACGGCCCATGGGCAGCAGGCCCGGGCCCGGGGGTGGGCCGCCCACCTCCGGCTGACACGACGGGGGCGGATCAGCGTCCAGGTGCACGAGGGGCCCTACGTGACCGTCGCCCGCGAGCTCAAGCCCAGGCCCCGGGCTGTGGGCGCCTGCCCACCGAGGATCTCCAGCACGGATGGGACCTGGACGGGCTCACGGCCCTGAACCCGTTCGAGGTGGAGCCAACGGCGAGATGAGGGGCGGCCGGTCGGGGTCGCGGCCGGGCCCGTTGGCGGCCGGGGAGGTGACCTCTCCCCCTGCGAGCCGGCTGGGTCCCAACCGCGGCGCCGCCTCGTGGTCGCATCGTGGAAGGAGGCTCGAGATGACGGTGACCATCTGCGACGTCGGCCCCCGTGACGGGCTCCAGAACGAGCCGGTCGTGCTCCCGCCCTCGGTGCGGGCA
>Ga0070737_10004380_pt1 | contig 14235 bp, 14 predicted proteins | sample Coa_R1_10_FD_66438 | JGI IMG/M metagenome (GOLD analysis project Ga0070737, IMG submission 66438) | Surface soil microbial communities from Centralia Pennsylvania, which are recovering from an underground coalmine fire - Coalmine... | ecosystem: Environmental > Terrestrial > Soil > Unclassified... | reverse complement strand
GTTGAAGCCGCCATTACGCGGAGCCGAAGCAACCTGGGTGAAAGCCCTCTTGCGCGAAGGGCGAAAATCGAAGGGATTGGCTCAGGCCAGAGCGGCATCGTTATCTTCGATGGACCGAAAGTCAGCGGCGTAGCGAAGCAGACGAAAACGGGGGTGATCCAAAGCGATCCGCTCTGTGCGCGTTGCGGCCACGATTTCGTAATACAACGCCTCAACAGCCTCCAGAGCGAAGGCTTCGTCGCCGTCGAAGGCCAGCAGCAAGGGCGGCTCGCCCCATAACCGCGCATACAACAATAAGCCATCCAACACGCACCGAAGCATCATCCTCACGTCCTTTTCCATCAAGGGATTTTTAGAGCTAGCGGACCAAACCTCCTCTCCCCTCGTGGGGGAGGGCTGAGGTAGGAGATGCCAAGGCAATGGAGCCTAGGCGTTGTGTCCCCCCACCCCAACCCTCCCCCCTTGTGGAGGAGGGAAAAGCCCGCCAGCCCTTAGGATGAGCAGACACTTCCCTCCCCCTTGGTGAGGGGGGGAGTGAGGGCCGGTAGCCCTTAACCTCGCCGTGCCCAGCGTATCTTAAAAGCATTTCGACTCCAAGCTCGGTAGACGCAGGCGCTTCTCAAAGCAGCTGGGAATGCATAGGATAACTCGGTGCCTTATCAGCCCGTGCAGGCATTGCTGGCTAGTAGGAGGCTCTCTCCATGAGCAACGTCCCCGAATCATCCGGCGCACCTCCGGCTGCATTGCCGGGCCGGACCCCCTTGCTTGGCTGCGCCTTCGCTCTTTCCCTCGCGCTCAACCTCATCGGCATATTGGTCATCCTGCTGCTGTGCATGGGTTTCTTGTTGCTGCATAAGCCGACCACCGTTCCGCTCGCCGAGAAACATTACGCCGGCAAAAGCACCGCCACAGATAAAATAGCCATCATCACGCTGGATGGCATTCTTCTGGAAGGACTACTTGCCTATCCGCACAAGCAGATCGAACAAGCGGCCGAGGACCGCCACGTCAAAGCGATCGTCGTTCGCATCAACAGCCCCGGCGGCAGCATCACGGCCAGCGACGATCTCTATCACAAGCTCTTGGAGCTGCGGGACGGCAATCCTAAGAAGGACCGCGGGCCGCGCCCACTGATTGTTTCCATGGGTGGCATGGCCGCCTCCGGCGGATACTACGTCGCCATGCCCGGACAGACCCTCTTCGCCGAACGCACCACGCTCACCGGCTCCATCGGCGTTTATGCCTCGTTTCCTAACATCAAGAAGCTCGCCGATGATCACGGCGTTAAGCTCGTCACGATCAAGCAAGGCGAGATCAAGGATAGCGGCTCCCCGTTCGCCGACATGACGGAGAAAGAGCGACAAGTCTGGCAAGACATGGTCAACAACGCCTATCAACGCTTTGTGCAGGTTGTCGAGAAGGGCCGGCCGATGCTGACCGGTGGCAAGCTCCTCAAGTCCTTGACCCTAACCCCTCTCCAGGTCGGACCCGGTTCCCTCCACAAGGTCGAGGAGCACAAATCTTATGAGCGCTATCTCGCCGACGGCGGCGTGTGGACGGCCGAGAATGCGCTGAAGTTCAAACTGATCGATAAGATTGGCACTCTCGACGATGCCGTAGAAGCGGCCCGCGAGGCCGCCAAGCTCAGCGAGGATTATCAGGCCATCAAGTATGAGCGTCCCAGCACGCTCGCCGATCTACTGGGGCTGGGCGTCCAATCTCCTACGCTGCCGTCCGGCTCGGTGCTCGATCCGGCCCGCTTGGAGGCTGGCTTTGCCCCGCGGCTGTGGTACCTGGCTCCGGGGGCGGAATTGTCGGGGTGGTTCGCCGCCATGCGCGAATAATGTGGACAGAACCTTACCGTCCGCAGCGCAAAAGCAAGGATGAGTTCCTTGCCCTGCTTACGCTGCGGACGGTAAGCAAACATTTTGTCCGGCTCATTCGCAGTTTTACTGCCCAAGTGTCGCTACAAAATGCAAAAGCCTCGCTAGCCGGGAAAAACGAAAAAGGGTTGCCGCTGCTTTTTCCCGACGAATAATCTCATCATCTCAGCGAAAAAACTCAAGATGACAAACGAAAAGGCCGCTCGCCCGTTTCTTTGTCGGGTATACTTACATCGCTCTCGCCTTTGGATAGGCGCGAAAAAAGCCCTGTTGACTGTAAATCCGGCAGCGATCTGTTCAAAAATGAACCAGTTGCGCTGCTGACCGGGGATACAGGGGAACCAGATATGCTGGAAATGCCGAGGAATCCGAGAGTTATGAAGATTTCGTCCAAACAATGCTCCGAGGAGTATGCGGCATAGGAATTGCTGTTAAAATGGAGAAGGTTTTTATCTGTTCGTCTTTCTGGGCACGAGTGGAGGCACAAACTCAGGGTTGCGATTGGTTGGCGGGCAGAAGCCCGAATATCCGGCGCGGTCTCTGAGAGGGAGGAGCCAACGGCTCGACCCAATAAGCGAGTCTATCATCCTTTGACGTGAGGTGGTCAGTCATGGCACGACGTGACGCATTACTGCGACTGCATAAATCCTTGTTGAGCCGCCGTTCGGACATCCGCAAGAAGCTAGCGGAAGAATTGGATGGCTTACGAAACCTTAAGGGAACGGTTGCCGGAGGCGATTCGGCGGATGTGGCCTTTGAATCCGGCAGCGAAGAGATGGCCTCTCAGCTCGCCGAGCTGGATGCACGTGAGCTGCACCAGATCGAGCGGGCCTTGCAGCGCCTCAAACAGGGCACTTACGGCATTTGCGAGGGGTGCGGCTGCAAGATCCCGGTGGGCCGACTCAATGCCTTGCCCTACACGACGCTGTGCATCGCCTGCCAGCGTGAGATGGAGAAATATCCCGAATGGTCCGACCGCCGTTCGGCTGGCAGTTGGGAGCATGTCTACGACGCGGCTTCCCTGGAGGAACAAGCCGAAGTAGACCTCTCTGAGATCGAAATTGATCTGTCGAACAACCGTTAACAAACGGATAAACAAGCGGCCGAGCCGGAGCGTAAGCGACAGATTCTCAGCCGTCGCTTACGCTTCCGGCTCGTTTTCGTATGCTACCCTGTGTTTTCTGTATCTCTGCTGTTACAATTCTTCCCGGTCGTGAGAGACGAGCAGACGCTATCTCATCTGCAGGTATTCTCTTGCCCTGAAAAACGCCTGGGAGAGCGAGATATGGAAACAGAACAAGGTCCCATCCGCGGCCGCGGCGCCTCAGGTAACCCGGCCAATCGCTTCGAACTGATCCACTACGAACGCGACGAAACCGTCGCTGAGGACGAGTCGCCCTCTCCCGCTACCCACTTTTACCGCGATCATGCTCGCTCTATCCTCACGTACAATGACAGTCCCGATGTCGGCTTTGAAGTAAGCATCAATCCTTATCGGGGATGCGAGCATGGTTGCATCTACTGCTACGCCCGTCCGACTCACGAATATCTCGGCTTCTCAGCCGGCCTGGATTTCGAGACCAAGATACTCGTTAAAGAAGATGCTCCGACCTTGCTGCGCAAGGAACTGGCCTCGGCGAAATGGCAACCGAAGGTCGTTTCCCTCAGCGGTGTGACCGATCCGTACCAGCCAATCGAGCGCCGTCTGCAATTGACGCGACGTTGTCTGGAAGTGTTTGTCGAGTTCCGCAATCCGGTGGGTATTGTCACCAAGAATCACCTTATTTGCCGCGACATCGATTTGCTGTCCGAGTTGGCCCAACACCGGGCAGTGGCGGCGTTTTTGTCGATTACCACGCTCGACGGCGAGTTGGCGCGCCGGATGGAACCGCGCGCCACCCAGCCCGCCGGGCGCTTGACCGCTCTCTCGGAGCTAGCACGCGCCGGTGTGCCAGTCGGCGTCCTGGTAGCGCCGGTGATTCCGGGACTGAACGATCACGAGATTCCGGCCATTCTCGAAGCGGCGGCAAAAGCTGGAGCACGCTGCGCAGGCTATGTACTGCTGCGGCTGCCGCATGGCCTGGGACCGCTGTTCGAGCAGTGGTTGCGGCAACATTATCCGGAGCGTTGCGATAAGGTATTGGCCCGTTTGCGCGACATGCGCGGTGGCGCCATGTACGACCCGCGTTTCGGCTCCCGCATGAAGGGAACAGGTGTGTTGGCCGAGCAGATCGCTTCGCTGTTTGCGCTGGGATGTCGCCGGGCCGGAATCGGATCGCATTTTCCAGCATTATCCACGGCAGCGTTCCGACGGCCGGGGGGGACGCAACGGCTGCTTTTTGAAGACGAATGACTGGCGTAAGCTAACTGACTGACAGGCTCAGTCCAAGCCGTGTGGAGGGCGTTGGGCGTCGAGAAAGTGCATCACGAAAACAGTAGCACAGGGTTGTTGCTATTCTTCTTTATGCCAACTGCGGAACCATCGCGCCAGTCCTCTGATGAGAATATAGGAGATAGCGTTCGGGATCCATATTACACTCCTGTTCGAGCTATTGTAGAGGCCATTTCAAAATCAGCCCGCAGCGCCAGCAAGGACCGCCCTTGCTGGCGCTGCGGGCTGGTGAAAAGAGGGTTGAAATCGTCTCCAGGAATTTTAGCGCTAGCGGACCAAACCTCCTCCCCCTTGTGGGGAGGGCTGGGATGGGGGGTGTCAAGGCAATGGAGCCAAGCAGTTGTGTCCCCCCCCACCCGAACTCTCCCCCTTGTGGGGGAGGGAAAAGTCCGTTAGCCCTTAATTCCACACGCCGAGCAGGTCGCGTTCCAAGATCGAGGGACGGACGACAGCCTGGGCCTGGGCCAACGCCCATGCATACAACTCCTGCTGTCCGTGACATTGCGAGAAAGGCAGCACTGGCAGAGGACAAAACAGAAACGCCGCCGGAGAGGGCGAGGGATTGGCGATAGGCTGAGTGGGAACGGCGGAGCGGAAACGATTGTTGAACATGACGCCACCTCTTGCTGCAAAATATCCTGTCATAAAATATCGGCGATCTACCCCCTCTTTGGAAAAGGGAACGCAATCGGCGGACCAAATCTTTCAGAAATTGAAATGACAAAGTCGTTAAAATCGTTGCACTCGTCCCCGCCGTCTGCCTATAATCTCTGCAACCCTGAAGACCCGACGGACGGGCCTTCCTTTGGAACGATTGGAAGGGAAAGGAGCTGTAGGAATGTCCAGCACGATGATGATGGAACGGACGGGGTTGGGGATGCCGGGCATGGGGATGCCGGGCATGGGCGCTTCGACGGTAGGCACGCCACCAGTCGCTACGCCGACGAGCAGTTACCTGATGGTGCCGCGCTGCACAATCAAGTTCGAGAAGTGTCAAGGCGGCATGAAGATCTTCTGCTCGTGTGACGATCAGATGGCGTGCAGCATGATGCAGAACCTCTGTTCCATGCTACAAGGCGGCATGTACAGCTGCTGTACTTTGATGAACGGCATGACGGTCTGCAGCTGTAACTTCACGCTTGGCCTGTGCCGGTGTGAGATGACCGACAAGGGTATCTGCATCACGTATACCTCCGGCGACAGCAAATGCAGCGAAATGATCCAGGCCTGTTGTGATTGCCTCAGCTGCATGGTGCAAGACGGCTGTACCTGTTGCGTGATGATGAACAACACTCCGGTCGCTTGCGGCTGCTCGGAAACCGCTGCGGCGACCGCAAAGCCCGCAGGGAAACGTTAGTTTCCCGTTGCGGCTTGCCTGCGGACAGAGCTAGAGTACACTTGAAGCGTGAGCGAGAGGTGTTTCCTCGCTCACGCTTTGAGTTCATCTCGCAGGGTTTCTCCGATGCGTACCCTTGTTTTTGCTCTGGCATTTCTGGTCCTTGCGGCAGCTGATGCTCCCTTGAAAGAGGGGGGCAATTTGCCGGGATCCTTTCATCCCTACAATGTCACCGGCCCGCACAAGCAGCATTTTCACTGCCCCGTCTCCGAGCATGGCCTCGAACCGATGGTCCTGATCTTTTACAAGAACGTCGATTTCAGCGATCCGTTGCCGAACTTACTGAAACGCCTCGATACGGCCATCGACAAAAACCCGGATACCCGGCTTGGCGCTTTCGTCACCTTTCTGCCGGACAATCTGCCAGACGTGGTAGGCAGCAAAGAGAACGATCCGGATACAAACAGCAAAAACGACGATGCCCGCCTGGAGATGGAAAAGAAGATTGAGCAGAACGCCGCCGACATGAAACTCAAGCATGTGGTGCTAGGGCTGGACACTAAATCGGACGTGGCTAAGTACCAACTCAACGACGACAATCTCATCACCGTGGTGCTGTACGTGAAACTGAAAATTGTCGCTGTCTATGCGCTGCCGAAAAGCGATTTCACCGACGCCGCGGTTGAGAAGATCATGACCGATGTGGCCGACAAGCTCGGCGCCAAGCGAAAATAAAACCTGGCGAGCAGGGCGTTGACACACCCGCTCGCCAGGAGGAAACCGACCTCATTTCTCATAGTGCAAAGCCGGCGTTACCGCCGGCTTTGCGGTTCGTTGAATCGTCATCGCGGTGCTGCTCAGGCTCATCTCGATGCAGTCGCCGGTCACGTGGGTAGAACGGCCGTTTTTCTTGGAGTGCATCACGACATCGCCTTCGAGGATGAGCTTGTCCTTGCCCTCGGTACGCACACAGTCGGCAGTTGCTTTCAGATCCTCACCGCGGACACGAATGCGACCCTCGAAACGAGACACGCGGATCGCATTGTCGCCGATCTGGACCGTCATCTTTTTGCAGCGGATGCAGGTTTCCTCGCCGACGCTTATCTCCAGTTGATCGCTGGATGGCGCGGCGGTGATGCGTACCTTCGTGGCGATTGCCGGCGCGGGGATGCTGCATGCAAAGACGGACGAGCCAGCCGGAGTGAGACCCAAAATCCCTGTACTGGTGTTGACTTCGTTAACATTCACAACAGGAGGAGCATTCACAACAGGAGGAGCATTCACAACAGGAGGCGAAGGCAGAATCGGTGCCGGCATTGGTGGCAAGAACACGTGCGGAGGTGGAGGCAGCGGCGGATGCGGCAGCATTCCCATTGCTTCCAGGCAGCAGGCGGGCAGCGGCAGTGACGCTGGCATCACCATGATGAGGGCGGTGCGCTTCGCCAACTTGCTCAGGAACGGGCAGCTGCATTTCGTTTCCTTGCAGCACTTGCCGCTCTTGGCGCAGCAGCTTTCGCCGCCGTCTTTGCATTCACATTTGTTGTCCTTGCCGCAGGTGTGTTTCGCGTCGCACTTCTGGTTCTTGCAGCAACAGTCTCCAGCTTTGCCGCATTTCCCATCTTTGCAGCATTCAGCCTTCATCGTGAAGTAGGCGGTGAATGGGATGGTCCCTTGCCGCTCCCCCGTTTGCGCCCAAACGGTGTTCCCCGTCAGGACCATGATCGCTGTGATCGTCGCAGCTTGCCCATATTGCACCAATGTCATAGATTTTGCCTCCTTCTCCTCGAAAAAATCGAGACGCCTCGATCGGGGCAGGACCATAGCAAAGGAGACCGATCCTGTCAGTAGCAATCGCTGGCGAAACGAAAGGCCCCTGACCGGCGACAGGCCTGGTGGGGCTATCTCGGCGTGATGTGGATTACTACAGTAATTCATTGGAGGCACGACCGATGAAAATGAAAGTCATCATCCGCGAGGCAGAAGAGGATGACTTCTGGGCAGAGGTTCGATGGGGATCGGTAAAATGGGCTGTCTGCCGCTCGCTTCACTTCGCATCTGGTCATTCCTGTCCGTAGCAATCAGACCTCCTTGGCCTTGAGCAATTCCATCGATCCCGGGCGGGCGACGGCGTACTGGAAATTCGTTCGTTCGGTGCAAGCAGCGCCGATGCGGCCGCGTGGGTCAAGGGCCAAGAAGGCTACGTGCGCCGGATGAACGCCGCGGCGAACGGCCACAGCATTGACTTTGCGCACCGCTAATTCGCATGCTTCTTGCGGCGTCTTGCCAGCTCGCATCGCCTCGACAATTAGCAGGCTACCGCCGATGCGGATGATCTCCTCGCCGACACCGGTAGCGCCGGCTGCGCCTGCCGTGTTATCCACATACAATCCCGCTCCGATAAGGGGGGAATCGCCGACGCGGCCCGGCAGCTTGTGGGCCAGGCCCGAAGTCGTGCAGACACCGCCCAGCGATCCTTTGCGGTCCAGAGCCAGCACAGTAACGGTGTCGTGACCCAGCAACTCACGCGGCCGATTCGCCAGCGGGCGTCTTTTCTCCCACTCGGTGACGCTTTCCGGTGTCAGCAGCGTTTCCAGCGGAAAACCTTGCTGGATGGCGAACTGCTGCGCCCCTTGACCGACGAGCAGAATGTGCGGCGTCTTCTCCATGACGCGCCGGGCCACGGCGGCGGCATGGCGGACATTCTCCAGCCCGGCCACGGCGCCGCAGGCCAACGTTTGGCCATCCATGACGCAAGCGTCTAGCTGCACCGTACCGAGAGAGTTGCCCAGGCCGCCGTAGCCGACGGAGTGGACCTTGGGATCGTCTTCGACTGCTTGTGCTCCGGCCAGAGCGGCCTCGAGAGCAGGTTTGCCGGCCTGCAACAACGGCACGGCGGCTTTCACCGCAGTCTGACCGAACGTCCACGTAGCAATGACGACGAAATCGGACATGATCGATGGCCCTCTGATTCAGAATGGGCGAGCGGGACATATCAACATCCTGCTCGCCAAACCGGAACAAAAAATTGGTTGGCGGGCGAATTGTGTGGTAGCATGATAGAGACTCGCGGCCTTGTCGGCTGCTGGCGATGATGTGTACCGGCTTTGGTTTCTTCCTTGAGGCAGCCCATGCAAGACGTTCTCAGCCTGATTCTCGGCGGCGGGCGCGGCACTCGACTCTATCCCCTCACCAAGCTGCGCAGCAAACCGGCCGTGCCTGTGGCCGGCAAGTATCGCCTCATCGACATCCCCATCAGCAATTGCATCAACAGCGGACTCAAACGGGTTTACGTCTTGACGCAGTTCCTCAGCGTCAGCCTGCACCGCCACATCGCCAACACCTACAAATTCGATCCGTTCAGCCAGGGCTTTGTGGAAGTGCTGGCCGCCCATCAGACCAACGAGACCGCCGACTGGTATCAGGGTACCGCCGACGCCGTTCGTCAGCAGATCCGTTACGTCGTCGAAGATCCCTGCAAAGAAGTGCTGATTCTGTCTGGTGATCAGCTCTATCGCATGGATTTTCGTCAACTCTTGGAGACGCACCGCAGCGCCAAGGCGGATGTCACCATCGCCGTGCTGCCGGTGCCACACAGCCAGGTCGAGGGCTTCGGCATCGTCCGTGTCGATGCCAGCGGCCGGGTGATTGGCTTCGTCGAGAAACCCAAGACCGAGGAGCAGTTGGAGCCTGTGCGCATGTCTGAGGAATGGCTGGCCCAGCATGGCGTCCAGGGCACGGGCCGACCATATCTGGCCAGCATGGGCATCTATGTGTTCAATCGCCAAGCCTTGCTGGATTTGCTGACAGCCAAACCGCTGGCCATCGATTTCGGCAAGGAGGTATTCCCGCGTAGTATCTGCTCGCACCACGTTCAGGCCCATGTTTTCGACGGTTACTGGGAAGATCTGGGCACCGTCAAGGCATATCACGAAACCAGCCTGGCTCTGGCCAGCAATAATCCGCCCTTCGATTTCCATAGCCCGGAAGGGGTCATCTACACGCGTATGCGGTTCCTGCCGGCCTCGCGCATCAGTGCGGCTTCGGTCAAAGAATGCCTTATCAGCGATGGCTGCATCGTGCAGGAAGGGACTACCCTGGAACGTTGCATCGTTGGCGTCCGCAGCCGTATTGGTCGCAATGTGGTCATCCGCGATACCGTGCTGATCGGCGCCGATCGCTTCGAGACCGACCTGGAACGGAGGCTCAATCAACAGCGTGGCGTACCCAACATCGGCATCGGCGACGGCAGCATCATCGAAAGAGCCATCATCGATAAAGATTGCCGCATCGGCCGCAACGTCCGCATCACCAATTCACGCAGGCTGGCGGAGGCCGAAACCGACCAATGGGTCATCCGCGATGGGATCATCGCCATTCCGCGCGGCACTGTCATTCCCGATGGCACAGTAATTTGAAGAGGAGACAACGGTTTATTCCCCTTTTGCTATCGTTCAGGTAGCAGCGCCTGGGTACCTAAAAGGGGGACAAGCCAGATCGACGTGGAAGCCAGCGGTCAACTCTGGCAGGCGATCATGGACACGGGCTTTAACGATGAGCTGGAACTGCCTGAGCGATTACGCCCGCATGCGAACGCAGCAGTTCGTTGGCCGCGTGGTATCCCTTCTGGCAGCCAATCAGCGAATCGAGGTAGATGTCTTCCGGGTCGATTTCCCATTCGATGACCGGATGGTTCGAGCACAAGCGACGTTTGTAAGCGGCGACGAGATCTTGATCGGCACACGTCTGTTGCGGGATTATCGACTCCGGATCGATTTGCCTGCCCGGAGTCGCCATCGAGAAGGCCTGACCTAAGTGCTTGCAGCATGTAAAATGAAAAAAGGAGGGACTGCAAACACGTGAGTCTGGATACAACGCGCGACGAACTGACTGTTCATCTGGAACGTGCTTTTCTGGTCAGTGTGGCCTTGCCCGAGCGGCCGTGGGTCAGTAGCGATCCCCTGGACGAGCTACGCGGCTTGGCGACCACGGCCGGCGCTATCGTCGTCGGCGGCCTCTGCCAGCGCCGCGACAAGATCAATCCCAGCAGCTACATCGGCAAAGGCAAGCTCCAGGAGTTGCAAGAACAGGTCAAGGCTGTCGAGGCGGATGTCATCATCTTCGACAATGATTTGTCTCCAGGACAGATCCGCAATCTCGAAAAAGCCACTCAGCTCAAGGTGCTCGACCGCAGCGAGTTGATCCTCGACATTTTTGCCACGCGGGCACGCACCGCCGAGGCCCGTCTGCAAGTCGAGTTGGCCCAACTGGAATATGCCCTGCCGCGTCTGCGGTTGATGTGGAGCCATCTCGGCCGCACCGGGGGCGGCATTGGCACACGCGGACCCGGCGAAACGCAACTCGAAGAGGACCGCCGGCTTGTCGATCAACGCATCCGTGATTTGAAGGCGCGTCTGGTCGAGGTGCAGGCGCGCAAAGAGCGCGAAGTGCGCAGCCGCAGCGAAGAACACACCGTCTCGCTGGTGGGCTACACCAACGCCGGCAAAAGCACGCTCATGAACGCCCTGACCGGCGCTGGTGTCCATGTCGAGGACAAACTGTTCTCGACCTTGGACACACGTACGCGGCAATGGCGGCTCAAAGATTGGGACCGCGTGTTGCTCAGCGATACCGTTGGCTTCATCCGTGATTTGCCGCACCATCTGATTGCCTCGTTCAAGGCGACCTTGGAGGAGGCTCGCCAGGCGCGTTTGCTGTTGCACGTCGTCGATGCCAGCAATCCCTACGCCGAGGAACAGATCAAATCGGTTAACGCTGTGCTCAAAGAACTGGGTTGCGACGAGAAGCCGATGCTTTTGGTGCTGAACAAGATCGACCGCATGAGTGATCCCTCTTATTTACACGTATTGCAACGTCATCATCCCCGCTCCGTGGCCGTCAGCGCTGTTCAGCGCCAGGGGCTGGAAGAATTGCAAGAGGCGGTGATCGAGATGCTCAGCGCCGACTTCGCCGATGCAGAGATCGAGACCGGCGCGGGCAACGGCAAGGTGCTATCGTATCTCGCCGCTCATGCGGATATCTATCGCCAGGAGTTTCACGATAATCGGGCGAGCATTCGCTGTCGCCTGCCGCGTCATCTGCTGCACCATATCCAGGGTCCGGACGTACAGGTGCGTTTCCTCGACGGTGCGGTTCGCTAGCGGCTGGCATCCGCTTTGCTAGGCTTGTTATGGAAGAGGCGTCCTGTCTTACCTGCGTTCCTGGCTCGACGCCAATCCTTTCATCTACCCGTGAGGTGGCTTTATGATGGAACCACGAAAAGACCTGGTAATTGGCGTCTTTGAGCAAGAGGCGCAAGCGGAGCAAGCGGTGTCGGCCTTGTGGCGGGCTGGCTTTGCTCCAGATCGCATCGACATGGCCAACCGCCGTCTCGGCATCGTTCGCGGCACGCCACGTTTGCAATTCCAGGAAGATGCTGCAGAAGGCGCTACGGCGGGCGCCGTGGCCGGGGCCGCTGCAGGGGCCGTGGCGGGAGCTGTGGCCGGTTCGCTTCTGCCCGGGGTCGGCACCATAGTCGGCGGGATTGGCGGCGCCGCTCTCGGCGCCGCCGGCGGCACTTTCCTTGGTCCCTTCGTGGCCATGGACATTGCCGAAGAGGACGCCCATCATTATTCCCAGGCTGTCGATCAGGGACGAACCCTCGTGATCGTTCGCCAGATCGGACGCTGTGACGAGGCGCGGGCAATTCTTCGCGCACACGGCGGTTTCGAGCTGCCCGATTACCTGGCTCAGCAAGCCCGCCGCTAGTCCCGCGACTCTTCTTGCCAGATCGCAGCGCCCGTAAGGGACACCCTTGCGGGTGCTAGGGGCTGGCAAGAACCACTTCCGCTGCTTTTTTGATTGCGTCGCGCGCCTGCCGTGTGTAAGCTCCATATACGATCCTGGTTACGCCGGACGCACGCGGAGACGTTGGTGCGCCATGAGTACGTCCTTCAGCCAAGACTTGGCCCATGCTCTCTTAGAAGAAGCCGGCGACGCACTGTTCCTCTTCGATCCTGACAACGATCAGCTTCTGCAAGTCAGCCGCATGGCCATCGAGCTAACCGGCTTCGATCGGGAAGATATGTTGACTCATCCGGCGACCTATTTCTTTCGCTTCGGTGGCAAGGGGGGCAAACGCCGTTTCCGCGAGGCGGCCACACGCACCGGCGTCTTCCATTCCCAAGAGGGCTTCTTCCTCCGCACCAAACGGGACGGCGTATGGATCCCCGTCAACCTGAGCATTGCCCGGCTGCATGTTCTTCCCAAGACGCTGGCGCTCATCACGGCTCGCGACGTGCGTGAGCGCCATGAGACGCTTCGCCGCCTGTCGGAAACAGAAGCAGAATTGCACCGCGTTATGGCCTCGGTGTCCGATTGCCTGTGGAGCGGCGCGTGGAGCGCTGCTTCAGGCCGGGAGGCCACGCCGCTTGCCGTGGTTTATCACTATATCTCGCCAGTCATAAAAGATCTTACCGGTTGGCCGCCGCAAGCCTTCCTCGCCGACGCTCAGCAGTGGCAGAGGATCATTCATCCGGAAGACTTGCCGGTTTGGCAATCCGCTCTCGAACAGCTGCGCTCCGGGCAGGATAGTCAAACAGAATATCGCATTCTCACACCCGATGGCCAGACGCGCTGGTTGCGCGAGAGTGTCCGTGTCACCAAACCGCCCAATGGCCGATCTTGGCGCCTGGATGGTGTGCTTAGCGATGTCACCCAGCGTAAAGAGGCCGAAATCGGGCAGAGACGGGCCGAAGAGGAGCGCGATCGTTTTTTCACCCTGTCGCTGGATATGTTGTGCATCGCGGGCTTCGATGGTTATTTTAAGCGGCTCAATCCAGCCTTTGAGCGCATCCTTGGCTATTCGTTGGCGGAATTGCAAGCACGGCCGTTTTTGGATTTTGTGCATGAAGATGATCGGGAAGCGACGCAAGCAGTCATGGCCCGCCTTCTGAGTGGCGACCACCTTGTTTCCTTTGAGAATCGTTATCGTTGCAAAGACGGCTCCTATCGCTGGATGCTGTGGACAGCGACGCCGTTCGTCGAACAGCAGCTGATTTACGCGGCAGCCCGCGATTTCACCGAACATAAGGCTATCGAGGAAGCGCTGGCGCGCGAACGCAACTTGTTGCGGACGCTCATGGACCATTTGCCCGATCACATCTTCGTCAAAGACACCGCCAGCCGCTTCATCACGGCCAATGCCGCTACGCTGCGTTCGCTGGGCGCATCAAGCCTGGAAGAAGTCCTCGGCAAGACCGACTTCGATTTCCTCCGCCGCGAGGTGGCCGAACAATTCTTCCGCGATGAGGAGGAAGTTTGCCGCTCCGGGCAACCACTTCTGAATCGCGAGGAGCTGCTGATTGATCGCGCCGGTCAACACAAATGGCTCTTGACCACCAAGGTGCCGCTGCGCGACAGCACAGGCACGGTCATCGGTCTGGTCGGCATGAGTCACGACATTAGCGATCGCAAAAAGATGGAAGAACAATGGCGGCAAGCCAAGGAAGCAGCCGAGATCGCCAACCGGGCCAAGAGCGAGTTCCTGGCCCGCATGAGCCATGAGATTCGCACGCCCATGAACGGCATTCTCGGCATGACAGAACTGGCCCTCGATACCGATCTCA
>Ga0070737_10004378_pt1 | contig 14238 bp, 8 predicted proteins | sample Coa_R1_10_FD_66438 | JGI IMG/M metagenome (GOLD analysis project Ga0070737, IMG submission 66438) | Surface soil microbial communities from Centralia Pennsylvania, which are recovering from an underground coalmine fire - Coalmine... | ecosystem: Environmental > Terrestrial > Soil > Unclassified ... | reverse complement strand
TTGCTGTAGCGGCGCTGTCCCTTCACTTCGTTCAGGGCAGGCTCTCAGCGCCGAAAGACGCCGGTGGGGACACCGGCGCTACAGAAGAAGTCGTCACTATAATTTGTAATCCTCAATAGGTTAGCTCACAAGGTTTGATAAGACCGCTGAGGAGCCAGATGACGAAAAGGAACCTCGGAACACAAGGCGCAGTGAACGAAGAAGTTCTGCTGAACACTTTGATGGCAAACATTCCTGATTGTGTTTACTTCAAGGACTGCGACGGCAAGTTTCTATGGGTCAATCAGGCCAGCGCTCGCAAGCTGGGAGTCCAGAATCCTTCTGAGATTATCGGTAAAACCGATTTTGATTACTTCACAGCCGAACATGCCCAGGCCGCGTTTGCAGATGAACAGGACGTCATCCAAACGCGCCGGCCCGTGATCGGCAAGGAAGAGCGCGAGACCTGGCCCGATCAGCCGGATACCTGGGTTTCAACCACGAAGGTTCCATTTTACGATCCGGCTGGAAACCTGATGGGAATTTTCGGCATTTCCCGGGATATCACCGCGCGTAAGCAGGCCGAAGAGGAATTGAATGAGGCGCGCGCCAATCTTCAGACTCAGGTTGACCGGCAAACCGTGAGCCTTCGCGCCAAGAACGATGAACTGCAAAAAGAGATTGCCGACCGCCTGCGCGCCGAGGAAGCGGCTTCCCGGGAGAAATCTTTGCTGGACGCGCTGATGGATAATCTTCCTGACGCCATCTATTTCAAAGACAGAGAGGGACGTTTCATCCGGGTCAATCAGGGGCTGGCCAGAAAGCATGGGCTTCGAGATGCTGCTGAAGCCATCGGGAAAACGGATTTTGACTTCTTTACCCCGGAATGCGCCCAGGCCTCCTATGAAGATGAATTGGAAGTGATGAAAACCGGCAAGCCTTTGATCGGCGCCGAAGAGCGTGAAGTCTGGCCGGACGGGACGGAGACTTGGGCTTCGACCACCAAGATGCCCTTGTATGATTCGCAGGGGCAGATGATTGGCACCTTTGGCGTTTCCCGCGATATTACGCTTCGCAAGCGGGCGGAGCAGGAGGCTTTTCGCCAGAAATCGCTGCTTGAAGCGCTGATGAAACACACCCCGGATGCCATCTACTTCAAAGATTTGAACAGCCGCTACATCCGGATCAATCAAGGCCACGCTCGCAAATACGGGCTTGAAGACCCTGCTGATGCCATCGGGAAATCGGATTTCGATTTCTTCTCTCACGAGCACGCGCAGGCGGCTTTTGAAGATGAGCAAACGGTAATAAGAACCGGGGAGCCGATCATCAATAAGGAAGAACGGGAAACCTGGCTCGACAGGCCGGACACCTGGGTTTCCACCACCAAAATGCCCCTCTACGATCATCAGGGAAAACTGATGGGCACTTTTGGCATTTCAAGGGACATCACCGAACGCAAGCTGGCTGAGGTGGAATTACACAAAGCAAAAGAGCTGGCGGAGATGGCCAACCGCGCCAAAAGCGAATTTCTGGCCAATATGAGCCATGAAATCCGCACGCCGTTGAACGGTGTTCTCGGAATGACAGAACTGGCCCTGGATACCGACCTGACGGCTGAGCAGCGGGAATATCTGGAAATGATAAGGTCCTCAGCCGACTCTCTGCTGAGAGTCATCAATGACATTCTAGATTTCTCGAAAATTGAGGCGCACAAACTCGATCTCGATCCGATTGAATTCAAACTGCGCGACAGCCTCGAAGCCACGATGAAGGCGCTGGCGGTGCGGGCGCACGAGAAGGGGCTGGAACTGGTATGCGACGTGGCTCCTGACGTGCCCGATGATGTCGTCGGCGACCCCACGCGTCTGCGTCAGATTTTAACGAATCTGGCGGGGAACGCCATCAAGTTCACGGAACAGGGAGAAGTGGTGACGCGAGTATCCCTGGAATCGATCGAGGAAAAGAACGCAGTGCTGCACTTTGAGGTGGCGGACACCGGCATTGGCATTGCGCCCGAGCATCGCCAATCCATCTTTGATCCTTTCAGCCAGGCGGACGCATCGACAAGACGAAAATATCAAGGCACGGGGCTCGGATTAACCATTTCCTCCCGGCTGGTGGAGATGATGGAAGGCCGCATCTGGATGGAGAGTGAGGTGGGCCGCGGTAGCGTTTTTCACTTCACGGTTCGTTTGGGCCGAGTGGATCGGGTTGCGGCTCCTGCGCCCCCTTTAAACGCCGATTTGCTCGTAGGTTTGCCGGTTCTGGTGGTGGATGATAACGCCACGAATCGCCGCATCCTTGCGGAAACGCTGAGGCGTTGGGGGGCTGAACCCACTTTGGCGGATAACGGCGAAGCCGCGTTGCAGGCGCTTTCAAACGCCCGAAGCAACGGCTCGCCATTTGCGCTGGTGTTGACTGATGCGCGCATGCCGAAGATGGACGGCTTCACTCTGGCGGAACACATCCAGAAAGACCGCCATCTTGCGGGCGCCACCATCATGATGCTCACTTCGGGCGGGCTGCGCGGCGAGGCATCTCTCTGCCGCCGCCTGGGGGTTGCCGCCTATCTGACCAAACCGGTGGGGCAGTCTGAGCTATGGGAAGCGATCCTGAGTGTGATCGGCGCTTCGTCACACCCCCATGAACCCAGAACCCTTGTCACCAGGCATACGCTGCGGGAGGCGCGTTCTATGAGTTCGGAGAATCCTTCAACTTTCACCGGCCTTCGGATTCTTTTAGCCGAGGATAACGCCGTCAATCAAGTGGTAGCGACCCGCCTTCTCAACAAAATGGGTCACGAGGTGGTGGTGGCCGAAAACGGCCTTCAGGCGCTCGCCGCCCTGGAAAAACAGACCTTCGATCTCGTGATTATGGACGTTCAGATGCCGGAGATGGACGGGTTTGAGGCCACGGCGGAGATCCGAAAGCGCGAGAAAGAGCAAGGCGGCCATCAGCCGATCATCGCCATGACTGCCCACGCGATGAAAGGGGATCGCGAGCGATGTCTTGCCGCCGGCATGGATGCCTATATCACAAAGCCGGTGCAAAGGCGTGATCTCTATGAGGCGATCGAGAAGGTGATGGCGGAATTAGCCGCGAGCCGGCTGGCCCCGCCCTCCAGAGCTGCGGAACAAAGTTTGATCAGAGAGAAAGAAGAACCTTTTGATTACGCCGCGGCTCTTGACCGGCTGGAAGGCGATCGGGAGCTTCTGGCGGAATTGGCGACTTTATTCCTCGGCGGCCTTCCCGGACAATTGGCGGCTCTGCGAAAAGCCATTGACGAGCGAGACTCGAAAGCGGTGCAGGAAGTTGCGCATAGTCTGAAGGGCGAGGTCGGGAACTTCGTGGCGCATTCGGCTTTCGAGGCGGCTCTCAGGCTTGAGACGCTGGGCCGGGAGAACAATTTCGCTCCGATGGATGAAGCCTATCGGGCGCTCGAAGCGTCAATCGACGCTCTGGCGGCGGCGCTGGCAAGCCTCACCCGGCAGGCGACAGCCTGAGGGTGTGGCAGTGGCTTTACCCGTCATCCTTCGTCGCCTTCGGCTCCTTGGAATGACAGGGGAGGAGACTTTTTCAAAATGGGACCCCTTATGAACCACAACAAATACCTCGCGCGCGTGCTGGTCGTGGACGACGAGCCTTCGATCCTGGAACTCCTGGACGCGAAGCTTTCCCTTGAAGGTTACGACTGCCACACCGCGTCCAGCGCCGAAAGCGCGCTCGCCCTGCTTCGCCGCGAAACTTTTGATGTGATCCTGTCGGACCTGCGCATGCCCGGTCTCTCGGGCCTCGATCTGATGAAGGAGGCCCGGAAAATAGCTCCGCGCGCGGCCTTCCTGCTGATGACCGGCGAGCAGGACGTCCGCACCGGCATTGAGGCGATGAAGACCGGAGCTTCCGATTATGTCGTGAAGCCTTTCCAACTGGCTTCGATGTTGCGCAGCGTGGCGGGCGCCATTGAGAGAAAGCAATTGGAGATTGAGCTTGAAAAGTACCGACAGCACCTTGAGGAAATGGTGGAGAAACGCACGCAGCAATTGCGGAAAGCCCTCGAGCAGATTGAAAAGACCTATGATGAGACGCTCGAAGCCTTGAGCGCCGCGCTCGACCTGCGGGATTCTGCGACAGCCGGCCACTCAACGCGGGTCACGCAGTATGCTCTGAAGATTGCCGAAGTTCTGGGAGCCACCGAAGATCAGATGCAGGAAATCGCGCGCGCGGCCTATCTGCACGATATTGGAAAGATCGGCATTCCGGATGTCATCCTGCTGAAAGAAGGAATCCTCACGGAGGAAGAAGAAGCCATGATGAGGACGCACGTCCTGATCGGATACCGGCTTCTGAGCCGCATGGCTTTCCTCGCCTCGACCGCTGAGATCGTCCGCGCTCATCATGAACGCTACGACGGCACGGGATATCCGAGCGGCCGAAAGGGGAAGGATATTCCGCTCGGAGCGCGAATCTTCGCCGTCGCGGACACTCTGGACGCCATGACTTCTGACCGGCCCTACCGCAAGGCGTTGTCTTTTGAGACCGCTCGGGAAGAGATTCGCAAAGAAGCGGGCCATCAGTTTGATCCCGATGTGGTGGATGCTTTCCTCTCACTGCCCATCACCCTCTGGCAAAGCATTCAGCAAGATTCTTTGAGGAACCACGGAACGAATAACAACGTGCTGGTGTTCAGTGGGCAGGCGGTTCCCCCAAAGCCTCATTCGGCTATCTCAGATTGGAATTCTCCGGTCACAACCAGCAACACAAGCCGCTCATGAACTCGTGGCGCGCTGATCATCTGTAGAAGCTGTTTCAAAACTTTCAGACAAACAACAGCTTGATGAAAAATCCACCAAACTGTCATCCCTTCGCGCCGCTCAGGGCAGGCTCTGAGGAGCCGAAGGCGGTCCTGAGCGAAACGAAGGAAGGATCACTGTATTTCGTGAATTCTACAAATGCAGGGATGCTTCGCTTCGCTCAGCATGACAGCCTTCAGGTTTTCTCGGTAACTTGTTGGGCAAGCAGAGCAAGGCTTTGAAACAGCTTGTAGTACATTTATTTCCCGATCGTCACTGAATAAGGAGGAGTTTTTTATGCCAGATAATCCGTGCCCCCCACCCGGAAAAGATTACCAGGCTACAAACGGAAGGAATCAATATCGGATTCACGTCCAGATCACCGATAGCGCTTGGCTGAGAGTTCCCCCTCAGGAACAAGACCTGGTCATCAATGTGCTGAGCGCCACGCCTGTGAACGTGATGCCTGACCTCCAAGGTAAAGGCAACGGCATCAAGCGCGAGAGCAACGGATGGTCCATCCACACGCAGAGCGATAAATCCCTTTACGATACCCATATCAGAAAAGGGGATGCGGGCAAGACAAATTTCATTTTTGATACGTATAAGAAGCGCCCGCATTCGTAGAGCGTTCCCCGAACTGTGGGGTTTCCTCACACATCCAGGCCGGCGCGCGCCTGACGCAGGGCAGAGGCAATCTTCTTTTGAGCCGTTCCATTCAGGGGCAGAAGAGGCGGGCGGGGCTGACCTCCTCGGTATCCCGAAAGATTCAGCGCCACTTTGATCCCCGGAATTCCGTAGGGGACGGTGATCTTCTCAATCAAAATCATCAGCCTTCTTCGCAGCTTCTCAGCCGTTTCGGAATCGCCTCGGCGGAAGGCTTCATAGAGGCTTACGCACAGTCGAGGCTCAAAGTTCGACTGCCCCAGGATCGCTCCCGAAGCCCCGGTTCTTAAGGCTTCCGGAAAGATCAGCCCTGAACCGATAAGCACCCGGAACCCCTTCCGCACTTTGCTCATGATCGCGCTGACAAAGTCCAGTTTGCCGGAACTTTCCTTCAGGCCGACGATATTTGGATGGCGTGAGAGTTCGCCAATCATTGCAGGGTCCATCGCGTAGCCGGTGAACTGCGGAATGGAATAAAGGAGCGCAGGTCGCCGGAGTGCATCGGCCACAGCGCGGAAATGGGCAACGAGCACGCGTGGCTGCATCGCGGGCTTGTAATAGCTGGGAGGAAGAAGCAGGACGGCGTCGGCTCCGCGCGCAATGGCTTCCCGGCTCAGCTTGATTGTCTGGGTTGTGCTTTCCAGTCCTGTGCCTGCAATCAACAACTGCGGCGGGCGGATCACCTCGCGGGCGATCTCAACCAGGCGCAACCGCTCGGCTTCCATTAACAGCGGCGCTTCGCCGGTTGAGCCGGCAACCACCACGCCGGAAATCCCCGTGCCCGCATATTGCCGCAGGTTGGATCGTAACGCTCCCTCATCCAGTTGGCCGCGGCGATTGAAGGGAGTTGCCACAGGCGGAAAGACACCGCTCAAGTGATCGATAATTTCCTGACGAGTCATCGTGTGAGATTCCATGTTGGGGCGGACTGCGCCTGCCCCGGGCGCATGCCATGCGCCTCTACGGCTGCTGATTGGCTGCGGTTGAAACCGCAACTTGTAAGAGTACCACGATAATGCTCATTGAACGTAGGGCTGAAGCAAAGCGCGGTCAGAAGCCTTCACATGCTGATGAAGACGGCTGAAGCGCTCAAGAGCCTCCCTGGCGCCTCGCTCATCGCCCATCCGGCGTCGCACCTGCGCCAGAGCATAGTAAGGTTCGGCCAGTTTCGGATCGTCGTGGGCAGCGCGCGCAAGGACGGCAGAAGCCTCCTGCAACTGATTCATTTCGAGGAGCGCCTGGCCGAGCCGGTATTCAGCGAGCGCGAAGTGAGGCCGGCAACGGATAGCCGCTCGCAGTTCGGAGGCGGCTTCAGGCAGCCGGTGAGCGCGCAGCAGGGTAGCGCCATAAAAGTAAGACCCCAGCGCGTTGCAGTTTCCAGGATCATGAGGCAGACGCGCGAAAGTGCGCAGCGCCTCATCATAACGCCCGCTTTCGGATTCCAAAACCGCCGCCAGCAGAATAGGCCGTGGATCGGAAACGCCAGGCTCCTTCAGGACGGATTGAAGCGCATGCAACGCTTCCGTGTTGCGCCCCAGCAGGTAGTCGGCAACCGCTCGCTGATATTGGAATTCAACAACCCCTGGAAACCGCCGCGTGGCTTCTTCCGCGCGCTTGCCGGCCTCTGCGAGATGGCCGCCCATCATTTGCGCCCGGATCAGCTCTGCCCAGGCGCGCTCGTTCGTAGGCAGGCCATTAACGAGCCTCTCGAAGGTTTGCGCGGCGCCGTTGTAATCATGAAGCGCCCATTGAATCTGTCCGTAGGCATACCAGAAAACCGGTCCCCGGGCAGGCTCAGGCGCGTGATTGAGCATGGCGAGTGCCTGCCGGGCTTTGTCCTGGCGCGCCCATAGTTCGGCAAGCGCTGCGTAGGGCAACTGGCGGTTCGGATCGCGCCGGATTGCTGTTTGCCACATCTGCTCCATGGCGTCAAACTCTTTTGCCGAAGCGAGGATGCCTGCCAGGGTTTTCAGAAAATTGTCGTCGCAGTTCGGCGGGAGTTGGGAGGCAAGGCGGGAAAGTTGGCTGAACTGTTTTGCCCCGGTGTAAGCGCGCGCCAGATTGATGAAGACATCCTGCGACTCGGGTGACTTGTTTCTGAGACTTTCCAGAATGGGAACCGCCGCTCGATAATCTCCGGCTTTGATCAGCGAGACGGCGTAATCATAGGCATAATCTGGGTTGGCAGAATCGAGCTGATAAGCTTGATGAAGCTCGGCAAGAGCCCCCTTCAAGTTGCCTGCGCGCGCCAGCGTAAGGCCGAGATAAGCGTGAGCTTCAGCCAGCTTGGGATTCCTTCTGAGAGCCGCTTCGAGGTTTTGCTCCGCCACGTCCAACTGGCCAGCCTTGTAGGCTGCAATTCCCTGAGTGAGCAAACTTGTGGCCTGAGATTCCGCAGATGGAATGCTTAGCTGCTGGGGTGGGGTTTCACCATGTGCGCTCGTTATGGCCACACAGAGGAGAATGACAGCGAGGCTCAGCGCAATCGAGGGCTTCACAATTTGTGTGAAGACCGTTCTTGTCGCGGTGGTGTCGCGCATGCCGAAGCGATTGGAAATGAAGGCCGACGGTGAGGACACCGCCGTTACAGCGGATATCCCAGCCTTTTCACACAGAATTTTCAGGGTTTGATGTCGGCGGCAGAGATGGGCGTTTGCTCCCCACCTCTCAGGCGCGCGGCGTTCAATGCCGGGCCGCAGCGACGCTATGGGGCTTGCGAGCATATGCCAGCCAGGGCACGAAGCCGCGCGCTCGGGTGCGAAGTTTATAGACGGAAGTGGTGGCCGTGATGTAAAGCGCGCGATAATCCCGGTCTCCCCAGGTGAGATTTGCAGGTTGTTCCGGCAAGACAAGGGTTCCAAGATGATGACCTTGCGCATCCCAGACCCAGATGCCTTTGGGGCCGACGACAAAGAGGTTCCCCTGCGTGTCCACTCGCATCCCGTCCGGCACTCCATCGTTGGTCTCGCTTTGCTCTTCGCCAAAGATGCGTCCGTTTGTGAGCTTCACCCCTGAGAAATTATAGACGCGAATGTTTCTCTGGTCGCTGTCATCCACGTAAAGGCGATGGCCATCGGGCGAAAAGGCCAGGCCGTTGGGTTGCGTCAAATCCCGCGTCAGAAGCGTGACGTTTCCTCTGGCATCAAGCCGATAGACGCCCTGGAATGGGATTTCCTGCTTTGCGCCTGCAGGGAGATCGAGCGTGGGATCGGTGAAATAAATCGCGCCATCCGGTCCCAGAACCACATCGTTGGGGCTGTTGAATCTTTTTCCCTGATAACGGTCGGCGAGGACGGTGTAATCACCGTTCGAACTTACGCGAATGATCGCGCGAAGAACGCTGGCGCAATCGAGCAATCGAAAATCTGTGTCATAAGTGTTGCCATCCGGATCTCCCAGCGAGATGACTGTTTCGCGGCGGCCATCAGGATAAACTCGAAAGATTTTGTTGAGCTTTTCATCGCTGACGTAAAGAAAGCCCCTGGCATCCCAGACCGGTCCTTCCGTGAAACCAAAGCCGGTCGCCATCTGTGTAAGCTTGGCGTTGCGTGGAACGAGTTTCCAGAATTGAGGCGAGAGCGCCTGAAGGCTGAACTGGCGCCGGGGCTGTGCGGCTTGAAGCGAATGCCAACAGAAGCAGGGAAGAAGGAAAAGCGCAGCGCGCCAGAGAGTTCTTGTCATAAACTTTTTCCACGCACCATCCGTCAGGGTTGCTCCTGACCGCTTTTTACCAGAAACTTGATTAGATCATCCAGATCATTCTTCGTGAGTTTCGAGCCATAGTCGGAAGGCATCAGCGAGCGAGACTCGTGGCGCAAGGTTGCCAGATCAGATTTCATCAGGAGATGAAAGGCGCCATTGAGCGTCTGCAATTGCAATGAGAAATTATCCTCGTTGCGCGCGACGCCGACGTACTTCCGGCCATCACGGGTCACGGCAATCACAACATCCTGTTTCGGGCCGATATCCTTATTGGGGTTGAGAATTGCTTCCCGAATCTCCTGTGGCGAATGGGTCTGGGCGTAGCTTGAAAGATCGGCGCCGATAAATCCTCCCTGGCCGTGAATCATGTGGCAGGTTGAGCACGCTGCCTTGCCAAAAAAAAGCCGCCGGCCTTGTTCGGAACTTCCAGGTAGAGCCACAATAGAATGTTTCCCTTGAAGGGCGCGTAGATAAGCAACGACGGTCCTGACGGTCGAAGCGCCCAGCGATTGAAATCCCGGCATGCCGCCGGCAGGAATGCCATTTTCAATGATTCGCAGCAGTTCGGCGTCCGAGAGTTGTTGAACCGCGGGATTGGTGGCGATGTTCGGGGCATGCTCGCCGCCGCGACCATCCAATCCATGGCACAAGGCGCAGCTTGAGATAAAAGTTTGTCGGCCTGTGTTGTCAGACTGCATGGCGGGAGCGCTGTTGTCGCGCCGAGGGCTCTCGCGCCCGGAAACTGTCGCAGCCGTTTGCGCAGGCGCGCTCGCTGCCGCCGGTAATTGAAGAAGTGGAAGAGCGGCGGCAAGAACTGCCGTCGCAATCGCTGAAAGTTTGTTGAATGACTCGGCCAATTGGATGGTTCGCTGTGATTCCCTCAGAGTGTCTGCGCAAGCCTTTGCTGTAGCGGCGGCCCGTGATTGCCGAAACGGCTGAAGGGTTCAGAATCGGCTATCCCTTCCTTCGTCAGGGCTGGCTCCGACCGCCGCTACCGCACGGTTCCCCCATCAAAACATAAACTTCATCGCCACTTGCAGGATGCGAGGTGGATTGGCGCTGGTCACGAGTCCAAACGCGCCGGAGTTAAAGTTGCCGTCCGGCCCGCCGAATTGCGCGTGGTTGAATGCATTGAACGCCTCCAGGCGCAACTGGACCGTCTTGGACTCGGTGATGATGACATTCTTCTCAAGCGCCATATCAAAGTTGTTCAGTCCCGGCCCGTGGAAAAATCGGCGGTTGGCATTGCCGAGTTGGCCGAACGGTTCCTCGCTGAAAAGCGATGTGTTGAAATAGGTCGCGCCGCTGCGAGGATTGGTATTGTTCAATATTTTGCCCGGAGTGAAGTTCGGCTCATCGACGTTATCGGATGTGGCTCCCAACAGGGAATTATCGTCCACCTCGGTGATGCTCACGGGCAGCCCGGTGGCGAAAGTGGTGATGCCGGAAAGAATCCAGCCCTTCAGCAAGCGGCTTCCGACCTTGCCGTTGGCGAAGGAGAACTTGCCGAGAGGCAGTTGGTAACTGTAGCTGGCCACGAAATTATGCGTGAGGTCGTAGGCGCAAAGCGCCTTGGTCGCCTTGTAGTTCAGCGGATTGATGCCTTCTTCGAGTTGCGAAGCATTATCCATGCACTTGCTGTACGTATATCCGATCAGGAAGGAAGAACTGGCGCCGGTGTGGCGCAGGCTGACTTGAAGCGAGTTGTAATTGGAGTTGGCCATTTCATCCATGTAGGCATTGGTGGCAAGGTTCGGGCCCAAAGGGCGGACGCTGACGGGCGGCCCCGAAACCGGGTAAAAGAGGCCGGTTTCCCCGAAAGGTCCGCAAGTGGCCGTGCCCGGAAGAACGGCGCTCGGCTGGCTTAAAGCCAGACACAAAGCCTGGTTGGCGGGATTGGACTCAAGAAACGAAATCAGGTCGTGCCCTTGCGTGCCCACGTAGCTGACTCCGAGCACCGTATTGGTTCCGAACTGGCGTTGCAGCGAAAATTCGTAATCCTCCGAGTAAGGGAGGCGGTTCTTGTGGAAAAACACCGGCGCGCCTGAAATGGGTTCCACGGCCGGCCAGTTAAAGGTGGTATCCGGGTTCTTGGCAGAGACATTCGTGGGAGGAAAGATGAAGGGGAATCGCTGCCCTTCGCTGTTGCCCGTTCCACGGTCAATGTAAGGCGTGGCGAAAAGAGGAGGCACGGGGCTTACGTAGAACAATCCATAGGGAGAATCGCCCACCTCGATAAATTGGGTCAAATCCTCGACGGAAGTGTAGAACATTCCATAGCCCATGCGGATGCTGGAATGACCCGGCCCGCCGAAGATTTTCCCGAGCAAGCCGCCTGCAACACCTGGAGAATAAGCCAGTCCCACGCGGGGAGAGAAAGCGTCATATTTCGTGGGCGCCAGAGTTTTCGGAACGCCGGGGTCGCCGGGCACGAGCCATCCCTTCGGAGCGCCCGGAAAGACCACCGATTGCACGCCAGGGATGATGGTTTCCGTCTTATTCTGCGTGTCGTACCAGGGCTGGCTGAATTCCCACCGCAAGCCGTAGTTCAAGGTCAGGCTCGGGCGGGCGCGCCAGCTATCCTGCGCGTAGGCGCCCGTATACTTCGTGCGCGAGTCCAGGAACTGGCGGCTCGATTGGATGAGCGAGGCGGGCGCGCCAATCAGGAAGTCGGCAAAATCAAGGCCCGTCTCCGTTCCATTGAAGCCAAAGACGCCGTTTTCGGCATAGGTGTTGCGCTCATTGATCTGGTCGTAGTGATACTCCCCGCCAAACTTGAGGCTGTGCGTTCCGATGATGCGGCTGAAGTTGTCGAGCCACTGGAACGTGTTGTTGTACTGGCCCGTCGTGCCGTCCGGGAGGCCAAAATTGTAGTTGTTGAACTGCATGAGGGGAACGCCCTCGAATTTTTGTACGACAGGACCGATGCCCCCTGGCGTAGTAAACCCCTCCACAAATCCCAGCGAACTCAGGGTTGGGCCTACCCCGCCGACCGGCTCTGAGAACAAGTTGGCATCCCGCATGTAGCTGAAGTGAAACTGGTTCACGGCATTAGAGCCGAAGGACTTGGTGTTGGCGAGTACGAGCAACTGCGCGCGTCCCGGCGTGACGGCATTGAAGCCGGGAAATTCAGGCGGGTTATGATAGGGAACATTCAGCAGGTAGTCGTCCATGTAGTAGTAAGCGGACAACATGCCGAAACGGGAATTGCCATCCACCCGCGCCCCGCCTTTATCATCCCGTAATCTCTGGTCGAAAGCCGAAGTGGAGTAGAAGTTTCCTGGAGTGTTGGGCAATGGAATGTATTGCATCAAATGCGGAGAAGGGCTTGCCCAGGCGCGCTGCGGGATGACGGCATTGGGAAAAACGCAGTCTGCGGAACTGGTGCAGCCCGCAGAGTAATACGGCTCTCCCACCGTGACCGGATAGCCAAGTTCCTGCGACAGAACATTGGCCCAGTAGGTTCCCTTGACCGATCCTGTCAGCGAACTGGCCTGATCGGAAAGGTCTCCGGTTCGGTCCGCCACCGAGGGGACGGAGATCAGGCCCGTATCCACGCCCTGAATCTTGCGTGTTCCCTGGTAATCGATGAAAAAGAACGCCTTGTTGCGCCGGATCGGGCCGCCGAACGTGCCCCCGAACTGGTTCTGAATGAAAGTTCCAATGCTCGGAGAAAAGAAATTGCGGGCGTCGAAATCGGTATTGCGCAAAAAGTCGAACGCATCGCCGTGAAATTGGTTGGTGCCCGCCTTGGTGGCCACGTTGACCTGGCCGCCGCTGAAGTTGCCGTATTCGGCGTCGAAATTATTGGTGATGATGCGGAATTCGGCAATGGAATCGAGGTTGGGAATCACTGCGGCGCCGTTGTTGCGGCCTTCTTCCACATTGGCCCCGTTCACCATGAAACCGTTGGCGGTTTCCCGACCTCCGTTCACGGATTGATTGCCTGCGTTGAGATCGCCGGAAACAGGCCGGTCGCCGGAGACGGCGGCGTTGGCGTAAGGCGAGACGCCGGGTTGGAGGGCCAGCAGGTCTGTAAAGCTGCGGCCATTGAGAGGCACTGAGGTGATTTTGTTACTTCCGATGACCTCGCCCATCTGCGTGCTTCGCGTCTCCACGTGAAGTGCGGTGCTTGAGACGGTCACCAGTTGCGTCTGCTCGCCAACCTGAAGGTTGACGTCCACACGCAGCGCCGAGTTGGCATTGACCACCAGTCCTGTTTCACGAAAATTCCGGAACCCGCTTTGCTGAACTTCAATGTCGTATGCGCCGATCGGGAGAGCAGGGAAGTTATAGAATCCTGCGGAATCGGTGAGGACGACGGTTCGGATGCCTGTCTGAGTATTGATGGCAGTGACCCTGACGCCGGGGATCACGGCCCCGCTGGGGTCTTTAACCACGCCCGAAATGCTTCCTGTAATGCTGGCCCACGCGGTAAGAGCGCCCAGCAAAATTGCAAGGATTCCCTGAAATACTTGACGATGCCATGACATGCCGCACCTCCGTGCACCAATCGATAACATCTCAAACCTGATTTTCAGTTAGCTATCCAGAGTAACAGGCTGCTGTCAGCGGGTCGCGGGTTGCGCGAACCGCCGGGCTTGTAGTTTGCGTCTTCTCTCTCGTGACCAGCATTGGAAATGCCGCAGACAGCCAAGGCTGCGGCCTGCGCGGCGGTGAGGTTGCCAAGCGTCCTCGCCGCCAGCCGGCGTCGCCACCTTCGCCCGAGGAAATACTGCGTCGCCCGCCCTCGCCCGTGGCCTGGAATCCAAATCGGGAATCGCATGTTATCTTTCTAACTCCCTGTGTTTGCAACACATCGTTGGTTCGCTTTCACCTGCTCCATGGCGTATCCAGCATAGCAGAGCGGGCAGCGCGCATGGAGACAGATGAGACATTTGAGACATTCTTTCCTCCAACGTAGTGCAGACCATCGCCTTTGCGGTCCGTGCTTTGGGGTTCCGACCGGTCGGAAAAACCTCAGAGATCGAGGACATGCCCGCCTACCAGCCTCCCTGAGGCTTACAACAAGCTTATCAGCCTTGTTCTAACCAGATCTTCGTATTCCCGATGTAAACGCTATAATGCTTTTTTGTTT
>Ga0070737_10004375_pt1 | contig 14244 bp, 12 predicted proteins | sample Coa_R1_10_FD_66438 | JGI IMG/M metagenome (GOLD analysis project Ga0070737, IMG submission 66438) | Surface soil microbial communities from Centralia Pennsylvania, which are recovering from an underground coalmine fire - Coalmine... | ecosystem: Environmental > Terrestrial > Soil > Unclassified... | reverse complement strand
GCGGCGATGGCGCCCGACTGCCCGCTGGATGCCGACGCGCTGCACGCCAAGGCCACGGCCGAGACCGGGCTAAATGACTTCGGACCCGACGACTACCGGGAGCGCCTCGACGTCTATCTCGCGGCGCTGCACGAGGTCAGCGGGATGCACGGGCCCGGAATCGTCAATTTCCACGCGCAGCTGCTGGGTTGGCTGAAGAACCGGCTGTTGCTCACCGACCTGCTCACGCGGCACCCGGAGATTCGCGACATCGAGCTGCTGCCGCCCGTGGTCATTGCGGGCCTGCCGCGCACCGGCACCACCCACCTGCACAACCTGCTCGCGGCGGCGCCCACCTTCCGCGCGCTTCCGTACTGGGAGAGCGTCGAACCGTTTCCGCTGCCCGCCGAGGCGGGCATCGAGCCGGATCCGCGCCGCACCCGGATGGACGCGGCCGTCGAATTCATGAATGCCGTGATGCCGCACTTTCGGCTCATGCACGAGATGACGACCGACCACGTCCACGAGGAAATCCAGCTGCTGGCCAACGCCTTCTCGTCGATGCTGTTCGAGACCCTGGCGGACGTGCCGCGGTGGCGCGAGTACTACCTGGCCCACGACCAGACGCCGGCCTACGAATACCTCGCCCTGCAATTGAAGGCGCTGCAGTTCCTGCGCGGTGGCCGCCGCTGGCTGCTCAAGTCGCCGTCGCACCTCGAGCAGCTGCCGGTATTGGATGCCGTGTTTCCCGGAGTGGTCGTGGTCTTCACCCACCGCGACCCCGTGCCGGTGGCGCTGTCGATGATCACGATGATCACCTACACCGCGCGGATGCACCGCTCGCCGGTACCGGTCACCGAGATCGCGGCGTCGTGGATCGACCGGCTGGACCTGATGCTGGCCGCGCTGGTGCGCGACCGCGACGTCATCGGCTCGGACCGCTCGGTCGACGTCCGCTTCGACGACTTCATGGCCGACGAGCTCGGCGTCGCCGAACGGCTCTACGACCTCGCCGGCGAGAGGCTCACGGCCGGGGCGCGCGCGGCGATGGCGTCCTTTCTGGCCGGCCATCAGCGCGGCCGGCTCGGCCAGGTCGCGACGTCGGCCGAAATGTTCGGGCTCGACGAGCACGACCTGGCCGCGCGCTTCGGTTCGTACGTTGAGCGTTTCTTGCGCTGACTTACAGCTCCGGAGCGGCGTCGTCGGCCGCGGGTACCGGCTCCGGCTCGGGTTCGGGCGCAGGCGCCTCGGCCTCGACGGCCTCGTCTGGGGCGGGAGCGGGCGGGGTCTCTTCGGGGGCCACTGCGCCGACTAGAACGGCACCGTCCGGAGGCGGCGGGGCCTCCTCGAGCGCTTCCGGGTCCACCGGCAGATACATGTGATGGGTGAACTGGGGCTGATACGCGCCGCCGCCGCCGATTCTGACGCCGCCGCCTTCGCCGCTGGACACCGGAGTGCCATCCGGGAGCGTCACGGCGGTGTGGCCACTATTCCAGCCGATCACCAAAGCGCCGGGCGCAGTCCCGTAGTGGAACCCGCGAGCCAACAGGGCGGCCTCTTCATTTCCGGTGTTGAACCTATTCCCGAATATCGGGCGATCCGTGGCTGCATTGGACACCCAGGAAGCCAGGCCCGAACAGTCCGTTCCCGCAGGGGAATCCCCGCCGGTGACATACGGCGTGCCTGACACCTGTTGAATAAGTGTCATCAGCGATGCTAAAACAAACATGCGGCGGGACATTAACAACACCGCAGATGGCCGCCAAAAATTGTGGCGGCCACCACGTTTAACGTGCACCAATGACCTACGCTACATAAGCCGTCTCAAAAACCTAGGTAAATGCGGTTTTTCGAATCTGCATTCCATGTACGTGTGATCCGAACGTACGCTTAATGTTTCGTTTTCGCGATGGAGAAGTAACGCAGATCACCTTATTTGGTACCGAAAACTAGTCCGCGGGCGGCAATTGCGGTGCGCCATCAGCGGTCTGCAGTTCGGCCCGGGCTTCGGTGCCCACGCGCTCCGCCTTGACGTTGCGCGGACCCTCGTTCACCACGGTCGATGCGAGTGGCTGCCCGGCAGATTCCTGGCCCGCAACGATCACCTTGCGAGTGCGCCTGAACGAGAAGGTGATCTCCTCGGACTCTTCGAACACCTGACGGGCGGCGCGAACCGGCTGCGTTGTGGTGTCGATCGCCCGGGTGACAATTGTCGGCACCAGTGGGCCAAGCCACCGGGCAGCAGCTTTGGTGACGCCGGGAATGATGGGAACCAGGGGACTGGCCCGCGTCGGCATCGGCAGATTCGCTGTCTGCGAGGCGATTTCGTCGCTTGGCGGCAGTTCCGGGATGGGCGTCGGTGCTTCGAGCGCTTCGACGGCCAGCCGCGTCTGGGCAAGTTGCTGCTCAGCCCAAAGGGTTTCGGTGGCCGCCCGAACCTCGGCACGTTTCACCGCGATCGCGGTGTCCGCTGCCACCTCGGCGCGATCACGCTCCACGCGAGCGGCCGCGCGGCGATCGTGGCTCGTCTCACCGCGCCACATGCGAAGGATCAACGGCAACATGTTCAGCAGCACGAAGAACCCGACAATGGCCAACCGCAACAGCAGCGCACCGCAATTGGCCGCGCAGAGGTCACCCAAGGCCAGCCAGCGTGCACCGAACCCGCGATCGGCATCGGAAATCGCGGTCTGGCGTACCTGCGCGAGTTGGCCGGCGCTGTCGGCTATCTGAGCATCCAGCTGCCCGGCTCGCTGCTGACGCGCGGCGACGGCGTTGTCCAGTTCCTGCTGCGCGTCGGCGAGAAGTTCGTTCGCGGTGCGGGTTTCGGGGCCGACGCCGGGCACACCGGTGATGTGAGTCTGCGGGCAGGCCGGCGTGGGATGATACTCGCAGCGGGCGACGACCAGCGCCTCGTCGCGCTGTGCGCGCGCTTCGCCGACGGCCATGTCGAGCGCGTTTCGCGCGTCACGAAGCCGCTGAAGCTCGGCCGCCGACTGCGCGACCGCGGGGGCGGACTCGGCGTGGTGAGCGGCTTCTTCGTCCAGCCGGCGGTCGACCGAGCCGGCGAAGACGACGAGCGCGGCCAGTTCACCTACGACGGCGCCGACCGCTACAGCGACCGCTGCGCGTCCGATCAAGCCGGCGCGCGCCGCGCCGCTCGCGACGGCGCGGCTGAGGACACCGACGAGCACCCCGAACACCAGCGTCATCGGCAGCAGGGCCAGAACCGGCCAACGGGTCGATTCTGCGGCCGCGATCGTCGCGACCAGCCAGCTCAGCACGGCGTTGAGCAACACCACCACGCCGGCCACCGCGTGGGCGGAGCGCTCGTGACGTTCACCGAGTTCATCCCGGTGGCCACCGCCGAGCCAGGTCAGCAAGGCGGCGAGACGCGGTTCGGGTGTGTTGCGCGCGCACATGATGTCTCAGGGTTCCAGGCTGCGGGCGGACACGCCGAATCGAAGCGGCGCCGTGTGATGTGGTTCACACTGGTTTAGCCGCTCATCCGGGGTGGTAGTTATGCGCTGACACAAGCGCGGGCAAAGGAGCACGTTGTGACGGTTCGACGGCTGGTTCTGGCAATCGGGGCGGTAGTTCTGGTCGTCGGCATCATCGGGCTGCTGGTGCCGGTGTCGGTGTCCGACCAGAATGGCGGCAACATCGGCTGCGGTAACGCGCTGATCAGCGACACCAAGAGCGCCGAATCCGCGAACAACAAGTCGGTGGCCAACATCCCGATCCTCAACCAGGTCGTGCCGCACACCGACTATGTGGCCGAATGCCAGTCGGCGCTGTCCAGCCGCCGGTCGTGGACCATCCCGGTGGCCGTGATCGGCGCGCTCGCGGTCGCCGCGGCATTCTTTGTACGCGGTGGCCGATCGGCCGATTCGTTGTAGGCTGTTGCGGCGCAACGGCTTCAGAACACCCGTTTGATCACGCGGGCGGTGGCCTGCTCGAGCACGTGCTGACGCCCCAATGGGTTTCGCTCGCGCACGGCACGGCGCAACGCCGGACTGATCGTGATGCCCTGCTCGTAGGCCGTCACGACCCGCGGATCAACGTACGAACTGCGGGCGACCGCTGGCGTGTTACCCAATTCCTCGGCAACCGAACGCATCACGGCAGCTTCCTCGCGACGGCGAGCGGTTTTCGACGTCGGCTCCCGCGCGTTCGCGAACGCCTCGGCCGCCAACACCGTGCCGTGCCACGTCCGCAGATCCTTGACGCTGAACTCGTCGCCGACCAACTCGCGGAACCGGGTGTTGAGGTCGTCGGCGTGCACCTCACTCCAGCCGTCGGAGGTGCGGTAGACCAGCAGACGGGCAATGTCGGTTTCGGCCCGCAGTAACGACCGTACCGCCCGGATCACCAACGGGTCATCCAGTGAAACTGTCCGTCGCACACCGCTTTTAGCCGGGTAGTCGAATTCCACGCAATCGCGGTGCAGCCGCACGTGGTCACGCAGCAGAGTCGCCAGCCCGAAGCTGCCGTTCTCCTGGGCGTACTCTTCGCCGCCCGCCCGAAAGTAGCCGCGATCGATCAGGTGCTGGGCGACCGCGAGGACACGATCGCGTCGCAAACCACGGCCCCGCAGATCGCCGAGGACCCGCATGCGCCAGTCGGGCAACCGTTTCGCCAGGCTCAGCGCCCGGTCGTATTTCTCCTCGGCCCGCTCGGCCCGCCACTGCTCGTGGTACAGGTACTGGCGCCGCCCGGCGGCGTCCGTGCCGACCGCCTGGATGTGACCGTTCGGATGCGCGCAAATCCAGACGTTCTTCCAGGCCGGCGGTATCACCAGCGCTTCGATGCGGGCCAGCACCTCGGGATCGTCGACCGGCTCGCGCTGCCCGTCGATGTAGGAGAAACCGCGACCGCGACGAACCCGGCGGTAGCCCGGCCCACCCACGGTGCTTCTGCGCAGTCTCATGTCGGCACCGGTTTACCCGCGCCGAAGTCGGATAACACCGGGCTCGAGCCGACACAGCGGGATCAGCCGTCGGCTCAGAACGGGACGTGAGACGGTATCAACTTATGCAGACCTTCGACTACATGACCTACGAGGACTTCGGGCGGCGATTCTTCGAAGTGGCCGTTACCGAGGAGCGCGTCGGCGCGGCGTTCGCCCAGATCGCCGGTGACGAGTTCGAGATGGCCCCCATCGCCCAGGGCCCGGGCAAGATCGCCAAAGTCAGCGCCAAGGTCAAGATCCAGGAGCCGCAGATCAGGCGCAACGTGGGCGACGCGATCACCTTCGACATCCACATCCCGCTGGCGATCGACCTGCTCGTCGACCTCCGGCTGGACAAGCAGCGATTCCTGGTCGACGGCGACATCGCGTTACGCGCTACCGCGCGCGCCGCCGAACCGCTGTTGCTGATCGTCGACGTCGCCAAGCCGCGGGCGTCGGACATCACCGTTCATGTCTCGTCGAACACCATCCGCGGCGAGGTATTACGGGTCATCGCCGGTGTCGATGGTGAGATCCGGCGGTTCATCGCCAAGTATGTCGCCGACGAAATCGATTCGCCGCAATCGCAGGCCGCGCAGGTCATCGACGTCGCGGCCCAGCTCGACGAAGCGTGGAAGGGCATCTGAAACCCGGTTAACCGGATCCGACGGCGGGTATGGAAACGGCGTGGCACGAGTAGAGGTTTCGACGTCATCAGACCTCGAACCGCAAGCGGCGTGGAAACTGGCCTGCGACCTGAGCCGGTTCGGTGACTGGATGACGATCTTTGCCGGCTGGCGCAGCCCGGTCCCGTCGCGCATCGAGGAAGGCACCTGTGTCTCGTCGTGCATCAAGGTGAAGGGTTTTCGCAACATCGTGCATTGGACAGTCACCCGCTACGACGAGCCGCACGAGATCGAGCTGACTGGCCGTGGCCGCGGCGGGATACGGATCACGGTGACGATGACCGTCCGCGACAACGATCCGGGGTCCACCTTTCACCTGAACGCCGAGCTCAAGGGCGGGTTGCTCAACGGGCCGATCGGCCGGCTGGTGGCCCGGGTGCTGAAATCCGACGTGCGCCGATCGATCGACAACTTGGCGGCGTTGCAATGATCGGACGGCGTCGTGGACCATAGCCGGGCGCCGCTAGTGGACGCGCTGGCCGCCTACCACCGGCTCGATCGCTACGGGTTCAGCCCGCCCGGCCATCGTCAGGGCCGCGGCGCCGACGAGCGGGTGTTGGCGGTGCTGGGCCGCGAGCCGTTCCGGGACGACGTGCTGGCCAGCGGCGGCCTGGACGACTGGCGGTCGACCGGCGGCTACCTGTCCGATGCGGAGGACCTGATGGCCGACGCCGTGGGTGCCGCGTCGGCGTTCTTCTCGACGTGCGGCAGCTCGCTGTCCGTCAGGGCGGCGATGATGGCGGTGGCCGGTGGGTCCGACGCGGGGCTGCTGGTGCCGCGGGACAGCCACAAGTCGATCGTCGGCGGGTTGATCTTTTCCGGTATCCAGCCGCGCTGGATCACCCCGCGGTGGGACACCGCACGCCACCTGTCCCATCCGCCGTCACCGGAGCGGGTCGCCGGTGCATGGGAGCGGTATCCCGATGCCGCGGGCGCGTTGATCGTCAGTCCGTCGCCGTACGGCACCTGCGCGGATCTGCAGCGGATCGCGGAGATCTGCCACGAGCGGGGCAAGCCGTTGATCGTCGACGAGGCGTGGGGCGCTCATTTGCCGTTCCACCCGGACCTGCCGACGTGGGCGATGGATGCCGGCGCCGACGTCTGTGTGGTCAGCGTGCACAAGATGGGGGCGGGCTTCGAGCAGGGTTCGGTCTACCACGTGCAAGGGGATTTGGTGGATCCCGACCGGCTTTCGGCGTGCGCGGACCAGTTGATGACGACCAGCCCCAGCGTGCTGATCTACGCCGCATTGGATGGCTGGCGCCGGCAGATGGTGCAGCGTGGACGTGAATTACTCAGTGCCGCATTGGCTTTGGCCGCTGAGGTGCGACACCGGATCAGCGAGATCCCCGACGTGGTGGTTCTCGAGGATGAGCTGCTCGGCGTGGAGGCGTCGCACGACCTGGACCGCCTGCAGGTGTTGCTGGACGTGTCGGCGACCGGCACGTCGGGGTATCAGGCCCGCGACTGGCTGCGCGAGCATCGCTACCTCGACGTGGGGCTGGCCGATCACCGGCGCATCTTGGCGACACTGTCCTTTGCCGACGACCGACGCAGCGCCGGCCGTCTTGTCGATGCGTTGGCCGCCTGGCGAGAGGCGGCCGGCTCGTTCGACCGGCCACCGCAGATGCGGCTACCGACGCCCGATAAGTTGCAGCTGGAGAACGTGATGCTGCCGCGGGATGCGTTCTTCGGTCGCACCGAACTCGTCGCCGCGGAGAAGGCGGCGGGCCGGATCGCCGCCGAGCAGATCACGCCCTATCCGCCCGGCATTCCCGTCGTGGTGCCCGGCGAACGGCTCAACGATGCGGTCATCGAATTTCTCCGTACAGGCCTTCAGGCCGGGATGCCGTTACCCGACTGCGCGGACCCGCAATTGGAGCAGATCCGCGTCGTGGCGTGAATGTCAAAGTGGCGCAAAGCCGTTCAGCAGCGCACGCATGGATTGCGCCACCGCGTGCCGCGTCCGGACCGGATTGGCAGAGTTCGCGATCAGCATCGCACCGCGCGTCAGAGCGCCCAGCAGTAGTCGGGTGACAGTCTCCGGATCATCGACCCGCAGCGTGCCGGCCTCCGTTGCGGCCCGAAGCGCCTCGACGATCACCGCGAAAGCGTAGCGCTCGTCGAGCTCGGTATAGCGCGCCAGCCCCAGCACCGCGGGCCCGTCGAGGATCAAGATGCGCTGCAAGTGCGGTTCCAGCACGGCGTCCAGGAATGCCTCGAAACCGCGCGCGAGCTCGTCGAGGTCGGCGGACGCGTCCTGCGCAGCCTCGACGGCTGCCGTGATCAGCTCGGTGTGCGCTTGCTCGAAAACGGCCTCGAACAGCGCCGTCTTGGTGGGGAAGTGGTGATACAGCGCGCCGGTGGTGACGCCGGCGGCGCGCGCCAGGTCTTCCACCGACGTTTCGCGAAAGCCCTTCTGGCCGAACAACTCCCGGCCCGCACGAACCAGTGCATCCCGGGTCTGCGCAACCTGTTGGGCGCGCAGCGACGGGGGCGGCGTCGGTCCCGGCATGCCCATCAGCCTATTGACATAGTCAAATTATGTGACATAGTATCGCTATCTCATACTGATGGAGGTTCTCGGATGAAACCAGCCCCTGCACTCGCCGGGCCCGTCGACGAAGTGCGGCGCGCCGACGCAGACACCAGAGCGGCGCTGGCCGACGCGGTCGGACGCAGCATCGAGTTGTGGCGCGGCATCGACAATCCCGCCGCGCGCGTGCCGGGGCTGAGGTGGACGGCCGCCGAGACTGCGGCGCATGTGGTCGGCGATATGCGGGAATACGCCCAAGCGCTGACCCGCCATGCGCGCGGAAAGGTCGACGGCGAGGAGATCCCGGCCGGGTCGCCGGCGACGTTGCGAACCGCGGTCAACGATCGCCACCTCACCGATGTCGGCGTGCGGGACCCACGTCGGCTCGCCGACATGCTGCACCAAACGGCCGAGCACTACCTGGCCGCGGCCGCCGCCGTCGACCACACCCCGATCGTCACCGCCGACAGCCTCGTCCTCGAGCCGGCATTCATGACGTGTTTGTTGCTGGGCGAGCAGCTGGTGCACGGGCTGGACATCGCGCGGGCCACCGGGCAACCGTGGACGATCAGCCGCGACGACGCGCTGCTGGTGGTACCCGCCGCGCTGGCGCTGGCGCCGAATTACCTGCGGCAGTCGCGAACTCGGGGCATGCACACCAGCTTCGAACTGCGGATACGCGGTGGCGGCCGGTATCGGATGGCCGTCGACGACGGTACTGCCGTCGTGAGCGCGGCGGGCGGCAAGGCCGATTGCGTCGTCACCGCCGATCCGGTCACGTTCCTGCTGGTGGGCTACGGCCGCGTGTCGCAGTGGTCGCAGATCATCCACGGCAAGCTGCTGGCCGGTGGCCGCAAGCCCTGGCTCGCCGCCAAGTTCGGCACCCTGCTGGCCAGCCCGTAACACGACGGGGTCGCTACCCTGGGGACGATGACGTCCGTTGCGATCGTGGGTAGTGGGTTCACCGGCTTCGAGTGCGCACGCCGACTGGCCCGCCGGGTGAGAAGGCACAACGTCGACGTCACAATCATTTCTCCGGTCGACTACATGCTCTACACCCCGTTGCTGCCCGACGTGGCAGGCGGTGTGGTCGACGCGCGGTTCGTCACGATCCCGTTGGCGGGCACGCTCCATGGCGTGCGCACGGTGCGGGGCCGCGTCGAAAGTGTCGACCTGGAACGGCACACCCTTACCTTCACCGACCTCGAGCAGCGCGCCCGAGAGCTGTCCTGGGATCGGCTGGTGCTCACCCCGGGATCGGTCACCCGGCTATTCGACATTCCCGGATTAGCCACGTATGCAAGGGGTTTGAAGTCGATCGCCGAAGCGCTCTATCTTCGCGACCACGTCCTCGAGCAATTCGAGCTGTCCTGTCTGGAATCCGACGACGAAAGCGCACAGGCGCGGCGCACGATCGTGGTCGTCGGGGCGTCATATTCGGGCACCGAGCTCACCGCACAGCTGCGCGCGCTGGCCGACGCGGCCGCCAAGCACATGGATTTCGAACCGGGCGACGTGAAGTTTCTGCTGCTGGACCTGGCCGAACAGGTGATGCCCGAAGTCGGAGAAAAGCTGGGAGACAAGGCGATGCGGGTGCTGCGGCGCCGCGGTGTCGATGTTCGGCTGGGCGTCACGCTCAGAGAGGTACATCCCGACTACGTGGTGCTCAGCGACGGCTCGCGAGTCAACACCCACACCGTCGCCTGGGTAACGGGGGTGACGGCTGCGCCGCTCATCGAGACACTCGGCCTGCCGACCGAAAAGGGCCGCTTGAAGGTGCAGACCGACCTACAGGTTCCCGACCATCCCGACGTGTTCGCCGCCGGGGACGCTGCCGCGGTTCCCGACGTGACCCAGCCGGGGAAGATCACCCCGCCGACCGCCCAGCACGCGATCCGACAGGGCAAGGTGCTGGCCGACAACGTCGCCGCCAGCCTCGGCCACGGCAAGCCGAAGCAGTACAAGCACCGAAACATGGGCTTGGTCGTCGACCTCGGGCCGCGAAGCGCCGTCGCCAATCCGCTGGGCGTGCACTTGTCGGGATACCCGGCGAAGGTGGTCACGCGCGGCTATCACCTCTACGCCATACCGCGATTCGTCAACCGGTGGGCGGTGTCGCTGGCGTATCTGACCGACATGTTCTTCGCCCGGACGCTGGTGTCGATGGGGCTCTCGACACAAAGCGACGCCGAATTCTCCACCAGCGAAGGCATTCCGCTGCCGAAGACCGGCTGACCGCGCTCGTCTACAGCGTCTGGTGGCGGCCGAAGTACTTGTGGTCTTCGCTGTAACCGCCGTAGCCGCTACCGATTTCGGAATAGTGCTCGACGAACTCGATGCCCTTGATCCACTTCACTTGCTTGAAGCCGTGCTGCAACTCGTTGCGTAACCGCAGCGGCTTGCCGTGCATATAGGGCAGCGGCTGGTCGTTCATGTTGTAGGCCAGCATCGACATGTGGTGCCACATCTGGTCGATGGGATGCGCGTTGTAGTAGATCCCACCGGTGGCGCCCAGGCCCATCGAGTAGAACACCACCCACTTGGCCTGGGGCAGCGGTTTGACGATGTCCATGATCGTCTTCATCTGCACGCCACCCCATTTGGCGACACCCGACCATGCCTGGATGCAGAAGTGCTGGGTGATCTGGTCGTGGTAGGGCAGGGCCTTCAAATCGTCGAGCGAGAACTCCATCGGGTTCTCTACGAGCCCGTAAACCTTCAGCCGCCAATCCCGGAAGTCGTTCTTCTCCAACTCCTTGTACTCGACGGTCTCCGGCAACCGGCCGTTACGCCAGTGGTGCGGCGAGATGTCTTCCTCGGTGAATGCGCCGGGCTTCGGGTTGAGGTTTTCCAGCAGCCGCTGGAAGGGCCCGATCAACGCGTACCCGACGCGCTGCACCACACGCGGGTGGCGGATGGTGAACGGCGTGGCCCACACCCAGGCGACCGCCGTTACCAGCATCGCCACCATGAACACCAAAAAGCCCGCCCAGCTGTTGTCGTCGCGGGCGGCGAACATGTGGTTGAGGTTGCGCAGCGCGTCGGTGGCGAACACCAGCGTGACGTGCACGAGGATGAAGAACAGGAAGTAGACCAGCACCACGAAGTGCAGCGAGCGGGCGATTTGAATGTTGAGCCGCTTGCTGATGATGGTGAGGCGCTGCGAGAGCGCCGGCGACATGCCCAAGCCGGTGATCAGCGCGGCCGGTGCGGCGATGAAGACGGTGGTGAAGTACGCCAGCAACTGCATGCCGTTGTAGGCCTCCCACCCGTTGTCGGTCGGCCAGTGCAGCGACAGGTACTGGATGGCCACCGAGGCGGCGTTGGGGAAGACGTCCCAACTGGTCGGCACGATGTGCCGCCACTGCCCGGTGGTGAACAGCAGCACGTAGAACACCGCGCCGTTGAGCAGCCACAGCACGTCCACGCCGAGATGCCACCAGCGGGCCAGGCCGATCGAGTGCCGGAAGCCGGGCAGCCCGAAATGCCGGGGCAGCGCGACAGTGTCGGCGTTGGCGGTCCAGTATTCGTCGTCCGGGACCGGCGGGCCGACCCGCAGCCACTCGTCCTTGCCGGGTGTGGAGTTGCGGCTGAAGTACAGCCGCGGGTGGTCGCAGAGGATCTGGATGCCCGTCCGGATGATGAACATCATCATGAACAGGTTGAAGAAGTGGGTCCAGCCGATCCAGGCAGGCATGCCGGGTATGACGCCTGACGGGTCGGAACCCGGGTGTCGCTCGACGAACTCTCGTACGGCGGGCGTGTGGTAGAGGCCCTTGCCGATCGCCACCCCGGCGACCAGCAGCGCGAAACCGATTGGAATCAGCCACATCAGGTTGAACCACTTGTCGCGGCCCACCCGCAGTTTCGGCGCGGTGGCCCGCCGGGTGAGGTCAAATCCGCCGCCGTAGTTCTCTACATCGACGACGTCGTGGGCTTTGTGCACCTCGGTGCGGTAGCCCTGCTCCAACTCCATCTCCACGTCGACGACGTCGGCGGGTACGTCAACATGGTGGGTGGAGTCTGTCGGTACGACGTCGGTCTCGGCCAAATCGATGCGCCCCTCGGGGCCATTAGCGTCCGTGGTCGTCACGCGGCCGAACTTACACGAGACGCCATTGTTACTGCGGTAAACATCGGGGAAACACTGGCCGTGAATTACCTGGTCATGGCCGGGTTCTCGCAAGCGGTTCACGGGTGCCTACGCAATTTATGACGTATCTACGGCTATATTTGGTTCTATATTCCGAATATGCGGTAACACTGGCGATTTGTTCACGCGGTTGCGCTGACCTAAACCGGGTCCGGTCGGCCGGCTTTACATCACGACCATCCCAGGTGGCCGCCGAAATCCTTCTGGCGCTGCGCAACGAGCACACATCGGTGTGGCCCGCAGCACAACTGCAGCAGCGGTCGCCGGCAAACCGAGTGAGATTCATCACACCCGACGCGCAGCCGCGGATGACGTCTCACCGCGCGAAGTCCAACCCGGCGGCTTGGCCGCCTGGCTACTAACGTCACGCCGGACGGCGCGCGAGTTAGGTCCTGCGGAATGAAATTTGCATTGGCAAGCTACGGAAGCCGCGGCGACGTCGAGCCCTTCGCCGCGGTGGGGCGCGAGTTGCTGCGCCGTGGGCACGAAGTGTGCATGGCGGCCCCGCCGCACATGATCGGCATCGTCGAGGCGGCCGGGCTTACCACCATTGCCTACGGCCCCAGCCCACAGGCTCGCCATGCCCAGGATCCGCTCAGCATGATGAGCGAGCTGATGGACCACGTCAGCCGGGCCCTAGAGGAATCGGGTGCGACGCTGACCCGGCTAGCAGATGGTGCCGACTTGCTGTTGACCGGCACCAGCGAACAGGGGCTGGCCGCCAACGTCGCGGCGCACTACGGCATTCCGCTGGCGGCGCTGCACTTCTTCCCGGCGCCGGAGTTGGCGCCGGGATTGCTCTTCGAGAACGTGGCAACGCAGGCGGACCAGGCTCAACGCCGAGCACTGGGTTTGCCGGCAGGGCAGACGGTGCCAGGCCCATCGCTGGAGATCCAGGCCTACGACGAGCTGTGCTTCCCCGAACTGGCTGCCCAATGGGCGAAAAGCAGCAACCGACGGCCGTTCGTCGGCGCGTTGACACTGGAGTTGCCCACCGATGCCGACGACGAAGTATTAGCGTGGATCGCCGCAGGAACACCACCCATCTACTTCGGCTTTGGCAGCAGCGTGCGGCTGGCATCTGCAGCCGACACGGTCGCCGTGATCGGCGAGGCATGCGCGCAGTTGGGCGAGCGGGCGTTGATTTGCTCTGGGGCAAGCGAATTCAGCGACATCCCGCAGTTCGACCATGTCAAGGTCACCGACACAGTGAACCACGCGGCCGTTCTGCCCGCGTGCGGGGCGATCGTCCACCATGGCGGTGCCGGCACCACTGCGGCTGGCATGCGGGCCGGAATCCCCACGTTGATCCTGTGGCGCTGGCTCGATCAGCCGCTCTGGGCAGACGTGGTCACGCGCCTGAAAATCGGTTCGGGTCACCAGTTTTCGGACACTACGCTGGAATCGCTGGTGGCCGACCTCCGATCACTCCTTACGCCGCAATGCGCCGCTCGCGCCCGCGAGGTAGCCGCCCGGTTGACAAAACCCGCCGAAAGCGTCGCTCTGGCCGCCGATCTGCTGGAAGACGCTGCTAGGTAGACCGCAGGCGGCGCGCCGGCCGAGCCTCGATGGCGTTGATCGTCAGCGTGCGAACGGCGATCCGCCAGCCCACATCTGTGCGCTGGTACTCGTCGTCGTAACGCAGATGCCAGACCACGTCGGTGAGCTGATCCGCATTGCCGCTCCAGTGGTGGGCGATGCAGGCGATGCGGCCCCGCGCGGTATCGGGTCGCGGGCCGTCGTCGTAGACCTCGCCCACGATCGCGTGCTCGGTGCGCACGGTGACGGCGACTTTGGCGATCGCCGCTGCGATGGCCGCCCGCCCGCTGTGCCGCTGGACCGGCTCCAGCGCGGCGGGCGGGTCGGGCACGGCAAGTTGAGCGGTGTCGGTGAAAAGAGCTGCAACAGCGTCGAATTGGCGATCGTCGACGCCTGCGGC
>Ga0070737_10004373_pt1 | contig 14250 bp, 14 predicted proteins | sample Coa_R1_10_FD_66438 | JGI IMG/M metagenome (GOLD analysis project Ga0070737, IMG submission 66438) | Surface soil microbial communities from Centralia Pennsylvania, which are recovering from an underground coalmine fire - Coalmine... | ecosystem: Environmental > Terrestrial > Soil > Unclassified... | reverse complement strand
TAGGCGAGGACCGCGGCGTTGTCGATGGCCGCCGCCAGCCCGGCGTCGTCCATGTAGCCGACCCGGGCGATCCTCGACCGGTGCGGCGAGGAGGCCACCGCCTCGTCGAGGGCCTGGGCCCCCCAGCCGTCCCTCCCGGCGATCACCAGCCCGAGCTCGGGCCGGCCCGGCGCGAGGGCGTCGAAGGCCCGCACCAGCCCCGGGTAGTCCTTGCGGGGTTCGACCGTGCCGACTGCGAGCACGTAGCGGCCGAACCCGGCGGCCGCCTGAGGCAGGGAGCCCGCGGGCGCGCCCAGCGCCGGCACCCCCGGGGCCACGGCCCTCACCCTGGCCGGGTCGGCGCCGAACGCCTCGATCACCTCGTCGCGCACGTGCGTCGAGTGGGTGTGGACCCACGCCCCCGCCTCCACCGCCCGGCGGACCAGGGAGGGGTAGGCGAGCGTCTCGGCCTCGCACATGTCGGGGAAGTGCTGGGGGGTCAAGTCGTGGACGGTCACCACCCTCGCCGCCCGGCGGGCGGGCGGGACGACGAAGTTGGTGCCGTGGACCACGTCGAGGGGCCCGGCGAACCATTCGACCGGGACCTGAAGCCCGGACCGCCACGCCCGGTTCAGCGGGCGGGCCGGCACCGGCAGGCCGATCAGCCGGCTGCCGGGGGGCAGGGCCCGGCGGATCTCGGGCCTGGTCCGCCAGGTGGCGGCGTACACGGCCACGTCCAAGCCGGGCAGGACAACGAGCGACCGGATCAGCTCGTGGCAGAAGACGCCCACACCGGTGCGCGGTCCGACGAGGGGGATCCCGTCCAGCGCCACGCGCAGGGGACGTCGAGGTGGCGAGGAGCTCCCGGCCATGGGACGCAGAGTCTGGCACGGCCGGTCGGCTGGTACCGTCCGTGCCGTGAGCGGGACCGACCCCGAGGCGTTGGCAGCGGCGGAAGAACGGCTGGCCAGGCAAGCCCCCGGCTACCTGGAGCGCGCCCGGCAGGCGGCCGCGTCGAGGGGGGTCCCGGCGCAGCCCTCGGCCCGGGCGAGGAGGGCGCTCGAGCTGGTCGACGAGACGGCGACGGTGAACGCCGACGTGCCGACGATGTCGCGCCGGCGTTGGGGCGGCCCGGTCAAAGCGGCGGTCGGCCGCCTCGTCCGCTGGTACATGGTGCATTTGTCTGACCAAGTGACAGAACTGGGCGCGAGCGTGGCGTGGTTCGGCCACAGCATGGTCGACTACGTGGCGGCGCTGGAGGAGGAGGTCTCAGAACTTCGGTCGCGTGTCGCCGAACTTGAGCGTGACCGTCGTCTCTGAGCACATTTTTCGCCTGATTTCGTCCGTTTCGTCCATCGGGCTGCGAATAGGCCGAATCGGCCGCTTCCGACTCGAGATCCTTTTGCCGCGGTCCGATGCAGGTTTCCGTGAAGCGGACACTCCACCGGATCGCACTCCTCGCTGCGGCGCCGTCAGTGATAGCCGCCGCCCTGTTCGCCATCATCCCCGCCGGCAGCGCCAGCCGGGCGGTGGCCGTCACGGCCAGCCCCGCTCCAGCAGAGAGCGCGGCCGCCCAGAGCGTGCCGCACCGCGTGATCGTCGCCCCCGACGGCGCGACGACGACCACCGTCGCCCCCCCACCCAAGCCGACAGCCGCACCCACCCCGCCGCCGGCGCCGAGCACCACGGTCCCGGCTCCCCGTCCCGCGCCGGCCACCGTTACCGCCGCCGCCGTTAGGCCGGCGCAGCCGTCGCAGACGGTGACCGCCGCCGACGAGGGCTACGGGTGCGCCGCGGCCCTCGCCTACCTCGCTGCCAACGCCGCGCCGGGCTTCCACTTCGAGTGCCCCGGCTATTCGCTCGGCCACCAGGCGATGACCTGCATCAACGTCGCCGGCGTGTGCCCGGGGACCGAGCTGATCGTAATCACCATCCCCTGCCGGGCGGCTTACATGAACGAGGCCCACAACTCGTGGGTCCTCGCCGGCCTGCGCCCCGGGACGATCGACCCCTACGGGTACTGCCAGACCTGACCCTGGAGCGACCGGGCGCTCACGGCCAGCTGAACGACGACAACGCCGCCCACTCCTGCGGTGTCGCCGACTGCCACACCCAGAACGACGCGCCGATCGCCCCTGAGCGGACGGCCGCAGACAGGAATTCGTCGATCTCCGCCCCGCTCGGCGACACCGCCCTGCCCCCTTCGCCGGCGAGGTTGAACGCCTGGCCGATCACGTCCACCGGCCGCAGCCGGGCGAGCTGGGCCACGTCTGCGGCGACGTCGGCACCTGGGTCGGTGCACTCCCAGTAGATCATGGGGGCGAAGGCGTCGACGTAGGGGGCCATCGCCGAGTAGGGGTAGGCGCTTCGCCCGGGTGGGTAGACGGTGGCCACGACGGGCAGGTTCCCCGCCAGGCGCCGCACCAGCTCGAGGTAGACGGCGGCCCGACGGGCGGTCATGTCCACGCCCTCGGTGGGCTCCTCCAGGTCGGCGCTGTAGCCGTCCACGCCCTGGCCGGCGGGGTCCCGCCAGGCGAGGATCTGCGCCGTCCAGCGGGCGTCGCCGACGGGGTCGTAGAGGTACGGGAAGCCCCAGGCGATCACCGCCAGGCCCGCCGCGTGCGCCGCGGGCACCAGCGCGTCCAGCTCGGCGGCGCCGTAGAAGCCGTCCTTGGAGTCTCCGACCCGCACCCATAGCTGGTGCAGCCCGGCCCTCACCGCCTGGGCGACGACCGCCGCCGCGTTACCGCCGTCGGTGTCGGGCCACTCCCAGATCCACATCCCCTTGCCGGCGAGAGGCGCCAGGTCGGGGTGCCAGGGGGAGGGGGCGGACACGGGCGGCAGGGCCGAGTCGGGCACCAAGACGGAGGGGTGCCAGGGAGGGGGCGGCGCCGGCTGGGGGGTTCCGGGCGGTACCGGGCAGCCGGCGAGCGCGGCGGCGACGGGGGGCTTGGTGGGGGAGAACGTGGCGGTGGACAAAGGAACGGCAGCCGCGCTCGATGTCGCCACCGGGGCGGGCACCGCCGCGGCCGCCGGCCGGGGCCGCGCGACAACCCGCGCCTCAACCGCCGTCCGCCGCTTCGCGGTCGCCGCCCCGACGCTCCCCGCGACCAGCAGCAGCAGCACCGCCCCGGCCAGCACCCGCTTCACCGGCTCAATCTTCGCGCCGGCGCCGTCCGGTGGGGGCTATCGCCGGGCGATCGACCGCCAGAGGCTGTAGGGCAGGATCACGGCTACCGCGGCAGGCGCCGCCCACCAAGCCGCCGCGCCCGAAGTGCTGACAGCCCAGGTGACAATGAGAGCGGCGATCACGGCAGCCGCGACGCGCCAGTCGTCGCCGACGACGAAGTCGTACCAGAACTCCCCGAAGGACCTGAGCCTAGACATCACCCTCCCACCTCGACTGGACGCCCGGCCGCAGGGCTCGCCTCGGCGTCGGGGCGGGGCCGGTACCTGCGCAGCGCGGCGGCCAGCGCCAGCCCATAGGCGGCGACTGCCGGGACCAGGGCGAGGAGGGCGGCGTCGCCGCCCGGCCAGCGCGCCCCGGCTCCCTCGGCACCCCAGAACATGCCGAACGAGGTGAGCATCACCCCGACGACGAACTTCATGGTGTTCTCCGGCACCCGGGCGAGAGGGGCCCTCACGGCGAAGCCCGCCGCGGCGACGGCCACCACGGCGGCCACCGCCGCCAGCGCGGCGAGGGGGATGTCGTGCTGGTTGGAGCCGAAGGTGAGGGTTATGAACACCACTTCGAGGCCTTCGAGGACCACCCCTTTGAACGACAGGGTAAAGGCGTACCAGTCGCCGACCACCCCGCGCCGCTCGGCGCGCGCCTTCCCGGCGGCGGCGACCTCCCTCAGGTAGATCTGCTCCTCGTCGTGGAGCGCCTTGTGGCCGCTGGCGCGAAGGACGGCTTTGCGCAGCCACTGCAGGCCGAACACGAGGAGCAGGCCGCCGACGACGAGACGCAGGTAGTGCAGCGGGATCGCCGAGACCGCCGGTCCGAGAGCGGCGACCACCGCCGCCAGCGCGGCGAGCCCGGCGCCGACCCCCTGGAGCGCCGAGCGCCACTCCCGCCCGGTGCCCGCGGCCAGGACGATGGTCGTCGCCTCGACGGCCTCCACGGCGCAGGCGAGGAACACCGCGGCGAACAGCGCACCCGCGCTTCCGGTCACGGCCGCCGAGTCTACGGGCCGCGCGACGCCGGGCCGGCGAACCCGGCGGGGCTCAGCCGGCGACCAGCTCGGCGGCCAGCTGGGCGCAGAGCACCCGCCGGTCGGGGACCGAGTGGCCTTCGACGAGGCGCACCACCTCGACCCAGCCGGTCTCGCTGTGCATCACGGCGTCGCTCGGCGCGGCGCGCCCGGCGGCCACCAGGTCGATCGCCCGCCGGCTGGCGGGGGCGCAGTACCAGGAGATGTCGCTTCCCCGGTGGGCGCCCTCGACGATCAGCCAGCGCTGGCCGCCCTGGTCCACGGCGCTGCACACCGCCGGCTCGTCCCCCTCGCGCTGGAGGACCTCGTCCACGAACAACTCGATCTCGAAACCGCAGAACCTCAGCATCTCGCCGTCCTCGTCCCCTGGGTCTCCCTCCGCGCGCACTATACGACGCCGCCGATCAACAGCGGTGCATACCCCAGCCCAACACGGCCCCAACCGCCGGGACGCTCACTTCCGGCCTAGCACCCGGTCGAGGTGCTCATTGGAGAACACGCCCTCGGGGTCGAGCCGGTCTCGCAGCGCCACGAACTCGTCGAAGCGCGGGTAGCGTCCGCGCAGGGCGTCGGCGTCGAGGTCGTGCAGCTTCCCCCAGTGCGGCCTCGGCGTGTACGCCTCGAGCACCGAGGAGACCAGCCCGAAGTACCGGCGGTGGTCGACCGTCGCCGGAAGGTGGAACGCCAGGTAGCCGCTGTCGCGCCCGGACGCCGTCGAGAGCGGTATGTCGTCGGCGGCCGCGACGCGAAGCTCCACCGGGAAGCCGACCCTCAACCCCGACCGTTCGATGGCGGCCGTCACTTCGCGTACCGCGTCGACCATCGCCGCGGCCGGTATGGCCAGCTCCATCTCCCGGAAGCGGACCCGGCGCGGGGAGGTGAAGACCTTGTAGGAGACGTCGGTGAACGACCGGGTGCCGAGCGCCTTGGCGGCCACCCGGTTGCCGAGCGGTACCAGCCCCGGCCAGCGCTTCCCGGCGGCGACGACCCAGCCGAACACCGTGTTCGACAGGAACTCGTCGTCGAGCCACTCCTTCCACGCCGGGAGCTTCTCGAGGCCCTCGGCGAGAGGCAGGCGGTTGTTGCGCTTGGTGAGCGTCCAGCGGGTGTGGGGAAACCAGTAGGCCTCGAAGTGGTCGTTGCCGGCGACGAGCTCGTCGAAGCGGTCGAGCAGCTCGTCGAGGGGCAGGGGCCCCTCCTCGGCGTGCAAGGCGAACAGCGGCTCGCAGCGCAAGGTGACGGCGGTGACGATCCCGAGGGCGCCGAGGCCCACCCTGGCGGCGCTCCAAAGCTCGGGGCGCTCCCCGGCCGAGCAGTCGACCACCGTCCCGTCGGCGAGGACCATCTCCAGGGCGGCGACCTGCGTCGCCAGCCCTCCGAACGCTCGGCCGGTGCCGTGGGTCCCAGTCGAGATCGCCCCGGAGATCGTCTGGGACTCGATGTCCCCCAGGTTGGTCATCGCCAGCCCCTCGTCAGCGAGGAGACGGTTGAGCAGGGCGAGCGTCGTGCCCGCCCCGACGGTGACAAGGCCGCTGTCGCGGTCCACCCGCCGGAGCCCCTGCAGGCCGGACATGTCCAACAGGACCTGCTCGGGCCGGCCGATCGCGCTGAACGAGTGCCCCGACCCCGCCGCCTTCACCTTCCCGCCCCGGGTGACGATCGCCGAGACGTCCTGGACGCTTCTCGGGGTCTCGACGGTTATCCCCGACGCCGACTGGTTGCCGGCCCAGTTGGACCACCCCGCCACGTCTAGACCACCCTCGCGGCGCGACGCTGAAAACGGCGACCGGGCGCGCAACGCACGGCGCGAACCTAATGTACGGGGAACGACAAGGGAGGCTGCCTATGCAGGGCCTGATGCAGGACTCACCGCTGGCGCTCGACTTCATCTTCAACCGCGCCGAGCGCTTCTGGGCGGCCAAGCGGATCGTCACCGGCACCGCCGGTGGCGTCGAGCGGACCACCTTCGGCGAATGGGCGGAGCGGACCCGCAGGCTCGGCGGCGTCCTCGACGACCTCGGGGTCAGCGGCGACGGGCGCGTCGCCACCTTCGCCTGGAACACCGCGCGCCACCTCGAGCTGTACTTCGCGCCGCCGTGCACAGGCCGCGTCCTGCACACCCTCAACATCCGGCTCTTCCCCGACCAGGTGGTCTACATCGTCAACCACGCCGAGGACGAGGTCGTCTTCGTGGACCGCAGCCTGCTGCCCCTCTTCTGGCCGCTCGTCGACCGTTGCAAGACGGTCCGCCAGGTGGTGGTGATGGACGACGGGGCGGCAGCCGAGATCCCCGCCGACGACAGGATCGTCGACTACGAAGCCCTCCTCGCCGCCGCCGCGCCGCACCCCTTCGGCGTGGTCCGCGACGAGAACCAGGCGGCGTCGATGTGCTACACGAGCGGCACGACCGGCGACCCCAAGGGGGTCGTCTACTCGCACCGCTCGATGCTGCTCCACTCGATGGCCGCTCTTTTGACCGACGTCCTGGCGATCAGCGAGGCCGACGTGGTCCTGCCGGTCGTCCCCATGTTCCACGCCAACGCCTGGGGGCTCTGCCAGGCGGCGGTCCTGGCCGGCTCCGACCTGGTGCTGCCCGGCCCCGACCTCTCCCCCGAGGCGATCAGCCGGCTCATCCTCGACGAGGGAGTCACCTTCGCCGCCGGCGTGCCCACCATCTGGATGGGCGTGCGCCCTCACCTCGCCGGCAAGGCCCACCGGCTGCGGCGGGTCGTGGGGGGAGGCTCGGCGGTGCCCAAGGCGCTGTCGGAGGCGTACCGCAAGGAGGTGGGTCTCCCCATCACCCAGGCGTGGGGGATGACCGAGACCAGCCCCCTGGCGACCGTGGCCAACGTCCGCAGCGACCAGGCTGGTGCCTCCGAGGAGGAGCTGGCCGACCTGCGCGCCACCCAGGGGATGCCCGCGCCGCTCGTCGAGCTGCGCATCGCCGACCCCGAAGGCGGGGCTGTCCTCCCCTGGGACGGCAAAGCCACCGGGGAGGTGCAGGTACGCGGCCCGTGGATCGCCCGCAGCTACTACAACGACCCCCGCGGCGACGGGCAGTTCACCGCCGACGGGTGGCTGCGCACCGGCGACGTGGGCGTGGTCACCCCCGACGGGTACATCCGCCTGGTCGACCGCACCAAGGACCTGATCAAGTCCGGCGGCGAATGGATCTCCTCGGTCGACCTGGAGAACGAGATCATGGCGCACCCCGCCGTCGCCGAGGCGGCGGTGATAGCCGTCCCCTCGGACAAGTGGATGGAGCGCCCGATGGCCTGCGTGGTCTTGAAACCCGGCGAGAAGCTGACCGCCGAGGAGTTGCGGTCCTGGCTCGAGCCGCGGGTCGCGAGGTGGTGGCTGCCCGACGTCGTCGAGTTCATAGACGAGGTCCCAAAGACGTCGGTCGGCAAGTTCTCCAAGAAGGACCTGCGCGACCGTTTCTCTGACAGGAAGGTGCCATGAGCGAGCCAACAGTCGAGCTGACCGCCAACAGCGTCAGCGCCAGCGTCGTCGTCGACGCCCCTCCGGAGGAGGTCTTCGAGTTCATCCGCCGGCCCGCCAACCACCCGGAGATCAACGGGGACGGGACGGTTCGGGGCTCGATCTCGGGCCCCGAAGCGCTGTCGCTCGGCGACCGCTTCGGGATGAACATGCGGATGGGCGTGCCCTACCGCATCCGCAACAAGGTGGTCGAGTTCGAGCCGGGCCGCCGCATCGCCTGGTGCCACTTCGGAGGCCACCGCTGGCGCTGGGAGGTCGAACCCGCCGGCGAGGGCAGGTCCAAGGTGACCGAAACGTTCGACATGTCGACGGCGCTGTTCCCCCCGGCATTGCGCCTGATGGGCTACCCCAAGGGGCATCAGAAGAACGTGTCGGCCTCGGTCGCCAACGTCGCCGGCCACTTCGCGAAGCGCTGATGGATCTTCTGAGCCTCCACGCCAAGGCGCAGCCCGACAAGCCCGCCGTGGTTGACGACCGGCCCGGCGCGGCCCCCCTCGTGTGGACCTTCGACGAGTTGGACAGGAGGGCCAATCAGCTGGCCCACCTGCTTTTGTCCCTGGAAGTGGACAGCGACACCAAGGTGATCTGGTGCGGTCAGAACTCAGCAGCGCTGCTCGCAGGTTTCCACGCCATCCGCAAGGCTGGCGCCGTCGGCGTGCCGCTCAACTACCGCCTCACCCCCGACGAGGCCGCCTACGTTATCGACAATTCCGACGCGGCGATCGTCTACGTCGACGAGGAGTACCGGGGCCTCGTCGAAGCCGTACGCGACCGCACGCCGAAGGTGCGCGAGGTGCTGGTCTTCGACGGCGACGGTTCCTTCGAGCGCCGCCTCGAGTCGATGCCCGACACGGCGCCGTCGCCATCCGACGACGAGCAGCCCGACGCTGCGGGGCGGACGATGATCTACACGTCGGGCACCACCGGCAAGCCGAAGGGCGCCGTGCGCAACCGCAGGCTCGACCCCAACGCCACCTCGGGGCTGATCGGCCTCATCGGCTACGTGCCCGACGACGTGTACATCACCACCGGGCCGCTGTACCACTCCGGGCCGGGCGGGTTCGCGGCCATCGCCCACGCCCTGGGCAACACGGTCGTCGTGCAGCACCGCTTCGACCCAGAGGACTGGCTACGCCTCGTGGACAGGTACAAGGTGACCACCACCTTCACCGCCCCGACGCCGATCCGCATGGTGTGCAGCCTGCCGGCGGAGGTCAAGGCCCGCTACGACCGCTCCAGCATGAAGCGGCTGATAGCCAACGCCGCGCCGTGGACGCTGGCGTTGAAGAAGATGTACCTGGCCGACTTCCCGGCGGACTCTTTGTGGGAGGTTTACGGCTCGACCGAGCTCGGCGTCGACACCGTTCTCGGACCGGAGGACCACCTGCGCAAGCCCGGTTCGTGCGGCAAGCCGGCGCCGGGCATCGAGATCAAGCTCTTCGACGAGGAGGGCCGGGAGGTGACCGAGCCGTACAAGACGGGGGAGCTGTACGTGAGGTCGGCCGCCGTTTTCAACGAGTACTACAAGGCGGAGGAGAAATACCGCGAGGCGACCCGCGGTGACTTCCACACCGTCGGCGACATCGCCTACTTCGACGAGGAGGGCTACTACTACATCGCCGACCGCAAGAACGACATGATCATCAGCGGGGGCATGAACGTGTACCCCGCCGAGATCGAGGCGGTCCTCGACGAGTCGCCCGACCTCTACGAGGTCGCCGTTTTCGGCGTGCCCGACGAGCAGTGGGGGGAGCGGGTCGTCGCGGCCGCTGTGCCCGCCCGCCCGGGGGTGACCGAGGAGTCGGTGGTCGCCTACGCGCGCGAGCACCTCGCCGGCTACAAGGTGCCCCGCACCGTGGTGTTCCTCAACGAGCTGCCCAAGACCGGATCGGGGAAAGTGCTCAAGCGCCAGCTTCGCGACCGGCTCGCCGGCCGGGCGGCGAGCGGCGGTTGACGGCGAGCGGCGAGCGGCGGGCCCCGGCGCGTCCCGGCGAGCGGCGGGTGCCGGCGATTGGGGCCTGGCGCGCGCCAGCGATTGCGACCATCTTGAATAGAGATACTGAGAGTTTCCTAAAGCATGTTGCAAGATGGGTCGAGAAGGGTAATACTGATCCAGAGCGCTTCGGCCGGTACCTCCCCCCACTGGGCCGAAGGCCATCCCGCGAAGGGCCCGGTACCCCCCCCACCGGGCCCTTCGCCGCGCCAGGCGGGCTTTCGGCCAGGCGGCGGAGGTGGGTGGCGATGAGCGCGGTGCGGTGCAGATGAGTGGGCCGGTCGCGCCGCTGCCCTCGGGGCGCCAGCACACCCTGGCCGCCCACGGCCAGGAGCTCGTGGTGGTCGAGGTCGGCGGCGGAATCCGCCGCTACCGGGCCGGCGGCCGGGAGGTGCTCGACGGCTACGAACCAGGCTCGGTGTGCGACGGTGCCCGGGGCCAGCCGCTGGCCCCGTGGCCCAACCGACTGGAGGACGGCAGCTTCGAATGGCGCGGCCGGCGCTTGCAGGCGCCTCTAAGCGAGGCCGACGCCCGCAACGCCATCCACGGCCTGGTTCGCTGGTCGGCGTGGACCCTGACCGGCGCCACCGACGACACCCTCGTTCTCGGCCATCGCCTGCACCCCCAGCCGGGGTGGGACTGGACGCTCGACTTGGAGGTCACCTACAGCCTCGGCCCCGCCGGGCTGGCCGTGTCCACCGCGGCGACCAACCTGTCTCGCGAGGCCTGCCCTTTCGGGCTGGGGTGGCATCCCTACATCTCCGCCGCCGGTGGCTCCGTAGACGAGCTGCGCCTGACCGTGCCGGCGGCGACCGCGCTGCGCTCCGACGGGCGCGGGCTGCCCGCCGGGCGCCGACCGGTGGCGGGGACGGGGGAGGATTTCAACGCCGGGCGCCTCGTCGGGGCCGACCACCTCGACGTGGCGCTCACCGACCTCGCCCGCCAGAGCGACGGCCGCGCCGTTGTCACCGTCGAGCACCCCTCGGGCGGGGTCGAACCGGTGCGGCTGTGGATGGACGAACCGTTCCGCTGGGTGATGGTCTACACGGGCGACACCCTCCCCGACCCTGACCGGCGCCGGCGGGGTCTGGCCGTCGAGCCGATGACCTGTCCGCCCAACATGCTGCGCAGCGGGGAGGGGATGATCGTCCTGGAACCGGGTGGCCGCGTCGAGGCGTCGTGGGGGATCTCCTAGGCGCACCTCTTCGGCCCCCATGTTCGATATGCGTCGTCGTTGGAGGCGATGCGGGGTTCAAGTCGGGGCCTGCTCTGTCCGACGTTTCGTGTATGGGATCGGTACCGCCACATCTTCTGCTGAAAGAGAGCATTTCCGTTCCCGGCTTCGACGACGTCGCCGTCGGCAGCGGCGTCGGGGGCGACTATCTGGTCGTCGAGCTCCCCGGCTGGTCGGGGCCGTGCTGGGTGTGCGCCCCCGCCTCGCAGAGGGCGATCGACTGCGTCCGCAACGGGACGGCATCCCCGTGGAGCGTGCTGCACCACAGCGTCACGGGAACCGTGGACATCTACCGCACCGGCGTCGACGGGTCCCTGCACCAGTCGGTGGTGCTCTGCGCGTCGCTGCCGCAGGCGCCCCCAGCCCGGGCCGCCGCCTGACTTCCCCGGGCCTGGCGCCAGAGCGGGGCGGGGCTCAGTCGGCCCCGAGGCGCTCGGCCAGGAATCGGAGGACCTGCTCGAGCGCTTCCCGTGTAGGCGTGCCCTCCCGGTCGTCGAGGTGCTCGGTGAGCACCGAGTGCGCAGTCCGGGGATGCCCGTGGGGGTTGCCCGGGGAGGAGTCGAGCACGACGGAGATGAACCGGTCCCCCAGGCGGGCACGCAGCGTCTCGAAACGCTCGGGCGGCACCGCCTTGTCGCCGCTGAAGCGCAGGCCCAGCACACACAGGTCCTCCCTGGCGGTGACCCGCCTCCAGTCCTCGGCGGACAGCTGGATGTCCTTGCGGCGGGCCTCGCCGATCGGGAAGGGCAGGGAGGGTTGGCTGAGAACCGGGGCGAGGACCGCGTCGTCCACGGCCATCGCCAGGCCGAAGCCGCCTGTGTAGCACATGCCCACCACCCCCACGCCCGGGCCCCCGCAACGTGCGTGCTCAGCGCGCGCCAGCGCCCTCAACCAGTCCACGATCGGCGCCGAACGCCCGAGAGCCAGCCCCGAGAACTCCCGCGAAATGCACACCTGGGCGAGGCTCTGGACGGCGTAGCGGCCCGACGGCGCCCGCCCCGGAGTGCCGAAGAGGTGGGGAAGCACGGCGGTCATCCCCCGCTCGACCACCCGGCGGGCGAAGGCGACGACCTTGGGGGTCATGCCCGGGATCTCGTGGAGGACCAGCACCGCCGGGCCGGACCCGCAACGGTAGACGTCGTGGGTCAGCGGCCCGGCGGTGAAGGGTTGGCGGTCGAAGCCCGCCAGGACGTCTTCGCTCACGGCCCGGACAGGCTAACGGCCCGGGCCGGGGGGCGCCGTCAGAACTGCTGCTCTTCGGTCGACCCGTGAAGGGCGAGAGTCGAGGAACGCCCGGCGGTGAGCGTGGTCATGACGTCGTCGAAGTAGCCGGCGCCCACCTCGCGCTGGTGGCGGGTGGCGGTGTAGCCCTCCTCCTCCAGGGCGAACTCTCTCTGCTGCAGCTCGACGTAGGCGCTCATGCCCCGCTCGGCGTAGCCCCGGGCGAGGGCGAAGCTCGACTCGTTGAGGGCGTGCCAGCCAGCGAGGGTTACGAACTGGAAGGTGTAGCCCATGGCGCCCAACTCCTTCTGGAAGCGGGCGATGGTCGTGTCGTCGAGGTGCTTCTTCCAGTTGAACGAAGGCGAGCAGTTGTAGGCGAGCATCTTGTCGGGGTAGCGGTCCTTGATCCGCTCTGCGAAGACGCGTGCCTCCTCCAGGTCGGGCGTCGACGTCTCGCACCAGATCAGGTCGGCGTAGGGGGCGTACGCCAGGCCGCGGGCGACCGCGATGTCCATCCCGTTGCGGAGGTAGAAGAAGCCTTCCGGGGAGCGCTCGCCGGTGCAGAACGACCGGTCGACCTCGTCGACGTCGCTGGTGAGCAGCGTGGCGCCGAGCGAGTCGGTGCGGGCGATCAGCAGGGTTGGCACCCCGCACACGTCCGCAGCCAGGCGGGCGGCGTTGAGGGTACGGATGTGCTGGGCGGTGGGGATCAGAACCTTGCCGCCCATGTGGCCGCACTTCTTCTCGGAGGAGAGCTGGTCCTCGTAGTGGACGCCGGCGGCCCCCGCCTCGATCATGGAGCGCATCAGCTCGTACGCGTTGAGGGCGCCGCCGAAGCCGGCTTCGGCGTCGGCGACGATGGGAGCCATCCAGTGGCGCTGGGCGCGCCCGCCCGACTCGGCCCATTCGATCTGGTCGGCGCGGCGCAGAGCGTTGTTGATGCGCCGCACCACCGCCGGGACGCTGTTGGCGGCGTAGAGGCTCTGGTCGGGGTAGACCTGCTCGGACAGGTTGGCGTCGGCCGCCACCTGCCAGCCCGAGAGGTAGATGGCCTGCAGCCCGGCTTTGACCATCTCGACCGCCTGGCCCCCGGTGAGGGCGCCTAGAGCGTTGATGTAGTCCTCGGTGTGCAGAAGCTCCCACAGACGCTCGGCTCCCTGGCGGGCCAGGCTGTACTCGACCTGAACCGAGCCGCGCAGGCGGACCACGTCGGCGGCGCTGTAGGGCCTCTCGACGCCGGCCCATCTGGGGTCGGTCTTCCACTGCTTCTCGAGGGAGGCGACGGCGGTTTCGAAATCGGTGGTCATCGCTGGGGGCTCCTTTCGGGAGGGACTCGGGGGGACAGTCACGGCAAAAGCTCGTAGGCGGGCAGGGTCAAAAAGGCGGGGAAGTCGTCGGCGAGCGAGACGCGCTCGAAGATCTCGCGGGCCTCGGCGATGTGCGGCATCTCGGCCAGGGCGGCGACGTGCTCGTCGAGGAGCGAACGAACCAGCTCGGCGGTCACCGGTGTCCCGTCCTCGAGGGTGACCCGGTGGTGGACCCACTGCCACACCTGGGCCCTGCTGATCTCGGCGGTCGCGGCGTCCTCCATCAGGTCGTCGATCGCCGCCGCGCCCGTCCCCGACAACCACGACGCCACGTAGCGCAGGCCGACGGAGATGTTGGTGCGCAGCCCAGCCATGGTGACGTCGCCCGGCTGACGGGTCACGGTGAGCAGCCGGCCCGGGCCGACGAACACCTCGGGCCGCTGGCGCTCCAGCTGGTTGGGCCGGTCGCCGAGCACGGCGTCGAACTCGGCCATGGCCGTGGCGACCAGGTCGGGGTGCGCCACCCAGGTCCCGTCGAAACCGTCGCCCGCCTCCCGCTTCTTGTCCTCTGCGACCTTGGCGAGGGCCGCCTCGGTCACGTCCGGCTTCTTGCGGTTGGGGATGAAGGCGGCCATGCCGCCGATGGCGTGTGCGCCGCGGCGGTGACAGGTCTTGACCAGAAGCTCGGTGTAGGCGCGCATGAACGGCGTCGTCATGGTCACCAGCGAGCGGTCCGGCAGGACGAACGCCGGGTCTGCGTGGAAGCGCTTGGCGACGCTGAAGATGTAGTCCCAGCGGCCT
>Ga0070737_10004372_pt1 | contig 14252 bp, 11 predicted proteins | sample Coa_R1_10_FD_66438 | JGI IMG/M metagenome (GOLD analysis project Ga0070737, IMG submission 66438) | Surface soil microbial communities from Centralia Pennsylvania, which are recovering from an underground coalmine fire - Coalmine... | ecosystem: Environmental > Terrestrial > Soil > Unclassified... | reverse complement strand
ACCGGGAGGAAGTGATCCTGGTCAAAGACCTGATTCGCGGGGCGCTGCGCGAAGCCGAAAAGCATGGCAAGAACGGCTCGACGCGCGCTGATCTGGAGAAGATCAGCAACATGGTGGATCCGCTGCACGGTAACCTAGGCAAGGCAAAGGCAATTTTCGCCTGCAGCCAGCAGGGGTTCTGGCGTGAGTTCGACATTCCCGCCCAGTTGCTGAAGCCGAAGATCGCGGTCAGCCAGCGCTTCCACCTCAAGCCGCTGGTCGCGGTATTGGACGGCGAGCTGCGCGCCTGCGTGCTGTTGGCGGACCGCACTAAAGCGCGGGTCTTCGAGCTAAGGAACGATCACATCGCCGAAAAGGAGGACTTCGTCAACGAGCTGACGCGCCGGAGCAAAAGCGTTGGTCGCGCGGATTATGAGGGAGGTCAGGCGGAGCGTAAAGTGACCAACGAGGCCCTGCAGCACTTTAAGCTGGTTGCCGACCACATCGTGCAGTACTTCGAGCGCGGCGGCTGCGACCGCCTGCTCATCGGCTGCCGTGACGATGTTTGGTCGGAGATTGAGCCGCAACTGCCCTCGCTCGTGCGGCAGCGCCTGGCCGGGCGCTTCCGCATCGATCCTAAGCTCGCCACCCCGGAGCAGGTGAAGCAGATGGCGCGGGAGAAACTGGCCGAGTACCGGGCAGTCAAAAAGCAAACGCTGGTGCGGGAGGTGATCGGCGAGGCGCATCGCAACGGCCGTGGCGCCATTGGGCTGCGGCGAGTGCTGCGCTCGCTGGAGCAGGGCGAGGTGCTGACGTTGTTGCTGGGATCAAGCTTTCATGCTCCCGGCGTGAAGTGCTATTCCTGCGGCCACATGGACCTGCACCTCAGCCCCACTTGCGCCGTATGCGGCAAAGAGAATACTGAGCTCGAAGACATCGGCGACGCCATTGTCGGACGTGCCATCCGCACCGGGGTGGAACTGGTTTATATCCCCGAAGACGAGGAGTTCGACCGCATTGGGCGCATCGCGGCACTGCTGCGCTTTCGCGCCGACCAAAGTACGGCGATGAAAGCGGCCGGCTAGTATCATGGGAAGTCCAATTTCGAGGGAGGCACAGCTGCCGGCTGTGCCTTCTCTTTACAGGAGTGTTGAGTGAATCTGCGCCTGTGGCTGTTGACTGTTCTGCTGGTTTCCACCAGTCCGCTGTTGGCTTCGCCGTGTTCCGCCTATCCAGCGGGCGAGTGGAGGCTCGACCAAGCCTCCGCCTTGCAGTTTGAGCAGACCTGGTTGCAGGTGTTGCAACGTAAGAACATCGCTGCCCTTAATTGCATGTTGGCGGCTGAATTTAAAGACACTTCGCGCACGGGCGTGCTTCGCCCCAAAGCACAGGTGCTGCACGAGCTGACCATGCGCCGAAAACAGGACCTTTACCAGCAAAACCTCACCCAAATGCAAGCCAATCTTTTTGGCGACACTGCGGTGGTGCACGGGGTGAACGCCATCTCCGATCAGCAGGGTCACCAGGTACTGCGCATTCGCTTCACCGACGTTCTCTACTTCTTCAATGGCCGCTGGTTTGCTGTCGCAGCGCAGGAGACGGACGAGCAGCCGCCGCAAGTTCACTAAGGCTGTGCTATCCTGCTTCGTTCGTGAGGCACTCACATGAGATTTTCCCGCCGCGATTTCATTGCCACTACTGCCGTCGGTTCCGCTTCGCTCGCACTAGATCTCCAGGGACAAAACCAGTCCATCACAAACTCTCCTCCAGCCGGCAAGCCACCCAAGCAACCGGTCATCATCTGCGCCGCCAACGGCTACAACTATCTCGACCGCGGCTACGCCGTGCTGACCGCTGGTGGTGACACGCTCGACGCTGTTATGCAGGTCATCACCGGGCCGGAAGACGATCCCAATGACATGAGCGTGGGACTCGGCGGCCTGCCCAATGAAGATGGCGTGGTGCAGCTTGATGCCTCTTGTATGCACGGCCCTACGCGCATGGCCGGCGCTGTGGCTGCAGTCGAGGAGATCAAGAATGTCTCGCTGCTTTCTAAAGCAGTCATGGAGCACACCGGCCACGTCATGCTGGTGGGCAAGGGGGCGCAGAAGTTTGGTTTCGACATGGGCTTCCCGCGCGAAAACCTGCTGACCGAGCGCTCGCGCAAAATCTGGCTACTGTGGAAGGAGACCATGTCCAACAAGGACTGGTGGGGGCCGGGGTTGCTAAGTCCCAAATACAAGCTGCCAGATGAGGGAGCAGGCCAGTCCGAGCTTTATCAAGAGCGCGTGGAGAAAATGGAGCAGCTCGCCGCGCAGCTTGGCATTGAGCCGGAGTTTCGCACCATTGCGGTCGAGAGCGTGCTTCATCCGCCGCACGGCACGATTCACTGCTCGGCGATCAACGAGAAAGGCGAGATGTCCGGCGCGACCACGACTAGCGGGCTGGCATGGAAGCTTTCCGGCCGCGCCGGCGATTCGCCCATCATCGGCGCCGGCTGCTACACCGATCAGGACGTCGGCTCAGCCGGTGCTACCGGCAATGGCGAAGAGAACATTCTGGTCTGCGGCGCGCATACCATCGTCGAAAACATGCGGCGCGGCATGTCTCCGCAGGAAGCTGGCATGGATGCACTGAAGCGGCTGGTGCGGCTCGTCAATGGCGACCGGCGCAAGCTGCAGTACGTCGACATGAGCTATTACATCCTGCGCAAAGACGGCGCCTACGCCGGCGTCAGCCTGTGGAGCGGCCCGCCCGAGCATCCGCGCCGCTTCGCCGTGCACGACGGCAATGGCAAGCGCTACGAGAATGCAGTCGCGTTGTTCCAGGGAAAGTCGATTGGCTGGCCGCCCATGCCGCAGCACTACCTGGCGCCGGAGCAGAAGAAGTAGCGAGCGCCAACCGCGCGCTCAAGGTTGCGCCTAGCTGCGTGAGACGCATTTATCTTCAAATTGTCATCCTGAGCGCAGCGACCGAAGGGAGCGGAGTCGAAGGACCCCTATACAAACATGAAAGGAATGATTCATGACAGCATGTTTTCAGGGCCTTTTCCGTACGGACAGCTCAGTCCGCGACAAGTTCTTGGCAAGACTCTTTGGAATCTTCAGCGAGGAAATCGTTCGCTGCTGGTGCGAAGACGCGAGATCGCCGTACGAGGATTTAGGCAGACCGACGGTCAAACCCAAAGGCGAGCAGGGGCGTGGAAGCCAGCTGGACTTCACCCTTCGATCAAGAAAGGATCCTAAAGAAGTTTATATCGCCGAAATGAAGTGCTGGCTGGAATATGAGAATTATCGTTACCTGCCGCTCAAAGACCCGCAACAGCTCAGGTGGAAGGGAGACAAGGCGTTTGAACTCTTTCTCTGGGGGGCGAAGCACCCAAGCCAACTCACCGTGACGGTCAATAACGAGTCGCAGTCGATCGATGGCAGTATTTTAGTGTGGTCTGCCTGCTCGGATGAGGTTCGTGACAGTATCGTCGCTGAATATGGCCTACGAGATGTTCTTTCACTCGAAAAGATCATCGCGGAGTTAGTGGCGCAGCAAAACACAGGATTTCTTAAACTGATTGAGGATCGTCGAACGTGGGCGGAGTACCTCTTTTCGGGTTTGATGGAGGTAGATAGACCATGTTGGCCGTAAGGGATAGTCCAAGCGCACTGCGAATTTCAGTGGCGCACTCTATAGCCTCTTGGATTCACTGCAAGGTGGAAGGGCAATGTATTTCCCCGCACCGGTGACGCGGCGCTAGGTACTCTGCCCGTTCGCTGGACTGCAGTGCCTGTGAAACTGCTGTAGAGGGGTCCTTCGACTCCGCACGAGCAAAAGACGCTCGTGCTCCGCTCAGGATGACACGGGGGTAAAGAGATCTACACCGCCACCGTCACCGTTGTTTCCGTTCGCGTCACTGGCCGGTACAGCGTGTCGCGCTCGAAAGGAACTCGGCCGGCTTCGGTGATCAGGCGAATCAACTCCTGGCGGCGCAGGCCTTGCGGGGTGGTTGCGCCGGCGTCGTGATAGATCTTCTCTTCCACCACCGTCCCGTCGATGTCGTCGGCGCCGAAGCGCAGCGTGATCTGCGCCATCTTGGGCGTGACCATCTGCCAGTACGACTTGATGTGCGGGAAGTTATCGAGCACCAGCCGCCCGATGGCGATTTGCTTCAGGTCGCTCATGCCGGTAGTGGTGGGCAGGTGTTCGAGCGGGGTGTTGGCGGGATGAAAGGCCAGCGGAATGAAGGTCTGGAAGCCGTGGGTGTCGTCCTGCAGCGCACGTAATTTCAGTAGGTGATCGACGCGGTCTTCGTCGTTCTCGACGTGACCGTAGAGCATGGTCGCGTTCGATTTCAGCCCGATTTCATGCGCGGTACGCGCGATCTCCAGCCATTGGTCGCCGTCGATCTTGTGATCGCAAATGATGTGCCGAACGCGGTCGGAAAAAATCTCCGCCCCGCCGCCAGGCATGGAATCTAGCCCGGCTTCTTTGAGCTTGAGCAACACCTCGCGCGGCGTCATCTTGCCGATCTTGGAGAAGAACGCGATCTCCACCATGGTGAAGGCCTTCAGATGCACTTGCGGGAAGCGCTCTTTCAGCCCGGCGATCAGATCTACGTAGTACTGGAACGGCAAGTCAGCGTGCAGGCCGCCGACGATATGGAACTCGGTGATGGCTTCGCTATAGCCGGAGGCAGCCGTTTCCCACACCTGCTCCAGCGCCATAGTGTAAGCGCCGGGCGTGTCTTTCTTGCGGCCGAAGGCACACAGACGGCAGGCCGCCACGCAGACGTTGGTGTAGTTGATGTGCCGGTTGACGTTGAAGTAGGCGATGTCGCCGTGCATCCGCTCGCGCACGTGGTTGGCCAGCCAGCCCAGCGCCAGAATGTCGCCCGAGCGATAGAGCGCCAGCGCATCGTCTGCCGAAAGGCGCTTCTGCGCCATGACCTTATCGTGGATCGGACGCAGGCGCGGATCGTCAGTTTGAAAGGGACCGCGCTTCTTAGTGTTGATTAATACATCAGGCATCTTTGCAATGATATCGCAAGGCATGCTGCCAAATCACAGGCGGATGTGACAACTTCACCGTGCCAGCAGCAAGTCCCCGGCGATGAAGAACAGGAACGCCATGGACACCAGGCCGTTCATGGTGAAAAACGCAGCGTTTATCCGGCTGAGGTCGTCATGCTTCACTAGCGAGTGTTCATAGGCCAGCAGCAGTGCGACAAACACCACGCCGGCAATCGCGATCTTGCCCAGCCCAAAGGCCACGACCATCCACACCAGCAGCAGCATGGTGATGACGTGGAATCCACGCGCAATTACCAGCGCCGTGCGGATGCCGAAAGCTTTTGGCACAGAGTAAATGGCGACCGAGCGGTCGAAGTCGAAATCTTGGCAACTGTACAGAATGTCAAAACCTGCGCCCCAGAAAACCACCGCCGCCGTCAATATCAGGATTCGCGGGTCGATCGTACCGCGCACGGCGATCCAGGCGGCCGCCGGCGCGATGCCCATCGCCAGCCCCAGCGCTACGTGCGACCAGCGGGTGAAGCGCTTGGTGTAGGAGTACAAGAAAACGATGCCCAGCGCTACCGGTGAAAGATAAAACGCCAGCGGATTCAGCTCCCAGGCAGCTAGGATCAAGATCGCCGAGGTGACCACCACGAACCACGCGACGAAGGACTTGCTGAGCTTGCCTGCCGGCAGGGCGCGGATTTTGGTGCGAGGATTGGCCGCGTCGATGGTCGCATCGGCCAGGCGATTAAAGGCCATGGCAGCCGAGCGTGCCGCCACCAGCGCAACCACTATCCAGATAGAGGTGTGCAGGTCGGGAATGCCGCGCGCGGCCAGCACAGCGCCGGTCAAGCCGAAAGGGAGCGTCAGCACCGAGTGCTCCCATTTGATCATCTCCAGTGTGGTTCCAATACTGCGAAAGAGCGACACGGATTTATTTTATCGTGCGATGCTGGTAGGATGCTGGCGTTCTTTAAGGCTTACGGCTGGGCCGGAGGGGCAGCCGAACCGCCCGGGACCCGCAAAAGGAACTCGGATCGTTCGGCGATGGGCGAGGGCGTGGGCACGAGAAGCAACCCTCTCCCAAAACAAGTCCGCAAACGAAACATGCGGGCGCTCTGCCAATTCCCGGCGGTGCCCTGTATCTCGACCATGTCTCCGGAGTGATTGCGCAGCAGCACGGCCAACTCCGAGCGCTGGGCCTCGTCGCGCGCGCGAAACACGACGACCACCACCTTTAGCCCGGGATCACTGTGAACCTCCAGAGCACGGCACGCGATGCTAACCGGCGGTGGTGGTTGCCTCTGGGTCCAAGCTACGATAGGAATCAACACAAGAACAACGAACAACAGGACAGTGCGCCTGCTCATAAATGCGCCTTTCCGTTCCCGCCCCGCTTGGCCCGATTCGGTACTCGGGCTCGCAACCGCTTTCGCCGCGCTTTGTGCAGGTAGTATTGCGATGCCACGATTTGCTAATCGCTAATTGCCAATTGCTGTTTCCTACCCCATGCTCTGGGGCACGGGACGGCGCGTCCACTGCCGCTCCCAGGCGGGCACGGTGATGCGTTCGGCGACCATGGCCGGCTTACGGGCCCAGCAGACCACACGGGTGCCGAACGGCAGATTGATATAACGGATGAAATGTCGCTCACAGTCCAGTAGCCGGACCATGGCCGCGTCCGTCCAATTTGTATCGCGAACCGATCGGCGATAGCGATGGATCGATTTGGTGAAGATATTCTTGCCCAGGCGCTCGAGCATCGCCGGCAGAAATCCCGAAGCCACCAGATACGAAACCCGAGTCACCTCAAATCCGGCGTTATTCAGCTTGCGGCGCAGCTCGGTCGCGGTGTAGCGGCGGCAGTGACCCCGCGCCTCGTCTTGCTCGCCCCAAAGCACAGGATAGGCGGGGACGGTAAGGCAGAGCGTAGCCCCATCTTTCAGTACGCGGCGCAGCTCGCGCAGGGCGGCGAGGTCGTCAGGAACGGTCTGCAACAGGTCGCCGGCTATCGCGACATCGAAGGAGTTCGAGCCCAAGGCCAGCTCTTCTAACGCGGTGCAAACCAGATTGCGGTCACCGCGAATTTGATGAAAGGCAAGCAGCGGCAGCGAGGGGTGGGCGCTGAGGGTGCGGATGTAGGGCGAGTCGTCGAACGTCAGTTCTGCGGTGCCGCCCAGATCAAGGACCCGCGCCTCGCGCTTGCCACGCAAGGCCTCCGCGACGGCCTCACGGAGCAATTTACGGCGCGCGAGGTACCACCAGGAGGAAGTCTCGCGCCGCAAAGAATCGAATTCGAAGCGTACTTCCATTGAGCGCGCCCAGCTACATTTTACGGGAACCAGAGCCAGAGTAGCTTACCACCGGCAAACCTGCTTTATGTCCTAGAATCTTCCTGGCCTTGGTGCTAAGATTTGCGGCTGGTTCTGAGCGCCCTCCTACGGCTCCCCATCAGTCTCAAGCCGTAGCGCAGTTCCACTGTTGCAAGGAGGTGCTATGTTTCGGAGCGGCCGTCTCTGGATTCTGCTAGTAGGAGCTTCGGTTTTAGCCTGCCCTCTGCGCGGCACGGCGCAGTCACACGGCAAGTTGTCGAGCGAAACTCAGGCGTGTATCGCCTGCCATCAGCAAGGGGCGGTACCGCTGGTCTACGAGCAGTGGGCGAGCAGCCGCCACGCCGCTGCCGGCGTCGGCTGCTATGAATGCCACAAGGCCGACAAGTCCCGTCCTGAGGCCTTCGAGCACAATGGATTCACCATCGCCGTGCTGGTGGGACCTACGCAGTGCGGCGCCTGTCATGCCCGCGAGGTGAAAGAGTTCGAAGCCAGCCACCACGCCAAGGCTGGTCAGATTCTGGGCTCGCTGGATAACGTGCTGGGCGACGTGCTCGAAGGCCCGCAGGCCGACGTGATGGGCTGCCAGAAGTGCCATGGCAGCACCGTGAAGCCGCTGGCCAATGGCAAGTTCGATCCCACGACCTGGCCGAACGAGGGCATTGGCCGCGTCAATCCCGATGGCAGTCTGGGGTCCTGTTCGGTCTGCCACAGCCGCCATACCTTTTCTGTCGCCATCGCGCGCCGCCCGGAAAGCTGCGGATACTGCCATCTCGGCCCTGACCATCCGCAGATCGAAATCTACAACGAGAGCAAGCACGGTGTTACCTACCGCGCTTTCCTCGACAAAATGAACCTGAACTCTCCCACCTGGGTTTTGGGGAAGGACTACAACGCCGCGCCCACCTGCGCCACCTGCCACATGGGAGCAACCACCGATCTGCCCAACACCCACGATGTGGGTACACGGCTCTCATGGAACCTGCGTCCGGAAGTGGCCGTGCGGACTGCAAATTGGCAGCCCAAACGCGCCGAGATGCAGCAGGTGTGCAGCAACTGCCACGCCGCCGACTGGATCAACAACTTCTACTTCCAGTACGACGCGTTCATCAACATGAGCAACGACAAGTTTTTCGTTCCCGCCAAGGACGTCATGGCCAAGCTGACTGCGGCGGGCAAGGTGAGCAAGACTCCCTTTGATTCGCAGATCAAGTGGACGTATTTCGAACTCTGGCACCACGAAGGCCGGCGCGCCCGCATGGGCGCTTCCATGATGGGTAATGACTACGTGCAATGGCACGGGATGTACGAGGTAGGGAAGATTTTCTACGGCGATTTTCTGCCGGAGGCCGATCACCTGATGCCGGGCGTGACCGAGCCGATCCGGGAGGCAGCGCCGAACGCGTGGCTCAAAGGGCTTACGCCGGAAACCCGTCGCGAAATGGAGCAGTACTTCCAGAAGTTCTGGACGCCAGCGACGGCAGAGCAAGCGGCGCCAACGGCGAAGACGGGACAGGCGGAGGCGACGCCTAAGCCTAAAGCGGCTCACGCGACGGCAGCGCCGGCAAAATAAGCGACGAGCGGCGAAGCAACCGCCCCGTTCCCGCGGCTATAAGCCCAGGAGGTCTCGCTACAATGCTTGTACTTGTTCATCGGTATCCGTGAACGGCATCAGCTGTGCATAGCGCATTTTGCTCTTAATCTTGTCGTCGGCGATAGCTAGCTTGAACTCCTCGATCACGCTGGTCAGTAGAGCCATGTAGCACATTGCAGCGAGTTCAAAGTAAATGCCGGCCAACTTCGGATACGTCTCTCTCTTCAAATCGAATCCAGTCAATCCCGCAGAATGGGTGTACCAGCTCATTTGAGGGTACTTCACCTCGTAAACCTCATCGAAGGGATGGCCCAGTTTGGCGGTGCGCTCTCTCAGGTTCATTCCCGACCAGTGCGTAAGGGGTTTGCCTTTCGGGTGCCCTTTAGACGGCAACGTCTCCGGCCACAGCGTGGCGCGCTTCGCCTCGATCGATGTCTTGTTGCTGGCGATGAATGCTCCGACGATTGTCGTGTCGATCTTCGATGTCGGGTGCTTCGCCTTGTACGCAACGATCTTTTCAGCGGCTCGCAGCTTCTCCACTTCCGCAAACAAGGTGAACCTTTCAACCGCATTGGGAAGTAGATTGATCAACTTCACATCAATCGCAAGTTCAAAGAGATTCCGAGCAAGCATAACGATGGCCTGGAAGTCCATTACCTGCTTGAGGGAGAGCAGGCTCTGAACATTCGCCCTTGCCCGGAGATAAAGCCCATAAACAAGGTCCTCACGGGGCGATCGCGACAATTGGCCAGCAAGCACGCCCTGCACTTCGATCCCGTCAAACTCGTTAAGGCTCTTCAAAACTGTGAAGAATCGCTCTACGTCCGTCAATTGAATTGGCCCGATCGGGATGCCGAGTTTGCGAAACACTCTCATCGCATCGTGAGAGGTAAACATCCCGCGCTGCAGCCCTGCCACTTCAGAAAGAGCCTGTTTGATTGGGAACCGATTCCCGTTCACTTCAACAAAGAGTTCCCGAACCGGCTCCGGAACAATGGACCGGAGTTTCTTATCGACATCCTCGCGGGTGAGGTCGAACTGGACGCCGCCGACCGTAAACTGTGGCATATACCACCCTCATTACATACTACCACCTATTTACCACCTATCAATGGCGAGGTCGGGAGTTTGGTCCCTGAGCCTACCGCTGTCGCGTCTCATGCCGCGCCCGGTTCTTGATCCGGATCGGCGTGCCGATGAAACCGAAGGCAGCGCGAATCTGGTTCTCCAGGAAGCGCTCGTAGGAGAAGTGCAGCTTCACGGCGCGGTCGGTAAAAAGAATGAAGGTCGGCGGCGCCACGGCCGCCTGCGTCATGTAATAGATCTTCACGCGCTTGGCGACGGGCACGGAAGCGCGCTCAAAATCGATGCGGCTGAGGAAGCGGTTCATCTCGCCGGTGGAGATGCGCTTGCGCCGCTCGCGCGCCACCAGCTCCAGCGTGGCGTAAAGCTTCTCCAGCCCGTGGCCGGCCGTGGCCGAAACAAACACCACCGGCGCGTACGAGAGGAATTTCAGGTGCCGCCGCACCTGCTCTTCGTAATCGCTCCGTTTGGCGGACGGCTTGCTGCCGGTGAGATCTTGGTTTCGGGCATCAAGTGCGGCGCGCATCGAACCCGTTGATCGATTCGGAGATGGAGCCTGTCCCGCCCCGCTCACCAGGTCCCACTTGTTGATGACAATGATCAGCGACCGGCCGCTCTCGTGCGCGTAGCCCGCGATGGTGGCGTCGCCCGCGGTGACGCCTTCAGCGGCGTCGATCACCAGCAGTGCCACGTCCGCGGCTTCCAAATGCTTGCGCGCCATGATCACCGACAGCTTTTCGGCCATCAGGTCGGTCTTGCCTTTGCGGCGAATGCCGGCCGTATCGATGAAGCGGTAGACCCGGCCATCGCGCTCGACAAGTTCATCAACAGCGTCGCGCGTAGTGCCGGGCAGCGGCGATACGATTGCGCGCCAGCTTCCGGTCAGTGCATTTAGTAATGTTGATTTGCCGACATTCGGCCGGCCAATGATGGCGACCTTGGTTTCGCGACTGTTGCTTGCGTCCTCTTCGGGCAAACCTTCCGCAGCATCCCCGCCGCCTATTTGTTCGCCTTCGGCGACAGGACGCTCTTCCGCCGTTATCCCGACCGAGGACTTTAGTCCGAGCGGAGGGGCCTGCGGTTCGCTCGAAGTGTGAGCACTCTGAGGAATGAGCGTCAGCGCCCGCTCCAGCAACTCCGCCACGCCCGTACCATGCTCCGCCGAAATCGGGAACAGCTCTCGAATTCCTAGCCGGCGAAGCTCCTCGGCATACGGTTCCAGCTTGGGCGTGTCAATCTTGTTGACGGCCAATAGCAGTGGCTTGCCAGTGCGCAGCAACAGCCGCGCCAAATCGATGTCCGGGGAGGCCAACTCGCTGCGGCCATCGACCACCAGAACGATGACGTCCGCCTCGTCCAGCGCAATTCGCGCCTGGCGAAAGATCTCCGCCGGAATCAGCAATTTCTCGTCGGGGATGATGCCGCCGGTATCGATGACACGCAGCCTGCGACCGGCCCACTCGGCTTCGCCATAGATGCGGTCGCGGGTGATGCCCGGCTCGTCGCCCACGATGGCGCGCCGCGCGCCCACCAGCCGGTTGAACAGCGTGGACTTGCCGACATTGGGCCGGCCGACAATGGCGAGAGTGCCTACCACAGATGATGGGTAGGGAAAGGTAGCTTTGCCAGATCTGGTTTGGACGCGATGACTCACGTAGGCTCTTTCGGCTGCAGGGATTCGAACAGCTATTATAGGAACACGGTCGTTTGCCCTGTGTCCTCCACGGCCCAATCCGCCACCGCTGCGCGCCTGCCGTCCCTCTATCAGTTTTTCGGCCCGGGCGGGGTGCTGGCGCGCACGCATCCTGCGTATGAGTTTCGTCGCGGGCAACTGCAGATGGCTGAGGCCGTTGAGCAGGCGCTGCAGGAACGCCGTCATCTCATCGTCGAAGCCGGCACTGGCACGGGCAAAACGCTGGCTTATCTGCTGCCGGTGATTCGCTCCGGCAAGCGCGTGATCATCTCGACGGGGACGAAGACGCTGCAGGAGCAGCTCTTCTTCAAAGACATCCCGTTCCTGAAGCAGCACCTGGGCGAGCTGCGCGTCTGCTACATGAAAGGCCGCGGCAATTATCTGTGTCGCAAGAAACTCTACGACCTGGCTGCACAGCCGCTGCTGAACGGGCTGGAAGAGATCAGCCATTTCCGCATCATCAGCGAATGGGAGAAGACGACCGCAACCGGCGACCGCGCCGAAATTGCCGGACTGCCGGAGAGCAGTTACCTGTGGCCCAAGCTGGACGCCCGCACCGAGCGCTGCATCGGCGCCGACTGCCAGCAATTCGACCGCTGCTTCATCACCGAGATGCGGCGGCGCGCCGCTGAAAGCGACATTATCATCGTCAATCATCACCTGTTCTGCGCCGACCTGGCCATTAAAGCGGTAGCCGATGGGGCCCCCGACGCCGGCGTGCTGCCCGAGGTTGCGGTGGTCATCTTTGACGAGGCACACGAGTTGGAAGATGTGGCCACGGATTATTTCGGCGTGACCGTTTCCAATGTAAGGATCGATGAGCTGTTGCGCGATGTGGAGCACACCTTGCGCCGCGCCGATATTCCATTAGCCGATGTGCTGCCGGCCTCGGCGAGCGTGCGCCAGCACTCGCAGCTTTTCTTTGCCCTGATTCCCCTCGGCGAAGGGCGTTTCACCTTCGACAATCGCGCCGAATTTCTGGAGGAGAATGGCGAGGAATATCTCGGCCTGCAAAATGCATTGCTCCACCTCTATACCGAATTGCAAGCCATTCCCAAGAAGCCGGACGAAATTCATGCGCTGGCGCGGCGGGTGGATGAGCTGAAGACACAGCTCGGCTTCATTCTGGAATCGCAGGACCGCAATACGGTGTTCTGGATCGAGCGCCGGGGCGAGGCTTACCCCATCGCCCGAAAAGGTGCCGCGGGGCGACACACTGCCCAGCACAATGTTTTTCTGCAAGCCACGCCGATTACCGTATCGGAGATCCTGCGCAGTAATTTGTTTGAACGGCTGGAGTCAGCGGTGCTAACTTCAGCGACTCTGGCCGTGACGAGCGGCTTCGATTACATCCGCAACCGGCTCGGCGTGCAGCATGCCCGCGAGCTGGTGGTGCCTTCGCATTTCGATTATGAACGCCAGGCGCTGCTGTATGTCCCGCCCGACCTGCCGGACCCGCGCGATCCTCGCTTCGTGGAAGACGCAGTGCGGAGAGTGAAGCAATTGCTGGAGATAACGCGCGGGCGGGCCTTTTGCCTGTTTACCAGCTATGCGCTGATGCATCAGCTCTACGAAGGCCTGCTGGGCGAACTGGCATTTCCCATGTTGTTGCAGGGCGACGCGCCGAAGAATGCGCTGCTGGAGGAATTTCGCCTGACGCCCAATGCCGTGTTGTTTGCCACCGCGTCGTTTTGGCAAGGAGTGGACGTGCAGGGCGAGCAGTTGAGCTGCGTGATCATCGACAAGCTGCCCTTTGCCGTGCCGAACGATCCAGTGGTCGCCGCCCGGGTGAGGGCCATTGATGATGATGGAGGAAATGCATTCTATGAGTATCAGGTGCCCAGCGCGGTGATTTCGCTCAAGCAGGGCTTTGGCCGGCTGATTCGCTCGCTGCATGATCGCGGACTGCTCTGCCTGCTCGACAATCGCATTCTCAACAAGCGCTATGGACGGGTATTTCTCGATAGTCTGCCGCGCTACGGCCGGACCACGGACATGAGGGCGGTGGAGAGGTTCTTCGCAGGAGCCTGACCCCAGGCTTTTGCTAGTTGCCCGAAGCGCTGCCGTTCTCGCGGCCTTTCTTCTTGATCCCGATGTTCAGCCGTTTGATCTTCTGATTGAGGGTGGAGAGCGGGATACGGAAGCGGTCGGCGGCTTCGGTCTGGTTGCCGCCGCATTTTTCCAGCATGTCGCTGATGACGCGCCGCTCAATCTCTTCCATGATCTCGAACAGCGAGGCGTCCGGGCGGTGCTCCATCAGGGCGAAGCGGCTGCCGCGGCCAGTGAGGTTCTCGGGCAGCAGATCGGGCGACAGGGAAGAGCCGGTGGCCAGCACCACGGCGCGCTCGATGACATTTTCCAGCTCGCGCACATTGCCCGGCCAGTCGTAGTCCATCAGCGGGCGCAGTGCCTCCGGCGTCAGGTGCAAAGGCGGCTTGTTGTTCTCCTGCGCGAACTTGGCGATGAAGTGCTCAGCCAGCAGGGGAATGTCATTCTTGCGTTGGCGCAACGGCGGCAGGTCGATGGTGATTACGTTCAGGCGGTAGAACAGGTCTTCACGAAAC
>Ga0070737_10004371_pt1 | contig 14252 bp, 11 predicted proteins | sample Coa_R1_10_FD_66438 | JGI IMG/M metagenome (GOLD analysis project Ga0070737, IMG submission 66438) | Surface soil microbial communities from Centralia Pennsylvania, which are recovering from an underground coalmine fire - Coalmine... | ecosystem: Environmental > Terrestrial > Soil > Unclassified... | reverse complement strand
ACCGGCCGGGGACCGCGCCGGGGCGTCCACCAAGATCAGGTGACCAACTCGCCGGGCCGGGACGGGGAGCTTGCCCGACGGGAACCAGCGGTAGGCGGTCACGGGGTGGATGCCTTGCTCACGCGCCCACTGCTTCAAGTTCATGGAAGTGGATTGTAGTATATGGGCGCGTCAGCTGTTGTTAACCCTTCAGGATCCGCCCGTTGTCGCGGACTAGAGCGGAGATGCCCCCGGTCGGGCCTCGTGGGGAGCCCCGTAGGTACGCCCCTCCCGACGGCTGGACGCTGCAGGCGTTCCAGCTCGCCCTGGACCCCACGCCGGAGCAGTGGCAGGCCATCCGGCGGCGGTGGGGCGGGGACCGCCACGCCCACAGCTGGGCGGTCCGGACCCTCAAGGCTGATCTCGACGCCTACCACCAGGGGACCCCACGAAGCGGGCTTCGTGGGGATCCCCACCAAGCCGGCAGTCGAGGGAGCCACCATCGCCCTACGGGCTCCCCTGGCGCTGGCAGCGGTCCAGAGCCGCAAGCTCGACGGCCGCCGGGTCGGGGGCGCCCCACGAAGCTGGCTTCGTGGGGTCTCCGTCGGCTTCCCGAGGTTCAAGCGCAAGGGCCGAGATGGGGACCCCATCGGAGCTCGCCCCGATGGGGAGCCGCTGGGGACCCCGATCGCTGCACCTTCAGCACCGGGCCGCTCCGGGTCGAGCTCGACCGCCGCCATGTCATCCTGCCCAAGATCGGCACCGTGCGCACGTGCAAGAGGACCCATCGGCTGGAGCGGCTGGTGCGTCTGGGCCAGGCGCGCATCCTGCCGCCACCCTGAGGCGGGTCGGGGGGCGAGCGGTGGTGGTCTTCCGGGTCGAGGTCCAGCGGCCCCAGGGGACCCCGGTGAGACCCGGGCCTCCCGGGCGCGTGGCGAGGAGGCACGAAGCCCGCGAGGGCAACCCCGTGAGGGATGCCGCATGAGACCATCGCTTACTCAGCGGCAACGGGCTGGTCGGTCCGACGCAGCTCTGGGACTTCCTCGCTGGGGTCACCGAGGGGCGACGTCGAGGGGGCCTGGTAGGCCCGGCGCCGGCCCTCGAGGCGCGGGTCAAGCCGGGCGCTTCGCGGCCGGGCCGTCCTGCCCGGGATCGAGGTCGTCCCGGCGGCCCTCCGCCGTGCCGTGCTCGTCCGTGATGGCGCTCGCCGCCCTCGCCAGGAGCCGGGCGATGGCCCGGTCCTCCAGGCCCAGATCGGACAGCAGCTCCCAGGTCCGGAACTCCAGGGCGAGGCGCACCAGGGCCCGGACCGCGATGGCCGGCCGGCCGCCGGCGAGACGGTCCGCGTGGGTGCGGGACACGGCGTCGAGCCAAGCGTCGAGCGTCTCCTTCAGGAGCCGGTCGAGGTCCGGCACCTGGTGGCGATCACGGTGCACGTGGCGATGCATGGCCTGGTTTGACCGGAACCAGCCGTAGAGCCGGGCCAGGGCCTGCTCGAGCCGAGCTCCCGGGTCCCCGGCGCCGGGGTCCAGGTCGGGGAGAGGGCTCTGGGCCAGGAAGTGCCTCTGGCAGGCGGTGAAGAGCTGGGCGGGGTCGGGGAAGCTCTTGTAGTAGGAGGACTCGGGGTCGAAGGCGCTTCCTGGCCCGCCGCTCACCGTGGCCAGGGCCGGTCGCAGCGGTGACCACACCTGGCCCGGGCGGCGGGTTGGCGGTTCCCGCGTCGACCGGGCCGACCTCGACGGCGCCGTCCCTGGTCGTCACCCGCAGGTCGGCCGACCGGGGGCCGTGGTCGGGCCGAGGCTGAGCACCCCTGGAGACGGAGCCGATCGCCTGGCTCGAGGTTGCCCTCGCGGGGCGCCCCATGCGGCCGGATGCGTGGATCCCTCGCCGACCTCGCGCTTCTCTACCACCTGCCCGGCACACCGGGTCTCACGGTCGGCTCCACGCCTCACGAAGGCTCCAACTGAGCCTACGGGCGCGGGGCCCCCACGCAGGGGACCCCATCGGGACGCGTCCCGACGGGGTCCCCAAGCCGGCTTTGCGAGGTGCCCGCCCCCGCCAGGTTGATGACTGTGTTGTCATCGCGCTGGTGGCGCGCCCCGCAGCCGTCGCGCCCCCAACGCTCGGGAGGGAGCGGTCGGCCTCCGCCAGCTCGAAGCCGTACCGGGCCGTCTTGTAGCGCGGTTGCCGGCGGGTCTCAGCCGGGACGACCCCTGCGCTTGCGGGTGGATGCCTTGGGGGGTCGGTACGACGCCTGGAGACCCGGGGCGATCAGGTGGCTTGCCCGCAGGCGGCCAGCCGGTCACACCCGATCAGCGTCTCCAAGATCGCAAGCGATGCCGGCACCAGCCTCGTCTCGTCGTCTCCTTCTCCGCATCCCTCGGGGGGCGGGACCGTCCCCCCAGAGGGTCTCGGCCTGGGAGGTGCCGGAAGATGCCACCGGCTGTCCCCGCCTCGGGGGGCGTCCCGGGAGCGGATGGAGGGATGTTCAGCGGCGGCGTAGCCATGTGGTCGGGGACGGGACGGTCGGTGCTCGCCTCTGGGTGGGAGGATCGATGAGGCAGCCCACCTCGGGGCAGGAAGTTCCATGCGTGATGGAAAGCAAGTGATCTTGACGAGCGGTTGACACCGTGGGTAGGCTCCGCGGCGTGCTCATGATGGACCCGGTCAACGGGAAGAGTGGGGGAGACCGGGAGGAGAGGGTGGGCAGCGAAGCGAGGCCGGGATCGATTCCGAGGCGACGTGCCTCTGGGCGGGTGGGGGTCGGTCGTGGACGGAGGGCTCGCTGGTCGCGGTCGGGATCGGCGCCGCTGGCCGCAAGGAGCGAGCTGGGGCTCCGGCCGACGCCGGTGGGGATCGTGGCTAAACCGGAACGGGCATGAAGGTCGTGCCAAGGGTGGGGCGCGTCCCTGGGTTGGCGATCGCCCTGGTGCGGCAGCTGGCCGCCGCTTGCCCGGGCAAGCTTGGCCTGGGGCGCGACGAGGTCCTCGACCTGGTGGCCCACGAGCTGCGGGCCCCGATCACGGTGATCAGAGGATGCGTCTCTATGCTTGCCGAACGATCAGCCAGTGACCTCTCCGAGCAGGAATGGGAACGGTCCCTGGGGGTGATCGCGACCAAGACTGCCGAGCTGGAGGGCCTGGTGGAGATGCTCGTCACCCGGTCGCTGCTCGGTCGCAACCTCCTCCGCCCGTCGATCGACGCCTTCGACGTGGTAGAGGCGGTGCGGGATGCCACGGCCGGCGTCGACGCCCGGGCCCTTGAGGAGGGGGCGACCATCGAGCTGCCGCTGGGGCTGCCGCCGGTCCTGGTGCAGGCCGACCGGCGGCAGGTCGTCCGCATCCTCTCCAACCTGCTCAACAACGCCCTGACCTACAGCGTCCCCCCGGCACGGGTCAGCGTCATCGTCCGTCGCCGCATCCAGGTCGAGGTGGCGGTTCAGGACCGCGGGATCGGCATCCCGCCCGACCGCCAGGGGCGCATCTTCGAAGCCTTCTCCCGCGCCGGGGGGGCCCCTGACGTCCGTGGCCCGGGGCTCGGCCTCGGCCTCGCCATCGGCCGCCGGCTCGCCGAGCTGAACGGCGGCTCCTTGGATCTCGAACGCAGCGCTCCAGGTGAGGGGAGCGTCTTCGTCTTGCGGTTGCCTCCAGCGCCCGAGGAGCCGAGCCCGGAGGTGACGCAACGACCCGGGGCGGAGCGACCGATGAGGGGCGCCCCGGCCGGGCCGAGGCGCCCCGGGGGAAGGGTGTAGTCGACTCCTAATGGCGCCGGGGGCGACGCCCCGCTGCCCGCCTGGGATGGTGGCCGTGCCGCGGGCACGCCCCAACTGTGGCGTGCCCGCCGGCACCCCTGGATCCCTGAGGCCTCCACCGGTGGTGGAGACGGGGCCCGTGGATGGCCCGGGGCCGGCCGTCGGCCCGATTCCCTCGCGGACGCGGCAGCAAGCGACGGGACAGGATGGCTTCCCCCGCCCCCCTGAACGCCCGAGCGTCCTCGATGGCTCTGGCGCACCTGACTGGATCGCCGGCACCGGCTGCACCGCGAAGGCCGAGGCTCGACCTCATCCGTCTTTGAATTCCAACTCCTCCCTCTTCTCTGTCCCCGGAGGCCCTCCTGCCGTCCTGGCTTCTCTCGGCCCAAGCTGACCAGCGGGACATACCAACGCCACCCATGCGGGACGCCGCATCCCAGGTGCAGGCAGTATCCCCCACGCCGTCGCCTACGTCAACGGGTCTTGACCGCTCGGTGGACGTGGGCGGCCGTGCGCAAGCGGCCGAGCCGGGCTGGATGGTTGGAGGTCATCCGGCCAGGTCCAGCGGGCGGTGGCCCGAGCCCGTCCGGCCGCGCAGCGCGGAGAGCAGGGCGGCGAGACCAGCCACCATGGCGAGGAAAAACGCCGAGACCTCGAAGCTGCGCGCGGGGTCAGCGATGGCACCGTAGACGAGCCCCGTGAGGGCTACCCCGAGGGAGGTGCCAAGGCCTCGGGTCATGTTCACGACCCCTCCTGCCACGCCGGACTGGGCACGCGGGGCGGCCGCCATGATGGCCGCGTTGTTGGCCGGGGTGAAGGCGCCGAGGCCGGCCCCGACGACCGCGAGCTCGCCCAGGAACAGCGATGGCGAGCGGTGCGCGATCGCGAGCGCGCCAAGGCCGAGCGCGGTCAGCGCCATGCCGCTGACCGTCACCGGCCGGGCCCCGACGCGGTCGGCGACGCGACCGGCCAGCGGGGCGACCGCTCCCAGGACGAGGGGAAGGACGGTCAGGGCGATCCCTGCGCGGGCCGCCGACATCCCGAGGTCCTGGAGGAAATAAGGCACCACCAGCATCGTCCCGAAGGTCACCAGGTAGGAGAGCAGGCCGCTGGAGATGCCGGCCGAGAAGTCGAGCGATCGGAAGAGTCGGAGATCGATCATGGGCGCTGAGGCCCGGCGCTCGTGGACGACGAAGGCTGCGCAGCCGACGACGGCGGCGATGAAGAGGGCGAGGATGAGCGGGGAGGTCCATCCGGCGGTGTGGCCGAAGGCGATGGCGGCAAGCAGTGCTCCTACCGCTGGCACGAAGACGGCCGCGCCTTGCCAATCGAACGATTGCCCTCCCTGCAACCCTCGGGTCCGGGGCAGCAGGAACCAGCCCAGCGTCGCTCCCAGCAGCCCGGCGGGCACGTTGATGAGGAAGATGAGCCGCCATCCGCCGATGGTGATCAGGAGCCCGCCGATCGCCGGCCCGAGCGCCAACCCCATCGCCTGGGCGGCCCCCTGGACCCCGATGCCACGGCCGAGCTGGCGAGGGGGCATGGCGTCGCGGATCAGGGCCACGCTGTTGGCCTGGAGCATGGCTGCCCCCAGGGCTTGAGCGACGCGGGCCCCGATCAAGGCCGGGAGGCTGGGGGCCAGCCCGCAGGCGGCGGAGCCCGCGATGAAGACGATGAAGCCGTAGGTGTAAAGCAGCTTGCGGCCGACCATGTCCGCCAAGCGGCCGACCGCGGTGACCGCAGCCACCAGCACCAGGAGGTAGGCGATCACCACCCATTCGACCGCGCCCTGGCTGGCCCGGAAGTCGTGCTGGAGGGTGTGGAGGGCGAGGACCACCACGCTCGCGTCCAGCTGCCCCATGAAGGCCCCGATGCACACCGTTCCGACCACCAGCCAGTGCGCGAGGGGGGAGTCGCGCACCGCGGCTGGGCGCCGTGGCTCGATGAGCAAGGCTCGCCAGGCGGCGCGCATGAGCCTAGTCTAGGGAGAGTCCGTTCCCGATTGGCTCGGGCCAGTGCGCGCCACCACCGGAGGGCGGGGGCCCTGGCCAGCCCCGGTCGCTCGGATCCGCTTGCGACCGGAGGGGGGCGGGTTGGCGGACGGATCCTGGGGGAGGATCAGCAGCCGCCGGCCAGCATGACCGCTCGCTCCGCCCGCGGGTCCGCTGCGGATCGGCGCCCCGACCTGGATCGGCAGATGGCGCGAATCGCGACGTAGCGGCTCAAGAGGGGCTCACCGTCGGGCGGATCGAGACCGAGATCGGCTCGGCGCTGAAGGGGAGAGGTCGGGGGTTCCTGGCCCGGCTGCGTGACCCAGACGATCGTGGTCGAGCATCGAGACCGCTTCGCGCGGCTCGGGGCCGAGGAGGTGGAGCCCGCGCCGGCGGTCATCCGAGGTCGATGACGATCTGGTGGGGGAGGTGACCGAGATCCTGACCCGCTTCTGTGCTCGGCGGTCAGCGGCCCATCATGCGGTCCGGGCGCTGGCGGCCCTCCGGGAGGGAGGTGATGCGGAGGTACTCCGTCCCCGACGCCGGACGCTGCCGGCGTTCTGGTTCGCCCTGGACCCCACCCCGGAGCGGTGGCGGACCATCCAGCGCCAGGGGGGTGGCCGCCGCTCCGCCTCCAACTGGGCGGTCCGAACCCTGAACGCCGATCTCGACACCGACCGGGAGAGGGGTGCCCCACGAAGCCGGCTTCGTGGGGAGCCCAGACCGGTGAGTCGAAGGAGCCGCCGTCCGTCTCCGGGCTCTGCCGGCGCTGGAACCGGGCGAAGGCCAGCGAGCGCGTGGATCGAAGGACCGGCGAGGGGTGGTGGCCCCAGATCGCCAAGGGGTCCCCGCGAAGCCTGCTTCGCAGGGTCCCCTCCAAGGGAACCTTCGCCAACGGCATCGAGGACGCGCGCCTCCTGGCGCTGGCAGCGCTCTCGGGCGGGCAAGCTCGATGGTCGCCGAATCGGGGGCGCCCCACGAAGCTGGCTTCGTGGGGACCCGGTCGGCTTCCCGAGGCTCGAGCGCAAGGGCCGAGCCCCGGACCGCTGCCCCTTCCGCACCGGGGTGATTCGGGTCGAGCCCGACCGTCGCCACGTCACCCTACCCGAGATCGGGACCGTGCGCACGTGCGAGCGCACGCGCCGGCGGGAGCGGCTGGTCCGTCTGGGCCGGGGGCGCATCCTCGCCGCCACCCTGAGGCGGGTCGGGGGGCGAGCGGTGGTGGTCTTGCGGGTCGAGCTCCAGCGCCCCCAGGGGTGCCCCACGAGGGTTCCCCATCGGAGCACGCTCCGATGGGGTCCCCAGGCTGGCCTCGTGGGGAGCCCTAACGCGGCCATCCCGATCCGGCCTCGGTGGTCGGGTGGAGATGGGGGTGCGCTGGTTGGCGACCGTGGCCGGTCCCGAGGGGGTCATCGAGCGGGTGCCCAACCCGACCCCGCGGCAACGGAACCTGACCGCACTGCGCCGGCGCTCGCGGGCGATCTCGCGGAGCCGGCGGGGCTCGGCCCGCTGCCGGCAAAAGGGGCGGCGGAGAGCCCGGCTCCAGGCCCACCTCGCCGCCATCCGACGCCACGAGATCCATCTGCTCACCACGACCCACGGCCGGATCGTGGTGGAGGGGCTGGACGTGGCCGGGATGCTGCGCCAGCAGGGGTCACCGGGGGCGAGGGCGCGGCGAAGGGGACTTGCCGATGCCGCCCTGGCCGAGATCCGGCGACAGTTGCGCTCCAAGACCTCCTGGGGACCCCGCGGGGACAACCCCGTAAGGGGTGCCGCCCGATCCCGATGGGGACGGTCGCTCCCTCGGCGGCAACGGATGCAGCCTCATCCAGCTACCCATTTCGTGCCGGCTTCTCCATCCCTGTCCCGGTCAGCAGCTGGCATCCTCTCGGGGTTGCCTCGCGGACCTCGCGCCTCCTCGCTGCACGCCCGGCACACCGGGTCCTACCGGATGCCCCGCGGGGCCCCACCCGGGCCTTCCCCATCCGGCCAGGGGATCGCTGCGCCGTCCTGCTGCCAGCGCCCTGCCGCCAGCGTCTCCCCGGCGGCCCGGCCATGGGGTGTGGCCAGCCTCGTGCGCGGCGATGGTGGCCGTCCGCTGGCCGGGGCGCCCTCGCCTCCACCCCCACCTGGGGGGCCGCCGCCCGCTCGCCTCGCCGTGGCGGCGGGGGCTGGCGCCTGGCCCACGACCTCTGCCATCGGCGTCACCATCGGAACCCCATCCCGTATGCCGTTGGCGGCAAGCGCGGCACGGCTGGGCTGCTGCCAAGGCGAGGCCTCCTCCTGCCCCCATCACCTCGACTCGAGGTGACCCTGCCCTGACCCTGGGTCCGGGGTGAGGCCCCACGTTGACAACGGTCGCACCGGTTTGCTAGGGTACGGCTGCTTTGTGCCGCCCTCTGTTGGGCGGTGACGTTCGGGGGGTAGACCTGGTGACAGCAGGCACGGCAGTCACCACATCATCCGTGTGCGCACCTGCACCGGCCATCACCGTGGATCCTGGTCATGGGCCCATGGCCGGTAGCGGGGCGATGCTGACATGGTTCGATGACGAACCGGTGTGCCAGCCGGGGGCACGAGTCGGTTGGCGGTTGTTCGTCCGGGCCACCATGCCGTGCGCGAACGCGTTGGCGGACGGTCGAGCGGGGGTAACGAGGCTCGCCGTCCGCTTGTCGCCAGGTGCTCGTGGACGGACCGAGGCGGGTGTGAGCACCCTGCTTCACAGGTCACCCTCGGAGCAACGAGCGACGCGCCAAGGAGGTTCGGGGGTTGTACAGCACGGCACTTGCAGCGTTTCTGGTCTCCGGTCTGGTGGTGGCGGCCTCGCCGGTGGCGGCGTTGCCGGACTGGCTGAGCCAACTCTTTCATGGTCAGAGTCGGCAGCAGGCCGCGGTGCACCACCTGGCCGCAGGTCATCACCAAGATGGTGCTTACGGCTGGGGTGAAGGACACCATGATCAGAACAACCAGCCCCAGCAGCAGGTGACCTGTGACCTGGTGGTGCCCCCCAACCCGCTCACCGCGCAGGGCCTGGCGACGCCGTACCTCCTGGTCGCGCCGGGGGGCGGGCAAGGGAACCAGGATGGCGGCGCCGATCCCAACACCAACGCCGCTGCAAGCGGCCCGGATAAGAGCAACGGGGACGCCAACAACGCCGACAACGCCGACAACGCCAACAACACCAACAACGCCAACAACACCAACAACGCCGACAACACCAACAACGCCAACTGCAACGAGGCCAACCCGAACACGGCTGCCTTCGTCCAGGCCACCATCATCGATCCCGCTACCGGGAAGGTGAGCGTCTACGACCCTCTGGTCACCAACCCCAATCGACCGCCTGCCATCCAGCCCCCGGTGCCCAACCTGCCGGCTGGGGCCGTGGTTGGCGTCTGGGTGGGCTTCAACGGCAACGTCCTGCGCCTGGTCGGCGCGGGGGCTGCTGGCTGTGTCCAGGGCATCCCTGGCTCGCTCTTCGGCCAGAACGCGTTCTGCAACGCGACGGCGTTCTTCCAGGCCGCCAATGCGGCCATGCAGGCCGGTCGGCTGAAGCCGCCCCCGCTCGGGACCGCCAAGGATGGAAAGACCTGCCCCAGCTCCCGTGACTTCAGCCTGGTCGACCAGGATCAATCCGACAACACCACCACCCAGTACCTGGTCACCGCCGATGGTCGGATCGCCCAGGACACGCCGACGGCCAGGGCGGCGCTTGGAACCTTCACCGTCGAGTCCAACGGCAGCGACGAGGGTCTGCTCGACCTCGCCCTGGACGCGGCCTTGGGATGCTCCCCCTGGAAGGCGCCTGATCTCGCCGACACCACCGGTCAGCAGATGTCGTCGGCGTGGGCGCTGAACGAGCTGCAGGCCGCCGCCGATCAGGCCCAGCCAGTGGCCCTGATCCCGGCCCTGGATCCCTTCGTCCTGGTCGACAACCAGCCGAACCTGGCCAAGCTCAACGCCTACCGGGCGGGCACTGACCAACCCCAGGTCGCCTCGCTGGCCCAGGCCGACACCAGGACCTACTGCCAGAACCTCCTCCAGGTCGGGTTGCCGCGCATCCTGGCCGATCGGCCGCTGACCCAGGTTGCGCCCTCGCCCATGGTGACCACGGCCAACAACCTGTTCACCTTCATCGCCAACCGTTTCCACAACACCTTCAGCGACATGCCCGGGTTCCTGCATTGCACCCGGCTTCTCGGGGTCGAGAACCCGGTTCAGTTGCAAACCAACGACGCCGGCGTGGTCGTCGACGCGACCATCCAGCTCAACCCTGCTCCGAGCGGCTCGACGCAGACGACGCAGAACTGACATCGAGAGCGCCGCTGGGCGCGGCTCGAGCCGCGCCCAGCCCGATTGGCTGCTCTCCGTTCCTGTCGATGATCAGCACCATCCCGAGGTTTGCTGTGAAACGACCGCCTGAGCTCATCGACATCCCCCCGGCCCGTTGGCGGAGGCTACGGGTCGCCCTGGCTGGCGCGCTGGCGCGGCGGTTGGGCGCTGGAGCAACGGCGTTGGCCGTGCGCCTGAGCGCGCCTTCGTGGCTGCATCCCCCGGCCGTCAACACCAGACGGAAGCGCCTCGCCTACGGCCTGCTCCTGATCGCGATCTACATCGGGCTCTGCTTGGGCCCCCTGGTCCTGGTCTCGGTCGGTCGATCCGAGCCCAGGCGACCCTTCTTGGTGGAGTTCTCGGTCGCCTTGGGCTACGTGGGGCTGTCGATGATGGTCCTGCAGTTCGCGCTGGTCTCCCGGATCAAGTGGCTGGCGGAGCCCTTCGGCATCGACCTCCTCCACAAGTTCCACAAAGAGATCTCGTTCGTCGCCTTCGCCTTCATCTTCGCTCATCCGGTTCTCCTCTTCGTCCAGGACGCCCACAAGTACCTGCCGCTGTTGGACCTGGCAACGGCGCCATGGCGGGCGCGTTTCGCGGTCGTCTCGGTCCTGCTCCTCCTGCTGTTGATCGTCCTCTCGATCTGGCGACGACTGCTCCGCATCTCCTACGAGGCCTGGAAGATGTCACACGGGGCGCTGTCGGTCACCTCCGTCCTCCTGGGCCTGGCCCACATGGACCTCGTTGGCCACTACACGAGAGGGCTGCCGGGACTCGTGCTCTTCGGGTTCGTGGTGGGCGGGATCCTGTTCGTGTTGGTCTGGTCGAGGATCGTCTCGCCGATCGTCCAGCTGCTACGCCCCTGGCGTGTGGTCCGGGTGATCGGCGAGCGCGGCCAGGCGGTGACCATGGTGGTGGAGCCGATCGGGCATCCGGGCCTCTCCTTCCGGCCTGGTCAGTTCGCCTGGGTGACGGTGGGCGAGCCGCCCTTCGGGGTCGCCGAGCAGCATCCGTTCTCGTTCTCCTCGCCTCCGGTCGAGGCGCGCAACGGCCGAGTCTGGTTGACCATCGCCGGTCGGGGGGACTGGACACGCGACGTCGCCGCCATCGAGCCTGGGACCCGGGTCTACCTCGATGGCCCCTACGGGCACTTCTCGATCGATCACACCGAGGCCCCGGGGTACGTCTTCATCGCCGGCGGTGTGGGCATCACGCCGCTCTACAGCATGATCGCGGCGATGTGCCTGCGAGAGGACCACCGACCGGTCATCCTCTTCTACGCCAGCCGGGACTGGGAGAGCGTGCTCTTCCGGGAGCAGATCGACGCGCTCTCACGGTACATGCCCAACCTCCACGTGGTCCATGTGCTGCGCCATCCCCATCCCGAGTGGCGCGGGGAGGGAGGCTACATCACGACCAAGGTGCTGTTGCGCCATCTCCCTCATCGATATCGCTCGTTCCGGTACTTCCTCTGTGCCTCAGAGCCGGTCATGGACGCCGTCCAGGAGATGCTGTTGTCCATCGGGGTACCTGCCTCGCACATCCACTCCGAGCGCTTCGCCATGGTCTAGGTCGATGGGTGAGCCCGAACGCCCCCGGCGGGCTCGGTCGGAATCGGAGGGGGCAGAGGTCAGGACGACCATCCTGCCAGGAAGGGTTGAGAAGTTTGTGCCAAGGAAGGAGTTGAGACGATGCGTCATTGGTGGACCGTACGGTTCGTAGGCATGGTGACCTGCATGCTGCTGGCAGGTGCGCTTGCCTTCGGCGCCGTCCACAGCTGAGCCGTGGATCGCGGTTGCATGCTCGGACCCGACGGAGGTGGTGGGGGTAGCCACCTTCGGGTCGCGACCAGCGCCAGAGAGCCGGCATCCATCGCCACCTGGGTGGTGGAGGAGGCGGCGTCTTTGCTGAAGGCCGAGGAGCCGCTCCAGGCGGAGGTGTTCGCGAGCGTGGTGGCCGGGATCGCCTACCGTTGCTTCGCCAACCAGCCCGAGGCCGAGGGAGCCTTCTGGGCCGATGTCCTTTGGGTCGCGGAGCGGGAGGGGAGCCCGCGGGCGCTGGCGTTGCTGCTGGCGCTCGCGGCGCTCGTCCCCCACCGGGTGGCGACCGCCGCCGAGGCCACCGCCGCCCGGCTGTTACGGAGGCCGCTGGCGCAGCCACCCTGGGCCGGGGTGGTGGGCAGCGCTCGCTTTGCGGGAGCTTGGCTGATCGCACCCGGCGGGTGCGACCGAGAGGTGGTCGCGCTCTGCTCCCAGCATCCTGGACGCACGCCCCATGCGCTGTTCGTGTTGCTCGACCGTCGGCGTCGGCTGGCTCTCGACGCCGGTCTCAGCCTCGACGCGGCCAGGGCGCTTGCCGAGTCGGCTCGAACGCTGCCGGGGGCGGAGGTCGTGCCCCTCCGACGCGCGGCCGCGGCGGCTCGACTGGCCGGGGCGCTGGCCGCGGCTGACGCCGCCCCTCGGGATGGTGGGTTGACCGATGACTTCTGCGATCTGCGGGCGCTGATCGCGGCCCGAGTCACCGGCCCGCCCTCACCTCCCCCCGGCCTGGGGGCAACCCCTCTGTCGGCCTCGCCCCTGCCGCTCGGGTCCCCGACCTGGCCCCCTCCTGCCTGATCCCCTGGGCTGGTGGTTGCGTCAACGCAGCTGAACCGGCCCTTGAGGGGTCTCCAGGGTGGCGATCAGCGCCGGCGCCGGCCCACGGTCGACGGGGAGGTGCACCCCCAGGGCGAGGAGCCGTTGCCGCACGGGCTCCGGGTCAGGGTGCTGGCCGCGGAGCTCGCGCAGGTGGAGGCCAGGGGGGGCGCTCTGGCTCGGGTGCGGCGACGAGCCCCAATCGATGAGGAAGGGCACCAGCGAGGGAAGCTCGGGCAGCTCCGGGGTGAGGCGCCATTCCAGCCGGAGGCCGTCCGGTCGATCGCGGCTCATGCGCTCCACCGGCCCGGGATCGTAGCCGCCGCGGCGTGCGCGTCGAACCTCGGCCTCGATGTCCTGGACGCGGATGGCCCAGGCCACGAGGCGTGGCTGGCCGAGGCGGTCTAGGCCGAAACGGCGCGGCTGAGGGGGGGTGGGCTGGCCCGGGTCGGGGGCGATCAGCTCGAGGTAGGAGCCGGGGCCCAGGCCGAGGAGGGCGTTGTGGGTCCCCCGGCCCTGGTGCCTCCCTCCCGCCGTGGCTCGGATCCCGGTGCGGCGGGTCAGGTCCTCCACCCCGGCCTCGAGGTCGGGGACCCCGTAGACGAGATGGTCGAGCACCTCCCACCAGGGATTGGTGACGCTCACCGGGGCATCCCTGTCGGGTCGGTGGCCATCGTCCCGCTCGCTCGATGCCCCGACCTCCGGGATGAGCTCAGTGAGGCCCGGTGGTCGCTCGGGATGGGCCGACCCACGAGAGGGGGGAGCGCCTTCGAGCGCCGAACCGTGAGCGAGCCGCCCGGGCCCATCTCACCCCTGCCCTTCACGCGTCCCTTCACCTCCCAACTCCCCGGGCGGCGTGAGGAGGGCAACTCATCCGAGGGGCCGTGCCCGACAGAACGCCGGCTGCGTCCCGGCGGCGAGGACGTGCGAGCTCATCGCTATCCATCATGAGCTGTCGTCCGTCGTCGCTGAGAGCACCGCATGCCGGCGCTGTCACGTAGTGTGCAAGGTGACGGGCGGCCGGCGCGCTCCCCGGTACGGCCGAGCGGGGGGGAACCCGCCCGATGGTGGCGGTCGGGGTCGCTGTCGATGGCGGTGAGGTGATCCTGCTCTCCCTTGCACCCACCTCGGGGCTGCCTCGGAGCCACCGAGGAGGTCGGGACGGCGAGCCGACGCTCATCTGCTCACGCCGCTGAGCCCTGCGGCGACCGCGTGGCCGCCCTGCCCATGACGGGTGCTGATCGATGCACGCCTGCGCACCACGAGCGGGTCGCAGCCGGTGGAAAAGGATGGCGACGACACGAGGGTCGGGGGCCGTGATGGGCTCGATGTCTTCCCAACCTCCTGGCCAGGCCGGACCTCATCGGGACGACGGTTGACCGCAGCGTCCAAGGTGAGCTGTTGGCGCCGGCTTTCCGTAGATGAGCACAGGAGGTCGAGTCACAGTCGCGTGAGGACTCTGCCCGCTGAGGCAGGCGGCTTCTCAGGCAACGGCAGGACCACCGTCCCCGGTTGGCGACAGATGGCTCCGCGCCCAAGGACGCTCTCGGCGGCGCTCACGTCGGC
>Ga0070737_10004366_pt1 | contig 14260 bp, 9 predicted proteins | sample Coa_R1_10_FD_66438 | JGI IMG/M metagenome (GOLD analysis project Ga0070737, IMG submission 66438) | Surface soil microbial communities from Centralia Pennsylvania, which are recovering from an underground coalmine fire - Coalmine... | ecosystem: Environmental > Terrestrial > Soil > Unclassified ... | reverse complement strand
CCTGCGGCGACGACTAGGGATGACCGGCCCCACCTACAGCTCGGTCAACCGGGCGGGCTGGAACCGGCTCAAGGAGCAGGGCCTGTTCCTGACCCAGGCCTACGGCCCGGACGAGTTCGCGCACGCCCGGACGCTGCTCGACCCGGCGGGCTGGCTGCCCTGGGCGCGGATCCGCACGGTGCTGTGCCTGGCGTCCGGTGGTGGTCAGCAGGGCCCGCTGTTCGCCTCGCTCGGCTGCCGGGTGACGGTGGTGGATCTCTCGCCGGAGCAGCTGGCCACCGACCGGGCGGCGGCCAGGCGGTACGGCCTGGATCTGACCTGCGTCGAGGCGGACATGCTGGACCTGTCACCACTGCGGGGCCAGACCTGGGACCTGGTGTTCCAGCCGGTTTCCTCGCTCTACGTGCCTGACGTCCGGCAGTGCTACCGGCAGGTGGCGGCGGTGACCAGGCCCGGTGGCCTGTATTTCAGCGAGCACCTGAACCCGGTGCAGATGCAGCTTCCGGACGAGGGCCGCTGGGACGGCGGGGCCTACCGGATCGTGCACGAACCCGGCGAGGGGCCGATGCCGTGGCCGCCGGGGGAGCTGTCCGAGGCGACCTGCTGGCACTACATCCACTCGCTGGGGGACCTGATCGGTGGCCTGTGCGACAGCGGGTTCGTGATCGTCAACTTCGACGAGCGGGGCGAGGAGGACCTGGCGGCCGAGCCGGGCAGCCGGGGGCACCTCGACTGCTACCTGCCCGCCCACTTCGGCATCCTGGCCCGCCGCCGGATGCCGGCCGCGGGCACCGGTGCCGGGTCTTCCTGACCGGTACCCGAGATCAGCCTCACGACCAGCCCCGGCACTTCCGGCCGGTGGCCCCGGTGGCCTTTCTATGACGCACCGCACACAGCTAATGACAACCCAGCGGGCTGCGGGATCAATTACCGATAGCCGCCCGGAATCGTTTCGGCTAGTTAACCTTCCGCTCCGCTGAGTGGTCCGGCGGGCCTCTTGGTCTTTCTGGGCATTTGTCCGCGATCATGCCGTTCACCAGCGACGAGACCGTTACGCCGCGGTGTTTCCCGGTCCGGGACGCGGGCATAAGCTCCGCACCGGTAAGCCGCACGGGGGTGCGGCGGCCACGGCAATTCGGGGGGCGGGTACACCGGCGCACGTGATCTGGCCCGGGCGCGGCACGCTCCGGTTGTCCATATTTCAGATGTATAGTATCGTCAACATTCCCGACCAACTCGATCATAAAAGAGCTGATAAATGCGAAGGATCCTCACTGCCGCAGTCGTCGCGACGGTCGCGCTGTCCGCCGGCTGCAGTTCCTCCTCCTCATCGGGTGGTACCTCCGGTTCCGGCGCCGCCCACGTCACCTTGCGGCTGGGTTTCCTGGCCAACATCACCCACGCGCCTGCGCTGGTCGGGGTGAACAAGGGCATCTTCGCCAAGACCCTGGGCAAGAACGTCACCATCGAGCCGAAGATCTTCAGCAGCGGCACACAGGAGACCACCGCGCTGCTGGCCGGCCAGCTGGACGCGGCCTACGTGGGCCCGAACCCGGCGATCAACGCCTTCCAGAAGTCTGACGGCAAGGCCATCAAGATCATGTCGGGTGCCGCCACCGGCGGTGCCTCGGTCGTGGTCAAGAAGGGCATCACCAGCGCCGCACAGCTCAAGGGCAAGAAGATCGCCACCCCGTCGCTCGGTAACACCCAGGACGTGGCCGTACGGTACTGGCTCAAGCAGCAGGGCCTGAGCACCACCACGACCGGTGGCGGCGACGTGTCCATCGAGCCGGTCACGCCCAACTCCGACGCGGTGCTCGAGTTCCAGTCGGGCCAGATCCAGGGTGGCTCCGAGCCCTCGCCGTACAACATCGAGATGGAGCAGGACGGTGGCACGCAGCTGCTGGCCGAGCCCGGGGTGACCACGCTGCTGGTGGTCTCGCAGTCCTTCCTGAAGGACAACCCGACCGTGGTGGACAACCTGCTCAAGGGTCAGGTCGAGGCCAACGACTACATCGCCAAGAACGCAACGGCGGCGGAGGCGTCGGCCAACGCCGAGCTGACCTCGCTGCTGGGCAAGGGCATCAAGTCCAGCGTTCTGCCCGCGGCGTTCAAGGAGATCACCTTCACGGACAACCCGGACGCCGCGTCGCTGGCGGCCGACGCGAAGGAGGCGGTATCGGTGGGCCTGCTCACCTCAGCCAACCTGAACGGCATCTACGACCTGGGTCCGCTCAACCAGCAGCTCAAGGCTGCGGGGGAGTCACAGGTCAGCTCATGAGCGAGCTGGCGAGCGAATCGGCAGGCACAGTGCGCCCGCGAATGCGGGCGCCGAGCGTCAGCGAGGTGGCCTCATGAGCGTCACGCAGCGAGGCGTAGTTTCCCCGGAAGCCACCGGGGCCGCACAGTCTCCGGCCGGTGCCCGGTCCTCCGCCAGTGTGCGGGGGGCCGGGTCCCCGGCTATCGAGCTCACCGACGTCGTCAAGATCTACGGCAAGGGCCGGACGTCCGTGCTCGCTCTGGACAGGGTGTCGCTGACCGTCGCCGAAGGCGAGTTCGTCTGCCTCATCGGCGCCTCCGGCTGCGGCAAGTCCACGATGCTGTCCCTGGTCGCCGGGCTCGACGCCGCGACCAGCGGCGAGGTCGGCACCGGTGGCCGCCGGGTCACCCTGATGTTCCAGGAGCCGGCCCTGTTCCCCTGGCTGACCGCCAGCCGGAACATCGAGCTGGCACTGCGCGCGAAGGGGGTCGCCAAGCAGGAGCGGCGGGCCCGCACCGCGGAGCTGCTGGAGACCGTGCACCTGACCGGGTTCGGCGACAAGCGGCCGCACGAACTGTCCGGTGGTATGCGCCAGCGGGTCGCCATGGCCCGCGCGCTGGCCCAGGACGCCGACGTGCTGCTGATGGACGAGCCGTTCGGCGCGCTGGACGCCATGACCCGGGACCTGCTGCACGAAGAACTCGACCGGCTCTGCGCCGAGCGCGCGCTGACCGTGCTGTTCGTCACGCACAACGTGCGCGAGGCGGCTCGCCTCGGCGACCGGGTCGTGGTGCTGAGCAGCCGCCCGGGCCGGGTCATCGAAGAGGTCAAGGTGGAGGTCGCGCACCCCCGCCGCATCGACTCGCCGGAGATCGCCGAGGTGGGCGCGCACCTCACCGACCTGCTGCGAAAGGAGATGGCCGCCCATGTCCGCTGAACCAGGGACCGCTGAATCCTCGAGCGCGCTCGCCTCGCTCGCCGGGCTGGACCGGCTCGAACTCGCCCCGCAGCCCGGCCGGGACTTCCTGCGCGGTGGCAGCGTCAAGGTCCTCAACGGTGTCTGGCCGAAGGTCCTGGCCGTCGTGATCGTGCTGGCTGTCTGGCAGCTCGTCTATCTGAGCGGGTACAAGTCGGCCAGCATCTTCCCCGGCCCGGCCACGGTGATCCCCAACCTGTGGCACGAGCTCAACCACGCCCTGCTCTGGAGTGCGATCGGCACCACGCTGCGGCGTGCCGTCATCGGCTTCGCGATGGCCGTGGTCATCGGCGTGGTCGTCGGGGCCCTGGTGTCCCGGATCAAGCCGCTGCGCGCGGCGGTCGGGTCCATGATCACCGGTCTGCAGACCATGCCGTCGATCGCCTGGTTCCCGTTCGCGATCATCTTCTTCGGTGACACCACCGCGGCGATCCTGTTCGTCATCGTGCTGGGCGCGGCCCCGTCCATCGCCAACGGCCTGATCGCCGGAGTGGACTACACGCCGCCGTTGCTGCTGCGCGCGGGCCGCACCATGGGCCTGCACGGGATCTCGCTGTACCGGCACCTGATCCTGCCGGCCTCGCTGCCCACGTTCGTGGCCGGGCTCAAGCAGGGCTGGGCGTTCGCCTGGCGCAGCTTGATGGCCGGTGAGCTGCTGGTCATCATCGCCGGGCAGGCGTCGATCGGTGTGCTGCTGTCCAACGACCAGGACCAGGCCGACATGTCCAGCGCCATCTCGGTCATGATCGTCATCCTGGTGCTGGGCATCGTGGTGGACGCTCTGTTCGGCCAGGCGGACCTGGCCATCAGGAAGCGCCGCGGCCTGGCCGGGATTCCCGGCGTCTGACCGGCTGTACCCCGTTCGTCCTGTATCTGACTCGTCCCGTGGCCCCGGCGCTGATTGCCGGGGCCACGGGCGTCTGGGACCCGGTGGGTCAGAAGGGCCGCCGGCGGGCCAGGCCCAGCTCGAACAGGTACCGCTTGGTGACCCGGCCCTGGAAGCGCGTGTTGATCAGGGTAGCCAGGCAGCCGAGCAGGCCCTCCCGTGCGCCCGGCGGCATGGCCAGGATGTTGGAGTAGGTCAGCTGCGTGTCCAGGTAGCCGGCCGCGGTGTAGCCGATGTCCCGCTCGTAGCGGCGGAACGCCGGCGCGGTCAGCCGCCCACCGCTGTCGCCCAGCGGCCCGGCCTGCGGCGGCAGCGCGGCCGAGGGCAGGGTGAAGTCGCCGTGCTTGCTGGTGTCCGGATCCCAGCGCACGTAGCACGCCTGTGACCGGTCGAAGAAGTCCGGCGTGCCGCCCCGGACGTGATGCGTGGTGACGATGGCCGCTGTCCCGCCCGGGCGCAGCGCCTTGGTCACCTTGGCCAGCCAGGCGGCGGGCTCGAACCAGTGCACCGCGGTCGCGCACACGACCGCGTCGAACGGCTCGGCCGGCAGCGGCCAGTCCTCGAAGGCCGACACCACCACGGTGGCGCGCGGGAACGGCGCCAGGTTGCGCCGGGCCACCGCAGCCAGCGCCGGGCCCAGTTCCACCGCGGTCACCTCGCAGCCCAGCCGGGCCAGCGGCACGGTGAGCTGCCCGGTGCCCGGCGCGACCTCCAGGACCCGGCGGCCGGGGCCGAGCCGGGCCAGGCGGGCCAGGTCGGCGACCAGTTCCGCCGGGTAGCGTGGCCGGGCACGGTCGTAGCGCTCGGCGGCGGTGTCGAAGGTCTGGCGCAGGGTGTCCCGGTCGGCAGCCACCCGGCGATTATGCCGCCTGCGGTCCGCCGGGCCCGCGGAATTAACCGGGCGGGCCCACGAGGGCGCGTCACGGCGTGCTGATCCGGGCGGCGCCGGTGTAGACGTTCATCGAGCTGCCGCGCAGGAAGCCGACCAGGGTCAGCCCAGCTTCCTCGGCCAGCTCGGCGGCCAGCGAGGACGGGGCGGACACCGCCGCGATCACCGGGACCCCCACCACGTAGGCCTTCTGCACCAGCTCGAACGAAGCCCGCCCGCTGACCAGCAGGACGCACCCGGTCAGCGGCAGCCGCCCGGCGCGCAGGGCCCAGCCGGCCACCTTGTCCACCGCGTTGTGCCGCCCCACGTCCTCGCGCAGGACCAGCAGCGTGCCGTCGGCGGTGAACAGGCCGGCCGCATGCAGGCCGCCGGTGCTGGCGAACACCCGCTGAGCCTCCCGCAGCCGGCCCGGCAGCGTGGCCAGCACCCCGTGCGGGACGATGACCGGGTCGGCCGCCACGTCGTAGCCAGCCCGTACCCGGATGGCGTCGATGCTGGTCTTCCCGCAGACGCCGCACGCGCTGGAGGTCAGGAAGTTCCGGCGCAGCACGTCCGGGTCCACGCTGACTCCGGCGGCCAGCGTCACCTCCGCGACGTTGCCGGGCACGGCGGCACTGTCGTCTCCGGGGTCGCTGTCGCCCGCCAGATCTCCGGTGCCGGCGGCAGGCCCGGTCCCGGGAGTGCCGTGGCAGATCCGGATCGCGGCGATGTCCGCCGCGTTGTGCACCAGGCCCTCGGTGGCCAGGAACCCGGCGGCCAGGTCGAGGTCGTCGCCCGGGGTGCGCATGGTGACGGCCAGCGGCTGGCCGTCCACCCGGATGGCCAGCGGTTCCTCGGTGGCCAGCAGGTCGGCGCGGTGCGACAGGACGGCGGTCCCTGGCGCTTCCGCCGTGCCGTTCGCGGCCGCCGCCGGGACCACGATCCGCGCGATTCGCCGCCGTGCCGTCCTGCCCGCCATGGCCGCCTCTCCGCCGGGTTCGTCTCCCCGCAGGCTACGCCGTGGATCCGGTGGTGGCGGGGGTCGAGCCCGGCGCGGTGATCCGGTAGCGTCGCACACACGACAGGCGAGGAGGTGCGCGTTGACTTCAGAGGTGCTGCAGCAGCGGGCCGAGTTCGAGCGGGCCATCGCGGGCCGGACGGTCTGCGACGCACTGATGGACGTCGTGCGGCGGTCGCCGGACCGCGACGCCTACTCCGACCGGGCCGCCCCCGGGACCGCCTGGGAGACGCTCACCTGGGCGCAGACCCGGCAGCAGGTACTGGAACTGGCGGCGGGCTTTCTCGCCCTGGGGCTTGAGCCGGGCGAGCGGGTGGCGCTGCTGCTGCCCAACCGGGTCGAGCACGTGCTCGCCGACCTGGGGGCGATGCACGCCGGCGGGGTACCGGTCACCTTCTACGGCACGCTGTCCGCGGACCAGATCGGCTACATGGCCGCCGACTGCGACGCCCGCATCATGGTGGCCGACGGCCCGGCCGAGCTGGAGCGGCTGGCGGCGGTGCTCGATTCACTGCCCGGCCTGACCCGGATCATCGTCAGGGACAGCGCCGCCTGCCCACCGGGGGAGCGCTATCTGAGCTGGGTGGACTTCACCGCCCTGGGCCGGGAGCGGCTGGCCGCCGACCCTGGTGCGGTGAGCGCCCGGGCCGGCCGGCTCACTCCGGAGGACCCGGCGACGCTGCTGTACACCTCGGGGACCACCGGCAACCCCAAGGGCGTCATCATCACCCACCACAGCGTGCTGTACGAGGTTGCGGTAGCCGTCGCGTCCGCCACCGTCCCCGAGTACACCCGCTGGGTGTCCTACCTGCCGCTGGCGCACATCGCAGAGCGGATGTTCTCCATCTACCTGCCGATGCAGTTCGAGGGGCACGTGCACTTCTGCCGGGACGTGACCGTCAACCTGATCGGAACGCTGGGTGAGGTCCGGCCGACCGCGTTCTTCGGCGTCCCGCGGATCTGGGAGAAGGTGATGGCCGGGATCGCCGGGCTGATCGCCGCCCAGCCCGACCCGGAGCAGCGGGCCGCGGTCGAGCGGGCCATGGACATCGGCCGCCGCTACGTGGAGGGCTGCCAGTTCGGGCACACCGTGCCGGACGGCCTGGCCGAGGAGTTCGAGAAGGCCGACGCGACCGTGCTCCAGCCCATCCGGTCGCTGCTCGGCCTGGGGGAGACGGTGGCGGCCTCCAGTGCGGCGGCTCCGCTGCCGGTGGAGGTGGGGCGGTTCTTCGCCAGCCTGGGCGTGAAGATCCTGGACGTGTACGGCATGACCGAGACCACCGGCGCGTTCACCGCCAACCGGGAGGAGGAGTTCAAGCTGGGCACGGTCGGCCGCCCGGCTCCCGGTGTGGAGGTGAAGCTGGGCGAGGACGGCGAGATCCTGACCCGCAGCCCGCTCAACACGCCCGGTTACCTCAACCTGCCCGAGGCGACGGCCGGCCTGATCGACGCCGACGGCTGGCTGCATACCGGCGACATCGGCCGCATCGATGACGACGGGTTCGTGTCTGTGGTGGACCGGAAAAAGGAGCTGATCATCACCGCGGGCGGCGAGAACGTCTCCCCGGCCGCGGTCGAGAACCTGCTGGTCGAGCACCCGCTGATCGGCCAGGCCGCCAGCTACGGCGACCGCCGTCCGTATCTGGTCGCGCTGCTGACCCTGGACGGCGACGCGGCGGCGGCCTGGGCGCGGGCCCGTGGCGTCGAGGCGGACGGCGTGGCCGGCCTGGCCGCACACCCGGATCTGGTCGCCGAAGTCACGGCGGCCGTCGCCGCGGCCAACCAGCGGCTGGCCCGGGTCCAGCAGATCAAGCGGTGGCGGCTGCTGCCGGTGGAGTGGACGCCGGAGAGCGGGGAGATCACCCCCACCCTCAAGCTGAAGCGCCGGGTGATCTACAGCAAGTACGCCGACGTGATCAGCGGCCTCTACGGCGAAGCCCGCTGACCGGAAGACTGGGAGAACCGCGCAGACGGCCACCCCCCAGCCCGAGGCGAACGGCCAGGCAGACGCCGGCGAGCGGGCAGAACAACGGTCACCGGGATCATGGGATCCGGGGCTCGGACCCGGGAAAGAACCGCAGGCTACGGCGAAGCTGATCGAAGATCAGCGAGCATGGTCAGCCGCCTCGGCGGGGCGTCACCCGGTGGTAGACCTGCACGCCGTGTTCGTGGTAGGCCAGCTTGAAGCCGGTCTTGACCAGGTACATGTTGATGCTGCGCGGCACCCGGGTAGGCCAGACGATGACCCAGCCCACGTTCATCTGGGCCGCATCCTTCCTGGCGTCCTTTTCCAGTTCCCGGTACCAGCCCCAGCCGCCGGGGTTCGTGGCCACCTGCTGGTGGTAGGTGGCGTTGAGCCCGTAGTAGAACGGATGGCGCACGATTCCGTTGATGGTCGCCTTCGGCACCCGGGAAATCAGGCCGTCCGCCAGGGGGTGGCCGTCGGTGGAGGCCAGTACCTCGGACGCCGGGGCGAAGCCGGGCCCGTAAATCGGCGGGCCGCCCCGGATGCCGAACGGGAAGTCCACCACGATCGAGGAGGAGTGGTCGGCGGCCGGGCCCCGGTCCAGCAGGGGGTAGGAGGCAGGCATCGAGCCGATACGCAGCTTCGCGGGCATCACCGTGGCCGGTGGGTTGCCCGCCCAGCCCAGCTCGAACAGGCTGAGCACGGCCACTACGGCCAGCACCGCCCTGGTGTGGCGGCGCAGCCAGTCGAAGACGCAGGCGGCCAGCAGCGCCGCCCCGGCCAGGCCCACCTCGGCGAACCGGGACGCCTCACGGAAGTTCGACAGGCCGGGCAGCCGGACCAGCCAGGTGTAGGGCATGATCAGCGAGACCCGGATGCCGTCCCAGGTCTGCGGGTCCGGGATGTACTCCTTCCCGCCGATCCACAGCTCGGGCCCCAGCGCGAGCAGGGCGCAGCCGGCAGTCAGCAGGGCCAGATACCAGGCGTTGCGGCGGCGCCAGGCCACGATCAGGCCGACGAAGGCCAGGATCGTCAGCGTTACCCCGAACATCGGGACGTAGGACGCCTGGAGCGCGCTGCTGTGCCCGTTGCGGTAGGGGTTGACGATCCCGTGGTGGTAGTAGAAGCTCGCCGCGCCGTCCAGGCCCCAGGACGCCAGCCGGGGCGACGGTGAGACCAGGCCGGCCAGGCCCACCCCGTACTCGGTGTAGGAGAAGGCGAGCTGCTGGGGCGGGAACGAGGCACCGCCCGACGTGGTCTGCGCGATCATGGCGATGATCTGCGGGCTGGCCACCACGCCCAGGACGGCGACGGCGAGCACGAGGGCCCGCACCCTGAGCAGCAGTTCCCTGACGCGGTCCCGGCCGCTGACCGTCGTCTTCCCCGCCAGGCCGTCACGGCTCCGCCGCAGCAGGCCGGCAACCAGCCACGGCAGCAGCGTGCACGCCACCACGATCGTGGCCAGGATGGCCGACTCCTGGTCGGTGAGCAGCGCGGCCCCCACGACCGCGCCGAGGTAGAGGGCCTGGCGCCAGCCGGGCCGCCGCCGTAGCCGGACCGCGGCCTCGATGCCCAGCGGGATGAACAGCGCGCCCATGGCCAGGTTCAGCTCGTACCAGCTGTCGTTGGTGAGCATCGAGGACAGGCCGTAGAGCGCGCCGGCGGCGATCGCGCCCGCCTGCGAGGGCACCCACAGCCGCGCGGCCCGGTACATCGCGTAGGCCAGCAGGCCCGGCGTGAGCACGGACAGCAGGTTGTAGGAGACGGACGGGTGGGTGATCAGCGTGACCGGCGTCATGATCAGCCCGGGCAGCGGCATCAGGGTGTGGAAGCCGAGCTGGGTGCCGACCGGGGCGGCGAGGTAGTGGGTGTACCACGGGTTGGACAGGTGCGTGACCTGGTGGGCGACCCACCAGAAGCCCCAGACGAACGAGGCGGCGTCCCGGGTGTCCGGTAGCCGCTGCTGGTACAGGTAAGTGGCCCGCGGCCAGGTGAACACCACGCCGGCGGCCAGGAAACCGGCGAGGACCACGATGTGCCGCAGCACCGGGGACCGGCTCCACAGGTAGCCGGAAGCCGGGCCGTCCGCTGCCGGGGGTTCCGTAGCGGGCGGGTCCGCCGCCGGGGAGCCGCTGCCGGTCGTGTCCTCGCCCTGCTCGCCCTCGGTAACCGCGAGAGAGCTGGCCGGGACAGCCGGGCGGTCTCCCTGGCCGGCGGGCATCTCGCCGTCCCCCGCCGGGCCCGCTTGATCCATGTCGCTTTACCTCGTCTGGCGCTTCACTGTGGAATTGCTCACCCTACCCAGCGCTGACCCAACGGCGGGCCGCCGAATTACCTCATGCGGGTTAAGACGGGTCTTGCCGCGCATTGGTTCCCGTGGTGGCAGTAGCCCCAGAGCCTACCGTCCCCCGGCGAGGCCAGGGGGGCATGTCGCCTTCATCGCTCTGGTCACGGCCCGGGGCCCGGCCCCGGCCGGACAGCGGCTGAGGCGGCGGGCCGCAGCCCGCCGCCTCAGCTGTCCCAGTGGAGCCTGGCTCTTTATGAGGATGTGGTGGTCCTGCGCCGGAACAAGTGCCGGCCCATCGCGCCGTCCGCTGCGTCCGGGTCGGCATCCGGGTCCGCGTCCACCGCGGCGGCGGTGGCGGTCATCCCGGCGGGCCGGTCGGTGACCGTGCTGCCGGCCGGCCGGACGCGGCGCGGCAGGCGGGGGAGCCGGCTCCGCTCCGCTGTGCCCGGGTCGTCGGCTGCGCCCGGCAGCGTGGTGCCGATCGGTGCGGTGCCGGCAGGCGCGGTGCTGGCTGGCGCTGTGTCGGCAGGCACGGTGTCGGCAGGCACGGTGTCGGCAGGCACGGTGTCGGCAGGCACGGTGTCGGGCGGGCCGGTCTCGGTGGTCGCCGGGGCAGCGGCCGCTGCCTCCTCCGCTTCCGCCGCGGCGGCCCGCTCGGCGGCCAGTTTGACCTCACGGATCCCGACGACGGTGAAACGGCCGAGGGCGAAAGCAGCGAAAAAGATGATGACCGCGCCCAGGCCGGTGAAGAACCCGACGTCCTCGACGGCCCGGGCGATGTGCCCGCCAACCGGGCTGCCCGCCGTGCCCCGGCCACCCGTGGCCCACAGGCCGCTCAGCGGGCGGCCCACGATGAACCAGGCGCCACTCATCGCGGCCAGCCAGGACCCGAACACCGCGACCGGGCGGGTCGCGGCCACCAGCACGATCAGCCCCCCCAGCAGGGTGGCGGCGCCCGGCAGCACCTCAAGCCAGATCCGGCCTGAGGTGTACGTCCAGCTGTGGTCCGGGGTGAACGCGTAGTGGAAGGCGGGGCCAATGAAGGGGATCAGCGCGCCCCAGGCGCCAAGCAGCACGAGCAGCACGCCGCTGAGGGCTCCACGACTCCGCGGAACCCGCAGGATCCCGGTCATGTTCATCACTTCCTATGCAGTTCCTGAGCAGTATGTGGCCTGACCTCCCAGCCTTTACCCTGGAAATCGCCCGCTATCCGGGCCAGCCTCACGATCAAGCTTCCAATAAGGCGCTGACCAGCGAAAATGTCTGGGTAGATAAGATCGCGAGAGTGGGAATGGTGGAGTTTTGTAACGTGACAGCGGCCGTCCCGGCTGTCGCCGGGGACCACGGGTAGGACCGGCTGTGCAGGTCATCGCCACCGCCGGGCACGTGGACCACGGCAAGTCCTCGCTGGTGCGCGCGCTCACCGGCATGGAGCCCGACCGGTGGGCGGAGGAACGCCGCCGCGGCCTGACCATCGACCTGGGCTTTGCCTGGCTGACCTGGCCGGATGGCCAGCGGCTGGCGTTCGTGGACGTGCCGGGGCACGAACGGTTCGTGCCGAACATGCTGGCCGGCGTGGGACCGGTACCCGCGGTGCTTTTCGTGGTGGCCGCGGACGGCGGCTGGATGCCGCAGTCCGCGGAACACCTGGCCGCGGTGGACGCACTCGGCATCTCCCGCGGACTGCTCGCGGTGACCCGCGCCGACCTGGCCGACCCCGGGCCCGTCCTGCACCAGGCCCGGGAGCTGATCGCCCGCAGCAGCCTCGGCCAGGTGCCCGCCGTCGCGGTCAGCGCGCGGACCGGCCAGGGCCTGGACGGCTTGCGTACGGCGCTGGCCCAGCTGGCCGGTGCGCTGCCCATACCCCGCCCCGACGCTCCGGTCCGGCTGTGGGTAGACCGGGTGTTCAGCCTGGCCGGCAGCGGCACGGTGGTGACCGGGACGTTGCCCGCCGGCACCGTTCGGGTGGGCGACGAGCTGCTGATCACCCCGGGGGAACGGCTGGTCCGGGTCCGGGCCATCGAGACGCTGGGCGACCGGGTGGACGCGGCCAGCGGGGTGGCCAGGGTCGCGCTGAACCTGCGCGGCGCCGCGGCGGGCGACCTGGCCCGGGGCATGGCCTTGACCACGCCGGGCGGCTGGGCCCGGGTGACCACGATCGACGTCCGGCTCACTGCCGGCGCGGGCGGCCCGGCGCTGGGCGGCCCGGCCCCGGAGGATCTGGCGCGGAACGGTACAGCGCGGGGCGACCTGGTCCAGGGCAGTGTCAACCAGGACAGCGCCACCAAAGACAGCGCCACCCAGGACAGCGCAATCAAGGACAGCGCAATCAAGGACAGTGCCACTCAAGACAGCGCCGCGCGTGAGGATCCCGCACAGGACAGTGCCACCCAGGACAGTGCGACACGGGCTGGTGCCATCCAGGACGGTGCCATCCAGGATGGTGCCGCATGGGCTGGTGGCGCACCGGCTGGTGGCGCCGGGCCGGAGCGGCTGCCCCGCCTGGTCACCGTGCACGCCGGTTCGGCCCGGGTACGGGCCAGGGTGCGCTCGTTCGGCGGCGGGTTCGCCCGGCTGACCCTGACGGACCCTCTCCCGCTGCACGTGGCGGACCGCCTGCTGCTGCGTGACCCCGGCGCCGCTCGCACCACCTCCTCGGCCTACACCACCTCGCGGGCCCGCGCCATGGCTGAATCAATCGCGGACGCCTCCCTGGACCCCGCCGCTTCCCTGGACCCCGCCGCCTGGCCGGCGCAGCCGTCAGCGGCTTCCCCTCCAGCACAGACCCCTGGTGCACCACCCGCTCACACCGCAACGCCTGCCCTTCCTGCTCCACCGGTCCCTGACGCACTACGGCGTCAAGCGGCACCACAAGTCTCTGATTCACCGCCGACCCCAGCCGCACCGCCGACCCCAATCGCACCGTCGACCCCAGCCGCACCGACGGCACCGCAGCCCCCAGGTCCATCGCTGGCCTACACCTTGACCGGGTCGCCGGACCTCACCATGTGGCGGGGTATCTGGGGGGCCAGCGTGCTTGACACCGCGCCGCCCGCGCCGCCCCGCCGGGGCGCCGCGGCCGCGGTCCACGCTGAGCTGGCGGCCTGGTCGTCTCCGCCCACGGCGGCGGATCTGCTGCGGCGGCACGGCTTGCTCCGGGATTCTGAGCTGCGGACGATGGGCCTGCCCGCGCCAGCTGCCGACGGGGCGAGCCTGGCCGGCTGGCGGGTGGACCCCGCGCACCGGGCCGCACTGGCCGCCCGGCTGGCGCGCGCCGTCGCCGATCACGCCGCCCGGGAACCTCTGGCGGCGGGAATGCCGCTGGAGGCAGCCCGCGCGGCGGCCGGCCTGCCGGACCGTAAACTGACTGAGATCCTGGCGGCCGACCCAGCGGCCACCGTGGACGGCCGCACGCTGCGGACCGAAGCCGGCCGTGTGCGTCTCGCGCCGTCCCCGGCTGGCCAGCCCACCGCCGGTCCCGTCGCTCCCAGCGGGTCCGCCCTGCCGTCAGCACTGACCGAGGCGGTGGCGCAGGTACTGGCCGGCCTGGCTGACGCCCCCTTCCACGCCCCGGAGGCGGGCCGGCTGCGCGAACTGTCCCTGGACCGCAAGTCGCTCGCCGCCGCCGCCCGGGCCGGCCTGCTGCTGCGGATCACCCCGGAGATCGTGCTGGCCCCCGGCGCCGCCGCCCAGGCGGCCACGCTCCTGGCCACGCTGCCTCAGCCGTTCACCGCCGCGCAGGCCCGCCAGGCCCTGACCACCACCCGCCGCGTGGTGATCCCGCTGCTCGAATACCTGGACCGGTCGGGCGTGACCCAGCGCCTGCCCGACGACCGCCGCGCCCTGCTCCCGCGCACCCCGCCCCCACGCGAGGACTGGTCCTCTGGCTAGAGTCGGCGGCGGAGGTGTCTGGGCACCTGGTGGTCCCCCTGGTCTTCAAAACCACGGGACGGCGCACCGCGCCGTCGGCGGGTTCGATTCCCGTCCGCCTCCGCCACC
>Ga0070737_10004364_pt1 | contig 14266 bp, 9 predicted proteins | sample Coa_R1_10_FD_66438 | JGI IMG/M metagenome (GOLD analysis project Ga0070737, IMG submission 66438) | Surface soil microbial communities from Centralia Pennsylvania, which are recovering from an underground coalmine fire - Coalmine... | ecosystem: Environmental > Terrestrial > Soil > Unclassified ... | reverse complement strand
CCAACCGTAATCAAGCACTCGCTTTCTGGGTCATAACGCACCCCATGTCGGCGCTCCAGCAAGGCACAAATACCTTCCCGCAGCTTGGGCAAACCGCTGTTGCCCGTGTAAGAGGTGCGACCTTCCTCAAGGGCGCGGATACCGGCCTCACGAATAAGTCGCGGTGTTACAAAATCCGGCTCGCCCACCCCCAAAGAAATCACCCCTTCCATCTGGCTCGCAATATCAAAGAACCGACGAATACCAGAGGGCGGGCAACCGGCGATCACTTTATTTAACGGTCTTTTGGGTGATGTTCCACGCGCTACCGCCATCGAAACCTTCTATCCTCTCAGGCGCTTGAACCGCTTTGCTGGCACAGAGCGCCTTTTGATGATGCCCACAGACCTCGACGGGCTTTATTCTCTGCAAAGTATACCCGCTCATTTGACCTATTTCGCACCACTGTCTAACCTATCATGCAAAGTGTTGCAAAACCAACTCTTAAGTGCTAAATATTAGTACGAAGAAGAACCGCCTCAAGTGTTATAATGTAGAGAAGAATTTCATAATGTGGCGGCGTTGTGCCCCCTCCCAATGAGAGATAAATGAACGTTCTCCTTATCGTCATAGATACCCTAAGGGCCGACCACCTCGGCTGCTATGGCTACCCACTCGCTACTTCGCCCAACATAGACCGACTCGCCGCACAAGGAGCCTGCTTTACCCATTGCTTCGCCCCCGGCATCCCCACCACACCCGCCCATACCACCATTTACACAGGCCTTCACCCCATCAGCCACAACATCGTTTGCCATGGAGGCCAAGTAGACCTCGATCGGAAAATCCCCGTCCTTCCCGAACTGCTCCAACAAGCGAACTATACTACCGCCGCCGTAGATAATCTTTACGACATAAAACCTTGGCTTGCTCGCGGCTATGAGTTCTACATTAACCCTAGCTTCCGTCATAAACTGCGACTACTCGTATCATGTGAAGAGATCAACGCGCGGGCTATCCCTTGGCTGCGTCAACATAAAACAGAAACGTTCTTCCTCTTCCTTCACTACTGGGAGCCACATGCCCCCTATCTGCCTCCCCAACGCTATAGGATGTTCTATCCACCGGATAAAGACCCTTTCTCAGGCCCCGATACGATGGAACCGGTAAGACGTCAGCCGATCTGGGGGATGTTTCATGACATCTGGTTTAAAAAATTAGGCACTGTTCGTGACGTAAACTACATCTCCTCTCTCTATGATGCCGAAATACGCCATGTGGATGAAGCCATCGGTCAACTCCTAGAGGCTCTTACCGAAGAGAACCTCGATCAAAACACCCTTGTTATCCTTACCGGTGACCATGGCGAAAGCCTTACCGAACACGATATCTACTTTGAACACCATGGGCTCTACGATCAGACCATCCACGTCCCCCTCATCATGCGTCATCCACAGTACATTCGGCCAAATACGGTTATTTCAGAGATGGTGCAACACCTGGATATTGCGCCCACAGTGCTCTCCGCCGTAGGAGCTAACCCACCCCCCCACATGGAAGGTAAAAGCTTTTGGCAGCCTCTTATCGAAAATCGCCCTTTCCAAGGATGGGATCGCGTCATTAGTTGCGAAAACACCTGGCAATCGAAATGGGCCCTTCGTACTCGCGACCGTAAACTGATCCTTGCCCGTCGCCCAGACCGGCATGGCATGCCGCCCATCGAGCTGTACGATCTCGCTCAAGACCCGGCAGAATCTCAGAATTTGGCCGACTCCCGAGCCGATGAAGCTCAGGCACTACAAGAGGAACTAGAGGGCTGGATCTCTCAGGAGTTGGCACGACTTGGTCGTAAAGAAGACCCACTGCTTGCACAGCCCGTTTCGCTCGGCCAAAAATGGGACGCTTGGGTTCGGATCGGCCAAGAGGCCCAGTAGCCAGTCACTCCTTTCTGCCTCTTTCGTAAATATGTCATAATGTGGCCGTCGCTCTGTCCCCCCTATATGCCCTATGCCTATCGCCGTATCCTTAGCGCTGCTCAAGATTTGGGCTTTATTCTCACCCTTACAGGATCAACCCCCTGTAAGCTCCGCTACACCACCTCCTTCCGCCTTCGTCCGTCCGCCATCTGCGCCACCTCAACAGTCCTTTCAAATTCACCTACAAGGCCCCTTTAGCATCAGTCCGGATGGCGTGTACCATGTCAGCGGCGGCATCTCTATTAACTATCTCGGTACCACCATCAGCGCAGAGAGAATGGACGGAAGTTTTAAAAACGGCTTCCTCTTTAGCGGCAATGCGCGTATCGAACGAAATGGAATAGTTGCTACGGCCGATACCATCTTCTTCTATCCCCCCGATGGAAGCTTCCGACTAGGCAACCCACATGGCATGCTTACCCCATCCCTGTTTAGCGGCAACATCTACTCGCCCATCTTCATAAAAGGCCAAACACTTGAAGGCAACCAGTCCGGTTACCTGTTTGGCCAAAGTCTCTCGGCCACCACCTGCACCCAGCCCACCCCGCACTATCAACTGCAAATAAGCTCGGCGGAGTTAGTGCCCTATCAAAAGCTAACGCTCCGCAAGGTGAGCATCTTCTTCTTTGGAGTAAAACTCATTACGCTGCCGGAACTTGTAATTCCCCTCAATCAACGTCTTCCAAAACGCCCGCGCACCAACTACCTTCCTGAGTTCGGCCAAAATATAGACGAGGGCTACTTCGCCCGTTTCCCCTATGCCTTCGCAGAAGGTCGGGATGCCGCCGGCCTCTTCCGCCTCGACATCACACAAAAGCGTGGCATTGGCTACCGATTCGAACAAGAGTACCTTGCAGGCAAACAGACACCGCAAACCTCGCCGACAAGTGGTGCCTACGCAGCAGATAATGGCGTGTACGTCTCAGCCTACGGCTACGGCACCATAAGCAATCGGCTTCCGCGGCTCGGCACCGGCCTGGGCCCTACCAACGGCGGGCTTTTTACCCTTCAAGGCTACCTATCCCAAGGCTTCAACACCAACTTCAGCGCCAGCTTTAAACACCAACAGAACATCGGCAGCAACAACCGCTTTGCTATCGACTCGGAGTTGCAACGTAATAGCTACGCCTTTGGCTCAGGCACCGTTAGCTACGACACCCAAACCACCCGATTCGATTTTACCCACACCGACCCTCTACACGGCACAGATGGCGGCCTTACGCTTAATCTCGCCACCAGCTTCTCGCCCGGTTTCTTTAGCCGTCAACTTACCGGCAGCCTCAAACAAGATTTCCTCTTCGGCTCTTCCGGCAGCACACATAATAGCCTGTCCTACGATTTGGAGCTTTCCGATCTTCTCTCCGGTGGCTCGGGCTTTTCCTCAAAATCGGAACGACTGGATGAAAACTTCAGCTATCAACACGACGCTCGTGAGTATGCTCTCTCTCTGGTGGCAAACGGTTCTACCCCCATCGGCACCCAAACAGGAGGCTCGTTCGGGGTGCTGCAAAAGCTGCCGGAGCTTAAAATGGACTTGAATACCTACCGTTTCCGAGGTGGCTGGCTACGAGAACTGCCGCTAACCCTCGAACTGGGCATAGGGCAATACTCCGAACCCGGCTCCGAAGTGAATACCGACCGCGTGCTTTTAGGCCTCAACACACAACCCATTACCCTCCTAATGGGACGAACAGAACTCACAACCGCCCTCGGCTTCGAACAACGCTTCTACGGCGATGGTGCCGCCGAATATCGCCTCCACGACGATATGCATCTACGCCAACACATCGCGGGCCGCTCCGGCTTCGACATTGATTACGTCTACGATCAGCCGGAAGGCGCCACCCCTTTCTACTTCGACCAACTGCGGCGATCCCATTATCTCTCTTTCGATGGTGGCTACCTAGATGACCCTCATTTTCAATTTACAGCTCGCGTCGGCTACGATCTCACCCACACACCGGGCACCCTTCCTTGGCAGTCGCTCTCTACACGCCTTATGTGGCGCCCTACTCCCTCCGTTCGCTTTGATGCGACCCAAGTCTACGACCCGAATCGCGGGCGCTTCTTCGCCCTCGTCAACCAGCTAAGCCTACGTGGCAAAAACGATTTCGGCCTCGACATCCTCGCCAATATAGACCCACAGCAGCCCGGAATTCGACGGAAAATTACCCAACTGAACACTCAGTTCTCTATTCCTATTGGACGCTCATGGCGCATTAACGGCCTCTACCTCTACAGCGGTCTCACCGGAAGCTTCACGGCTCAAAACCTCCAGATCATCCACGATTGGGATTGTCTCGAGATGAGCCTAACCTACACCAACAACGTCGGAGGCTTCCGCCCGGAACGCGCCTTCTACCTTTCCATTCGTATCACTGCCTTCCCCTTCTTCCGCGCCTTCGGCTATGGCCCCGCCGGTCAGGCTCTAGGAACCGGAATCGGTAGCCTCTACTGAAAGTATCCATTCGACGGCATTCCATAGATCGGCACAGACACATTCGGGCTGCGGCGAGGGAAACCGACACGGCTCGTAAGCCCGCGTGTGTCCACTTAAAACCAGCACGGTACGACATCCCACCGATGCCCCGGCGGCAATATCCTTCGGAGAATCGCCTATCATGTAGCTCCGATGCAGATCAACATCGTGCTCCTCCGCAGCGCGTAAGAGCATCCCCGGAGCCGGTTTGCGACAGGAGCATCCCTCCTCCGGACGATGAGGGCAGAAATAGACCGCATCTATCCTACCTCCCTCCAAGGCAACTTCTTCCTGCAACCGTGTATGAACTTCTGCTAAATCGTCCAAGGTCATCAATCCCCGCCCAACCGCAGATTGATTGGTTACAATCATAACTCTAAAGTTCGCTCGGTTCAGACGTTCTATCGCCTCGCCCACTCTGGGCAACATCCTCAGCAAGTCGGGGCGGGTCACGTAGTCGCCTCCCTCCACGCTCAACACCCCGTCCCTATCCAGAAAAACCGCTCTCGTTATCACCGTGCTCCCTCTCTTCTAGTGTAAAACCGATAAACTCCTGAATCTTACCGACATAAAGCCATTTTCGGTCAACGCACCGACTCTTCGCATAGGCCAACGCTTCAGGCAAGAGCACCAAGTCGAATCCATACCCGCCAAACACCCTGCATTCCCCATTCCCCCAAAAGTTCGTCGTGAGCGGGTAAAATAGACGCCGTCTACCATTCTTCATCCCATAGATTTAGAGGAGCTTTTTACTGTAGGATGCCTGCTGATAACACAACCCCTACCGCGGAGATCGGAGTCTTCGGCGGCAGCGGCTTTTACTCTCTTTTTGAAAAGGTAGAGGAGATCACCGTAGATACCCCATTTGGCTCTCCAAGCGATAATATCTTCCTTGCCACCCTCGCGGATCGGCGAGTGGCCTTTCTTCCTCGGCATGGGCGACACCATACGATTCCTCCCCATGCCATCAACTATCGGGCGAATATCTGGGCGATGAAACGACTTGGTGTACGCTTTCTCATCAGCCCTTGTGCCGCCGGCAGCTTACAAAGCCACATTAAACCCGGCGACTTCGTGGTTTGCGATCAGTATGTAGACCGTACCCGCAACCGAAAAGATACCTTCTACGATGGCCCAGAAGTGTATCATGTCTCAAGTGCCGATCCCTATTGCCCTCACCTGCGCAAACTTGCTATCGAGGTCATCCGGGAACAAGGTATCCCCGTCCATGAGCGCGGAACGGTAGTAGTCATTCAAGGCCCTCGCTTCTCCACAAAAGCCGAAAGTCGCTGGTTTACTCAAGCCGGATGGGAAGTGATCAATATGACCCAATATCCGGAAGCCTACCTAGCTCTCGAACAAAATATCGCCGTGGTGAATATCTCCCTTATCACAGACTACGATAGCGGCTTGGTAGCCGAAGGCGAAGTAGCACCGGTTACCCAAAAGGAAGTCTATGAAACCTTTCTGAAAAACGCGGAACGCATCAAGAAAGTTGTCAAGGAGTTGGTGCAGAGAATTCCGCTCGATCTAGACAGCCCCTGCCATCATGCGCTAGATCATGCCAAAGTTGAGGCTTGAACGATGTCGGAACAACGGCTCGGAACAACTTTGCAAACGGTGGATTGGCGTGAGGGACGGTTGGTTTTGATAGACCAAAACGCCCTTCCTCACCGCCTCACGTACATTACTTACACCGATTGGCGCGATGTTGTCGAGGCTATCCGCACCATGGTCGTTCGAGGCGCCCCTGCCATCGGTTGCACAGCCGCGTTAGGGATGGCTCTTGGCGCACAACATAGTCCTCCGTTCGATACCGGCGACGCCCTCCTCGCGCACCTTGAAACCATGGCTCGAGCCTTTCGTTCGGCTCGTCCAACTGCCGTGAACCTTTTTTGGGCTGTAGACCGCATTCTTGCCGTCGCACGCGAGGCTTCTGACAGTGTGGAACATATCCGTCAGGCCGTTCTAGATGAAGGGCTTCGTATGCTTGAGGAGGACATCCAAATTAATAGGCGTCTGGGTCATCATGGGGCCCAACTCCTTCCCCAACACGCCGGTGTGCTTACCCACTGCAATGCCGGCGCTCTCGCTACGGTGGGTTACGGCACCGCACTTGGGGTCGTTCGAGCCGCCGTGGAACTAGGCAAAACGGTGGAGGTTTATGCCGATGAAACGCGACCGCGCCTGCAAGGAATGAAGCTCACTGCCTGGGAGTTAGCCCAAGACTCGATTCCGGTCACCATCATTGCCGACAATATGGCCGCCGTGCTCATGCGCGAAGGAAAGATCGACTGCGTGATTGTCGGGGCCGACCGCATTGCCGCCAACGGAGATACCGCCAACAAAATCGGCACCTATGGTCTTGCCGTCCTCGCGCACTACCACAACATCCCGTTTTATGTGGCTGCACCCGTTTCCACATTCGACCTTCGCCTTCCCTCAGGACACCTCATTCCCATCGAACAGCGAGACCCGCAAGAGGTCACCCACATTCAAGGACATCGCGTCGCTCCAGAGGGCGTTCCTGTTCTCAACCCTGCCTTTGATGTAACACCTGCCGAGCTTATCCACGCCTTCATCACAGAGATAGGCGTTCTCTATCCACCGTTCGATTCCCTTCCCGAGCGCCTGACCAACGCTTCGAGCCAACATGTGCCTTAAACCTATTCCTCCGATGGCTTCCAAGTGCCCCCCTCCGCTTAACCTTTTTCCAGTGGGAGCGTTGCCATGAATGGTAACCGTTCCTTGTTCGACACCTATCTCCAGCAACTGTCTAAAGTGGCCGCCCAAGGCGATGCCCGTGAAGAGAGCTTCTACCCTGCCCTTCAGGCTATGCTAGAGGCCTTTGCACAAACAACCCATCGCAACGTGGTAGTGACCGCGCTTCCTCGCCCCACGGAAGCGGGGAATCCCGACTTTCGGGTTTGGGATGGAAGCCAACATATCATCGGCTATATAGAGGCGAAGCGACCAACCGAGGAACACCTCGACCATGTCGAGAATTCAGGCCAACTTGCGCGCTACCGGGCAACGTTTCCGAACCTCATTCTCACGAACTTTCTGGAGTTCCGCCTCTACAGGGATGGTAAGAGAGTAGAGACAGCCCTTCTCGCACGCCCCGCGGTTCTCAATACGTTGCGCGTGGCGCCTCCTGCAGAAAATGTAGAGTCTCTCTACGCACTACTTGAACGCTTTTTCAGTTTTGCCACTCCTAAAGTCTATAGTGCCGAATCTCTCGCGGCGGAGCTGGCCAAGCGAACGCGTTTCTTACGAACTGTGGCCGAAGAACAGCTCAAACGGGAAGAAGCAGAACCTGGCGAGCTGTACAGCTTCTATGAGGCGTTCAAAACCTTCCTCATTGCCGACTTAACACCGGAAGCTTTTGCCGACCTGTTCGCCCAAACGATTACCTACGGACTTTTTGCAGCAAGAACACGCACCACGGATAGCTTCCAACGTCGTACCGCCGCCGAACATATCCCTCACACCATAGGCGTCTTACGCAAGCTGTTTCAATTCATCTCTTCGGCCGACCCTCCGACCGAGCTGATCTGGTGCGTAGATGACATCGTGGAGGTTCTCTCGGTCGCCGATCTCAACGAGATACTCGACCGCTATTACCAAGAAGGCAAAGGAAGCGACCCTATCATCCACTTCTACGAAACTTTCCTTTCAGAATATGACCCTCAGGAGCGAGAGCGCCGCGGCGTCTACTACACCCCTGAACCGGTTGTCTCTTACATCGTTCGTTCGCTTCATGGGCTGCTTAAAGACCGTCTCCAAGTGCCCGAAGGCTTGGCCTCAAACAATATCACGCTGCTAGACCCTGCCGCAGGAACGATGACGTTCGTCGCTCAGGCTACTCAGCAAGCCGTCTCCGAGTTTCAAGAAAGGTACGGTGCCGGCGCCCTTACCGATTTCATTCGGAACCATATCCTAAAAAACTTCTTTGCCTTCGAGTTGATGATGGCTCCCTATGCCGTCGGCCACCTCAAAATGAACTTCCTGCTCAAAGAGCTTGGTTACATCCTTTCTAACGACGAGCGTGTGCGTTTTTATCTTACAAACGCTCTGGATATTGAAGAGCTTGAGACAAGCCGGCTCCCCTTCTTCTCTGCCCTCGCCGCCGAATCGCAGCAGGCGCTTGAGATTAAAAAGCAGACCCCCATTCTCGTCATTCTCGGAAACCCACCCTATTCCGGCGAGTCGACCAATCAAGGAGCCTGGATAAGAGGCCTTATTGAGGACTACAAACAGGTGGACGGGCGGCCTCTTGGAGAGAAAAACCCCAAATGGCTCCAGGACGATTATGTTAAATTCTTGCGTTTCGCCCAGTGGAAAATCGAGCAGGCCGGCTGCGGTGTGGTAGGCATGATCTCAAATCACGCCTACCTCGATAACCCGACATTCCGCGGCATGCGCCAAAGTCTGCTACGCACCTATGATGAGATCTACATACTGAACCTTCACGGAAACGCAAGAAAGCGCGAAACCTGCCCGGATGGCTCTCCCGATCAGAACGTATTCGACATTCAACAAGGCGTAGCCATTGCGCTCTTTGTGAAGCAACATAGGCAGACAGACCATGAGGAAGGCAAGGCTGAAGCAAAGATATACTATGCGGACCTGTGGGGTTCTCGCGAATCCAAGTACGCATGGCTTAGCTCGAATCACCTTAACAGCACACCATGGCAACCGCTGCAGCCTTCCTCTCCCCTCTACTTTTTTGTCCCACGTAATACCGATCTAGAAGCTATATATCAACGATACCCTTCTATACCTGAAATTTTTCCGGTTTATAGCGTTGGCATCGTAACCGCCCGCGACCGTCTGACCATTCACTGGACTTCGGAAGAGGTTTGGAACACGGTTACCAACTTCGTGCGCCTCGATCCGGAATTGGCCCGCCAAGCCTACCGCCTCGGCAAAGATGCCCGTGACTGGAGGGTGGAATGGGCGCAAAAAGATTTAAGCGATTCGGGGCCATCAAAGCAGCACATTGTGCCAATCCTCTACCGTCCCTTCGATGTGCGCTATACGTACTACACCGGCCACTCTCGAGGCTTTCACTGTATGCCGCGATACGATGTCATGCGGCACATGCTCCTCGGCTCGAACTTAGGGTTGATAACTCACAAACAAGAAGGATTAAATCTGCCTTGGTCTCATGCCCTTGTCACCAATCTTATCGTTGAACACGTTGCTCTCTCAACCCTCACAACGAACTATCTCTTCCCACTCTATCTCTATCATAACGGCGAACAAACCCATCTCTTCGATCAACACAGCGATCTACAGCGGACTCCGAACTTAAATGCTACATTAACAGCAACCTTAACACAAGCCTATGGCCGATTGCCCGCCCCGGAAGAGATATTTCACTATATCTACGCGGTTCTCTATGCGCCCACCTATCGAGAAAGATACTATACGTTTCTTCAGAGTGACTTTCCGAGAGTGCCCTTTCCTACACGTTCCGACCTCTTCTCGCGCTATGCCGATCTCGGCGCACAGCTCGTTCAGATTCATCTGCTACAATCTACCGAACTGAACCCTCCACTCTGTAAATATCACGGGCAGGGAGACCATCTTGTGCAACAAAGTGGAGCTTCCGGGTTACGCTACGGTCCTGTGGAACAGAGGGCTTACATTAACGCGCATCAGTATTTCGCACCGATATCCCAGAAAGTCTGGGAGTATCCTATGGGAGGCTACCAGGTCTGCGAGAAATGGCTGAAAGAAAGGCAGGGCCGCCGTCTCTCACTCGATGAGATTCAAACCTTCTGCCGAATCGTCACCGCTCTTGATCGAACGATTAGGTTACAAAAAGAAATAGATGCTCTCTACGATGAGATAGAGGCGTCCCCTCTTTAACCGATCAGGGAACGCGGAATCCCCTAAAGATCGGCCAAACACAACACAACAATCATTACGAAATAGGAAAGGAGGTAGACGCGGGTTTCTCGGCAGCAATAATCGAGTTCCCGCACAGTTCTCTATGGAAAAACTTTTGGCTGAAGCTCTTGTGCGTGATGTGCCGGACTTTCCAAAACCGGGAATCCTTTTTAAGGATATTACCCCGGTTTTGCAAGACTACGATGCCCTCAAACAGGTCATAGATAAGATGACCGAACAGAGTCGCCCGCTAAAAGTGGACGCGGTTGTGGGCATCGAGGCGCGAGGATTCATTTTTGGTGCTCCGTTGGCGCTCGAGCTGGAGGTGGGCTTTGTACCACTGCGCAAACTCGGGAAACTGCCCTACAATCGGCTCGTAGAAGAGTACGCCCTGGAATACGGCACAAACACGGTGGAGATTCATACCGACTCCATCAAACCGGGCCAAAGAGTGCTTATTGTAGACGACGTACTTGCGACCGGAGGGACGGCAGCCGCAGCCGCTCGGCTTGTGGAACGAGCCGGCGGGCAGGTAGCAGGCCTGTGCTTCCTCATCGAGTTAGACTTTCTTGAGGGGCGAAAAGCGCTCGAAAAGTACCCTATCATCAGCCTTATTCACTATCAAGAATAGCTTCAGGACGAGCCGAAGGCGTGCATTTTCATGCCTTCGGCCACCGATGCCGGGGGCTACCGTTGGTCAAACCATGCCTAAATAGGACATAGGGTCTGATTCCTACTTCTTTTAACGCCGACACAGGGGTCCCTAGAAAATCTGGCGATTTTCTGGGGACCCTGTATCGGTCTTGAAGAGCCGGTGATACGCTTGTCATTTCGAGCCGAAGGCGAGAAATCTTGAGTTTCAATTCCCACCAGTTCTGAGCGGAATGGCGCCCTTCCCCTCAAGACCGGTTTCACGCGCAGAGGATAGCACAAGGGCTAAAAAGCAAGGGTAGGCACAAGGCCTACCCCAACATCCTTCCTGTGGCAATCCTGTAGGCCAGACCGGTGCTGGCCTTCCGACGCTCGTTTCAGTAAACATGCATTGTGCCATCAGCACGACGTACGATGGGCATGAAGGCGCGTTTATAAGGATATTTTTGTAGCTTCGCGGTATCTATCTCAATCCCTAAACCAGGGCGCTCATTGGGGTAAAGAAAGCCTTGTCGCATCTCTGGTATACCCTCTATAACTTCATAAACCGGCTCCGGAAATCGTGTCCACTCCTGAATACCAAAATTCGGGATCACCATCTGCAACGCCACAGAAGCCGCTTGCGCCACAGGCCCTATGTCCGCTGCCCCGTGAAAAGCGCTTCGCACATTGAAAGGCTCTGCCAGCACCATGATCTTTCGTGCTTCCGTCAAGCCACCTACATGCAGGGGCTTAATGCGAATGTAGTCTACCCACCGATTCATAAAAACCGGCAGACAGTCCCAGCGCGACGTAAATATCTCACCGATGGCTAAGGGGGTCGTGGAGGCCGCACGCACAAGCGGCCAACTCTCCCGATGCTCCGGCATAAGGGGGTCTTCAAGATAAAATAGCCGATACGGCTCTAACTCCTTGGCGAGCCGTGCTGCCTGAATAGGGTCGAGTTGTTCGTGTACATCGTGCAATAGTTCTATCTCCATGCCGAGTTTGCTTCTTAAGTGAGCAAACAGCTTGGGCACCTGCAGTAAATAGGGTGTCGGCTCATAGAGGCTCGTGGGCGGAGCTTCCGGATGCAACGGTGGCAACTCACCAATAACTCCCGCCCCTCCATAAGGACCTACCTGACATCGAACCGCGCGAAATCCCTGTTCGATAAGCTTGCGGGCGTTATCTTCACACTCCTTTTCATCCCGACCACCCGCATGGCTATAACACATCACTCCATCCCGTGCCCGCCCTCCAAGGAGTTGATAAACCGGTAAGTTGGCGATTTTACCCTTGATGTCCCAAAGCGCTAGGTCTATCGCAGCCAGCGCCGCCATGAAGATAGGGCCGCCACGCCAATATCCCTGCCGATAGATCAGATGCCATATATCCTCAATGCGCTGAGGGTCCCGTCCAATAAGCAAAGGTGTAATGTGTTGGATGGTCGAAGCCACAATCGGCTCGCTGCCGTTGAGTGTGCCTTCACCAACACCCCATAGACCCGGAGTGTCTGTCAATACTTTGATAAATAGATAGTTTCTACCCGGACATGCCAGATAGACCTCAATATCGCTTATCTTCATAAGAGAGCCACCACCTACCTTTCTCTCAGCACCGATTGCGATGAAGGTGCCCGACGCCGAATCTCACATCGGAAAACGCCTCCGGCTATCGCCCCAGGATGCGCCTGAAAGGTAACGGTGATGCTCTGTTTTCCGCGCGTCCACTCGAACGGAATGGGGTAATCTACCTCAAAGAAAGCGCCGGGATGGTTGTGAAGCAAGGTCTGAGTCGCCAACTTTTGCCCATCCACAAGAATATCGAAGACACGCTCGCCTCCCTCATCTCCCCAATACATGCAAGAGAGCACCATCGGTTGGTCGGGCAACACTTTCAATTGCCAGGAAAAAGAGCCGGTAGCATCACGCCACTGCCCTCCGTTGAAAACGCCGGTGTTGCTATCGTGGGCTTGCAACTGATGCGCCTGCTCTGAGTTTGTGTCACCGGGCTGAACCCTATCTACAACCAAGGCCTCTCGCTGTGCCCGCTCCGCCATGGCCGCTTTAAAGCGTGCGTATTGCGGGCTGCCCTTGTCCATCAATCGCCAATAGACCCCATAGGCCTGATGAATCACCTTGTAGAGCGGAATGAAGGTGATCGCCGGATCGGCACCAACGCTTCTATAGACTAAAGGCTGGCCGGCAACGGGGCGCAACATGGAGGCCATAGAAAGGCTGTTGATGGGGAAATAACCGGCAGTCAGAGGCATACCGTGCTCATCTAACAGGTAAGTCTCTCGCACCTCCGGCGTGATAATACCGGCCAAAACGATCGGCCCCACCATGAATGCCACCATATCCTTATCGTCTGGCATAGGTGCGGTGTGGAGTATCATAGGCATCTTCGCCTCAACCGTATCGCCATCGTGCCAGACCCGCTCCATGGAAAGATAAGAACCTGGTCTTACCGCAAATCTTAACGGTTTTCCGTTTACCCATACCCGGTAATCTGACGTCGTCCAGGCCGGAACCCGAAGGTTGAGCGTCAGTTTCGTGGGCCGGCGCACATGGAACTGCAACTTGGTAGTATCCGATTCGGGAAAGGCCGTCGTTTGAACGAGACGCACGCCTTTCTGCTGCCAATTTAGCTCTGATGGAATAAACAGATTAACATAAAGACCATCCGAGCTATGAAAATAGATGCTATCATTCAGCTTCGCAAACGATTCGACGCCCGTGCCATAACAACACCAAAACGAATGGGTAGGGGTTCCCCACTGCTTCGTACTACCGGCAGCGAGCGGTGTGTAGTAGATCATCATGCCGGTCTGCGGGTCTTGTGCCTCAAGAATGCCGTTGTAGAGGGCACGCTCATAAAAGTCTGCGTATTTCTCATCTGCCGCCCAGGTGAATAGGGTACGAGTGACCTTCAGGATATTGTAGGTTGTACATGTCTCCTGATTATTGGAGACAAGAGTATTTGCCAATCGGTTAGGCGGGCCCCAATACTCTCCTGCATTGCTTCCACCGGTGGCATAAGAGCGTGTTTGTGTCACTAGATTCCAGAAGTAGCTTACGATAGAGCGATACGTTGGGTCTCTGAACAGCTCATAACGCCTTGCTGCCCCCAATATCTTTGGGATATGCGTGTTTGCGTGGATACCGGTGAGATCATCGTGGTGAAGGGCTAGAGGCCCTAAGAAAGACGCCTGATCGAAACGATGGGCTAGAACGAGATCGTTCGGATTGTGAGTCAACGTATAGAGCCGGTAGAGCACGGCAGGCATTCCGCCAAACTC
>Ga0070737_10004362_pt1 | contig 14269 bp, 9 predicted proteins | sample Coa_R1_10_FD_66438 | JGI IMG/M metagenome (GOLD analysis project Ga0070737, IMG submission 66438) | Surface soil microbial communities from Centralia Pennsylvania, which are recovering from an underground coalmine fire - Coalmine... | ecosystem: Environmental > Terrestrial > Soil > Unclassified ... | reverse complement strand
CCTTAACCAAGCGAAGAGCCGACCCTTCCGGTGAAACAGCGACGTGTGCCGGGGGATCTGGGGTCTGGCAGCTTGGGGTGCTGGCGGGTTTCGGGTGAAGGCTGGGCGACGACCCCCCACGCCCTTGGCTGCCTCCCCCGTTGCGCTCACCCCCAGGGGTGAGCGCGTCGATTGCGAGCTGGCGAGCGTTCTCTGGTCAGCAGTCAGGCGACGCCGTAGCGCTGCCCTGGCAAGTCGCGTGAGGGTCCGCGAAAACGCCCTCCTGGCATGGGAAGATTGAGCTTGACAGAACAAAACCCCATGCACAGGAGGGTAGCTGGATGAAGTCTACACGGTCGGGCTGGGGAGGCAAGAGGCAAGAAAGGACCGGGCGGCGCCGGCTCCAGGCGAAGCTGGCGAGGGAAGAACGCCGGGTACAGCGGCGCCTGCAGGGCGCAGTGGCGCCGAACTTCTCCGGCCCGGTCATCGGCCGGGCGAAGGTCGTCTACGAGCTGGCCGAGCGCACGAGGGCCACCGCGCACGGCGGCATGGGGCTTATCGCCCGCCTGGTGAAGGCGGTCGGCTTGGCCGACGAGGTCGACTCGTCGCTACAGCTGTTGAAGCTCCACCGGCCCTATTACGAGTCCGACCACGTGCTCAACATCGCCTACAACGCCCTGTGCGGCGGCCAGCGCTTAGACGACATAGAGCTGCGACGGTGTGACCAGGTGTTCTTGGACGGCATCGGGGCGGCCAGCCTGCCGGGCCCTACGACAGCCGGGGACTTTTGCCGGCGTTTTGACGAGGGGAGCATCACGGCGCTCCAAGAAGCGGTCAACCGGTCCCGGCTAAAAGTGTGGGCCAACCAGCCGCCCGAGTTCTTCGCCCAGACGGCGAAGGTCGACGCCGACGCCTCCATCGTCACGACCGACGGGGAGTGCAAGGAAGGCATGGACATTTCCTACAAGGGGACCTGGGGCTACTCGGCGCTCGTGGTCGACCTGGCCAACACCAAAGAGCTGCTCTTCCTCCGCCTCTCGGGCGCCAACCGCCCCTCCCACGAAGGCGTGGTCCCCCTCTACGACCGGGCCGTCTCCCTCTGCCGCCAGGCTGGCTTTGCCGACATACTGCTCCGGGGCGACACCGACTTCTCGCTCACCTCGGAGCTCGACCGCTGGGACGCTGAGGGCGTCCGCTTTGTCTTCGGCTACGACGCCCGCGCCAACCTCGTGGAGAAAGCTGCCGGCACCCCTGACGAGCTCTACCACGAGCTCGAGCGAGGAGCAGAGCGGGCGCTTAGGACCAAGCCTCGCACCAAGCCGGCCAACGTGAAGGGCACCATCGTGAGAGAGCGTGGCTACAAGGCCGTCCACACCGTCGGGGAGGACGTCACCGAGCTCAGCTACAAGCCGGGCAACTGCAACAAGCCCTACCGGGTGGTGGCGCTACGGAAAGACCTCTCGGTCGAGCGGGGTGAGCTCGTGCTGTTCCGTGACCACCGCTATTTTTTCTATATAACCAACGACTGGGAGATGACGCCCGGCCAGGTGGTGGCCGAGGCCCGGGAGCGCTGCGACCAGGAGAACCTGAACGCCCAGCTGAAAGGCGGCGTCCGCGCCCTGCACGCCCCAGTCAACACGCTCAATGCCAACTGGGCCTACATGACCATGGCCGCGCTCGCCTGGAGCCTGAAGGCCTGGTGCGCCCTACTGCTGCCGGTCTCGCCCCGCTGGGGTGCACAGCACAACGAGCAGCGCCGACGCCTGCTCACGATGGAGTTCCGCACCTTCCTCCAAGCTTTCATCGAGATCCCCTGCCAGGTCGTGAAAGGTGCCCGCCAGGTACGCTGGCGGGTGCTCGCCTGGAACCCTTGGCTTGGGGCGCTATTCCGCCTCCTCGACGCCCTCTAACAGCCTCCGCACCGGTGCTGCAATAACAGGCCCGGCGTCAGCCTGCCCGAAAACTGGCTCATCACCCTTGAGAACCACGATACGGCAGCCATTTCGGCCATGGAGCGGCTTCGGCCCCGAACGAAACGGACATTTAGCTGCCTCTCACCGCCTCCGGAAAGCCCTGCAGGCTGTCTATGGCTCTGTGCGCTTGTTTTAGGACTAGGGCAGTCGCGAGGTCGCTCCTGCCTTCGGCAACGTGGCACGCAATGCCATTGCACCACGCCCCCCGGCCAAGGGCAGCCGACCAGACCTCGCCTCGCGAGGGGTCGACGACCGCCCCTGCGACCGTTCGGCCGTCGAAGGTGGCCGCAAGCGACACCGCCCAAGCAGGGATCCCGAAAACGAAGTTGGTGGTGCCGTCCAAGGGGTCGGCCCACCAGGACACGCCCGAGCTGCCTTCGTGGGAAGCGCCCTCCTCACCGAAGAGGGAGTCGTCGGGCCGAAGCCGGCGCAACTGGTCTGCGATGAAACGCTCCGAAGCCCGGTCAGCCTCGGAGACGAGGTCCGTCGGCGACGACTTGGTCTCCACGTTCTCGGGGCGTCGGCTGGCGTAGGAGACCAGGATCTTTGCAGCCCCTTTCGCGACCTCGAGGCAGGTGCCGTAAAGCTCTTCCACAAGTCCGGCCGGGACGCTAGCAGCGGTAGTCATGGGCACAGTCTGGCCCTGGCGGGACTGTTGGCTCCATTGGGCTTTGCCCCAAGGCACACCGGGCGCGAAAATGGACGAGTGCACGCCAGCGCAAGACGCTGTTGGGCACCGGTCTGGGGGCTGGCCGCGCTTGCCGGCCTCGTCTCTGCCTTGGCTATAGAGGCGTGGCCCGAGGTCCCGGCTTGGGCTTCGCCTTTGCAGGTTGAAGAACATGGCGGCACCTACCACGACGGTGGGGTGCTGGCGTACGGGTCTGCACGGTTTTTGGGAAGCCCAGTCGGAACCACCCTCGCCGCCCCTGTGGTGGCCATGGCTGCAGCCCCTGATGGCCTGGGTTACTGGCTTGCGAGCGCAGATGGAGGGGTCTACGCCTTTGGCGACGCCGGCTATTACGGCAACGCAACTTCGTCGCACCCGTACGCGCCTATAGTTGCCATGGCAGCTACGCCCGACGGCAGGGGTTACTGGCTGGTAGGGGCCAACGGAGCCGTCTACTCCTTCGGCGACGCCCGGTACTTCGGGTCACCCGCGGCGTCGGGAGGTGTACCTGACCCAGTGGTCGGTTTCGCTACGACGCCCGACGGGGGAGGCTACTGGCTCGTCACTAGCCACGGGGCTGTGTACTCGTTTGGGGACGCCCACTACTACGGTTCGCTCGGGAGGGCCAACCTGCACAACATCCCCGTGGTGGCGATCGCTCCGGCCGCCAACGGCCGAGGCTACTGGCTGGTGCAGGGTGGAGGCGAGGTGGTCCCCTATGGCGACGCCCCTCGGCTAGGGGGTATGAGGGGCCATGCCCCCGTGGCAGGTATCGCCGTGGCACCGGGTGGCCAGGGTTACTGGCTGGTGTGCAACGATGGCCAAGTAGAAGCGTTTGGCAAGGTCAAGCGCTTGGGTGAGGACAACCACGCCAACCCTCGCCCGCCTATTTCGGCGATCGTGGCGGACCCGGCCGGCATGGGGTACTGGTTGCTCGACCCAGCTGCGTTCAAGGTAGGTTTCACGCGGCCGAGCACAGGTACGGGCACCGGCGCCCGGGTCGTGGCCTTGGCCGCGACACAGCTCGGGCCTAGCCCAGACGGAGGAGGCTACTGCAACCCGTACGGGCCCTGCGAGCAGTGGTGCTCGTTGTTTGCGACCTGGGCATGGGAAGCGGCAGGGATCCCCGTGCCTAGGTACGCGTTCGTCGGGAGCGTCTACTACTGGGCACGGCGTCACACGCGGGTATTGGCTGCTAACGCTAAGCCCGCCCCCGGAGACCTGGTCCTCTACGGTACTGGCCCGCAGAGCGTGCGGGCTTCTCCTCACATCGGCGTGGTGGCACAGGTGTGGCCCGACGGTGCCATCGACACCATCGAGGGCGATGCGGGGCCCGGTGTGCACGGCTGGACAGCAGTCCTGGTCAACGGCCCGTTCTTGCCAGCTCAGTCGTTCTTCGCGAACGGCTTCGCCGTGTACGGCTTCGCTGTGCCCTGAGGCTGCTCCGCCACCCCGCTGGCGGACGTTGTGGCCTTGGGCTGAAGCTCCGTCCTCGCTCTGGGAGCTCGGTCCTAGGGCGTGCGCCTTGGGCTGTAGCCCCGTCCGGGCAGCCCTGGAGGCCAGCTACGCTCAAGGGCATGCACAAAGTGCTGGTGGCCAACCGTGGCGAGATCGCCATCAGGGCGCTGCGCGCGATCAACGAGCTTGGCATGACTTCTGTGGCGGTCTTCCCTTACGAGGACCGGTACTCGCTCCACCGCCAGAAGGCCGACGAGAGTTACGAGATAGGAGAACGGGGCCACCCCCTGCGCGCTTATCTCGACATCGCGGGCATCATCGACGTCGCGCTGCGCTCGGGGGCTGACGCGCTCTACCCGGGCTACGGCTTCCTCTCCGAGAACCCTGAGCTCGCGCGCGCCTGCGCCGAAGCTGGCCTCAACTTCGTTGGGCCACCCCCAGACGTGCTCGCCCTTGCCGGCAACAAACCCAACGCCAAAGAGGCGGCCGCGCGCGCGGGCCTACCCGTGCTGCGTAGTGCAGGCCCCTTTTTTGCCTCGAACGCGCACAGCTGGCTTGGTCCCAGCGAAGACGAGGTCGACCGCGCCTTGGTGGGTGCCGGCCAGGTCGGGTTCCCGCTGTTCGTGAAAGCGGCTGCAGGAGGAGGAGGGCGAGGCCTGCGGCGGGTGGAGAGGCCCGAGGACCTAAAGGAGGCGTTGGAGCTGGCGGCCCGAGAGGCCGCGACGGCCTTCGGGGACCCGACGGTCTTCTTGGAAGAAGCCGTCCCCAGCGCTCGGCACGTTGAGGTTCAGGTACTTGCTGACTCTGCTGGCAACGTCGTCCACCTCTACGAGCGTGATTGTTCCGTGCAACGCCGCCATCAAAAAGTTGTCGAGATAGCCCCAGCGCCTCGCCTTGACCCAGAGCTGCGCGAGCAGATTTGCTCCGAGGCCGTAGCTTTTGCGAGGGCGATCGGCTATTGCAACGCGGGCACGGTCGAGTTCTTAGTGGGGCCCGACGGGAGGCACGTCTTTATCGAGATGAACCCTCGTATCCAGGTCGAGCACACCGTCACAGAGGAGGTTACAGGTATCGACCTGGTGCAGGCGCAGCTCCAGGTCGCTGCGGGGGCTAGCCTTGCTGACCTAGGCATCTCGCAGGAGGCGGTCCACGTGACGGGTGCTGCGCTGCAGTGCCGCATCACAACCGAGGACCCCGCTCAAGGGTTCCGCCCTGACACCGGGCGCATAACCACGTACCGTACGCCTGGGGGCCACGGCGTGCGCCTTGATGGCTGCACGTACCTCGGGGCCGATGTCTCGGCTCATTTCGACTCTTTGCTCGTGAAGCTCACTTGCAGCGGGCGCAGCTTCTCAGAGGCAGTTAGCCGTGCACGGCGTGCCCTTGCGGAGTTCCGGGTGCGCGGCGTTGCCACCAACATCCCCTTCCTCCAGGCAGTGGTGGAAGACCCAGATTTTGTCGCTGGGCGCGTCAACACCTCGTTCATAGAGGAGCGGCCCAGCTTGCTCAGCCGCGGCAGCGGTGCAGACCGCGGCACCAAGCTACTGAGCTACATCGCTGACGTCACCGTCAACAGGCCCAACGGGCAGGCGCCAGCGGGGCCTGAGCCCCAAAGCAAGCTGCCGCCTGTCGTGCGCGACCAACGCCGGCCTCCTCGTTTTGCAATGGCCTTGGCCTCGGGTACGCGCCAAGTCCTAAGCGAACGTGGGCCGGAAGGCTTCGCTCGGTGGGCGAGGGAGCAACAGCGCGTCCTCGTAACGGACACGACCCTGCGGGACGCCCACCAGTCGCTGCTCGCGACGCGCTTGCGCACCAAAGACATGCTCGTTGCCGCGCCGTACTATGCACGGGCGCTGCCAGGGCTCTTTTCTCTCGAGTGCTGGGGTGGAGCGACCTTCGACGTCGCTTTGCGGTTTTTGAAAGAGGACCCCTGGCAACGCCTCGCCGCGCTCAGCGAAGCCGTCCCCAACATATGCCTCCAGATGCTCTTGCGTGGCCGGAACACTGTCGGCTACACGCCCTACCCCGACGAGGTGGCCCGGGCATTTGTCAAAGAAGCTGCCCGGACGGGCATCGACATATTCCGAGTCTTCGACGCCCTGAACGACGTCAGCCAAATGCTCCCGGCTATCCGAGCGGTGCAGGAGGAAGGCAAGGTGGTCGAAGGAGTCCTTTGCTACACAGGGGACCTCTCGGGCCCCCGCGAGGACCTCTACACCCTCGACTACTACTTGAAGAAGGCCGAACAGCTAGTCGAGGCTGGGGCGCACTTCCTTTGTATCAAGGACATGGCGGGGTTGTTGCGCGCCCCAGCGGCGACGAAGCTCGTCAGCGCCCTGAGGGAGAACTTTGACCTGCCGGTGCACCTGCACACCCACGACACCGCTGGTGGCCAGGTTGGGACCTACGTGGCCGCGCTCGCAGCGGGCGTGGACGTAGTCGACGGCGCGATCGGCGCGCTGTCGGGCACGACGAGCCAGCCCTCCCTAGGGGCAGTCATCGCTGCTACCGACAACACAGCCCGGGCTTCAGGGCTCTCCCTCGAGGCGGTGGAGGCGTTCGAGCCGTACTGGGAAGCGGTGCGCAGGATGTACAGGCCGTTCGACTCCGGCCTTGGAGCGCCCACGAGCCGCGTCTACCTCCACGAGATGCCAGGGGGCCAGATCTCCAACCTTCGCCAGCAGGCGATTGCGCTCGGGCTCGGGGACCGCTGGGAGGAGGTGGAGGACCTCTATGCGGTGGCCAACAGGATCCTCGGCAACATCGTGAAAGTTACCCCTAGTTCCAAGGTGGTCGGGGACCTCGCGCTATATTTGGTCGGCTCTGGCGCGGATATTGCAGAGTTCGAGCGCAACCCCGGCGCCTTCGACCTCCCAGACAGCGTGGTGGGGTTCCTTGCGGGGGAGCTGGGCGAGCCTGCCGGCGGGTGGCCTGAGCCGTTCAGGTCCAAGGCGTTAGAGGGGAAACAACCGCCTGCGACGAGGGTAGATTTGCCCCCTGCCACCAAAGCCCTCTTGGAGTCGCCCTCCACGGAGCGCGAGGTGCTGCGCGAGGCCCTCAACCGTCTGCTGTTCCCTGGCCCTCAGCGGGACTTCGAGGAGGCCTACCGCCAGTACGGTGACCTTTCAGTACTGCCGACGTCTGCGTTCTTGTACGGCTTGTCGCCCGGCAGTGAGGTCGAGGTGCCCCTTGAGGCCGGGGTTTCGCTCTACCTCGCTCTCGACGCTGTCGGCGAGGTCGACGAACGGGGGATGCGCTCGGTGTTCTGCCGGCTCAATGGGCAGCCGAGGGAGGTGCGTGTCCGGGACCGTTCGGTGAAGCCGGCGCGCCCTGAGGCAGAGCGGGCACAGGCCGACAACCCTGCACACGTGGCTGCGCCTTTTGCTGGCACGGTTTCGGTCACTGTGGCAGTTGGCGACCACGTGGGAGCCGGCCAGACCGTTGCGACTATAGAGGCGATGAAAATGGAAGCCCCCATCACGGCGTCCATAGCCGGGCGCGTCGAGCGCATAGCGGTTGCGAAGGTCGCCGCTGTGGAAGGTGGGGACTTGCTGATGGTGATATCGCCTGGAGGCTAAGGCCGGTGAAAATAGGCGTCGTAAAGGAGGTAAAGCCTGCGGAACTGCGCGTAGCGCTCACGCCGGCGGGCACCGAGGAGCTCGTAGGGGGCGGCCATACCGTGTTGGTCGAACGGGGAGCGGGAGAAGGCTCGGGGTTCCCAGACGAGGCTTACCTGGCAGCCGGCGCACAAATGCAGGACGAGGCCGACAAGATCTGGGCTGAAGTGGACCTCGTCGTGAAAGTGAAGGAGCCCGTCGGGCCCGAGCTGGCCTTCCTGCACGAGGGGCTCATAGTTTTCACCTACCTGCACCTGGCGGCTAACCCCGAGCTCACTCGGGCACTGGTGGCTTCGGGGGCGACTGGCGTCGCCTACGAGACCGTCGAGGACGCTGCCGGGCAACTGCCGTTGCTGGCCCCGATGAGCGAGATCGCAGGACGGCTCGCAGGCCAGGTGGTGGCGCACCACCTCACGGCGCCGGCGGGTGGCAGGGGGGTGCTGGTCGGCGGTTCGCCTGGCGTTGCGCCCGCGCGCGTGCTGGTCCTTGGCGGGGGGGTCGTGGGGGTCTACGCAGCTCGGGTCGCGCGCGGGATGGGCGCAGAAGTGACCGTCCTTGAGCGCAGCGACGAGAGGCTGCGCTACCTCGACGAGCGGTTCGAGGGGAGCGTGCGTTGCCTCATGTCGGACGCGCACAGCATTGTCGAGCAGCTCTCGTCAAATGACGCAGTCATTGGCGCCGTCCTAGTGCACGGGGCGGCAGCGCCAAAGCTCATAAGGCGCTCCATGCTCGCTGGCATGCCTCCCCGCTCGGTGATCGTGGACGTGGCGATCGACCAGGGTGGGTGCGCAGAGACGTCGCGGCCGACGACACACGAAGCTCCAACTTTTGTAGTGGACGGCGTAGTCCACTACTGCGTGGCCAATATGCCGGGTGCGGTACCGGTCACTTCTACCCGTGCGCTCACCAACGCCACGCTGCCGTACCTGCACCGTCTCGCCGATTGGGGCCTCGAGCGCTACTGCGAGGAAGACCCAGGTTTCGCCAAGGGCCTCAACGTGAGGAGCCACAAGATAACCCACCCCGCGGTGGCGGCCGCCTACAAAAAGACCGAGGCGGACGGCACCAGCGTTGGGGAAGGGGCCGAGCAGCACGAGCGGGTTGGCCAGGGAAGTGGCGAGCCGCCAGTTAGTGGCCCTCCTGCCGGTAAGCGGGCCTTTAGTTGAGCTCCGGCTCTGGGGTCGGCGAGCGCGCAGGGCTCCTCGGCGCTGGCTCCTCCAGCCACAAAGCGACCACCAGGGCAGCCAAAAAGCCGGCGATGCCAACGACAGGGCCCGCCAGGGCGACAGCGCCGAGGCCTACCACGCCGGAGTCCACAAGGGGGCCAGCGGTGGTGCCGCCGTCGGAGACTAGGCGCCATACAGCGAGGAAAGACGCCCGCCCAACGTCGGGTGTGAGGTCAGCACCCAGCGTCATTACTATCCCTGAACCTAGGCCGTTGCCCACCCCAAGCACCAAAGCGGCGAAAAACAGCGTGAGGAAGCTGTCAGTGAGGGGCACGAGCACGTGGCCCACTGACAATAGGAGGATGCAAGGCAGGACTACGGCGCGCCGGCCGAAGCGGTCGGAGATCACCCCCGAGGGGTAGAACAGGGCAAGGTCGACCACAGACGAGTAGGCGAAGATAGTCGCAGCACTGGAAGCGTCGAGGCCGATGTGCGCTGCCCACAGGGGCACTATTGCCGTACGGCTCCCCCTTAGGAGGCTGATCGCAAAAGCTCCCACACCCGCCGTGGCGAACGACTTGCGGTGGTCGGACAAGATCTTCGCCAAAGGGGCCCTGTGGGCGCGGGCCGTGCGGGCAGCGTGGTCCGAGCGGTCGCGGGCCATGACGAGCCAAGTCACACCTATGACCGTGCATGCCAAATAAATGGCAAAGCCGGCACGGGCGTCGGAACGGGTAGCAAACGCCACGAAGGCGAACGGCCCGATGACGTTGCCTGCCCGTATCACGCCTCCAAACAGGGAAAGCGCGCGGCCGCGTGCTTGTGCCGGCGCGGCCCGAGAGAGGTGGACAAGGCGCACCAGGCTCCACAGCGACCAGCCTGCCGCTTGGACGGTCACGCAGAGGGCCAACACCCCCAAGGACCGAGCCAGCAAACAGCCGGTCAAACCTCCCACCAGCATGGCCGTCGCTATTAGCCCAGAACGCTGTTCCCCAAAGCGAGCGGTAATGCGCCCAGAGGGCAGGTCGAACAGCATGGTGCCCAGGCTGTTAAGTGCGACCACCAAAGCAGCTTCAGCCGTCGAAGCGTGGACCTGCTTGGCTGCGTAGACAAGGACTGGGACCATGGCCCCTTGACCTGTGCAGATCAGGAGGTTCGGCAGGTAGACGCTCACCCACAGCCGCCTGATCGCCCCCGAGGCGCTGGGATTTGTGGCCACGGCCGAGGAACCTTACCGTGGAGGCGTGAGCATTGCGGGGACCTTTGGGGTTGTCGGGAGCGGTTACCGAGCTCAACTGCTGGTGAGCGTTGCCAAGCGGGTACCAGAGAGGCTGGCTCTCGTAGGTGCGGCGGTTCGCCGCGCCGGTGCGGTCGAGGAGGTGAGCCAGCGCTGGGGGGTGCCGGTGTACCTTTCGCCCGAGGAGCTCTTTCGCCGCGCAAAGCCCGATTTCGTGCTCACCTCGGTGCCGAGGACGGTCAACCCGTCTATCATCGCTTCCTTGGTTGAGCTCGGAGCCCATGTCCTGAGCGAGACTCCGCCGGCGCAAGATCTGCCGGCGATGCGTACCTTATGGGGACAAGTAGGCACGCGGCAGCTCGTCCAGGTAGCCGAGCAGTACCATCTCTACCCGGCTCACGTCGCTCGCTATGAGCTCGTGAGGCGAGGCCTCTTAGGGCGCCCGAGCTCGGTGCAGGTCTCCTCTACCCACGGCTACCATGCGGTATCGCTCATGCGCCGGGCCCTCGGGGCCGGCTTCGGCCCGGTGAGCGTGAGCGCGTCTGTCTTTACTGCGCCTTTGGTAGACCCCCTCAACAGGAGCGGCTGGACCGACGACGAGACGGAGAAGCAGGCCCGTACCACCTTGGCAGCCATTGACTTTGGCGAGGGAGCCTCCGGCCTTTATGATTTCACCGACAACCAGTGGCACAACCAGCTCCGCCACCGGCGCATCGTCATCAGAGGCAGCCGTGGGGAGATCTCCGACGACTCTGTCGTCCGCCTGGCGGGGCCGCGCACGGTGCTGCGCTCTCCGATCGTGCGCTCTCAGCTCGGCTATGACCTCAACCTCGATGGCTACGACACAGAGCACATTTCTTTTGAAGGAGAAGTGCTTTGGCGCAATGACTTCCTGGGCGCGCGCCTCATGGACGACGAGCTCGCGGACGCTGCGATGATGGTGGCCACTGCGGCTTGGGCGAAGGGCGAAGGCCCTCCGCCCTACCCATTGGCAGAGGGCTGCCAGGACCACTTGGTAGCCCTGGCCATCGAAGAAGCAGCCTCCACGAGCCGAACGGTGGTGACGGGCGTGGAGGCTTGGGCGCTTTAACGGGCAGCCCGCCCTCTCAAGCCTGCGGGGTGGGCAGCCCGCTCTTAGGCCTGCTGGGCAGGCAGTCCGCCCTCTCAAGCCTGCGGGGTGGGCAGCCCGCTCTTAGGACTGCTGGGCAGGCAGCGGCTCGCCGGTCTCTAGAAGGGTCTTCAAGCTGCTTAGGACGTACGACCAGCCCTTCACGTGCTCGGCTGTCTTGGGTGAGCTGTCCAAGCGGTCGTGCACGACGGTGAGCTTGCTGTAGCCCTCGGGCAGGCGTTCGATCTCCCACACGACCCGGCTTTCAGGCTCGGCCGCCGTCTCGGCGTCCCACAAGGCGCGCCAGGTGTGGACCAGCCTGCGGGGAGGGTCTACTTCGAGGACAGTGTTCTCGGTCCAAAGTTGCGAGTGGTCAGGTGACCAGGCCCTAAGTGTGCCACCAACTTCGTAGCTCCCTTCGTTTACCGAGCCGTGAAAGTACTTCGCGACAATCTCTGGCTTGGTGATGGCATCCCACACCTGTTCGGGAGTCGCGCGGATGTACAACTGGTAGACCTGAGTGGCTGAAGCGGCTGTGGTTTTCATTTGGGTTTGCATTTGGGTTACCTCCAGTTGGTCTTTTAGGTTGAGCAGCGCTGTGACCCTGCCCTCCCGGTACTTGCCCACCCAGCGCTCGTAGACGAGTGTGATCGGCACCGGGTTCAAGAAGTGGTACTTGAAGCGCCCTTGTTTGCGGGTGACGACGAGGCCCGCCTGTTGGAGCACCGCGAGGTGCTTCATCACTCCGAAACGAGTCAGGTGAGGGGCGGAGGCCTCGAGCTCCCCGAGGCTAAGCCCGTCGCGTTCGAACAGTCGGTCGAGCAGGGCCCGGCGGGTTGGGTCAGCCAAGGCTCTGAAGACGACCTCGTCGTCATCCACGACCACATATTACGTGACTGTATGGTCACGTGTCAATAGGCTCACATGCAGACCGGCCGGAACTGCCCACGGAGCAGCAGTAGGTGTGGCCGCAGGCAGGCGGCGGCAACCTCACGGCTCACCAGCTCTTGCCCATGCCAGCGGCAACAGCAGCAGTAGGTGTGGGCGCAGGCAAGCGGCGGCAACTGTAGTTGGGATCGCTCCAGCGACGAGAGCCATCTCGCGCCCAACAGTTAGGCAACTGTAGTTGGGACAGTTAGGAGCCAGGCCTTGGCCCACCGGCACCTCTACTAGGCCAGGCGCCTGCAGCCGACGGGCGTGCTCAGACGGCGTTGGCGAGACCGGCCTCGAGGTCTGCCCAGAGGTCGTCAGCATGCTCAAGGCCGACGCTCAGGCGCAGCAGCGCCGGCGGGACCGCCTCTTCGCCGGGCCAGCGGTTACGGCGCTCAATCGTGGTCTCGACGCCGCCGAGGCTCGTGGCGGGGACGACCAGCCGCAGCGACCCTACGAGCCTTTCCGCCGCTTCGAGGTGAGCGACCTCGAAGGAGACAACTGCACCGAAGCCCGTCATGTGCGCCCTTGCACGTTGGTGGTAGGGGTCGCCGGCGAGGCCTGGGTACCGGACGCGCTTGACGGCGGGATGTCTGGCGAGACGCTCTGCCAGGATCTGGGCGGTTGTTTGTTGGCGCGCAAACCTGACTGGCAGCGTGCGCAACCCCCTCAATGCCAGGTAGGCTTCCAGCACTCCAGGGGTGGAGCCGTCCAGGGAGCGCCTCTCCGCTAAGGCGCAGTAGAGGCTCTCGTCAGACGCTACAACGGCCCCCAGCAGGAGGTCGGAATGCCCACCCAGGTACTTGGTGGCCGAGTGGACGACCGCGCTGGCACCCCAGCGGAGTGGTTGTTGTGTGAGCGGCGTGGCAAAGGTGTTGTCGACGACGGCGCTCACACCCGCCTCCGCGGCAGCTTCGAGGACCGTCGGCAGGTCGGCAACGGCCAACAGGGGGTTGGTAGGTGATTCGAGCCAGAGCATGTTGGTGGACGGGAGGCACTCGAGCACCCGAGCTGTGTCGCTGACGTCAACCTTTTGCCACTGAAGGCGTCCTTTGCCGGCAAGGTCTGTGAGCAGGCCTCTCGTGCCGAGGTAGCAGCCGTCTGCGGCCGTAACCATGGCGCCAACCGGCAGCGTGGACATGAGGGCTGCTATTGCCGCCTGGCCGGAGGAAAACGCCACAGCTTTACCACCTTCGAGCGCGCCAAGGGCTTCTTCGAAGGCACCCCAGGTGGGGTTCCCTGAACGGGCGTAGGCAACCGGGCCGCCGTCCCGATAGGCCGAAACGAGCGTTGGCGGCACATTGAGCGGGGCACCCGGCGACGTGTCACGGCCGACGGCCACGGCAAGCGTCTCGGGGTGCCAAGTATTCTCCTCAGCCACCCGGACATCATTACCGATTGGCCACCTGTCGGCGCCACCGGGCCCGCCACCTGTCGGGCCACCGGACCCGCCAACGGCCGGCGTCACTGGGCCCGCTACCACAGGGGTCGCCGACCGGGCTTGCTTGTGGTCACCTCTGTGGCGGCTAGTGGTCCTCGTCCGCGAGAAGTTGACCACCTCGCCGGCGGCACGCCGCAACAGCCCTGCTGCGGGCTCGGTGGCAGTGCGACTACTTGGTGCTGAAAACGCACCGGGAGCCAAGAGGTGCCCTACCGTTGCAGTGGCTCTGTGATGCCCTACTACACTGGCGCCGACGCCAGCGTTGCAGCAAGGGCTCGTAGCTCAGCGGTCAGAGCAGGGGACTCATAATCCCTTGGTCGTGGGTTCGATCCCCACCGAGCCCACCGACCGACCGACCGACCGGCCGGCCGGCCAGCCCAACCTTCCCGGCCAGCCGGCCCTCCCGGCCAGCGAACCCTCTCAGCCCGCCTAGCCAGTGGAAGCGCCACGGGCAGGAACTCGTACAAAAACGTAGGGAATTTGCCGGCCTAAGTTGCAACTCGTTACGTTTCTGAGCGCAGGGCGTACATAACCGTAGCCAGATTGGCCTAGGCCGGCTGAACTCGTTACGTCCTTGCACGGTTGCCATGCACTTGCACGGTTGCCATGCACTTGCACGGTTGCCATGCACTTGCACGGTTGCCATGCACTTGCACGGTTGCCATGCACTTGCACGGTTGCCATGCACTTGCA
>Ga0070737_10004360_pt1 | contig 14272 bp, 6 predicted proteins | sample Coa_R1_10_FD_66438 | JGI IMG/M metagenome (GOLD analysis project Ga0070737, IMG submission 66438) | Surface soil microbial communities from Centralia Pennsylvania, which are recovering from an underground coalmine fire - Coalmine... | ecosystem: Environmental > Terrestrial > Soil > Unclassified ... | reverse complement strand
GCCAGCACCGGCTCGGCCGGGGAGCCGGGGTGCATCCGGAAGAAGCTGGCATCCAGGTACAGGTAGTCCAGCGTGACATCGTCCAGGCGCCGCCGGGCCCACACCTCGTACTCGTCCTTGATCTGCTGGCAGATGGCCGAGACGGTCGACTTGGAGATCGCAGCCTGGTCGCCCAGTGCGTCGGCCAGGGTGGCCTCGATGTCGCGGACCGACAGGCCACGGATGAAGGACGCGATGACCAGGGACTCCAGGGCGTTGGTCTTGGTCACCTGGCTGCCGAACAGCCGCGACGCGAACGCCTCCGTGGTGCCGCGCAGCTTGGGCCGGGCCAGCGCCACCGGCCCGGCGGTGGTCTTGACCGTCACCTCCCGGTAGCCGTTACGGCTGCCGGGACGGGCGTCTTCGGTGAGCGCGGCCCGGGCGTAACGGTCCCGGCCCAAGAACTCGGTGACCTCGGCCTCAAGGGCGGCCTGCATCAGCAGCTGCGCGCCGAGGCGGGCCACCTCTTCCAGGATCTCTGGCAGCGGCCGGCCGTCAGCGAACAGGTCATCGATGTGGCGGTGGATACGGTCGGTAGGCGATACCCGAACAGGCACGGGTGTAGGTCCTTTCCTTCGCTGAGTTGGTAGCTCTTGAAGGGGAACCTACGCCCGTCGTCTTATTTACACCCGATCTTGGACGCGACCTGTTCCGGGCGGGCACGCGTTTGGCGGCATGCCCACCCGGATCGTGGTAACGGCTATGTCTTCTTCAGGCTGAAGTTGAGGACTGTGGTTTCGCCGACTGTGATCTTGGCGGTCTTGGCTTGCGGTGCGTAGCTGGCATCACTGGCGATGACCTGGAGCGGGTTGTAACGGTGGTCGAGCCACCAGGTGTACTCGCCGTCGGCGTTCGTGGTGACTGTGTAGGTGACCTGGCCGGTGCCGCCGAAGGTGTCGATCTGCACGGTGGCGTTGGCGAGGGGGTGGCCACCGGAGGTGACCGTGCCGGTGATCTCGCCCCAGGACTTCGGCCGGGCGACGTTCATGGTCACTGGTACCGACAGCGGGTACGGGGTGTTGGTGTCCAGCACGATGCCGGCGGTGTAGGCGCCGGGCTGAGTTATCGACGGGTCCCCGGCGTTCATTGTGACGGTGACCGTGACCCGCTGGCCGGGGTTCAGCTTCCCGGTGGATGGGCTCATAGTCAGCCAGGGCACGCCGGTGCCGCCACTGCAATCGCTATAGCCAGACAGAACCTCTGCTGAAGCCGTCATCTTCTTTGGCCCGAATCCGCCGACACGGTAGAAGCCGCCCGGTCCGCACGCGCCGCCGCTGTCGTAGAGGGCGGCAGGCGCGGCTGGGAGACTGCTCCAGCCCTGACCTGGCGTGTACACGTAACCCTTGTTGGTTACAGAGTCGGGTGCGCCATAGTCAAGGCCACCGGAGACGAGCAGCTGACCGTTCGCCGCGGCGTAGCTTGCCGCTTCAAGGGGCTTGGGCAATGGGTCGGTGGGCGACCATGTGTTGGAGCCCGGATTGTAGACGTACGCGGCCGACACCGTGACAGCGGTGGACCCAGGGCCGGACCCTTGCCCGCCAGCGCAATAAATCTCGTCATTAAATGCGCCGCAGGCTGCAAGTAGGATCGACTCGGGATAGCTGGCGGCAGGCTCCCAGGTGTTGGCGGCCGGATCGTAGACATACACGTCGGTTGAGCTGCCGAACTCCGAGTCACCACCGATAAGGTAGATCTTACCGTTGAGCACTACAGCCGTGCCGTATACCTGGCCTTCATTGGGAACGGTGGCACCAATCGACCATTTCTGCGTTGCGGGATTGTAGATGAATACCGGTGTATCGAAACCCAAAAATTTGGCGAATCCGCCGACCAGGTAAAGTTTTCCGTTGATGAATCCGCCCCCTGCATTAGTCCGAGCATATGGCATCTTCGGAATAGGAGTCCAACCGCTATCCCCTGGACGGTAGAAATATCCTTCCGCTGTCGCGTCCCCATTTTTCTTTTCTCCGCCCACCGAATACACGTCGCCGTTAGCCGGGTCGGTGGCCATGAGATTGTCAGCGATGGGGGAGGGATAGCTCGGGATTCCGGTCCATCCAGACGAGGCAGTCGGCATATGCCCTGACGACCGCTGGCCGAGCACAGCGAACCCGCCGGGATGCTCGCTGAGACTGAAGTCGGCGACCGTGGACCCTGTGTTCGTGACAGTCACCTTCTCCGAACCGGTGGCGCCCATCGGCTGCGTGGCCGATATCGAACCTGGAGCGATCGAGAGATGCCCGGCCGGGAGCGTGAAATTCTGTTGCGTCACGATCTTCGCGGTCACGTTTGTTGTGGCAGTCTGCGTGAAGTAGTCATATGCGCTCGCCCGGAACTTCTGACTGCCGGTCAATGGGGAGAACATCCAGTAGAACCCGCCGTCGGCTCCTGCGGGGCCGGGTTCCAGTGCTGTGGTCGCAATCGTGGTCGGCGGCCCAGCCTCGATGACGTCAGCGCCCGCTATGCCGTAATCCGTGTTCTGATCAGTGACACTGCCTTCGACCAGACCACCGGGGGACGGGGTACAGGTTCCCAGGAAGACATTGTCAACTTCCCAGTACCAATCCACACCGGTCCAGTGGAAGCGAATCTGCACGTCTGGTTTGCCAGCTGCCTGAGGCAGGGCCGCTACGAACTTCCCAATCTGTGTAGCCAGGTCATCGCGAGTCCATACGGTAGTCCAGGTTTGGCCACCATTTGTGGTGACATCGACGCTGCCGGAGGTGACTGGCGTGCTGCCGGAGGTGCCTGACGTGGTGGGCTGGTATTCGGTGTCGAACTCGACGATCGGGTGCAGATCGTTTGTCAAGTTCATGACCGGGCTGATCAGGTCGGTATTTTCGTCTGTATTCCCGTGAGCCTGCGGGGAGGCGACGGCGAAGTTCCCTTTCCCGCCGGTAACATTCCTCATCCCGCCGGGATCATCGAACTCCCAGCCGTAGCTGGTGCCCGGGGCATTCTCCACACTCCAGCCCGGCGGGGTGGTTGTGCCGTTAAACCGCTGGGTAGACCCGCGCAGCCGGTAGCCGGGAGCGCTGCAGGCGGTGATGTCGACGGGGGCGGCGAAGTCATGCGACAGGTTAGCGGTGCCGGTGGTCACCGTCTGCTGATCTTGCTGGTAGCCAGGGTACACGGGGTCGGCCTGGAGGTTCTGGACCGAATTCTCCGGCAGGGTCAAGGTGTAACGGCCGGTCGCCGGGTCGGTGTAGTCGACGGCGGAGGTCCCCGGCACTGTCACCTCGGCGTAGAGCGGCCAGCCGTGGCCGGAGCCGTCGGTCACGGTGCCGCTGAGGGTCACGGTCGGTACCGGCCTGAGCGTGAACACCTCGGTCGTGGTCTGGCCGGCGGTTACCTGGACCTGGCTGGCGGTCCTGGCCGCATAATCAAGATCGCGGACTGTCATCCGGTAGGTGCCCGCAGGCACGCCGATCGTGTACTCGCCAGAACTGTTCGTGGTCGTGGAGAAATGGCCGACATCAATCTGCGCTCCAGGTACCGGCGCACCGGTCTTGGCGCTGATGGCGGTCCCGGTCACGGTGCCGCTGGGCAGGGCGGAGAAGGCGGTTATGCCGTCGGGCGTGCCTAGCCCGGTGGGCCCGTTGTAGCCGGGGCCGGCAGTGCACAGGTAGGTGATCGTGCAGGTGCCATTGGAACCGGTGGTGATGTTGTTGAGACCGGTGGAATGCAGGTAGGGGTAGGAGGAAGGGTAGGTACCGCGGGCTGGAGTGCCGGCGAGGGCGTAGGTGGAGGCGATGATCGGGGAGGCGACGCTCGTGCCGCCGACCACCAGCCACCCGCCGTCGTCGTAAGAGTCGTACAGGGCGACGCCGGTATCGGGGTCGGCGTCGGCTGACACGTCGGCGGTCGTGCGGTTCGCGCACCCGCTGTCCTTCTGCCAGGCGGGCTTTTGTTCGTACACCGAGCAGCCGCTGCCGCTTCCTATCCAGGCGGCTTCGCTCCAGCCGCGCGGCACACTGGGATTCTTGGTCAATGACGTGCCACCGACCGCAGTCACATACTGCGACGCCGATGGATAGTTCACCCCATAGCCGCTATCACCCGCCGATGCGGTGATTGCCACCCCGGGATGGTCGTAGTACTCGGTGTCATAGGTGAGCTGTGCCGTGCTTTCCGGTCCGCCGTAGCTGTTGGACACGTACTTGGCACCGAGCTTGACCGCCTCGTTCACGGCCGCGCCGAGATCAGTGTCGACAGGCCCATTGGCTTCGACCAGGAGGATGTGGCAGTTCGGGCAAATCGCCGACACCATGTCGATGTCTAGCGACTCCTCTATGGCCCAGCTGGGGTCCGGGGACGGGTAGTCGCTCTGCTGGCCTTCCTGGTTGACCTTCCTGAAGCAGCCGTTGGCCGTGTCGCAGACCGGCAGTCCGTACTGGGCCCGGTAGGTCTGCAGATCCGCCTCGGCGTCCGGGTCGTTGTAGGCGTCCACGACCGCCACCGTCTTCCCGGAGCCGGCCGTGGCGGAGGGCAGGCTGTAGGCACTCTGCAGATCGGAAGGCCCGTACCCCGACGGAGCGGTGTCCGGGGCGAAGAGACCCTTGTGCGCTCGCACGTTCGTGCGGACCAGCACCAGGCAGGAGGCATACCCTGGCTTGGCCGCCGCACAGGCCGGCCGCACATCAGGGGCGGCCGACGGCGGTGCCGTGCTCGTCTTCGCCGCGGCCGGTGCGGCCCCAATCAGGGTGAGCGCCATCGCCGTCATCGCGGCCAGTACCGGGCGCCGGATCCTGTTCGCCGACATCTGATCTCCATGTAGTCGTTGATCACTCGTAATGGACACAATGCAGTGCCGGGCATACCGCCGCAGGGATCGGTCTCCGCCGGTCATCCGCAGCCGTCTTCGGCGAGGGTGAAGTTCTCTGTCGTGGCCTGGCCGGCGGTGATGCTGGCCTGGCGGGCCTGCGATTGCCATCCGGTGTCCGCGGCTATCAGGGTGAATGGGTTGCCACGCTTGTCCAGCCAGAGTGCATACGTGCCCTTCGGACCGGCGGTCAGCGTCTGATTACCCGCCCAGCTATCTACCTGCACGGTCGCGCCCGGCAGCGGTTTCGTCTTGCCGCCGCAGATCCTCCCGGACACGGTTCCGGCGAACTCGCCCCAGGTCTTCGGCGGGGCGACGGTCAGGGTCACGGCTACCGGGTCGGCGGTGATGTGGTAGGGCGTGGTATTCACCGCGAGCAGCGCGGCGGTGTAGGTGCCAGGCTGGTCCGCGGATGGGCCGCCGGAGGACAGCGTCACCGTGACCGTTGCCGAATGACCGGGAGCCAAGATCGTGACGGCCGGGCTCGCCGACAGCCACCCGACGTTCTGAATGTCGCCACACTCCGTGTACCCGGGCAGCGTCTGGGCCGAGTCCAGCAGATCACCGTTGACGTCGTAGCCGCCGACCTGGTAGAAACCGCAGGCGCTGCCGCCCCGGTACGACGGGGTGCCGGTGGAGTCGGGCAGCGCGCTCCACCCCTTGCCCGGGGTGTAGGCGAAACCCTGGTTGGTTAGCTCCTGACTCTGATCGGTAACGCCACCAGACAGCAGCAGCTTCCCATCGGCGACCGCATAGCCGCCCCCCCACAAGTCAATCGGCAGCGAGGTAATGACCGACCAGGTATTGGCAGCCGGGTCGTAAGAGTAGGCGTGGCTGGTGCCGTCGCCGGTATCACCGCCCGCGCAGTACAGCTTCCTGGCGATGCCACCGCATCCCTCCCAGGCAGTGGACTCCCGGTAGGGGGCGGCCAGGCTCCATTTGCCGGTCGCCGGGTCATAGACCTGCACATCGGTCGAGCCGCACGAACTTGAGCAGCCGCCGACGACGTACATCCTGCCGTCCAGCACGGCTACGCCTGAGGCAGCCTCGGCGTTGGGCTCACTGGGGCCCATGCTCCACTTGCCGCTGGCCGGATTGTAGATCTGCAATTGTCGCGTGGAAGAGCCTGTGCTGTCCCAGCCGCCGACCACGTAGAGCTTGCCGTTGAGGAACGCGGCGGCGGGCTTTTCCCGAGCCTGAGGCATGGCCGGAAGAGATGTCCACATCTGGGTTTGCGGATCGTAGACGTAACCCGCTGCAGTTACCAACCCAGCGATGACTCCACCGACCGAGTACACGTCTCCGCTGCCCGGGTCGGTGGCGGCGGCGTTGTCCGCCGTCGGCGCCGGATAGGAAGGTACCGGTTGCCAGCCTGACCCGGATGCGGTATGGGATACCCCCGGGGTCGTCAGGGCACGGGTTTCCCGGTGGGCGCCCGCGGCCAGAGCAAAGGGGGAGTAATGGCCTTTGACCAGTTCCAGCCTGCTGCTGCCAGACGTGGAAGCGGCGGCCGGACGGAGAGCGGAGGGCTGGCCGGCCAGGGTGAAGGTACCTGGCTGCCCAGCCAGCTTGACCCGGCCCGGTGCACTGCCGGTATTGGTAACGGTCAGTGTCTCGGTGGTCGAGCCGCCCAGCATCTGGGTGGCCGACAGAGAACCGGGGCTGACCGCCAGCCGCGCGGCGGGCAGGATGAAGTCTCGTTGCGCGGTCAGGTTCGGCCGCACGCGCACGGCGCGGGCCACGGTGGAGTAGTAGGCTGACGAGGCGGTCAGTTTCTGGCCGGTAGCAGGAGAGACGAACATCCAGTAGAACCCACCGCCTACGGCTGGGTCGTCGGGCGTTGCCGTGGTGGTCGCGTTCTGGCTGGGGCTGGCCACGGTGGCGCCGTTGACAGCAGTAGCGGTGTTCTTGTCGGTGACTCGGCCTTCGACCAGGCCACCTGCTATCGGCGCGCAATTCCCAAGGAGCACGTTGTCGAGCTCGAAATGCTCTGATGTGAGATTCGCAACGGTGGAGACGAAGCGGACTTGGACCGACGGCTCCCCCGCGGCCTGCGGCAGAGCTATCGACATCTGGTCCGGGCCGGAAATTCCGGGATAGGCAATGCTGGACCACAGTGTCGTCCAGTTCTTTCCTCCATCGATGCTCAGATCGACGGTATGTGTGGAGTCGTTAGGTGGTCCCGATCCAGGAGCATCAAGGTTGAACCGCAGGACCGGCAGCTTGTCGTGTGTCATGTCGATGACCGGCGTGTAGAGCGTTGTGTTTTGTGTCTGGGATGCGGTCAGCAGCGAGCCATCCGCGACAGCGAAATTGCCAGTTCCGCCGGTGTTGTTAGTGAGGTCGCCCGGGTTGCTGAATGACCATACGGCGTCTGTGCCGGGGGCGTTCGCGACGGTCCAGCCGGGCGGTGCCGTGCTGCTGCTGAACGTCTGAGTAGTTCCCTTAAGCCGGTAGCCAGGGGCGTTGCACGTGCTCGCGTCCACCGGAGCGGCGAAGTTCTGCATCAGCGCACTGGTGCCGACGGTCACCTGCCGCTGCACGTCCTGGTAGCCGGTATAGAGCGGATCGACTTCCACCGGCCAGTCAGAGTTCTGCGGCATGGCCAGCTGGTAGCGGCCTGTGGCCGGGTTGGTGTAGGTGACAGCAGACGTACCAGGAACCGAGATCTTGGCGTACAGGGGCCAGTGGTGGCCGGAGCCATCTCTGACGACTCCGCTGACTGTGACCGTAGGCGCGGCGGCAAGGGAGAAGTTCTGGGTCGTGCCCTGCCCGGCGGTGACCGTGACCCCGCTTGCCGTGCCGGTGACGTAGCCGAAGGCCTTGGCGGTGACGGTGTAGCTTCCTGGCGGTATTGCCAGAGTATACTGGCCGGTAGCGCTGCTTTGCACCAACCCGGATCCGGCGCTGACCTGCGCACCTGCTATCGGCTTCCCGGTTGCCGCGTCGGTGACCGTGCCGGTGACGGTCCCGTAGGACACCGGGGCAAACGCTGACACTCCGTCCGGGGTGCCCAGGCCGGTCGGGCCGTCGTAGCCCGGGCCGGCGGTGCAGAAGTAGGCAGGATTGCAGGACTGGTCGTAGTTCGTGCCGGAGGTGACGTCATTCAGCCCAGTAGCGTTCAGATACGGGTAGGATGCCGGATTCGTGTCGGCCTCCGGAGACCCGGCCAGCGCGTAGGTGGCGGCGATGATTGGGGTGGCTTCGCTGGTCCCACCGACCACGTCCCAGCCGCCATCCCCGGTGGTGTCGTAGATTGCCGCGCCAGTGTCGGGATCGGCGTCGGCGGACACATCGTTGGTCATCCGGTTCGCACACCCGGAGTCGGTCCGCCAGGCCGGCTTGGGTTCATACAGCGAGCAGCCCGACCCGGTGGCCGAAGGATCAGGGCTCCAGGTGGTCTCGGTCCAGCCCCGTGAGACGCTGGAGTCCTGGGTCAGGGTGGTGCCGCCGACCGATGTCACGTACTGCGACGAGGCCGGGTAGTTAGGGCTGTCGTCAGCCTCCTGGTAGTTGTCATAGCCGTTGTCCCCGCCGGCAGCGGTGATCACCACGCCGGGATGGTTGAAGTAGGTGTCGGCCTGCGCCTCGGCGGCGGCAGAACCCAGTTCTTGCTCCGGCAGCGCCCAGCTGTTGGACACATACTTCGCCCCGAGCGCGACCGCCTCATCCTCCGCCGCGTACAAATCGGTGGTGGACGCACTGCTTGCCTCGACCAGGAGGATGTGGCAGTTCGGGCATACAGCGGAGACCATGTCGATGTCGAGGGATTCCTCCACCGGCCAGTCACCAGAGACCGGGGGGTAGTTGCCCTGCTGGCCTTCCTGGTTGACCTTCTCGAAGCAGCCGTTGGCGGTGGTGCAGACGGGCAGCCCGTACTGGGACCGGTATACGCCGAGGTCGGCCTCTGCGGTCGGGTCATCACCCGCGTCCACGATCGCTACCGTCTCGCCCGTGCCAGCAGTGGCCGACGGCAGGCTGTAGGCGCTCTGGAAGTCAGATGGGCCATACCCGGACGGGGTGGTGTCGGCGGGAAACAGGCCCTTGTGACTGGGAACGTTCGTACGCATCAGGGACATGCACGACGCGTAGCCGCGCTTCGGCGGCGCGCACACCCTGCGTACGTTAGATGCTCCGGCCTTTGCATGGGTATCCCGCGCCGAACGGGCGCTTCTTGCGGCTGGTGCGCTCTTCACCGCATGCCGTCGGTGAGCCACCTGTCCCGCACGGGCCGGCACCGCCGCGGCGAGCGCGCCGCCTGGAGCCGCTGCCACAGAGATGCCAGCCACGGCAGCAACAGCGACGGCAGCGGCCAGGAGCTGTCGCGTGCGCGCCGCAGAGCCGGAGGCTGCATTCCGGATCCTGGCCATCACTCTGACCGCCGACAACGTTCGCGGTGCTCGAGGTTGGTGCATACGGTCATTCCCTTCTTACTGCCCGGGAGCATCGCTGAACCGGACTTGGGATGCGCGGGCGGATGACGGATGAATCCGGTCGTCACAAGGGCTCATACTCGTCGTCGTCATCGGCCACCTCGGGCCAGTGTTCTGAGGGATCGGCCCTCGGCACACTGCTCGGCCTCGAGGAACCGACACCCGACTTCGCAGGCCGTGAACCTGGTGTGGAGGAGGCGGCATCGACGGGTTCCTCCGGTACGGGCTGAGCGGCTAGGTTCATCTGGCATTTCCCCGCAGTCGTGAAAGATTGCGGCCAGTATCAGCAGCCACGAACCGACCTGTAATCAGCAAATGCCCGAAAGTTCAGGACTTTCGGCGTACCTGGACGCCAGGGCGCACTAGCGACGTTACGGCTGCCCGTTGGGGGTGATGCCAATCTCGGCTGCCCGCACGGCGAGGGCAGCCCGAGAAGAGACGTTCAGCTTGCGCATGGCAGAGCTGAACTGGGTATCGACAGTCTTGGGTGAGCGGCACAACTCCTGCGCGATCTGCCCGCGGGTGCGGCCGGAGACGAGCAGCCGCACGACCTCGACCTCACGGGGAGACAGCTGATCGCCATATCCGCGTCGGCTGCCGTGCCAGATCCGGGATTCGGCAGCACCATGCGCGTGCAAGCTACGCCGTAGCCGTTCTGCATCCGCGGTGGCACCAAGCGCATCTAGCCGCTGCCGGGTTTCGGCCAGCAGGTTCAGGCCCGCTGTCCGCTGTCCGCTGGCCAGCAGGCTGGCGGCCTGGCGCTCTCTAACCAGCAGTGCGTCATAGGGGCGGGGCAACCCGTCCCAGGCCTCAGCAGCCTGGCCGAGCAGAGCCGCTGCGCGTGCCGGACGGCCCTCTGCCTCGGCCAGCAGCGCACGGCAGGTGGCGAGCGCCGCACGCGGACCAGGGGCATCGCGGCCTCGCAGCCCACGGTCAAATGCGACGACCAGGCTGCCGAGTCCTGCGGTTTGCCCAGCCGCAACGAGTGCCGCTGCCCGAGCGGGAGCAATATCCGTTGCCCAGACCCAGACACCTTTGCGTTCCACGAGACTGAACGGCGCATCGGTGATCTTCAGCGCACTGTCAATGTCCCCGCGTATAAGCCTCAGTCTGGCCAAAGCAGCGGCCGGCTCCATACAACATTCGATAACTCCGCCGTGATACGCATGGTCGAGAACAGAACCAAGCTGTTGCTCAGCAAGGTCGGGAGCACCCGCGGCGGCGTGTAGCAGCCCACTGACGAGGCTGGCCTCCAGCCGCGTGACCGGCAGCATTTCCTCGTCCGCGGCCATCGCGGTGGCCTTCCCGGCCAGACCTTGCCACGCGCCGGTGAACCAGCCCAGGCGCAAGTGTGCCGCCAGCGCCATATCGTGCAGATGAGAGTAATCATGCGCCTCGGTGAATTCCAGCGCGTGCGCCAGTCTTCGCGCCGCGTCCTGGTACCGGCCCCACCGCACGGCTTCATCACCGGAATTCAGATAGCCCCGGGCGATCTGTACCCGTTCCGGCGCGCTCGGCGCGTCATCGGGGATCTTGGCCGCTTCCATCCATCCCGCATTCTCACCAAGTAGGAGAAGCGCGGTCATCCTGTCAACGACGAAGCGCAACTGGTCAGCCGCAGCCATTGGCACAGTAATCCTTACCGCTCGGCGCAGCCACCGCAGATGCACAGAGGCAGGCCAGTCAGCCGTATTTGGCCAACCGAGCAGTGTCATGGCCCATATCGCCGAAGCAGAGTCAGGTGCCAGATCTGGAATCGCCTGTTCCAGTTCGATACGCCCCGCCTCATAGTGGCCGGCCTGAGTCAGTGCACGGCCCAGCTGAAAGCGTGCCTCCGCGTCCTCGCGTTGTGAGTTCCCAGTCACCAAACTCGAACGGAGTCCAGATACCAACCCCTGGTAATAGGCTGGTTCGGTGAGCGTAGCAAACGAGATCTTGCTGGTGAGACGCGCTGCGTCGCCGGTTGGCAGATTCCCTTCAGCGACCACATCCTGCAGCAAGACCTCCGCCGTTGCCTGATCTCCCGCTGCCAGAGCGGTATCGGCGGCCTGCTCGGTGTAGCGGCACCACATCTGCGTATCGCCGGCTTCTCGGCAGTGGCGGGCGAGCTGGTCCAGCGGAGGTAGGGAAATCTGCTGCAGGGCGTGACCGGCCCGCTCATGCAATTGGCGGCGGCGCGGAGCAAGGATGGAGTCATATATCGCCCGGGCGGCGAGTACATGTCGGAACGAGGCCAGGCCCTGGCCGTTTAGAGAAGTCTCTATCAGCAGCCCGCAGTCGAGCGCTTCGCACAGGCCAGAGCGCACCCGGACGGGCGGAACCCCGGCCACGGCGGCGAGCAGGTCATCTCCGCTCGGGACGGCGAGCACGGCCGCAGCCCTAAGCACCTCTTGGGCAGCGCGGGACAGCCGGGCGGCGCGTTCTAGCACCGCGTCGCGAACACTTGGTGGGACCGCGATGTCATCCAGGTGACGGCGAACCCAGCTACCGTCATGGCGGCGAGCCAGATCGGCGCGCTCTCCCATCAACCGGACCGACTCCTCTACCGCCAGCGGCAGACCCTCCGTGTGCTCGTGTACGAACGCCGCGAACTCCTGCGACACTGGCTCACCCTCGAGCATCGACGACATCAGGCCCGCCGTCTCATCGATGCTTAGTGGGCCGAGAGTCAGGCGGAGTCCGGCGGAACCCGTGGCCAGCCGGGACAGCCGCAACAGCAGCGAGCCTTCGGGCACGTCCTCCGGGCGGCAGGTCGCCACCAAGTTGACCGCTGGCGTTTGACGGGAGGCCAGGAACAGCATGAACTCCAGCGTCGCCTCATCGGCCCAGTGCCCGTCCTCGATCGCGAGCACGCCGGTGTGCAGGGCAGTCAGCAGTTCGGCCAAAGCGGAGAAGACCTGGTGCCGGACCGCCGACGGATCCCCAGGCAGCTCGGGAGCAGGCGGCAGGTCCTTCGCCCACTCGGGGAACAGCGGTCGCAGGGCCCCGGCCAGGTCACTCAGCAGCATCGCGGCCACGTCCCCTTCGGTGGCCTGGCGAATGGCGTCCACGATAGGGCCGAGGGTGTGCGGGGTGCCAAGCGGCGGGCAGGTCGCGACCACAGTGCGCCGACTCGGCGTGGGGCGGCTACCCCGCTTCCGCGGACCTGGCTCGGCGCGGCTGGCTAGGAACTCGCGCAACAGCCGGGTCTTGCCGATCCCGGCCTCACCTTCGATGATTATCACTGCCGGGCCGCGGTCCAGAGCCCGGGTCAGGGCGCCCAGCTCCCGCTCACGGCCGATGAAGTCCGGGGCACGCATCAGCGTCGCCGTTTCGGGGGCACTACGCTTAGTAGCGGCCAGTCCGCTCATAGGCGACCTCTCATCAGCAAAACCCCTGGTTGTACCAGTATCGACCCGGCACAGCAGGATTTGCCAGCATGCTCTAGTAGACCGTCGCAGCTTACTTCTGGCCTGTGGTTGACTGGCGGGGTGGCAGATCTTCCTCTCCCTGCCCGTTGGAGCTGCGTCATGGCGTCGCAGAAGAAGCGGCCGGTCACCCTGACCGTGGCTGATCGCCAGGAGCTGATCGCGGTGGTGACGAGGGGGGGTGCATCCGGCGTCGATGATCCGGCGGGCGCGGGTGCTCCTGGCGCTGGACACTTCGGCCGGCGAGGTGGATCCGAAAGAGGTGGCCGCCCGGCGGGCCGGTGTCTCGGGTGAAACCGTCCGGCTGGTGGCCAAGCGGTTCGCCGAGACCGGCGGGGATGCGCTGGCTACGATCGCGCGCAAGCAGCGCGAGCTGCCGCCGGTGCCCTCTCAGATCACTGGCGAGGTGGAGGCCCGGCTGATCGCGCTGGCGTGCTCAGCGCCCCCGGCGGGTCATGCCCGGTGGCCGCTGCGGCTGCTGGAAAAGCACGTCGCGCTGGCCCGGGACATCCCGGACATGGGCCATTCCACTATCGGCCGGGTGTTAAAAAAACGAAGCTTCGTCCTCACCTGAAGAAATGCTGGGCAATCCCGCCGAAGGCGAACGCGCAGTTCGCGGCCCGGATGGAAGACGTCCTGGCGGTCTATGCGCGTCCTTACGACCCGTCCCGCCCGGTGGTGTGCATGGACGAGAAGCCTTATCAGCTGCCCGCCGACGTGCGCGCCCCGGTTCCCGCCGGCCCCGGCCACGACCTGAAAACTGACTCCGGGTACGCCCGGTACGGTACCTGCTCGATCTTCTGCTGGGCCGGGCCCCTGGCCGGGTGGCGGTGCGTGGACGCCCAGCCCCGCCGGGCCAAGACCGGCTGGGCCAGCCAGGTCAAGCAGATCCTGACCCAGGACTACCCTCGCGCCCAGACCGTGGTGCTGGTCATGGACAATCTCAACACCCACGGCACCGGATCGCTGTATGAGGCGTTCGAGCCCGCTGAGGCGTTCGCGCTGGCCCAGCGGCTGGAGATCCACCACACCCCCCGGCACGGCTCCTGGCTCAACATCGCCGAGATCGAACTATCCGCCCTGACCCGCCAGTGCCTGGACCGGCGCATCAGCAACCCCGGCGCACTGAACACCGAACCCGCCGCCTGGCAGCACGCCGTCAACACTGACCAGCGCCAGGTCGACTGGCACTTCACCACCGCCGACGCCCGCATCAAACTACGCCACCTATACCCCAATACTTAGCCGCGACGGTCTACTAGTAGGTGAGCTTCCCCCCGTCTTCCGGACACCCGACCTGAGGTGGCCAGCGGCCACCGGGAAGGATGTCCGTCATGCCTGCACCACATCCCCCGGAGTTCCGGCAGCGCGCGGTCCGGCTTGCCCGTGAGGGCACCACACCGGTCGCCAGGATCGCTAAGGATCCCGGGATCGATGATTCATGCCTGCGGAACTGGATGGCCCAGGCCGACGCTGATGAGAATGGCGGCGGCCAGCGGCTGACCAGTACCGAGCAGAAAGAGCTGACCGAGCTGCGCAGGCGGAACAGGCTGCTGGAGCAGGAGAATGAG
>Ga0070737_10004358_pt1 | contig 14275 bp, 12 predicted proteins | sample Coa_R1_10_FD_66438 | JGI IMG/M metagenome (GOLD analysis project Ga0070737, IMG submission 66438) | Surface soil microbial communities from Centralia Pennsylvania, which are recovering from an underground coalmine fire - Coalmine... | ecosystem: Environmental > Terrestrial > Soil > Unclassified... | reverse complement strand
CGGCCTGTTCGAGCTGGAGAAGCTGTGCCGCATGGCTGAGGCCTACGACGTGGCCGTCGCCCCGCACTGCCCCAACGGCCCGATCTCGCTGGCCGCCTCCCTGCAGGTGGGCTGCTGCGCCGGCAACGTGGTAATCCAGGAACAGAGCCTGGGCCTGCACTACCACCAGGGATACGACGGCCTGCCGCGGGGCGAGATGCTCGACTACCTGGCCGACCCGGGCCCGCTCATCCCGGCCGGCGGCAGGCTGGCGCGGCCCGCCGGGCCCGGCCTGGGCATCGACGTGGACCGGGCCGCGGTGCTGGACCGTGCCACCGGCTGGGAGCTGCCCGACCCGGCCTGGCGGCTCGACGACGGGCGGCTCGCCGAGTGGTGAGCGGGATGCCTGGCGGTGAGCGAGCGGCGGACCGTGCCGCCGAAGACCCACGGCCGCCGGCGGATCGCGCCGCCGGGCGTGCACCGGCCGCCGGCCCGGGCCGGTACCCGCCGCTCGTGTTCGCCGGCGCGGCGACGCTGGACACGGTCGCGCTGGTCGCCCGCTTCCCGCGGCCGGACGAGCGGCTGATCGCCGACGCGGTCAGCCACGCTGGCGGCGGCCCCGCCGCGACCGCCGCGGTGGCCGCTGCCCGGCTGGGCATGTCCGCGGCGTTCGTGGGCGCCGTCGGCGACGACGATGCGGGGCAGCGGATCCTGGCTGGCCTGCGTGCCGAGAATGTCGACGTCAGCGGGGTCTGCGTGGTCGCGGGCGCGGGCTCGGCGGAAAGCGTGATCGTCGCGGAGTCCGCGCGGCACACCCGGGTGATCTGCACCCGGCCCGGCCCTGCGCCGCGCATCGGGGACCGCGCCGCCGAACTGGTCCGCGCCGCCTCCTGGGTGCACGTCGATCACCTCGGCTGGGCGCCGGTGTGGCGGGCCCTCCGCGAACTCCCGCCACGGGCCCGCCCGCGGCTGTCGGTGGACGGCGGCAACGACATCGACGGGCTCGTGCTGGCCGGGGTGGACCTCTACGTGCCGACCGAAGCCGCGCTTGCCCGGCGGTACGGCAGCCGGGGGGTCGATGAGCTGCTCGATGCCGCGGTCGCCGAAGGAGCCGGCCAGGTTGTCGTCACCCGGGGCGGTGCCGGATGCGTCGCCGGCACCGCGGGCGGCGGCCGGTGGGCCGTGCCCGCGCACCCGGCGGTCATCCGCAGCACGCTCGGCGCCGGTGACGTCTTCCACGGGGCACTGCTCGCCGCGGTGGCCCGGGGCATGCCGCTGCCGGACTGCGCCCGCTACGCGTCCGTGGCCGCGGCCGCCTCCTGCGCGGCGCCCGACGGCCGGTCCGCGATCCCCGCCCACCACGAGGTCACCGCCGCGCTCGCCGTCCGGCCCGCCGGCCCCGCGGCCCTGAGCGGGCCGGCCGGTGCTGCGCCGGCCCCGGCAGGAACCGGCCCGGGGAAACCGCAGGCAGGGCCCGTAGCACCCGGCAATGCCCGGACAGCACTGGAGCACTCGCAGGAAGCCGGAGGAAGACCGTGACCGTGCCGCCGCCCGCCGCCGTGCCGCCCGCCCTCTCCCCGATCGCCCGGCCGTCGGGCGGGCTGGCGATGGTCGCGATCGACCAGCGCGAGTCGCTGCGCGCCATGTTCGCGCAGCACCAGGACGGCCCGGTCAGCGACGGCCAGCTCACCGCCTTCAAGGTGGCTGCCACGCGGCTGCTCAGCCCGCACGCCTCCGCCGTCCTGGTCGACCGTCAGTTCGCGCTCGGCCCGGTGCTCGCGGAGGGCGCCGTGGCGCCGGGCTGCGGGCTGATCGTCGCCGCCGACAGGTTCCTGCCGGACGAACGTGAACTGGTCGCCGGCGCCGAGATCGACGAGGAGGTCGTGCCGGAGCGCGTCAGGGAGCACGGCGCCGTCGCGCTCAAGCTGCTGATCATCTGGCGGCCCGATGAGCCGCCCGGGCCCCGGGTGGAGATGGCCACCCGGTTTGTGCGCAGGTGCCGGGCAGCCGGGCTGATCAGCATCATCGAGCCGGTCTCCCGCAAGCCCCGGGACGGCCGGGCCTGGGACCGCGAGCACGGCGTGCTCGCCGCCGCGAGGGAACTCGGTACGCTCGGCGCCGACCTGTACAAGGCCGAGGTACCCCTGTACGGAACCGGGCCCGAGGCTGAGATACGGCGCCGGTGTGCCGAGCTGACCGAGACCATCGCCTCGCCGTGGGTCGTGCTGTCGTCCGGGGTCCCGCAGGACGCCTTCCCGCGCGCCGTTGAGCTCGCCTGCCGGGAGGGCGCCTCCGGCTTCCTGGCCGGGCGCGCGGTCTGGCGCCCGGTCATCGGCGCCCCGGACATCGACGCCGCGCTGCGCGACGATGCGGTACCGCGATTGCGGCACCTCGCCGCCATCGTCGATAGCACGGTTCAGCGGTAGGGGGTGGCTCCGGGATGGTCCGGGTGACCGTGATCCCCACCGCGCGGCCCACCTTCGCGGTCGAGGCCGCGCGGCAGCGCGCGGCGGCGGCCCGGGACCTGCTCGCCGGCCTCGGCGCCGACGTGCGGGGCCCGGCCGGGCTGGTCATGACCGGCCAGGACGTCGCGGCCGCCGCGGCCTTCGCCGGCGCGGCGGCCGATCTGGTCATCAACGTGTGCGCCTCGTTCTCCGACGCGTCCGGAGCGATCAGGCTCTACCGGGGGCTGGCGCAGCCGGTGCTGCTGTGGGCCTTCCGTGAGCCGGGACCGGTGGGCGACCGGCTGTGGCTGAACTCGCTGTGCGGCGCCAATCTCTTCGGGCACGCCATCGTACGGGCGGGCGGCAGTGTCCGGCTTGTCTACGGCGACCCGGACGACCCCGCCACCCGCGACACCGTCGCTGCCGCGTTGTCCGGGCAGCTACCCGCCGCGGGCGTCACCCCGCACGACCCCGGCCGTCCCCGCGGCGCGCCCGGGGCGGCGCGCCACGCGGTGCGTGCCCTCCGCGGCGCGGTGATCGGGCTGATCGGCGACGCCCCGCCGGGGTTCACCCCCTGCGAGTACGACCCGCACCTGCTCGGGGAGCTGTTCGGGATCTCGGTGCGGACGCGCACGACCGGCGAGTTCTTCCGGCGGGTGCGCGAGGTGGGCACCGCGGCGCGGGACGCCGAGCGGGCCGCCGCGCAGGCGGCACAGCCGACGCTGCGCACCGTGGACCCGGCCCAGGTGAGCCTCTCCGCCGCGGTCACCGTCGCGCTGCGGGACTGGGTGGACCGCGAGGCGCTGGCGGCGGTCGCGGTCAGGTGCTGGCCGGAGTTCCCCACCCTGCTCGGCGTCTGCCCCTGCTCCGCGCTGTCCCGCCTGGCGGACGCCGGGACGCCCACCGCGTGCGAACGCGACGTCTACGGCGCGGTGACGATGCTGCTGCTCGAGGCGCTGGGGTCCGGGCCGACGTACCTCGTCGACACCGTGGACCTCGACACCGCTGCCAACGTGATCCGGCTGTGGCACTGCGGTTCAGCGGCGACCACACTCGCGGCCGACCCCGCCAGGGCGGCGCAGTCCGTGCACTGCAACCGCAGGATCGGGGTCGCGGGGAACTTCCCGCTGCGGACGGGCCGGGTCATCATGGCACGGCTGGCCGAGGCGCCCGGCGGCGGGCTGCGGATGCTGATCGCGGCGGGCGAGTCGCTGCCGGAGCCGAACCGCTTCCAGGGCAACACCGCTGCCGTCCGGCTCGACGCGGATGCCGGGGAGTTCGTCCGCGGCCTGGTGACGGGCGGGTTCCCGCATCACACGGTGCTCGCCTGGACCGATGTCCGCGCCGGGCTGCGCGCCGCAGCCGACCAGCTCGGCATCCCGGTCTGCGAATGGTGACGGCCCTGGGCGCGGGGCGGTCCTGGGCGCGGGGCGGTCCTGGGCGCGGGGCGGCCCTCGGCGCGGGGTGGCCCTGCGTCACGGGGACGGGGTGACGGTCCTGCTCACGGGGACGGAACGAGGGGCGCGGGATGTGCGCTGGAGGCCGCGCGCCCGGGACGGGTCAGCACGCGGGGAGCTGGATGTCGAGTACGCCGCAGCGCTGGCCGGCCAGCAGGGCCAGGCAGTGATCCACCGCGTCCGGGATGTCCGCGGGCCGGCGCACGACCGCGCCGTCGCCGCCGTAGGCGCGGGCGAGCTGCACGTAGTCGGGGGCGGGGGTGAGGTCCGTCTCCGGGAAGGTGCCCTCCGCGCCGGCCGCGCCCGACGGGTAGAGGCGCTGGACCGGCAGCCTGGAAGCCCGGTAGGCGCGGTTGTCCAGGATGACGGCGAGGAACGGGGCGCCGGCACGCTGCGCAGACCACAGGGCGGCGGTGGGGACGGCGAAGTTGAAGGAGCCGTCGCCGCAGACCGCGACCACCGGGGCGTCGGGCCTGGCGAGCTTGACCCCCATGGCGCCGGCGACCGCCCAGCCGAGAGCCGGCGACCCTGTCGCGTAGTAACGGCCGGGCTCGCGGACGATCTGCCGGAGGACGGCGCCGCGGTTGGTGACCGCCTCCTCCAGGACGATCGCCTCGGGGGGAAGTACCCGGTTGAGGGCGTGGAGCATCGCGTCGGCCGCGTCGGCCGGCTCGCCGGACATGGCGGTCGCCTCCCACTGCCGGCGAATACCGGCGAGCCGCTCCGCCACCTGCTCGCGCCGCGCGCGCCAGCGCCCCTCACGGCCGGGGGTGGCGAGCCGCCGCAGCTCGGTGAGCAGCAGCGGCAAGGCGACCGCGGTGTCGGCGGTGAGGGCCAGGTCGACGGGGTAGGACCACGACGGCATGGTGGCCTTCACGGGGTCGATGTCGATCTGCAGGACCCGCGCGGCCGCCGGGGGCGCGACGTGAGCCGGTACCCAGGGGACCTCGGCGTCCAGCAGCAGGACGACATCCGCCTCGCGCAGCAGGCCGCTGGAGTCCCCGGCGTACAGCGGGTGACGCGGCGGGAAGTTGAGCCTGTCCCGGTGGTCGAGAACCGGGCAGCCGAGCAGCTCGGCCACCTGCACGAGGGAGGCCACCGCCGGCGGGCGGGCGCCGGTCCGGCCGGTGACGATGACCGGGTGGCCGGCGTCGGCCAGGGACAGCGCCGCCTCGGCGAGCCCGCCGGGATCGGGCGCCGCCGGCCGGGGCGGCAGGAGCCGCCTGGCCGGTCCCGTTCCGGCCGGCTCCATCAGCGCCTCGCGCGGCAGCATGACGTAGGCGGGCCCGGCGGGGTCACTTCGCGCGACCTGGAAGGCCCGCCGCACGATCCCGCCCAGTTCCCGGCCCCGAGGCACCTCCATCGTCCACTTGCCGAAGGCGCGCAGCGGTGCCTGCTGGTCGAGCTGTTCCTGCTGCCAGTGGATGGGCGAGTCCCGGTGCCCGGGTATCTCCGCCGCGGTCGTGTACGGTGACCGGCCAGCGAAGATGACCGCGGGAACACGGCCCCGCTGCGCGTTGTGCAGCGCGCCGCCCAGGTTGAGCGTGCCGGCGTCCACGTGCACCATGAGGGCCTGGGGTTTCCCGCTGGCGGCGTAGTGGCCCATGGCCGACGACAGCGCCACGAACTCGTGCGTGCACAGGACCGCGCGGGGGCTCGGCGTGCCGCTTGCCCGCGCGCCGGCCAGCGCTTCCTGGACAGGGGCGGTGTCGGTGCCGGGATTGATGAATAGGTAGTCCACTTCTTCGTCGGCGAGCGTCGCGACGAGTTCGCCGGCCGCGTTCGCGAACCTCGTGCCCGCGGGTGCCGTGCCCGGCACCGTCCCGGCAGTGGTCACCTGGTCCGCCATTGTTTTCTCCCTGGGTCGCTGGTCATTCCGCTGTCGTACGGTACGGCTGCCGCTTGCCCGGGCCAGTGCCCTGGATGGCCGGGACGCGGGCTTGCCCGGGCCAGTGCCCTGGATGGCAGGGACGCGCCGGAACGTGGTGGCATCTGGGCAGGCGGCCCGCGCCGGGCAGATCCGGCGAGGCCGGCTGACCCGACGATAAGAGTTCCGCGACGATGGCGTCGACCGTGGGCCGCAGCTCGTCCGCCAGGCTGTCCAGGCTCCCGTCGTCGCAGCGCGCCGTCGGGACGGCGACGACCACCGCGCCGACGGCCTGGCCGCCGTGGTCGCGCACGCACCGGCCGGCCGCCATGATTCCCCGCTCGCTCTCTTCGCGGTTGGTGGCGTAGCCGCGGCACCGGATCGCGGCAAGCTCGCGCAGCAGCGCGTCCATGCTCGTGATCGCCGCGGTGCCGGCAGGGGGCAGGCCCCGCGGGTAGAGCCGGCGGAGCTCCTCGCGGGGCAGTTCGGCGAGCAGCGCCTTGCCCCCGGACGTCATGTGCGCGGGCATCAGCAGGCCGATCCGCGTCCCGCAGCGCAGCGACCTGCTGCCCTCGACGCCGTCGATGAAGCGTGCCCCGTTGCCCTCCAGCGTCATGAAGTGCGCGGTCTCCTGGCAGCGCTGCACGAGCTCGCGCAGGTGCCGGTGGATGACGGCGCGGAGGTCCGGCCGCGGCGCCGTCGCCTGCAGGGCGGACAGTGCCGGGCCGGGCAGATACACGCGGTGCCGGTCCTGCACGGCGAACTCGTGCTGGCGCAGCGTGGCGAGCAGCCGGTGAGCGGTCGAGGGGGCCACCCCCAGCGCGCACGCCGCCTCGGCCACCCGGAGCGAGCCGTTGTCGCGGAGCAGCTTCAGCAGCCTCAGCACGTTGTCCGCCGAGCTGACCGGATACGGATATGCAGGAGGATTTCGCATAACAGAATCATGGTCGCATGTTCTTCCGGAATAGTGCAGGGCCCCCGTACACTGGCCTCATTCCTCAGCCCATTCCGATCGCCTCCCCCGTCACAGGGCGGCTGGTAATCCCGGCACGGCAGTGACCGGAGCGGACACGATCGCGACCGAACGTTCGGTGGTGTATCGGCCATGGGAATGACGGCTCCCCCGTGGGCAGGCGCGGACCCTCAGCGGGCCGGGCTGTACGAGGCCATGGCGGAAGCGAACATCCAGGCGCTGTGGACCCAGGCCGCCGACCTGATGCCGGGCCAGCCGAGCCCGCGCGCCGTGCCGTGGCTGTGGCGCTGGGAAACCGTGCTGGCGCTCGCTGCACGCGCCGGGCAGGATGTCCCCGTGGGCCGGGGCGGCGAGCGGCGTGCCCTTGCCCTGGCCAATCCGGGGCTCGGCGGGCTGCCGTTCGCGACCGGCACGCTGTGGGGCGCCATGCAGTACCTGAACGCGGGGGAGAGCGCGCCCGCGCACCGGCACTCGGCAGCCGCCATCCGCTTCGTGCTGGCCGGGAGCGGGGTCTGGACGACGGTGAACGGCGAGCCCTGCCCGATGTCGCGCGGTGACCTGATCCTGACGCCGAGCATGACCTGGCACGAGCATCACAGCGGCTCGGACCAGCCGATGATCTGGTTCGACGGGCTCGACCTGCCCCTGGTCAACGCACTCGACGCGGGCTTCTTCGAGCCGGCCGGCGCCGAGTACCTGGCCGGGCCCGGCGCCTCGCCGGCCGGGTCGCGCAGCGCCGCCATCTACGCGCATCCCGGGCTGCTGCCGGACGTGATACCGGAAACCGACCGGCACTCGCCGCTCATGGTGTACCGGTGGGAGCACACCGACCGGGCCCTGGCCGAGCTGGCGGACGCCACCCGGCGCCCGGACGTGGAAGTGCGGTTCACCGATCCGGTGCACCGGCGTGACGCCCTGCCGACGATGCGGTGCACGATGCGCAGGCTCGCCGCGGGCGCCCGGACACCCGCCACGCGGAGTGTCGGAAGCAGCATCGTGGTCTTCTTCTCCGGCCGCGGCCGGACGATGGCGGGCGGCGCCTGCTTCGAATGGGGGCCGGGCGACACCCTGGCGGTGCCGAGCTGGTGCACGATCCGCCACGAGGCCGCGCAGCCCGCGGATCTGTTCGTGGTGAGCGACGCGCCCGTGCTGGAGGCACTGCGGCTCGACCGCGTGGAGATCCTGAAAGACCAGCCCGGCGAGAACCCGGGATAACCGCCCACGGAGAAAATCTGGAGCGACGATGAACCGCGACAGGCAGCGGTTGCCCATACCCCGCACCCGCATGCGGCTGGCCACGCTGGCAGCGGGCGCCGTCATGCTGGCCCTCGCCGCCGCGGCGTGCGGCGGATCCTCCGGCGGTTCCAGGGCCGCCGGCGGCAGCTCGTCCGCCGGCGGCAGCTCGTCCGGCGGTAGCGCCTCGGTGACGAACGTCAAACTCGGCTACGTCCCGTACGCCGACGACGCCGCGCTCTTCCTCGCCCAGCAGGACGGGATCTTCCGCAAGCACGGGCTGAACGTCAGCTTCGTCCCGCAGGCCACCCCGGTCGCGATAGCGTCCAGCATGCAAAGCGGCCAGGAGCAGTTCGGCTTCATCACCACGCCGGTGCTGATCAACCTCAACTCCAAGGGCATCCCGGTCAAGTGCGTGAGCAGCGTGGACGGCGCCCAGCCCACCAACCCGGCGGACGACGGCACTGTGCTCGTCGCGGCGAAGAACTCACAGATCACCTCGATCAAGGATCTGGCCGGCAAGAACATCGGCATCGTCCAGCTCACCTCACTGAACTCGCTCGCCACCGACGTGCTGGCCAAGCGGGCGGGCATCAACCCGGCCAGCATCCACCAGATCACGATGCCGTTCCCGCAGATGCCGGCCGCGCTCAGCCAGGGCCGGATCCAGGCCGCCATCATCGTGTCCCCGTTCGCCAACACCGCCATTGCCGAGGGGGCCAGGGTCATCGATCACCCAAACGCGGTGCTGTTCCCTGGCGGCACGGTCACCTGCCTCGACGCCCTCGGCTCCTACATCAGCGCCCACCCGAAGGTAGTGGAGGGGTTCCACGCCGCCATGAACGAGGCGATCGCCTACGCGAAGAATCACCAGTCCGCGGCAAAGGCCGCCCTCACCACGTACATGAACCTGACGCCGCAGGCCGCGCAGAAGCAGATCCTCAGCACGGACTGGAATCCGGCGCTCAGCGCTGCGAGCATCGGCCAGATCGAGACGTACATGAAGGAGTTCGGCTGGATCAGTTCCGCGCCACCCGCCTCCAGCATGATCTGGCCGCCCGCCGGGTAACCCGATGCGACTTCCCGCGGGAACCGCCGCCGGCGCCCCTGTGCGGGTGCCGCCCGGCCGCGGCCGGGCGCTCGGCAGGCTGGCCGCGCGCCTCGCCGTGCTCGCCGCCGCGCTCGGCCTGTGGCAGGCGCTGAGCGAGTCCGGCCTGATCAGGGCCGACGAGTTTCCGTCGATGACCGCCACCGTCGCCGCGCTCGGCCACCAGCTCGCCGGCGCCGCGCTCTGGGCCGCGGTGGGTGACACCATGGCCGCCTGGGTGGTCGGCCTGCTGCTCGGCGGCGGCTGCGCGATCGCCGTCGGCACGCTGATCGGGCTCAACGGGTTCGCGCTGCGCAGCGTGACGCCGGTGGTCGAGTTCTTCAAGACGATCCCGGTGATCGCTGTGCTGCCGATCGCCCTGGTGCTGTGGGGCACGACGCTGACGATGCAGTACGTGCTGGTCGCCTTCGCGGTCTTCTGGCCGCTGGTCATCCAGGTTTTCTACGGTGTCCGGTCGATGGACCCCACGGTGCGGGACACCGCCACCGTGCTGCAGGTCCGTGGCGGGCGCCGGTTCTTCGTTGTCGTACTGCCGAGCGCGGCACCGTTCATCGCCACCGGCCTGCGGGTCTCCGCGGCGGTGGCGCTCATCATCGCCATCATCGCCGAGCTCATCGGCGGCGGCAGCGGCGTGGGGGTGCGGATCCTGACCGCGGAGAACTCCGGGCCCACCGCCTACCCGGTCATGTACGCCTACATTCTCGTGGCCGGCCTGCTCGGTGTGGGGCTGGCCGGTGCCTTTGCCCTCGCCGAACGGCGGTTCCTGCACTGGCACGAGAGCCAGCGGGAGGCGGCCCGTCATGCACCGTGACGGCAACGGCATCGCGGCTGGGTCCGGGCAGCAGGCTGCGGCCGCCGGCACAGCGGGGCGGCGGCGCGTCCCGCTGCTGTCCGCCCTCGGCCGCGCCGCCCGCGCCGTCGCCTGGCTGTGGCTGTTCGCCGTGGGCGTCGCGGCGTGGTGGGTGCTGTCCGCCCACAGCACCTCGCTGTACTTCCCTCCGCTGGAGAAGATCCTGCGGCAGCTCTACGCGCTGTGGATCGCCGGCAGCGCCCGGGGCCAGCTCGCCGCCAGCCTGGAGCAGTTCGCGGCCGGCTACGCGATCGCCGGGCTCGGCGGTATCGGGATCGGCGCCCTGCTGTGGAGCGTGCGCGGCGTCCGCGAGGCGACGTCGCCGTACATCTACTTCCTGTACGTGCTGCCGGCCCCGGCGCTGGTCCCGGCGGTGATGACCATCTTCGGCATCGGCTTCACCATGAAGGTGGTGATCATCGCGTTCGCCGCGATCTGGCCGACCCTGCTCAACACGCTGGACGGCATGCGGGGCGTCGACGAGATCAAGCTGGACACCTCCCGGGTTCTCGGCCTGTCCGGGTTCCGCGCCGTCCGCTCGGTCGTGCTGCCCGCGGCCGCACCGCAGATCGTCGCCGGGCTGCGCAACAGCCTGCAGGTCGCGATCATCCTCATGGTGGTGAGCGAGTGGATCGCCTCCACCGGCGGGATCGGGTACTTCATCGTGAACGCCCAGCAGGCCTTCAACTACCTGAACATGTGGACGGGGATCATCATGCTGGCGCTCATCGGCATCGTGGCGAACCTGCTGTTCGTGCTCGCCGAGAACTGGCTGCTGCACTGGCACTACGCGGCCCGGGCAAAGGAGGCGCGGTGATTTCCCGCGATGTCGGGGCACCGGGCGGGGCCGGGCGGGCGGCGCACGCCGGAAGCGGGGTCCCGGTGGTGTCCCTCCGCCATGTCCGTAAGTCGTACCCGGCCGGCGGTAGGGCAGGAGCGGCGGAACGCCTCGCCCTGGCCGATGTCACGTTCGACGTGGCGCGCGGCGAGTTCGCCTGCGTGGTGGGGCCGAGCGGCGCGGGCAAGACGACGCTGCTGCGCTGCCTGGCCGGCCTGATGCCGCCCACCTCCGGCGAGGCGCTGTTCGAGGGGAACGTGCTGCGCCGCGTTCCCGACCGGGTGGGCGTGGTCTTCCAGGACTACAGCCGTTCGCTGTACCCCTGGCTGACGGTGAACCGGAATATCGCGCTGCCGCTCAAGGTCAGGGGCGTGGACAAGGCCACGCGGGCGAAACGGATCGCCGAGGTGCTCGCCTCGGTGGGGCTCGCCGGCGTCGGCCGGCAGTATCCGTGGCAGCTCTCCGGCGGCATGCAGCAGCGGGTGGCGATCGCGCGATCGCTGGCCTACCGGCCGGACCTGCTGCTCATGGACGAGCCGTTCGCCTCGGTCGACGCGCAGACCCGGTTCGAACTGGAGGACCTCATCCTCCGGGTGCGCGACGAGTTCAACGTCACGGTCGTGTTCGTCACCCACGACATCGACGAGGCGATCTACCTCGCCGACCGGATCGTGGTGCTGTCCGCCTCGCCCGGCGTGGTGGCCGAGATCGTGGACGTGGCGCTGCCGCGGCCGCGCGACCAGATCACGACCAAGAGCGACGAGCGGTTCGCCCGCTACCGCCAGAAGCTGCTCGGCCTCGTGATGGCGCGCTGACGCGGTGGCGGCCTGCAGGCACCCGTGGTCGCCCCCGCCTGATCACGCGCCGGGCGCCCCGGCCGCCGGGACCGCCGGCTGGCCCCCGGCGAGCGGGCGCAGGGCGGGCATCACGTTCTCGGCGAAGAGCGTGACACTGCGCGTGAACTCCTCGTGGCTCACGGTGCCGAACTGGAAGATGCCGCTGAAGGTACCGAACCCCAGGTCCTTCTGGTACGCCGTGATCTGCTGGCGCACCGTCTCCGGCGAGCCGGCCACCGCGTAGCCGCGGTCCATCAGCTCAGCCGGGTCCATCGTGGATGTCCCGAGGCCGCGCTTGGCGCCCATCACGCGGGCGGCGGAGGCCGGCGTCAGATAGCCGGGCGGGAAGAACACGTCCTTCGGCATGCGCAGCAGGGTGTTGAACAGGAAGCCGAGGTGGGCGGCTGCCGCCCGCCGGGCCTGCGCGTCGGTGCCGGCGACGTACACGGGCACCGACCAGCCGAGCTGCGCGGGCGAGGCGGTGTACCCGTAGCGCTCGGCCGCCTCACGGAACCCGGTGAACGCGCGGCGGACGGTTGCGATGTCGCTGTAGGTCTGCAGGTAGGTGTAGCGGTGGCGCGCCGCCCAGTCCACCGTCTCGATGCTGCCCTGCGAGGGGCTCCAGATCGGCGGGTGCGGCTGCTGCAGCGGCCGCGGCCAGGGGTTGACGTAGCGCAGCTTGTAGTGCCGCCCGTACCACTCGAAGGGGCCGGGCTGCGTCCATGCCTTCACGATGAGGTCGTGTGCTTCGTGGAACCGTTCCCGCGACTGGGTGGGATCCATCGAGAACGTGTGATACTCCGAGCCGATGCCCCGCACGAAGCCGGAGATGATCCGGCCACCGGAGATGACGTCGAGCATGGCGACCTCCTCGGCTACCCGCAGCGGGTGGTCGCGCAGCGGGATGGCGTTGCCGAGGATGGCGATTTTCCCCGTGGTCTGCGGGACGAGCAGGCCGGCGACCACGTTGGGGGAGGGCATGAGGCCGTACGCGGTCTGGTGGTGCTCGTTCACGCAGATGCCGTCGAACCCCGCCTCGTCGTAGAAGACCAGCTCACGCAGGTAACGCTGGTACAGCTCGTGACCCCGCCGCGGGTCGAAGTGCCCGTTGCTCAGCGTGACCCAGGTCGAGTCGCGGCTGTCCACGTGGCGCTGCGGAAGGTAGGGGTAGGGCATCAGGTGGAAACCGAAGAACTGCACGGCTCAGCGCTCCTTGCGCAAGAACGGCCAGAGGGCTTCGAGCGCCGCGTCCGGCTGCTCGGCGAGCGGGTGATGTCCCGCATCCTCGATGATCGTGAGCTGGGCGCTGGGCAGCAGCTCAGCCCAGCGGCGTGCGCAGCCGGCGGGCAGCAGCCGGTCATGGGCACCCCACATGATCAGCGCTGGCGCGGCGATCCTGTGCAGGCGATGCGGCAGCGCCGGGTCGTGCAGGTACGGGTTCCAGCCGAGATGAGCGGTTGCGCTCCTGTTCCGCAGGTACTGCCCGAAGCGCTCGGCATCCTGCTCCACCCGTTCGGCCTCCGCGACGGCGGCGGATCTGGCGCCGCTGGTGTGGTATGTCAGCTCGGCGAGTTCCACGGGGCTGAGCTGGAAGACGTCGGGCACGGTGCCGTCCGCCCGCAGGCCCGCGGCACCGGCGAGAACCAGCTTGCTCACCCGCCGCGGCTCGATGGTGGCGAGGTCGGCCGCCAGCCAGCCGCCCAGCGAGGAGCCGATGAGGACTAGCTGGTCCAGGCCGAGCTCGTCCAGCAGGTCGAGATAGAAGAAGGCCAGGTCGTGGACGCTGCCGATCTCCGGCCTGTCCTCGCTGGCGTTGAACCCCGGGTGATCTGGCCGGTAAACGGTGTAACGGGTGGCGAGCTCCGCCAGCACGGGCAGCCAGAGGCCGGGATCGCCGGCGCTGTGCAGGTACAGCAATGGGGGGCCCGAGCCGGCGTGCAGGACGCGGACGCGGCTGCCGCGCACGGGCACGTCCCGTTCCTGATGGCTGGCTGCCGTGCGGCCTGGCTCGGTGCTCGTCATCCCGCTCCTCATCCTCACCGCTGCACCCGCCCTCGGCGGAAAAGGCCAGCCGGGCCCGCTGGGCACGGGCGGGCCAGGGGGGGGCTGCGGCGGGAACCGGGGCGGCTGCCGCACCTGACGTTAACAGCAGGTGTCCCCGCCTGCCAAGAGAGCGTGGTCCGCGGTCTTCCCGCGGGCCGGCTCAGGATGCCAGGTGAGCCTGGGCCAGCTCCACGAAGGCGTGCAGGCTGGCGGCCGCGTCAAGGACGGACACCCCCGAGATGAGGACGAGCGCGGCGATGGCGGCCACGAGCAGCGGCCGGAACCGTGGCGGCGGCGCGAGCAGCGCGGCGACGCGGCGCGGGACGGGCCCGGCGCCGCGCATGGCCGCCATGCCGGCGATGCCGAGTGCCGCTGACCGGAGCGTGCCGGCCGTTGACTGGAGCGTGCCGGCCGCCGTCCTGGCAGGGCCGTGGCGGCCGCTGCGCGGCCTCTCGGCGGAGGCCAGGGCCGCCCTGGCGACGGCGCGGGCTGCGAGTGCCCGGTCACCGCAGTCGGCAGCGGCGCGCTCGTCGGCCCATCGCTCCACGGTGTAGGTGACGGCCGCCGCGAGCGGGCGCAGCAGGGGGTTGGCGGCGGCGGCGAGGTAGGCGGCGACGGTGAACAGGTAGTGGCGGCCCGCGGCGTGG
>Ga0070737_10004357_pt1 | contig 14277 bp, 12 predicted proteins | sample Coa_R1_10_FD_66438 | JGI IMG/M metagenome (GOLD analysis project Ga0070737, IMG submission 66438) | Surface soil microbial communities from Centralia Pennsylvania, which are recovering from an underground coalmine fire - Coalmine... | ecosystem: Environmental > Terrestrial > Soil > Unclassified... | reverse complement strand
ACTCGCACGAGGTATTCGGCGACCAGGAGCTTCCGGTCGATCTGTTCACCGAGATCTGGTGGAACACCCTCAAGGCGCCGCTGATGACGGCCGCTGATGACGGGAGAGCGGTGACTGGCTAGACCAGCCCTACACGGACCGCTATCCCTTGCAGTCGCGCATCAGGAATGAGCGGACGACGCTCTCGAACTCGTCCTTGCGCTCGATCATCGCCCAGTGGCCGCAGTCGTAGAACACGTGCAGCTCGCACCTGGGGATGAGCCGCATGGCGGCGAGCGAGCCTTCCATCGGGGTCACCCGGTCGTCACGGCCGGCCATGACCAGCGTCGGCGCCTGGATCCTGGTGAGCATCGCGACGCTGTCCGCGGCGCCCGCGGCGCGGTGCCGGCGCATCGCCTCCAGCATCGGCCGGTTGTACAGCTTCTTGATGTCGGCCGCCGCCGCCGGGTCGGTCGCCGACTCCCAGCGCATCTGCACGAACTCGTCGGTGAGGATGGCGGTGTCGTAGACCATCGACTCCATCCACTTGAGGAGCTTCTCCCGGGTGGGGTCCTCGACGAACTCGACCAGCAGCTTGATGCCCTCCGGGGGGGACGGGCTGAGCAGCGGCAGGCCCACCCCGCCGATCGCCATCAGCCGGCTCACCCGCTCGGGGTGCTCGGCGGCGATCCGCGCCGCGACGTTGCCGCCCATCGAGTTGCCGACGATCGGCAGCGGGCCGAGCCCGAGCCCGTCGAGGAAGTCGAGCACCGCCGCCGGCCCTGCCGTCAGGGGGTTGGCGCCGGGCGAGTAGCTCTTGCCGAACCCGGGGAAGTCGAGCACGTAGGTGGTGAAGTCCCTGGCGAAGACCGGCAGGTTGCCACGGAAGTTCGCCCAGCCGCTGACCCCGGGCCCCGACCCGTGCAGCAGCAGCAGCGGCGGCCCGTCGCCCGCCACGTGGTAGTGCAGCTTCCCCTTCGGGGTGTCAAGGAACCGGCTGGTCTCGTCGTATGACAGCAGCTCGCTCATGCAGCGCCTCCCGCTCGGCTCACGCGCCCTCTCCGATGTCCCGCGCCGGCTGGGCCGCGGCGTGCCGTCCGGCCCGGTAGCCCATGGTCACGCTCGGCCCGATGCAGCTGCCGCCGCCCGGGTATACCGCACCGAGCACCGAGGCGGCGGTGTTGCCCGCCGCGTAGAGCCCCTCGATAACAGGCACACGGTAGCCGAGCACCCGCGCGTCCTTGTCGATGCGCAGGCCGCCGTTGGTGCCGATGGTGCCGGGCCACTGCTGGATCGCCCCGAAGGGCGGCCCGGTGACCGGCTTGCGGTTCACCACGTCCGGCCCGGTGAGCACGTGCGTCTGCTCCGGGTCCCCCCAGTCGGGGTCCTCGCCCTTCTCGGCGTAGGCGTTGTAGCGGGCGACGGTCTCTTCCAGCGCGCCGGGGTCGATCCCGGTCTTCTCGGCAAGCTCGCGGATGGAGCCGGCCAGCTTCAGCCAGTCGGGTGCCTCCTGGCCGTCGGGCCCGGTCAGGCTCATCGAGATGCCCGGCTTGGAGCCCATGATGCCCTGCTTGATGTGCTCGGCGCCGAAGATGACCCAGGCCGGCGGCTTGTTGGTGAAGCCGGGATTGCGCTGGTCGAAGAATCCGAAGGGATGCGAGAAGTCGTTGTAGGTGTAGCCGCCGTGCATGAACCGCCTGCCGTGCTGGTTCACGATGATGGAGCCGGGGCCGAGGCCCATCAGCATCTGCGGCAGCGGGTTGCCGTCCCGCCCCTTCTCCCAGGGGTCGTAGATGACGCCGTAGCTGAAGAACGTGGTCATCGAGCCGAGCTTGGCGCCGACCTCCATGCCCATGCGGTGGCCGTCACCGGTGTTCGCCCACGGGGTCATGGGCTTGACCTCGTATCCGATGAAGGTCTTGACCATCTCGGCGTTCCACTCAAAGCCGCCGCAGGCGAGCACGACGCCCTTGCGGGCGCCGAGCCGGCGCTCGCTTCCCTCGGCCCCCGCCACCAGTCCGACAACCGCGCCGCTGTCGTTGGTGATCAGCCGGGTGGCGGGGGTGGACACCCGGACCTCGACGCCGCGGTCGAGCAGCGCCTTGAACAGCGGGGCGATCAGGCCGCCGCCTTTCGCCCGCCATCCCTCGCGCTGCCGCTTCGCGAGCTCCTCCGGCCCGACGTCGCCGCGCCGCTGCTCGGGGAAGCTGACCTCGGCCGGCGGCACCCACGGCCCCCTGTTGATCAGCTTGGCCAGCTCGCCCAGCTCCGCGCCCGCCGGGTACGGCTTGACCGCGCAGGTCCGCGGGAAGGGCCTGACGCCGGGGATGCGGTTCCCGATCACCGAGTAGTAGTCGTCGAGCTGGATGTGCGGCTCCGCATCGTACCCGGTATTGGCCAGCAGGTACTCGAACGCTTCCGGCGCGGTGTCGACGTAGACCTCGATCAGCGACGGGTCCGCCGCCCGCCCGTCGGACAGGCGCGTGATATAGGCAATGGCGTCCTCGCGGGAATCCCTGTCAGCGACGAACCGGTTATTCGGGATCCACATGTCACCGCCGGAGACGGCCGTCGTGCCCCCGATGAACTGGTCTTTCTCAACCACCACGACGCTCGCCCCGCCGTCCGCGGCGAGGAGCGCCGCCGTCAGTGCCCCGCCGCCGCTGCCCGCGACCACGACGTCGAAGACCTCATCCCACTCATTTCCGTGAATTCCAGACACGTGAATGCCTCCAGGCGGTCGGCGAGTGGGCACATCCTCTAACCGGCACAGCAGGCCCGGCAAGGACCGCGTTCCAATGACCGGGACGTCCCGCTCAGCGGGAAGTTCCTATTTCCTTCCCGCAGGCCGGCGGCTAGATTGAGCCGGCCAACACCGCGACAAAATGAGACGGACGCCCATGCTCGATAGCACCCAGCGCACGACGGCGGCCGGACTGCTCTGGGCGGCGGAGCGGGACCTGGCGCCGATTGACCCGCTGACCGAGACGTTTCCCGGCATCGACGTGGTGGACGCCTACGAGATCCAGCTGATCAACATCCGGCGGAAGGCCGCCGCCGGCGCCCGGGTGCGGGGTCACAAGGTCGGCCTTTCCTCGCCGGTCATGCAGCAGATGATGGGCGTCGACGAGCCCGACTATGGGCACCTGCTCGACACGATGGTCCTCGGCGGGGACACGCCGATCCCGTCGGCCGGGTACTGCTACCCCCGGATCGAGGTCGAGGTCGGCTACGTGCTCGGGTCCCCCCTGCCCGGCGCGGGCTGCACCGAGGCGGATGTCCTCGCCGCGACCGAATACGTCGTGCCATGCCTGGAACTGATCGACAGCCGCATCAGGGACTGGCGCATCAAGCTGGCCGACACCATCGCCGACAACGCGTCTTCGGCCGGCGTCATCCTCGGCGAGGCCAGGCGGACTCCCGCCGAGCTCGCGGTCCGGGGCATCGACCTGGCGAACATCGAGGCGGTCCTGTACTCCGGCGGCGACGAGGTCGCCCGGGGCAGCACCAGCGCCGTGCTCGGCAACCCGACCGCCTGCGTCGCCTGGCTGGCCAGGAAGGTGGCCGACTTCGGCGTGAAGCTCGAGGCCGGGCACCTCATCCTCCCCGGGTCCTGCACCCGGGCGATCGACGCGCGCCCTGGTGCCACGTTCCGCGCCGAGTTCGCCGGGCTCGGGACCGTGGCCGCCTCCTTTGAATGACGCCTTCGAATAGGGATGACACCGTGACCAAGGCGACCGCCGCGATCGTCGGGTCGGGCAACATCGGCACCGACCTCATGTACAAGCTGCTCCGCTCCGACGTCATCGAGCCGCGCTGGATGATCGGCATCGACCCGGACAGCCCCGGGCTGAAGCGGGCGGCGGACCACGGCCTGGCCGCCACCGCCGAGGGGGTGGACTGGCTGCTCGCCCGGGAGCGGCCGGACCTGGTCTTCGAGGCCACCTCCGCCTACGTGCACCGGGAGAACGCGCCACGGTATAGGGAGCTCGGCATCCAGGCGGTGGACCTCACCCCCGCGGCGATCGGCCCGGCCGTGGTGCCCGCCGTCAACCTCGGCGAGCATCTGGACGCGCCCAACGTGAGCCTGATCACCTGCGGCGGGCAGGCGACCATCCCGATGGTCTACGCGGTATCACGGGTCGTCCCGGTGGAGTACGCGGAGATTGTCGCCAGCGTCGCCTCCCCGTCCGCCGGGCCCGGCACCCGGGCGAACATCGATGAGTTCACCAAGACCACCGCCCGGGGCGTGGAGACGATCGGCGGCGCGCAGCGCGGCAAGGCCATCATCATCCTCAACCCGGCCGAGCCGCCGATGCTCATGCAGGACACCATCTTCTGCGCGATCCCGGCCGACGCCGACACCGGCGCCATCGCCGCCTCGGTCAGAAAGATCGCCGCCGAGGTCGCCGCCTACGTGCCCGGCTACCGGCTGCGCACCGAGCCGCAGTTCGACGGCCCTACCCCGATGAGCGGCGGACGGGCCCGCGTCGCCATCTTCGTCGAGGTCGAAGGGGCCGGCGACTTCCTGCCGCCGTACTCGGGCAACCTCGACATCATGACCGCCGCCGCCACCCGGGTCGGGGAAGGGTTCGCCCGGCGCATCCTGGCCGGGCGCGCTTAGAGAACAGCAGGAGACCCCTTTCATGCCATACAGCGCAGACCTCGACGTCCGCGTCACCGACTCCTCGCTGCGTGACGGCTCGCACGCGATCCGGCACCAGTTCACCGTCGAGGATGTGCGGAGCATCGTCGCCGCGCTCGACGATGCCGGCGTCCCGGTGATCGAGGTGACGCACGGCGACGGCCTCGGCGGCTCGTCGTTCAACTACGGCTTCAGCCTGGTGCCCGACCAGGACCTGATCGCCACCGCGGTGGCGACCGCCAGGCAGGCCAAGATCGCCTTCCTGATGCTGCCCGGCGTCGGCGTCACCGACGACATCCGGCAGGCGGCCGACAACGGCGCCTCGATCTGCCGGATCGCCACCCACTGCACCGAGGCCGACATCTCCATCCAGCACTTCAAGGTGGCCCGCAGCATCGGCCTGGAGACGGTCGGCTTCCTGATGATGGCGCACAGCCAGCCGCCGGAGGTTCTGGCCAAGCAGGCGCGGATCATGGCCGACGCGGGCGCCCAGTGCGTCTACGTCGTGGACTCGGCCGGCTCGCTGATCATGGACGGGGTCAGCGACCGGATCGCCGCGCTCGTGGCCGAGCTCGGCGGCGACGCGCAGGTCGGCTTCCACGGCCACGAGAACCTGGGCCTGGGCGTCGCCAACTCCGTCATGGCCGTCCGCGCGGGCGCCAGGCAGATCGACGGCTCCACCCGCCGCTTCGGCGCCGGCGCGGGGAACACGCCGGTCGAGGCGTTCGCCGCGGTCACCGAGCGGCTCGGGATCAAGACCGGCATCGACACGCTCAAGATCATCGACGCCGCCGAGGAGACCGTCGCCCCGGTGCTGACCAATCCGCCCGCGCTCGACCGTCTCTCCCTCACCATGGGCTACGCGGGCGTCTACTCCAGCTTCCTCAAGCACGCGGAGATCCAGGCGCGGAAATACGGCGTGTCCGGCGCCGAGATCCTCATCGAGGCCGGCCGCCGCAAGCTGGTCGGCGGCCAGGAGGACCAGCTCATCGAGATCGCGGTCGGCCTCGCCCAGCGCAGGCAGGGGCACCGCCGAGGTCAACGGGCAGGCGAATCCGAACGGGCGCGTGGCTAACGCCTTCAATGCCGCCGTACTGGGCGAGAGCCGGTGACGCGACGGGCGCAGCCCCGCGCCCGTTCGGGATATTCTTGCCCGGCAGCCGGCGCTAGCGTGCCTTCAGCAGCGGCCGGCGGAACGGCACCACATCCGGCTGCCAGACGGCGAGGGCGGTGTTCCGTACCTCGTGCGCCAGCGAGTGCGCCCGCACCCGCGCGATCGGCCCGGTCACCGAGACGGCGCCGATCACCCGCTCCCCGCTGCGGATGGGCGAGGCGACGCACCCCACGCCCTGATAGGCCTCTTCCCTGTCGTAGGCGACACCGGTCTGGCGGACGCTCTCCAGCGCGCCGTGCAGCGCACGCGGCTCGATGATCGTGAACTCGGTGCGGCGCCGCATGCCCGCCAGCGCGGACGCCTGGCCGGCCGGATCCTCGAACGCCAGCATGGCCTTGCCGAGCGCCGTGCAGTAGGCCGGCTCCCTGCCGCCCACCCGCGTGGGCAGCGCGACCCGCGTCGTCACCACCCGGTCGAGGTAGACCACCTCGCCGTGGTCGAGTATGCCCAGGTGCACGGCCAGCCCGGTACGCATGGCCAGCGAGTGAAGGTGCCTGAAGGCGACCTCGCGCAGGCCAGTGCGCTGCAGGGCGACGCTGCCGAGCTCGAGGAGCTTCAGGCCCACCCGGTACCCCCCGCTGTTCCGCTCCAGCCAGCCCACGGCGCAGAGCTGGTTCGCCAGCCGGTGCACCGTCGACTTGGGCAGGCCCACCCGGTGACTGATCTCGGTCAGCCCCAGGGCATGGTCGCATCCGTCGAACGAGGCGAGGATGGCCTCAAGCCGGCCCACGACCGTACTGGCCTGGCTGTCCTCCTTCCCTGCGTCCGGTCCTGCCCCCGCGTCGGCTGTCGCGAGCGGGCGGACGTTGCCGCCCCGGGCAGCGGACGGGGCAACGCGGTGCTGAAGCGCAGCCACTACTGGGTCACCTCCGGTCTTCACTGACTGGTCAGTACATAATAGGAACAGCATGGTCAGCACCGCAATGGACGAGCCCCGCCATAAACGCGGCAGCGAATCGTCCCGCGACGACACGGGGTCGCGGGGCCGCGGCAGCCGGCCATCGCCGGCCAGCCGCCCCCGCCGGCTGGCCGGTCGGAAACTAGGTTCTGGTGAGCGGGACGCGGCGTTCCCCGCGGCACCCTCTTCGGGATAGCTTCAGGGTGCCGCCCGCGGGGGCGGCCGCTCCCTTCGATGAGGAGGAAGAGGCTTGAGCGAGGTCATGACAGCGCCGGAACAGGCGACGGCTGTTGACAAGGTACGAGAGCTGCTCCCCGAGATCAGCGCCCGGGCCGAGGAGATAGAGCAGGCGCGTGCCGTGCCGCGTGACCTTACCGAGAAGCTGCGGTCGGCCGGGGTGTTCCGCCGGTACGTGCCGCGGTCGCACGGCGGGGACGAGATGTGGCCGGATGAGGGCCTCACCGTGATCGAGGAACTCGCGCGCGCCGACGCCTCGGTCGCCTGGGTCGCGGCGGTCGGCTCGGAAGGCCCCAGCTTCTACGCCTACCTCCCCGCGGAGACCTACGACCAGATCTTCGCGGCCGGCCCCGACGTCATCCACTCGGGCGTGATCAACCCGACCGGGCGCGCGGTGCGCGACGGTAACGGCTACCGGTTCAGCGGCCGGTGGTCGTTTGCCAGCGGCTCCAACAATGCCGACTTCATCGCCATCCACGGCGTGCTCGACGGGGAGGCGGCGGCGGACGGGCCGCCCGCGACGCGGTTCGGGGTCGTCCCCGCCAGCAAGGTGCAGATCGACGACGTCTGGCACGTGAGCGGGCTCAAGGGCACGTCGAGCAATGACGTGGTGCTCAATGACCTGTTCATTCCCGGGGAGTGGACGGGGAGCTTCGCGGAGCTGCCGAAGGTCCCCAGGCACCCGCTTGACCAGCGGCCGCTGCTCGCCCGGTTCGGCACGGAATTCGCCGCCGTGGCCGTCGGCATCGCACAGGGCGCGCTCGACGACATCACCGGCATTGCGCGCAACAAGGTGCCGGCCACCTCGCGGAGCAAGCTGGCGGCCGATCCCGTCGCCCAGCACATGGTCGGCCAGCTGGCCACCGACCTGTACATGGCGCGCACGCTGCTGCACCAGGTCGCCCGCGACGACCAGGCGAGCGTGGCCTTCGGGCCGCCGGACAACACGGCGATGGTCATCCGGCGCGCGCGCCTGTCGCGAGCGGCGGCGGTGGCCGCATCGGTCGTCGAGGGCTGCTACAGCGTCTCCGGAACCACCGGGCTGTTCGAGTCCTGCCCGCTTCAGCGGCGGCTCCGGGACGTACGCGCCGTCACCCAGCACTACCTGCTGTCCGCGCGCAGCGCGTTCGGCCCGGTCGGCACCGCCATCCTGAGCGAGGATTCCGCAGGCTGAACCGGGAGGTCGCGATGCCGGCCAGCGATTTGAGCGCGGTCGCCCTTGAGGCCATGCGGCTGCAAAACGGGTACGCCCTCGCGATCGACACCCGTGACTGGGATCTTTTCCGGACGGTATTCACGCCGGACGTGCAGGCCGATTACCCGCACGGCACGTTCCACGGCATGGACGACTGGCTCGGGAACTTCATCCCGTTCCACGACACCTGTGCGTGGACCGTGCACGAGATAACCAACCACGTCGTCGGCGAAGACAGCCAGGGCATCTGGGGAACCTGTTACGGGTGGATCCGGTGGACCATGAAAGACAAGCCCGGTTACATCAACCGGGCGGAGGTGCTGTTCCGCGACCGGCTGCGCGAGGACGGCGGAACATGGCGTATCGCGCGGCGGAAGCTCCGGTTGCTGTCCGCACAGCCGGAGGCGCCGGTCGCGGACGGGTACAGCCTGGTCCAGTCCGTTCTCGACCTCGCCGACTGGACGTAGCGGGGCCGGCCGGACGTAGCGGGGCCGCGGCGGCCGCCCCCTCCGGGCGGGTCGCCGCGGTACAGCTCCTCGATCTCCGCCGCGGACTGTTCGAATCCGTAGCGCCGCACCAGGCTGTTGTAGAAGTTCCGGCCGGGCGCGCCCATGCCGCCCACGTACAGGGCCAGGTAGTCGCGGACCCGCTGGTAGCCGTACTCCAGCTCCCCCGGGTCGTCGCTGATCAGCAGCTTGACATCGACCGCGATCTCCAGCGGTCCCAGGCCGGGGGCCCGGCGGGCGGCGCCGCTTCTCAGCGCGGGCCCGAACACCTCCGCCGCCGACTCCGGACGGTACAAGGTGGGCAGCCATCCGTCGGCCAGCTCGGCGGCGAGCTCGGTGTTCCGCGGCCCGAGGGCGGCCAGGTAGACCGGGATGGCGGCCCGGGCGGGCCGTTCGACCAGGCGCAGCGGACGGGCGGCCCTCCCGGCGGCGGCCCGCCCGCCGGCGGGCAGCGGGACCTTGAAGACCTCTCCGTCGTAGGCCAGCGGCTCCCGCCGCCAGACCATACGGCAGATCTCGATCACCTCCCGGGTCCGCGCGAGCGGCGCCGCGTACGGGACGGCGTGGAACCCCTCGACGACCTGCGGCCCCGAGGCGCCGAGGCCGAGGATGAACCGGCCGCCGGAGATGGCGTCAAGGCCGGCGGCGGTCATCGCGATCAGTCCCGGCGTCCGCGAGTAGACGTTCATGACGCCGGTGGCGATCTCGACCGCGGTGGTGCTGACCGCGATCGCGCCCAGCCGGCTGACCGAGTCGAACGTGTACGCCTCGGGGACGAAAACCCGGTCGAGCCCGGCCGCCTCAAAGTCTGGCAGGGAGCGCAGCGTCACAGAGAACGGATCCTCCGCGCCGGACAGCAGGCCGATCTTCACCCGGACAGCTCCGCCGGCTCGCCCCGCGGATCGTCTTTGAGCAGGCACGCCCCGGCCGGTTCCCCATGGCTGCGCCGCGGTCGCCCCGCGCCGTCCGCATCCCGCCCTTCCGCCAGCGCCGCCAGCGTCCGGTACGCCCTGACAGCCCGGCGGGGGCGTCCAGACATCCTGTCATCGCCCATATCGATCACAACACCCCAGCATTCAGTCATATATGACATAAAAGTCATCTAAGATAACTATACGTAGCGGGGATGGCGGCTCACCGGCACGGCGGCGGCCGCCGCCCATTCCAGGCACTCGAGGTGCCCCGCCAGGGAACGCGGGCCGTGCGGGCCCCTGGCCCGCACGGCCCGCGTCCAGCCTCCCGCGGTGCCCCGCCGGCCCGTCACCGACCCCGGTTCAGTAGACGGCATTTATTTTTGTTTAGTAATATGATTGTACCTTATGATCTCATGGCGGCCGACAGCCGGAGCATGAGAACACAACCCAGCCAGCTTCCTGGAGGACCCGGACGGATGACCGACAACAGCTCTCGGGTGTCCGACTCGCTGCTATCACGCCGGATCTGCCAGATGGTGAGGCTGGATCCGGGCGCGACCGCGCTATTCTTCGACGGCCTGGCGTTTCCCTGGTCGTTCTACTCCGATGCCATCACCGGCCTGGAGTCGCTGCTCGCCGCGCATCCCACGGCCCGGCGGGTCGGGATCGTGCTGCGGAACCGGCCCGGCCCGCTCGCGGCGCTGATCGCCACCCTCGGCACCGGCCGGCAGGTGGTGACGCTGAGCCCGCATCTCGGTGACATCGGCCTGCAAAAGGACATCGCCGACCTGGCCCCGGACGTGATCGCGGCCGAGGACGCGGACTGGGCCCGCGACGCGGTGCTGGGCTCCTCCGAGGGCGTCGGAGCGATCGCGCTGCGGACCGGGTCCGACCGGGCCCTGGCGGCGCAGCCCGTCCCGTGGTCGCCGAGTCCGTCCCTGCAAGACCCCGGTGATGTCGCCGTGCTGATGATGACCAGCGGCACGACCGGACGGCCCAAAAGGGTCGAGCTGACCTACGACCGGATGACCGCGGCGTTCCGCGCGGCCGGGCTCGTCTTCGACGAGACGCACGAGCCGCGCCTGCGGAGCCGGGCGGACATCTTGTGGGCGTCCCTGGCGCACATCAGCGGCCTGTACTTCGCGGTCGCGCACGTGGTCGAGGGCCGCAGCGTCGCCCTGCTGGAGAAGTTCGAGGTCGGCGCGTGGGCGGAGCTGGTCAGGCGGCACCGCCCGGGCTACGTCCGGCTGGCGCCCACCGCACTGCGGATGGTGCTGCAAGCCGGGGTCCCCGCGGAAACGTTCGACAGCGTCCGCGCCGTCGGCTCCGGCACCGCGCCCCTGCCGCCGGAGCTGGCGGAAGAGTTCGAGGAGCGCTACGGGATTCCCGTGCTCGGCACCTACGGCGCTACCGAGTTCGCCGGCGCGATCGCGGGGTGGACGCTGAAGGACAAGAAGCAGTGGGGACCGCGCAAGCGCGGCAGCGTCGGGCGCGCCCACCACGGCATCGAGCTGCGCGTCGTCGACCCGGAAACCAGCGACGTGCTGGCTGCCGGGCAGACCGGCCTGCTCGAGGCACGCGGCAGCCAGCTGCCCGGGGAGGACGGCGCCTGGGTGCGGACCACCGACCTCGCCATGATCGACGACGACGGGTTCCTGTTCATCCGCGGCCGGGCGGACGACGCGATCAACCGGGGCGGCTTCAAGATCCCGCCCAGCGTGATCGAGGACGCGCTGCTCGCGCACCCGGCCGTCGACGAGGCGTCGGCCGTCGGGCTGCCGGACGCGCGGCTGGGTCAGGTGCCCGCGGCAGCGGTGACGCTGCGCGGCCCGGCCACGGAAGAGGAGCTCATGCAGTACCTCAGCAGCAGGCTGACCAGATACCAGCGGCCGGTCGCCATCAAGGTGGTCGATCAGCTGCCGCGGATGCCCTCGCTCAAGGTCAGCCGCGCCCTGGTGCGCGAGCACTACTTCGACGGCTTTCGTCCGAACGGAGCTGATGATGTTCCCGGCACCGCGACCACAGGAGAGCCTCATGACCGCTGACCGGGGTGGATACGGCATCCTCACCGACGAGTCGTTCGAGCGCTCGCGCAGGCGGATCGGCATTCCGCTGCGGATCAACCCCCCGCACATCACCGAGGTGAACGCCGACGCTACCCGGCACTTCGCCTACGGGTACGGTGACGACAACCCGCTCTACTGCGACCCCGAGTACGGCAAGAACACCCGCTGGGGCGGCCTCATCGCGCCGCCGAACTTCACCTACTGCATGGGCGAGAACGCGGCGCCGCCGCTGACCCCCGAGCAGAAGGAGCTCCTCAGGGGAGACCCGTTCGCCGGCCTGGGCTCCTATCAGGCGGCGATGGAGTTCGAGTACTACCGTCCGCTGGCCGCCGGCGACCGCTGCCAGGTGATCCGCGCCCAGGTCGGCGTGGAGGACAAGCCGAGCCGTTTCGGCGGGCGCGCCGCGCACGTGACGCACGACTTCCTGTACGCCAACGGCCACGGCCAGATCGTCACCATCCAGCGCGGTACCTGGATCAACGCGGAGCGGCACGCCTCCAGGCAGCGGTCGGCGGGCAAGCAGCCGGTCACCTTCGACCCGTACACCGGCGAACAGCTCGCGGAGATCGATGCCGCCTACGACGCCGAGGCCCGCCGCGGCCCGCAGACCAGGTACTTCGAGGACGTTGAGATAGGCGAGGAGATCCAGCCGAGGGTCAAGGGCCCGCTTGTGGTCACCGACGTGGTGGTCTGGCACATCGGCTGGGGTATGCAGCTCACGCCGCCGGGCGCGTTCGGCATCGCCCGCAAGGTCCGCAAGAAGGCACCCGGCCTGTACCCGCCGAACGCGCGCAACATCCCGGACACCGTCCAGCGGCTGCACTGGGATCCGGCCCGCGCGCAGGAGCTCGGCATCCCGATGAGCTACGACTACGGGGCGATGCGCGAGACCTGGCTGACCCACGCGCTGACCGACTGGATGGGCGACGACGGGTGGCTGTGGCGTCTCCGCTGCGAGCACCGCAAGTTCAACTACATCGGCGACACCACCTGGGTCCGCGGCAGGGTCGTCGGCAAGGTCCAGGCCGGCGGCCGCAACGAGGTCCATCTCGAGGTCGGCTGCTGGAACCAGCGCGGCGAGCTGACCACCCCGGGCACCGCCGTCGTGCTGCTGCCGACCCGGGAGCGCCCCGTCGAGCTGCCCGCGCCGCCCGCCGCCTCCCTGGAGGAACTCCTCGCGATCGAGATCGCGCGCTATGCCTGAACCGCGCGCTATGCCTGACGTGCGCTACGCGCCGCGGAGCGGATAACTTCAGCTGATCATGGAGCGCAATGGCCGTCGATACGCCGCGCACGTCTTGCGGAAGGTGTGAGCCCACGTGGACTTCGAGCTTACCGAGGAGCAGGCCGCCCTTCGCGAGGTGTCCCGCGGCATGCTCGCCGTGAACTGCCCGCCATCGCTCGTGCGTTCGCTGGCAGGCGCCGGCAAGGACGTCGACGACAAGCTGTGGCAGCACGGCGCTGAGCTGGGATGGACCGGCCTTGCCGTGCCGGAGGACCATGGCGGAGCCGGCCAGGGGCTGGTCGAGCTTTGCCTGGTGGCCGAGGAGATCGGCCGTGCGGCCGCCCCCGGGGCATTCCTCGACACCGCGCTGACCGCGCTCGCCCTCGCCAGGCGGGGCCAGCCGGAGCTGGTACCTGCCCTCGCCGGGGGCGTCCTCAAGGCAAGCTGGGCGCACCACGGTTCGGTGTCCGGTTCCCGCGACGGGGACGAGCTAGTGCTCAGCGGCCGGGCCACGGCGGTCCAGGCGGCAGCGGCGGCCGACTGGCTGGTGGTGAGAGCGGCCATCGGCCGGGGGGATCGCCTGGTGCTGGTAGAGCGGGCCCGGACCGCGGTCGAGCCGCGGCGGACGCTCGACGAGACCCGCCGCTGGTACGACGTGGTGCTTGACGGCGTACGCGCCCGGGCGGCGGACGTGGTGGCCGCGGATGAGGCGGAGATCGAGTGGCTGGCCGGCGCGTGCGCGGTGCTCACCGCGGCCGACTCGCTCGGCGTGGGCGAGCGGCTCCTGGACATGACCGCCGGCTACGTCAAGGTGCGTGAGCAGTTCGGCCGCCCGCTCGGCAGCTTCCAGTCGATGAAGCACAAGGTGGCCGACATGCTGACCACGCTCAAGGGCGCCCGCGCCGCGACATACTACGCCGCCATGGCCCTCGACGCCGACGTCGCCGACGCGGCCATGGCGTCGAGCGTCGCCAAGGCGTTCACCACAGAGGGCGTCGCCGCGCTAGCCGGCGAAGCCCTGCAAGCTCACGGCGGCATCGGCTTCACCTGGGAACACGACCTGCACCTGTACCTGCGGCGGGCCAAGGTCAACGAGATGCTGTACGGGGCGCCCGCAGAGCACTACGAGCGGCTCGTCGCGCTGATGGAGTGACGGCTACCGCTGGGTCCGCGCGATCAGGCCGGGCACCATGCGGCGCAGCAGCTTGCCGGTCTCGGTGCGCGGCAGCGCGTCGAGGAGCCAGAAACGGTCCGGGGTCTTGCTCGACCGCAGTGCCCGCATGGTGAAGTCGCGCAGGTCGGCCAGGTCGAGATCAGCCCTGGGCCGGGGCACGACGGCGGCCTCGATCCGCTGCCCCCACTCCTGGTCGGGCACCCCGAACACCGCCGCGTCGAGCACCGCCGGGTGCCGCAGCAGGACATCCTCGATCTCCGCGGG
>Ga0070737_10004355_pt1 | contig 14283 bp, 13 predicted proteins | sample Coa_R1_10_FD_66438 | JGI IMG/M metagenome (GOLD analysis project Ga0070737, IMG submission 66438) | Surface soil microbial communities from Centralia Pennsylvania, which are recovering from an underground coalmine fire - Coalmine... | ecosystem: Environmental > Terrestrial > Soil > Unclassified... | reverse complement strand
TTATTCCCATTTTATAGAGTGAATAAGCGAGTTTTTCTACAGCTGATCCGAGTTCAGCGTAACTAATCTTATTATCAAAAAATATCAATGCATCATGATTGGGAAATTTCTTTACGCTTTCATCTAAGATTGTATATAGCGGCCTAGGTTCAATATTCAACTCAATAGGCACGTTTTCATCATAAAACTTAGTCCATGGCTTCGATAAAATAAAATTCAGAATCTCATCTTTGGATTTTGGCATAAGAAAAAATGTAGTTTAGGTTTAAGAAGTTGCTTGTAAAAGAGGAACGTTTTGCATTTTACCAGTAAGGCCGTGCCATGCACCACAGGGATATATACAACTTATAGTATATGTTCCTGCAGCCGTTAAGGTAATAATTGTGCTTACAGTCTGATTTGGTTGAGTATAAAGCTGGCCTACTATATTGCCATTTGGATCAAGGATATAGAAGCCATGTTGTGCAGGGTAAGTGTTATTAAAGTGGAAGACGATTTCTACTGCTTGCCCTACTTTAAATGTTTGATTAGCAGGTGTTACAATCCAGAATTGCTGAGCGTTACTACCCGTAGCAATTTGGCTCACTCCATCATATACATTAATAGTCCCTGCCGGAGGCGTTTTCTGTCCTCCCATGGATAAGAAATATGCTCCTACACCAGCTACTACTATTACAACTATAACGATTAGGACTACTGTAAGTCTAGATATGGCTTTTATGTTCATTAAAGATACATTCATTATATGGTTTATAAAGCCTTCTATACAGTTATATATAGATGATAGAAATTTTTTACAGCGGGGGCACTATTATTGTAAGAGGAGGTATACCCCTCACACCACCTAATTTTTTGATCTATGATCAACGTATTGAAGCTTATAGATGCTATGCATCGCAATACTATGCTTTGAAAAAATTTCTTGAAACTAATAAGATACCATTTACTGAGAATGTTCTTAACCCTTTAGAAGGAAACATAATAGAGAGAAAAAAACTTGAACTTAAAGAGTATCAATATGAAGCTCTCGATGCATGGTTATTGAATGAGAAGCGAGGTGTAGTGGTATTGCCTACAGGAACAGGTAAGACCTATGTTGGCATCGCAGCAATTGCAGCCATTAAAGGCCCTACGCTTATTGTAGTTCCTACTCTTGAATTGATGGATCAGTGGTATGCTAAGATTAAAGAATACTTCAATGTTGCAGTTGGAAGATTTGGAGGTGGGCTGAAGGAAGTTGAGTACATTACAGTAATAACTTATGACTCAGCTTACATCAACGCTGAATTTTTAGGAAACAAATTTTTGCTTCTGATTTTTGATGAAGTACATCATTTACCAAGCGAAGGCTTTAGGCAAATTGCACTATTATCTGCAGCACCATTTAGGCTTGGCTTGACTGCTACACCTGAAAGAGAAGATCAAATGCATAATTTATTGCCCACTCTTGTTGGTGATGTTATATATCGCAGAAGCGTGGTGGAGATGAAGGGGAAATATGTTGCTCCTTTTGAAGTTGTTCGCTACTACGTTGATCTTACAAAAGATGAAGCTAAACGTTATGAAGCGCTAAGGAGGAAATTCAAAAGTTTTTTTGAAGAGACAGGCATAAAGCTCGATAGCCTTGAAGATTTTTATCAAATGATAATCCATAGCGGAAGAGATAAAAAGGCGAGGGAAGCACTGCTTGCTTGGAATGAAGCTCGAAAGTTAGCTTTGAACGCATCCAACAAACTTTTGGCTTTAGAGAGAGTGTTGCAAGAGCATAAAGGTGAGAGGATAATTATTTTTACTGAATTCAATAGTTTCGCAAGGATGATATCAATAAAATATTTAATTCCTGAAATCACCTATAAGACTCCTGAGAAAGAAAGGATATTGACAATGGATAGATTTAGAAAAGGTATCTACAAAGTTATCGTTACCAGTAAAGTGCTTGAAGAAGGAATAGATGTACCTAGTGCTAACGTAGGCATAATCCTTAGCGGAAGTGGAAGTAAAAGGGAATTTATACAAAGGCTTGGAAGGATCCTAAGGCCTGCGAAGGATAAGAATGCAGTTCTTTATGAGATCGTAACTAGGAATACTTCTGAGGTAAATGTATCGTATAGAAGGAGGAGGCAAGCCTTAAGCGATCTATTTGATTAATGCTTCCAAGTAATCTCTTGAGAATTAAGATAAAAGGCAATGAGATTATGCCTGTTTTTGCAGAAATAAACGATGAAAACCTATACTTGGCGGATTCACTACTGGAAATATATAGAAGTTGTGTAGGTAAGAAGATAGGCGATTTGGAAGAGGCAATAAAGGAAGAAGAGCTAAAGGCAGAAGATCTAGGCTATGATTTTAAGTTCTTTCGAGGTCTAAAAACGCTTCTTGATAGAAGGTTAGTACTCGAAGAGTTCGATGATAGTATAGATCCGATTAGGGTCAGGGCTTTAGTCTTTGAGCTTGCAAATAATTATAAGGATGGTTTGGTCATCGATGAAAAGGATAGGGCATCTATATTTGATTTAGCTGCTCAAAAATTGGGCATAGATTCGGAGAGGCTAAAGGAGATATTCCTTTCAGTTTATGAAGAGGAACAAAAAATCAAAGATTTCAATGATCTCCGACCTGAGGAACTTCTGCGATTCTATAATCTTTCTTTAATGCAAACTCTAATGTTCAAATGTAGAAAGCTCTACGTCGATGTTCAAATCAGTGGTGGTGAAATGAGGCGCCTTTTATGGCTCATGAAAAAGCTTCATTTATTATATCTTGCCGAGCAGAGTTATTTCGGAATAAATTTAGCTATCGATGGACCTGCATCAGTGATCAAACAAACGGAAAGATACGGAACTAGGATGGCTCATTTGCTACCTTTATTAATACAAACCAAAAATTGGCACATAAGAGCATACATTAGTCTAAAAACAAAATTCAAGAAAATCAAGGTATTGAGGTTCGAACTTTCAAAGAATTATTCCATGGGTTTATTTCCAAGCAGCGTTGGTGAAGAAATATCTTATGACAGCTATGTAGAAGAGGAATTTTCCAAAAAATTCTTTACTGCTAGCGCGGCATGGCAGATAGTTAGGGAGCCAGAACCTTTGGTAGTGGGGAGAAGCATATTCATACCAGATTTCGCACTTATTAATGGTGATAAGAAGGTATACCTTGAGATCATGGGTTTTTGGAGTGAAGACTATATAAAAAGAAAAATTGAAAAGCTCCAAGCCTTAAAAGATGCCAATCTAATTCTTGCGATAGATAGTTCCCTTGGTAAAATCAATTTGGAAAGAACCAACGGAAATATAGAAATCGTGTTGTACGAAAAAAAGCTTTCCAGTGCAGATATCTTAAGAGCGCTAAAAAAGTTCGAGTCTAGCTAGTTTTCCTTTCCTTTATTTTCTTTATCAAGACTGGCAAGAATTCATAAAGGTCAGCAACAATGCAATAGTCCGCATAATTAAAAATGGGTGCATTTTTATCCTTATCCAACGCTACGATGATCTTGGAATCTTGAATGCCTCCTATATGTTGCGGTGCACCAGAAATACCTATTGCAAAATAAAGATTTGGTCTTATGGATTTGCCTGAAATTCCTATCCATCTATCTTCAGGGATCCATTTGTAATCTGCGGCCACAGGCCTTGAAGAACCAATTTGAGCACCTATTAGCGATGCTAATTCTTCAGCAAGTTTTATATCCTCTTTATTTTTAAATCCTCTCCCAACACCTATTACGATCTCAGCCTGTGAAATGTCTACTCCGCTACTCACTTTTCTTTCAACTTTCTCCAGCTTTACTCTGCTCTCAGGAATCGCGTCGATATAACTCATTTCTGTTTGTGTTTTCAATTCAATCTCGAACCTTCTTGAAGAGACTGTTATGAAAAGTACTCCTTTATTAGGTACTTTGATCTTACTTATAGCTCTTCCGCCAAATACCTTTCTTTTGAGAATAATCGAGTTTTCCTCTATCTCCAAGTCATGAACATCTGTGAACATGTAAGCATTCATTTCACCTGCAAGTCTTGCAAGGATGTCGGTATCGTTATAACTTGAACTAGATACTACATACCTAGTTTTTTTGCCCATTAATTCCTTCCTCAAAATATCTTCGAACTGATCTTGTATGACCTTGTTTCTAATGAGTTTTAATTCATCAGGACCTTTATCGATTAATTCTTCAGCGCTATCTGATTCAATAGTTATGGCAGTTAGCTTCAAGTTAAGTTTAGTTTTTAAAATGTTTGCAAAACCTATAGGATATATTAACTTCTTTGGTTCAGATGAAAAGACTATAATGTTTTCACTCATATCTTAATCACCCCTTCCTCTAAAAGGTGATTTATCAATTTCTCCGCAATCTCTTCGTAGTTTTTACCTTCTATGAATATTTTCTTCCTTTTTATGGGCAACACGAAGTACTCTTGGCTCATTTGTGCCTTTTCAATTTTAAGTCCGAGCTGATTAAGATCGTATTTAATTAAAGGTTTATTTTTAGCTTGGAGTATGTTTCTGAGCGTAGGTATTCTTGCTTGATTTATTTCTCCTGTGACACTTATAACACAGGGCAGAGAAGCCCTAATAATCTCGATTTCGTTTTCCGTGCTTCTTTGGACAATAATTTCGTTATTTGATAGTTCAACTTTATTCACGAAAGTAACTAGATTTACGCCCAAGAGTTTCGCTAGCCTTGATGCGAACTGAGAAGATGATGTATCTTGTGAATACTCACCAGTTATATAAAGATCGAAGTTTCCAAGTTTTTTCAATAAATGTGCAGCAATATAGGCTGTTTCTTTTGTTGTAGAATTCAAAACTGCTTCATCTAATATCAGATGGAACTCATCTACACCCATAGAGAGTACTTCTCTCGCTATTCTTTCTATTTCTTGATTTCTTCTTTGTAATGGGCCCCACGTTAAGATTGATAATGCAATAACCTTGCCTCCATGCTTTTCCTTAAGCCTAATTCCTTCTTCAATAGCATTCTTATCATATTCACTTATTGCTAAAGGCGTTTCTTCAACATTCACACTTCCATTAGGATCCACTTTCAACATGTTTAGATTTAATGCAGCTTTAACTAAGACTGCTATATTGAGAGGCATAACTATTTATCAGGCTTGTTCTGTATAAACATTTCTTAGCGATAAGTTAATTATTAATGAGGATTGAAGAAGCATATGAGAAAAGTCGGAATAATAGGCGTGGGTCATTCGAAGTTTGGGGTAAGGAGTGACTTGAATATGAATGAGCTTGTCTTGGAAAGCTTCAAGCCGGCAATGGAAGAAGCAGGCATTACGAATGATGATATCTCTTTTCTATACGTATCCAATGTGGGTTTTTGGAGTAGTGAGGAGTTACCTGCAATAAGTATAGCTGAATACTTAGGCTTAACAGGAAAGGGCGCTATGAGAGTAGAAGCTGCCTGTGCATCAGGAAGCGCTGCATTAAAAGCTGCGCATGATATGATAAGCGCAGGGGAAGCAGATATAGTAGCAGCGATAGGTGTTGAAAAGATGAACGAAAGCTTTACTCCAAGTGTAGTAGAAATCATTGGAAGGGCGGGAAACTACCTTTGGGAATTCGAGAATTTCGGTATGACTTTCCCTGGCTATTACGCGATGTATGCTACAGCTTATATGCAGCACTATGGAGCGAGGGAAGAAGATTTGGGCGAGATCGCAATAAAAAATCATCATTACGGCGCTAAAAACCCTCTCGCTCAATTCCAGAAAGAAATCACAATGGAGGATTACCTTAACTCCAAATATGTAGCATGGCCGATAAAGCTATTAGATTCCACACCTATTTCAGATGGTTCTTCGACGGTTATCCTTGCCAGCGAAGATGCGATTAGGAAAATTGGCGCAAAAGACGTTGTCTGGATCAAAGGAATTGGTTATTCGAGTGATACCTCAAATTTAAGCAAGAGATCGGATTTCTTAAGTCTAGAAGCTGCTAGACGAGCAGCCTATTTGGCATATAAGAAAGCAGGCGTAGATCCTGAAAAAGTTACTTCTTTAATAGATGTAGCAGAAGTTCATGATTGTTTTACCATTGCTGAGATTTTAGCTTATGAAGATTTGGGATTTTTCAAGAGGGGCGAAGGTTTTATTGCTGTAAGGGAAAAGCAGACCTACAGAGGAGGAAAAATACCAGTAAACCTCAGCGGCGGTCTTAAGGCGAAGGGGCATCCTCTGGGGGCTACAGGCTTAGGTATGGTCGTTGAACTCACGAAGCAATTAAGGATGAAAGTAGAGAAGTCTAGGCAAGCTGACATAAAGAATGGCTGGGCTTTGGCTCATAATGTTGGAGGAACAGGCCATTACGCATACGTAACTCTGCTATCTACTCAAAAATGAGCCAGAAAGAAGCCTTTGATCAGTTTCTTAAATCACTAGATGAAGCTGTAAAAGAAGCAAAACGAGCTATAAAGTTACCGCTGATTCCGGATCAAAAAACAGGTAGACTTTTATGGATTTCGAACAGGGAACTTAGGTTAAGATATGCAATAAGTGTGGATTCCAACAAAAAATTCTATGAAGCTCTTCTCGATGGGAAATTATTAGCTACGAAGTGTCCTACATGTGGAGCCCTTTATTTTCCACCACAAGATTACTGCAATAGGTGTAAAAAGCAAGGTCTACAATGGGTCGAATTGAGTGGAGAGGGGGAACTTCTTAGCTACACAAAGGTTGTAGTTAAGCCATATAGCTTTTCTCATCTAGAAGATTATATTGTAGGAATAGCTAAATTAAAGGAAGGAATAAACATTCTCGCTTGGGTTTCAGAGAAAGATGTATCTAAGTTGAAGAGAGGAATGAAAGTGAATGTAAGAGTAAAGGAGCGTGAAGAAGAAGGATATCTTGTTTATGAAATCGTTCCAGCTCAGGATTAGATTCTAAGATCTTTGATTTTTGGGAATACAAGAATATCGCCTTCTACACTTATAGGTATCAATTCATCTACATCAATGCTTTTTAAAAATGGAGAAAGCAATTCTTCTTTCGGTATTAAATTTATTTCTGTACCACTTGCGTAATAACAAAGCGCAGGGAGAACAAGTACTTCTTTTTTCTCATGTATGCCATATAAAAAACATTTAACTTTCATCCTTGTTCCAATTTCGGTAAATACTGTGATTGCTGGATGTTCATGAGCTGTTATCAAAAAGTTTGCCTTATTTAATAGTTCTCTAGTGGGCATCTCTTCACCGTGAAAGAAAAGATACTTAGCTAGCATTGCTTCCTGTCTATAAAGCGTAAGTTTAAGCTCTTTGGCGTATGCATCAACGTAATTATCATGATTGCCTTTAATGAGTATTATTTCAAGATCTTTATCAAAGAGCTCATTTCTAAGGTAATTCACGAAAGAAAAGAGCTCATCGATTTCAGAATCATCGACATCATCGAATTCATTTTTAACATCGCCAACAACGATAATTCTTCTTATCTTACTCTTTCCAACGTTATTCGCGATAGATTCTATTTGCTCAAATATGTATTTTAGATTTAATTTTGGAAGGAAGATTCCGTTCTTTGCGGCAACTCCTTCATAACCTAGATGGAGATCAGACATTACAATTGAAGCTAAGCTTTTAATGTAAATTGAATAGCAGTCCTTAAAAAACTTTATATCCCCACTTATTTCCATCTCAAGAAAAGCAATCTTTAAATAATATTAAAATATGATGAATCCATTCTAAACCCAAAAAATGAGCGAGGAGAAGCTGACGGGCAAGACGATGCTGGTATATATGTATGTTCTAAGTAAGAATAGAGTTACAGCTAGAGAAGTTAAGAATGCCCTCGGCTTCTCCAGCACGAGCCTGGCGATATATTACCTAGATAGATTGTATCAAATGGATCTTGTTGACAAAGAACCTGGAGGTTATTATGTTCTAAAGAAGAAGGTGGATTTAGGTTTTTATGGTGTATATAGGAGCCTATACGGCATTCTGTTGCCAAAATTTCTTCCCTATGCTCTTTTTTTCACGTTACTGTTAATATTTTATTTTTTCTTTTATATTGATAGGCTTGATCTTTATGCCTTAATTTCGTTAATAGCTGCGGCTTCAATATTCTGGTATGAGACAATAGTACTTTATTTGAGGATGCGAACGATTTATAAAAATAGAAAGTTGAAATCTAGCTAATTTTAGCTAAAAGCAATTTCTCTAAATCTTCTTGGTTCATTTTCAATTTCTTAAGTATTGCTGAATGCAATTCCTTTAGTTTTTTCCTTCTATCCTTCATCAGTATCACGTCCGCCTCTCCGAATGTTATTAGAGTGTGTGAAAAAGGCGAAGGTATTTTTGTGGTGATGAGCTCATATTTTATGTGCCCTTTCTTAATCATTTCAAGGATTTCCTTAGCCCTAGGGAGATCCATTATGTCTTCCAAGATCTCTCTGAATGTCTCTTCGATGACAGGAAAGTTGGGATCTATTTTTTTGCATGCTTCGAGTAAGATTTGTGAGTTCAGTTGTTGCTTATTTACGCTTATCTTATAGCCTTTGTAATTCCTCAAGACTAGAAAGCTTCTAGTTGAATTATGTCTGAATTTTCTCTTCATGAGTTCAGTCGTTTCTAAATTTTCTCTTAAGAAGTTTTCAAGATTTGCCTCAAATATTTCATTGAATAATTCCCTAACCAAGGATTCTTTAAATGCAATGAATACCTTCTGTGGAACAATCAAGGAGAAACCATTATCATGTACCATGGTACCAATATCTACCTCAAATTTTTTGCTTAGTGCGATCGCAAAAATCCTGGCTAAGGCATCGTTCGTCCTTCTTCCGTATAGAGCATGGAATATTATATGATGCCTTCCTTCAAGGTCTGTAGTCTTTTCTATTAACAAAAGTTTCGAATTAGGAATTCTTCTGACGTAAAGATATTGTTCAAGGAAGTATGCTTTCATAGCTTTCTTTGAATGCTCATCTACAGGAAGCTCATCTATTAGATCGCCGAAATCCTCGTTTTTCTTTAATCTTTCGAATATCTTAAGTCTTAGATCTCCTATTCTCATGGCGAGGTCAAAGTTTAGCGGTAATTGTTCAGAAAACCACGGTGGAATAGTAGGTGCTTCATTTTCTGTTCTTTCGACATAACATCTCATTCCTTTGCTATGTGAAAATCTGTAAGTTCTTCCCCCTAATACAAATACATCACCTCTCTTCAATCTCATAAGGAATTCTTCCTCGATATTTCCTATCCATTTTTTCTCAGGCAACAAAAAAACATCTACAGAAACTTCATCAGGAATTGTTCCTAAGTTTAAGAAGTAAATTGTTCGTACATATCTTCCTCTTTTGCCAAACATCCCATCTGCTTCATCAAACCAGATTTTCCCATAAACTTTTCTTGCATTAAGCTCAACATAATGTCCAGCTAAATATTTCAATAGTTTAATAAAAGTCTCTTTCTCTAAGTCCTTATAAGGATAAGCTCTCCTTATTACTCGAAGTGCTTCATCAACATTCCATTTTTTATTTATGGCCATGCCAACTATGTGTTGTGCTAATACGTCAAGGCAATTTCTTGGCATGTAAAAGCGATCAAGTAATCTCTTTTTCGCGTAATGTAACATAACAGCGCATTCTACTAGATCATCTCTATTCATTACTATTATGCGGCCTATTGAAACATCTTGGAACTTATGGCCACTTCTCCCTATTCTTTGTATCGCTCTTGTTATGGACTTCGGAGAACCGAGTTGAACCACGGCCTTTATGTATCCTATGTCTATACCCAATTCTAGGCTCGTAGATGAAACGACAGCCTTAAGCAATCCCTGTTTTAATCTCTCTTCGACATCAAGCCTTATAATTCTTGAAAGCGATCCGTGATGGGCTGCGATATCTTCATCGGTGTACTTGAACTTTTTTTTGAGATTAAATACGACTCTCTCAGTTCCGCTCCTAGTATTTGTGAATATAAGTAAAGTTGGGTATTTTTCTATCATTTCGTGAAGGATTTCATACATGCGATTTTCTATTTTATCATCTGGCGTATAGATTAGGTCTTCCACAGGTGACATCACCAATAAATCATACTGTTTTTCCCATGAGACATCTACGATCCAGCACTCTCTGAAGTTTCCTTCATCATCTATTCCCATCAAAAATTTTGCAGCTTCTTCAAGAGGATGCAATGTCGCGCCGAGGCCAATTCTTATGAAATCTCTTCCAACAAGTTCCCTTAATCTTTCTAGCGATAGAGCTAAGTGTACGCCTCTTTTGTTGTTTGCGAGTTCATGAATTTCATCTATGATAACGTATTTTACATTTTTTATTTTCTCCGCGAACTTGGGTGAGTTTAATATGATTGCTAAACTCTCTGGAGTGGTAACCAATATATGAGGAGGCTTTTTAAGCTGTTTTTGCTTTTCCGTAGGTGGTACATCACCGCTTCTTACTGCAACTCTAATTTCAGGGATTTGTATTCCGTCTTTTTCAATCATTGCTTTTATTTCGCTTAGAGGTTCGCTCAAATTCTTCTTTATATCGTTATTAAGCGCTTTAAGCGGTGAAACATAAATGCAATAAACCTCATCTTTCAATTCATTCTTAAGTGCCTTATCGAATAACTTTGATATTATTACTAAAAATGCCGATAGCGTTTTCCCTGAGCCTGTTGGAGCAGTAATCAATATACTTTTATCTTCACTTAGGAGTTTGAATGAATAATATTGTGGAGGGGTTAAATCATCGAATTTGTTTTCGAACCATTTTCTAACATAAGGATTCAAGCTACTGAGATTATCTTCCTTACTGTATTTACCAAGTGGGTATCTGAACATTACGGTTAATTAATTACTTCTAAACCCAATAAATAGGTTGCATTCAGCGCTTAATTTTCATCTAGTATCGTTGATTGGTATAATTCTGTTTAAATTTTCCTTAGTTCATTTAAGATTGTGAGAACTTTAGTTATACTGCTAGTAGGCTTTATTGTTCTGCAGTTGTTATTTACGCAAACCTTAGTCTATTCAACAAATGCTCAGGATAATACATTTCTATCTTCTTCTAGTCTTTCGCGTTTCATAATATATCAAGCTAGTGCAACCGATCCTTGTTCTACAGTAATGAAAACCATAAACGTCACCGATTATGGATTATCGCCTCAAGGACATTTCAGGCTTCTTTCAGATTCATCGCTCATCTTGAATTCAACGTTCATTAATAAAATCAAAGATATGGCTGAAATGGCGTATTCAGCGTTAGTCAATTTCTTCAATGCAACTCCTTACGATCAGGATCATAGCGGCATTATAGATATATTGATCGCTAATTTGAATGAAAAATATGGTAGCGGTGTTTTCATTGCAGGTTATACAATTCCTGGCAGCGATCCCAATGGTATGAGCATTGAGTATTTAGATGCCAACTATCTTTTGACATCTTCTTACTTAGATGTCTATACAACTATTGCTCATGAGATGTTTCACCTTATTCAAGCTTCCATATTCAATCTCTCACAGCACGCTGACTGGGTTGTTGAGGGTACTGCTGTTTTCGCAAGTGACTACGCCATCAAAGGCTATTCTCCTTTACAAGATTCTATTTACTTAGCTACTGATCATTTTAATGAGTCGCTCAATACTCCCGAGGCATGTCTTAGCTTGGATGTGTATATCGCTGATTATGTAATTGCGCCTACGTTCTTTGAGTTTTTGGCAGAACAGTATGGCCTCAGTATTATTCCAAAATTCATTCATAAATTGGCTCATGAAAATGATACTCAAGCATTGCAAGATGTTACCAATTCAACCATGGGCGAGCTGTTTTCACGGTTTGCTGTATGGAATTACCTTGGTCTCTATAAGGGTACGAATTATACATTTGAAAATGTATCAGTTAGCGCTAGCCCTATGGTAACTTTAAACCTAGGCTCGAGCTACGAACATACTATTTTACCGTTTTCAATTAATTACATTGAGCTCGTCCCAACTTCTTCATTGATATATATAAGTCATGAAGGCAAGTTAAATTTCGCATTAATAAAATTGAAATCAAATTTGGGAAAAATTCTGGCCTATGAAGTTTCTTATATCAGTAATGAGACTATGATTTATGTATCAAATAGTTCAGATTATAATCGTATAATATTGGCTATTGTGAATGTCGGAAACGATAAGTTTAATTATACAATTAGTTACATGCCTTCAAACATATCAGTTATTACTTTAACCACAACCAAAACTATCGCTTCAAATGCCCAAGCATCTTATCTTTACGTAATTATTTTATTATTTGCTGTAGCATTCATTGTTACCCTAGCGCTTTTCTTGCATGCTAGACAATCAGTTAACAAAGCCTCCTCTCAAGAAACATAAGCTTGGCGGTTAACTTTTGAATTTCATCTTCGCTTAAACCAATTAATGTTAACGTCTCAGAAATTTTTTTATCGATTTCAACATAGAAAAGATCTACATTTCCTTTAGTATTATCTATTAGTGCTAATAACGCATCTCTCATGTGTTGATCCGAAAGCTTAAAAGCACTTAACAATAGTTCTGAGCCTATTGTGGCCTCAAAAAGTTTCTCACTCGTAATTTTTTCATTGCTCATAAATTCAACAAAAACCCTTTTGGAAATGAGCTCGGTTTGCTTAGAATATTTGCTCTCTGTTATGAGCGAAATTATTTCTGACTTGTTAGAGTGTTTTTCCAAAAACTCAAGTATTGCGTAATATATATTTTCAAGGTAAATGTTTGCGAGGATATATTGCCTTATGGGCTGAAAATTCTTCACGACATTAAGCCCTAGTTCTATCGTAGTAGAACCTTGAACAGTTAAGTTATAGCGATTTGCGAACTCATTTAGAATGCAAAGTTTCATCATATCTTCATATAGCTTTATTGATTCAGCCAGTTTTGTCTTCACATTAAGTTCTGAATTCAATATGTTTTCTCTCATCTTGGCCAGTGCATTTCTAGCCTGATATACGTAAGCTAGATAAATTTGAAGTCTATCGAAGATTGGAGACTTGAGTAGTTCTGTTAATTTTATGTATAAGCTAGAATTTAGAATCAATTCGCTAGGGATTTCGAAAAGTTCTACTTTGTTTTCATTGGAGATGAATTCGAGTTCAGTCTTAATCCAGTTGCTATACTTCATAAGCTATGCTCTTATCTTAATCTTATTCTCTATTTCCTCGCTATATAAGATTTCATTACCTCTAAAGCAGAAGAATTCAAGAATTGATTCGCCTGTATTTATGATTTGATGTGGCTCATTTGCTTTAATGAATATAACATCATTTGCTTTGATCTGTTTTGTAGTAGGTTTTCCTTCCTCAATAGTTAAAATTGCTCCTTTACCCTTTGAGATTATGAGTATATGTTCGTAGTTGTGGACATCATAGGGAGTCATACCGCCAGGCTCAATTCTGTAATATCTAAGGAAAAATCTCATCGAACCAAACCTTTCATCTATCACTTTCTTTCTCACAACTTTTTGTGCACCTCTCTCGTTGAAACTCTCAAATTCAATTTGATCTAGCGATCTAATTATCATTGAAGTCTATTCAGCTATCAAATATATTTCTTTGATCCTTCAATCAAGAAAAGAAGGTAAAGTGAAGCAACTAATAGATCTGCCGTCGTACCTGCTGTATAGCCTAGCGGTTCGAATTCCTTATCTATCTTGTCTGCAATTTGCTCGAAACTGAGTTTATTAGCTAAAAGTTCTGAAGCAACTTTCCTTACTTTTTCTGCAGCATCTTTTCCGAATTTTCTATAAATATGGGAATCTGTTCTCTTACTCATCAAATAAATGAACGTTGCTAGTGCAGCTTTGCTTAGTTCCATTTTTTGCAACATTTTCAAAAGCATAGGATAGCTATCATTGAATGTTATTTCAAAATAACTACAGTATTCGTAAGCTATCCAATCGAATTCCTTTGCAACTTCCATAAAGTTTATCGGTTTTGCTTTCTTATCTCTTACCTCTTTTATCCAACTTACATTATTCAAATCAAATTCTTTGACATTTACAAGCCAAGTAGGTTGCGTCAAAAGAATTGCTTTCCCTATATTAACTGAATCCTTATAGCTAGAGTTTTCTAAAACATCTTTGATTGCGATTCTTAGATTTTCTATATCTATTTTGAGATTTTTCCTATAGCAATATGAACTAGCCGTAATTAGTGGTGTAAGTAAAAGTATCGATCCAAGGCTTGTGTTGCCCGCTGATTGTGTACTTAGCATCGTCTTCGTAGCTTCAAATATTCTTTTGCCTATCCTGAAATTACCAGAATAACCATCTTCAAATGAATGGGCA
>Ga0070737_10004354_pt1 | contig 14286 bp, 11 predicted proteins | sample Coa_R1_10_FD_66438 | JGI IMG/M metagenome (GOLD analysis project Ga0070737, IMG submission 66438) | Surface soil microbial communities from Centralia Pennsylvania, which are recovering from an underground coalmine fire - Coalmine... | ecosystem: Environmental > Terrestrial > Soil > Unclassified... | reverse complement strand
GTCAACGCCACCACCTTGGCTCCGCGACGCTTGGCATGGGCGAGCATGTCCTGGGTCTCCGGAGTCGTACCTGACAACGACGGCAGCACGACGATCGAGCGATCGTTGAGCGCCACCGAGCCCATCGCCATCATCTCGGCGGGCTGCAACAGGAACGTCGGGAAGGTGCTCGTGCGCTGGAGCAGCTGAGCCGCCGGCAGCATCAGCACCCCGGCGCCACCCGCGCCCAGGAAGTGCAGGTTCTCGGCACCGGCGTCCAGGAGCGTGTCGATGGCCATCTGGATCGGCGCGGCGAGCGACACGGCCCCAGCCTGGATCGAGCGGAATCGCTCTTCGTCGAAGTTGAGCATGGTTCCTCGGGTTGTGGGTCAGGTCTCTGTGGCCAGCGCGGGCGCACTCGCTGCGTCCTTGACCGGGTCAAAGCAGGCCACCACGTGGCCCGCGCCCGAGCCGGCGTCGGCAAGCTCCGGGACCGTCGCGCGGCAGCGGTCGTGCGCCGCGGGGCAGCGCGCGCAGAAGTCGCATCCGGCGTGGTCGTCCGCCGCGGTCGTGATGTCGCCGCGGATCAGCGAATCGTCGTCCTCGCGCACGGTCGGGTCCGGGATCGGCACCGCCGCCAGCAGGCCGGCCGTGTAGTGATGGCGCGGCCTGGTGAAGAGCTCATCCGCGCCCGCCTGCTCGACGATGCGCCCGAGGTACATGACCGCGACGTCGCGGGCGATGTGACGCACCACTCCGAGATCGTGCGCGATGAACACCAGAGTCAGGTCCAGATCGCGCTGCAGGTCCGTGAGCAGGTTCAAGATCTGAGCCTGAACCGAGACATCGAGCGCGGACACCGGCTCGTCGAGCACGACCAGTCGCGGCCGGGTGATGAGCGCCCGGGCGAGCCCGATCCGCTGGCGCTGACCTCCGGAGAACTCGTGGGGGTAGCGCTTTGCATGCTCGGCGGGAAGCCCCACCCGCTCGAGCATGTCGGTGACCGCCCGGCGGCGCTCGGCGCCGCGGCAGATGTCGTGGATGTCGAGCGGCGCGGCGACGATGTCCTCCACCCGGCGCCTCGGGTTCAGCGACGCGTACGGATCCTGGAAGACCATCGTCAGGTCCCGACGGACGCGTTGCAGATCCCGGCGGCCGATCGAACCGAGGTCCTGGTCGTCAAAGCGGATCGTCCCGCTGTCGGGCCTGTGCAGGCCGACGATGCAGCGCGCGAGCGTCGACTTCCCGCAGCCCGACTCACCGACGAGCGCAAGCGTCACGCCCGCATCGACCTGGAGTGACACCCCCTTCACCGCGTGCAACCGCTGTCCGGTGCGCAGGGCAAAGCTCTTGTGCACATCCTGCAGTTGCAACATCGCGCTCACGCCGCGCCTCCGGAGGAGACCACCGAGCCGGAGGCGTCCACCGGCGCGCCGCCGAGCTCGGCCGAGCGCAGGCAGGCGTCGAGGTGACCGGCGTCCGCGCCGCGCTGCTCCAAGCCGGGCAGCGTGCCGCAGATCTCTCGGGCGAACCCGCAGCGGGGGGCGAAGGCGCAGCCGTCATCGGCCTGCGCCATCGACGGCGGCTGTCCGTCGATCGCGCGCAGCCGCGCGACGCGGGGGCGGTCGACTCGCGGGATCGAGGCGAGCAGCGCCTCGGTATACGGATGGCGCGGACCGGAGAACACCTCGGCGGCGGTCCCCTGCTCGACCAGACGGCCGGCGTACATGACCGCCACCGTCTGCGCCGACTGGGCGACGACGCCCAGGTCGTGCGTGATCAGGATCACCGCGGTGCCGTGCTCGGCCTGCAGGCGGCGGATCAACCGCATGATCTGGGCCTGGATCGTCACGTCAAGAGCGGTGGTGGGCTCGTCGGCGATGAGGACCGCGGGCCGGCAGGCGAGCGCCATCGCGATCATCACGCGCTGGCGCATCCCGCCGGAGAACTCGTGCGGGAAGTCCTCCACCCGGCGAGCCGGATCGGGGATCCCGACCTCCGAGAGCAGCTCGACCGCGCGGGCACGCGCCGCTCGCCGGGAGATCGGCTCGTGGGCACGCAGGACCTCGGCGATGAGCGAGCCCACCCGGTGGACCGGCGTCAGCGAGGTCATCGGATCCTGGAAGATCATCGCGATCTGCGCGCCGCGCACCCCGCGTAACTCGGAGTCAGACAGCGCCAGCAGATCCCGGCCCCCGTACAGGACCTGGCCCTCGAACACCGAGTTGCGCGTGCGATTGAGCGCGGTGAGCGCCATCGCGACCGTCGACTTGCCGCAGCCCGACTCGCCGACGAGGCCGAGGACCTGCCCGGGCGCGAGGTCGAAGCTCACGCCCCGCACCGCGCGGACGGTCTCGTCCTCGGTGCGGAATGAGACCTGCAGGTCTCGCACACTGAGGATCGGCTCAGTCAATGGAGATCCTCGGGTCGAGCTTGGTGAACAGCAGATCGGCGAGCGCGTTCACCAGGACGATGAAGAACCCTCCGTAGAGGGTGAGCGCCATCAGGGGCGGGAGGTCGAGCTGGGAGACTGCCTGCTGGGCGTAGTTGCCGACGCCGTTGATCCCGAACACGGGCTCGATCAGGATCACGGTCCCTCCCACCGCCGCGCCGAAGTCCAGCGCGAACAGCGACGCGACCGGGATCAGGGCCGTCCTGAGCACGTGGCGCAGCAGCACCCGGCGTCCCGACAGGCCCATCGCCCGAGCGGTCCGCACGTAGTCGGCGGTCTCCACCTCGAGCAGCGAGTTGCGCACGACCCGCGAGTAGAAGCCCATCGAGACGACCGACAGGCAGATCCACGGAAGCAGCAGGTGCTCGAACCACTGCAGCGGGCTCTGGGTGATCGGCACGTACCCACCCGGCGGAATCCAGCTGAACAAGAAGAAGCCGTGCCAGACGTACGTGAACAGGTAGAGCATCACGGCGCCCAGCCAGAAGATCGGGGTCGAGATCCCCGCCATCGCCAGGACGGTGAGGATCCGGTCGACCCACTTGCCCTGGTTGAGCCCGGACAGCACGCCGAACAGCACCCCGAAGCCGAGCCAGATCACGCCGCCGCCGATCGCCAGCGACAGGGTCTTGGGAATCGCGCGGCCGATCGTGGGCAGCACCGGCGTCTGGTTCTGGTAGCTGATCAGGTTGTGCTTGATCAGCAGCCGATCCATCATGTCCAGGTACTGGGTCCACAGTGGCTTGTTGAAGCCCCACGTCTCCCGGATCGCCCGGATGTTGGCGGCCGTCGGATGACGTCCCGCCAGCCGGACCGCCGGATCGCCTCCCGGGATCACGTTGAAGATCACGAACACGATCACCGACAGCGCGAACAGGACGATCACCAGCCCGCTGATGCGCCTCAGACCGGAGCGCCACGCGCTCATCTGCCACCTCCGCGCCGCCTGCCGTGCGGGTCCAGCGCGTCGCGCAGGCCGTCACCGAGCACGTTGAGTGAGATCGCGGTGAGCATGATCGCGATGCCGGGCGCGAGCGTCTGCCAGGGCGCGGTGACCATGGTCGAGTACCCCTCTTGGATGATGTTCCCCCACGACGGGGTGAGCACCGACACCCCGACGCCGAGGAACGACAGCGCGGCCTCGGTGAGGATGTTGTTGGCGATGATCAGGGTGAAGAGCACGAGCGTCGTCGCCGCCACGTTCGGCAGGATCTCGCGCGTCATCACCCGCACCGGGCCCGCGCCGTGCGCGATCGAGGCCTCCACGAACTCCCGCCGTCGCAGCGCGAGGACCTCACCGCGGATCGGCCGGGCGATGTAGGGGATGTAGACGACCGCGATCACGATGATCGGGATCAGCAGCGAGCTCGAGGAGATGTGGATCGGCCCGATGTCGAGCCCGCCGACGATCAGGGACGCCGAGATGGCGATCGCCAGCAGGTAGACCGGAAACGACCAGATGAGGTCGAGCAGCCGCGACACCGACCGATCGACGATCCCCCCGTAGTAGCCGGCCGGAATTCCCAGGATCAGCGCAAGCAGGGTGCACAGCAGCGCCGAGGCGATCCCGACGGTGAGCGAGGTGCGCCCGCCGTAGAGCAGCCGGACGAACAGGTCCCGCCCGTTCGCGTCCGCGCCCAGCAGGTACTCGCCGCGGAACCCGGGACCGATCGGCGTGCCGTCGGCGGAGACGACCGGGACCTTGCGACCGCCGGACATGATGACGCCCTGCAGGTTCTGCACGTTGGGCCCTCGGTGCGCGACCAGGTGAACCCATAGGGTGGCCCCCGGGAATGACGCGAACAGGATGAAGATGAAGACCGCTCCGGCGATCATCGCGGCGCGGTTGCGCCTCAGCCGCCGCCACGCCGCCCGCCAATTGCCGACGGCGTCGGCGGCCGGCGCCGCGAGGACGGCCGGCCCGTCGACGACGTTGAGATCCGGGGCCTGGACGCTCACTTTGAGAGCCACATGGAGGGAAAGAGCTCGTAGAAGGTGGCGTTGAACACGAGCCCGTGCAGGCGCGAGGAGTAGAACTTCGGGAAGTCCCGGTTCATGAAGGGAACGATCGGCGCCTGGGTCTTCATGATCTCGGCGTCGAGCTTGGCCCACTGCGCCTCTCGCGCGGGCCCGATGGCCATCTCGCGCACCTTGTTCATCTGCCGGTTGAGCGACGGAACGTTGAGGTTGGAGTTGTCGTTGGTGCCGATCTTCGTGATGTAGCGGCCGTTGAACTGCGCGTCGACGTAGTCCTCGGCCTCGGGGAAGTCCTCATCCCACTCGTTGTAGGAGACCTGAGGGTCCGTCGCCTCGTTGGCGACCGTGTCGTAGTAGATGCCCTCCGACATCGTCTTGACCGTCGCGTGGTAGCCGAGCGAGTTGAGCACCGAGGCCATGTACTGCGCGGCCTCCGGCTGCGGGTCGGTGCTCGACGCCCACACCTGGACCGCCATGCCCTTGGTGCCCGAGGCATCGACCAGGCTCTTGGCCTTCGCCAGGTTGTACGGGTAGAAGTGGTGCGGCTTGTAGGCGGTCATCCCGGACGGGATGAGGTTCTCGGTCGGCGTGCCCTGGCCGCCGAAGATCTTCACCAGCGCGGGCCGGTCGACCGCGTAGTTGATCGCCTGGCGCACCTTCACGTTGTTCATCGGGGGCTTGCGACCGTTGAGGGTGAAGTACAGGAGCGCGTTGCGGGTGTAGGTGTGCACCTGGCTGGGGTACTGCTTGGAGATCGCGGCCAGGCGATCGGGAGCGACCGCCTCGAAGTAGTAATCGAGATCTCCGTCGGCGATCTCGTTGACCGCCTGGTCAGGCGAGGTCCCGATCGTCACGTGGATCTCGTCGAGATGCCCGTTGGGGATGTTCGGGGTCCACTGGTGGAAGTTCGGGTTGCGCACGATCGTGATCGAACCCTGCGGCGTGTAGGACTTGAACATGTAGGGCCCGGTGGCGATCCGCCATCGAGGGTCGGTCGAGACGTCCTTGTCCGGCGTACCGACGGGGACCGCGTCGGCGAAGGGCATCGCCAGGTATTCCAGGAAGGTGCCGTCGCGCTGGACCAGGTGGAAGGTGATCGTGTGGGCCCTGTTGTCGGCGACGATGCCGCTGATGCCGCCGCGCTTGGTCTTCTCGTACTCCGCGGCGCCCCTGATGTCGGTGTAGAAGCCGACGCCCGGCGAGTTGACGCGGAACAGGCGCTCGATCGAGAACTTGATGTCGGAGGGCTGCACCGCCCGATTGACGGGCGGCGAGAATTTGACTCCGGGGTGGACGTGGAAGGTGTAGGTGGTTCCGTGGTCTGTCACCTTCGGCATCGCGGTCGCCAGATCAGGGACGATCTCGTTGCCGGCGTTGCCGCTGGCGCGCTTGAACGTGACCAGGCTGTCGTTGGTCGCCGCCAGCATTTCCCAGGTCTCGGTCGAATAGGCGAGGGCGGGATCCAGGTGGTCGGGGTTGCTCACCATCGCCGCGCGCAGGGTGCCGCCGTTCACCGGCGTGCCCGCGCCGGCGTTGGTGTGGGACTTCGAGCCACCGCCCGCACCGCCGCACGATGCCAAGGCGATCGCCGTCATCGAGGCCAGCAGCACCGCCGTCCACCGCGGGGCCGAGTGCTGTGTCCGGGGCGCGATGACCGTTGCCTGGACGTCGCTGGCGCTCATGGCGTCTCCTTTGCGTGTTCGAGTCATCACTTCGACAGCCACATGTCCGGAAACATCTCGTAGTAGGTCCCGTTGAACACGAGGCCGTGCAGCTTGGGAGAGACGAACTTCGGCAGGTTGCGGTTGATGAACGGCACCCATGGCGCCTTCGACATGATCTCGCGGTCGAGCGCCGCCCAGCGGGCGTTGCGCGCAGGGCCGAGCGGCATCGCCCGCGCCGCATCGATCTGGCGATTGATCGCCGGGTCGTCGAAGTTCGAGGTGTCCTGGTTGCCGACGTTGGTGATGTGCTCGCCGTTGAGCTGGATATCGATGAAGTCCTGCCCCTCCGGGTAGTCCTGGTCGAATTGGACGAACGCCATCTGCGGGTCGCCTTTCTCGGTGGAGATCGTGTCCCAGTAGACGCTCTCGTTCTCGGTCTTCACGGTCGCGTGGTAGCCGAGCGAGTCGAGCACCGAGGCCATGTACTCGGCGGCCTGCGGAGCGGGCGGCGTGCTGTGCGACCACACCTGGACGGCCATCCCCTTCGTACCGGAGGCGTTCACGAGCGCCTTCGCTTTCGCCAGGTCGTACGGATAGGGCCACTGGCGGCGGTAGGCGGAGCCCATCGTCGGCGGGATGATGTTCTCGGTCGGGGTTCCCTGGCCGCCGAAGATCTTCAGCAGCGCATTGCGGTTCGTGGCGAGGTTCACCGCCTGGCGGACCTTGAGGTTGTCAAACGGCGCCTTGCGCAGGTTCATCAGGAAGTAGGTGATGTCGTTGCGCGGGTAGATGTGGACCTGGTCGGGGTGCTGCGCCCGCAGCTGGACGAGTCGGTCGGTGGGGACCGCCTCGAAGTACCAGTCGAGCTGGCCGTCGGCGGTCTCGTTCACCGCCGACTCGGGGCTCGTGCCGATCGTGATGTCGATCCGGTTGAGGTGGCCGTTCGGCGTATTCGGCGTCCACTGGCGGAAGTTGGGGTTGCGGACGAGCGTGATCTCGTTGCCGGGCTGATATGAGCTCACCATGTACGGCCCGGTGGCGACCCGCCATCGCGCGTCGGTCGAGATGTCGCGGTCCGGGGTGCCGGCCGGGACCGCGAACGCGAACGGGATCGCCATGTACTCGAGGAATGTCCCGTCGGCGGCGGTGAGATGGAAGGTGATCGTGTGAGCGTGGTCGTCGGCGACGATCCCGGAGATCCCACCCCGGTGCGTCTTCTCGTAGCGGCTCGCGCCGACGATCCCCGTGTAGAAGCCGACGCCACCGGAGTCGATCCGGAACAGCCGCTCGATCGAGTACTTGATGTCGGTCGGCTGCACGGTGCGGTTGACCGGCGGCGAGAAGTGAACGTCCGTGTGGAGACGGAACGTGTACGTGCGTCCACCGTCGGTGACGGTCGGCATCCGAGTCGCGATGTCTGGGACGATCTGGGCACCCGCCGCGCCGGAGGTCCGCTTGAAGGTGAGCAGGCCGTCGCCCGTCGCCTCGAGGAGCTCCCAGCCCTCGGTCGCATAGGACAGGCCGGAGTCAAGGTGGTCGGGGTTGTCCGGGATCGCGGCGGTGAGCGTGCCGCCGTTCACCGGAGCGCCCGCGTTCACGCCGGCGTTGGCGCTCGAGCCGCCGCTCGACCCGCCGCACCCCGTCGCCGCCATGGCTGCGGTGAGTGTGGCGAGAATCCCCGCCCGCCGCACGCCGGGGACTCGTCTCCGGATCGTGCGCCCGGACGTGGCCGGCCGTTCTGCGTCGCTATCGCTCATCGCGTCTCCTCGTGCCTGATCGAACCCAGCCGATGGCGGCTCATGCGAGCGCTCCGCCCTCGTGACAGCAGCTCGTGCGAGCATCCCGATCGGTCGTGACGGCGGCTCACGCGAGTACTCCGTCGGTCGTGACCGGGGCCGTGGGCCCCCACTGTGTGCAGGCGGCGGCGCCGGCCACCGAGCCGGCTCGCATCGCCGCTTCGATCCCCTTCCCGTCCAGCCGAGCCGCGATGAACGCGGCGATGTATGCATCCCCGGCCCCCAGCGTGTCGATGACCCGCGTCACCGGAGCCGCCTCCATCTCCCACCGGGAGTCGGCCGACGCCGCGATCGAGCCGCGCGCGCCGAGGGTCACCACGACGAGCGGGGCGCCCGCATCAAGCGCGCGTCGGACCATCTGCTCGGGCGTGAGGCCCGCCCCCGAGGAGGCAGACATGAAGGCGACGTCCACCACCGGCGCCACCCGCTCGAGCATCGCGACACCTCCGACATGGCCGAGATCGCAGGAGAGGACCGCATGCGCCTCGCGCAGGGTGCTGCGCCAGTCGGCGAGGTCCACCTGGCGCGCGAAGTGCAGCCAGTCGGCGCCGGCCAGCCAGGCCGCGGTCTCGGCGTCGATGCGGTAATCGGCGGCGACGCCATAGTCCTCGGAGACGAAGCGCCGCTCGCCGTCCGGATCGTGATCGACCACGGTTCGCCCGGTCGAGCCCGGCATCCGCCGCACCCGGGAGGTGTCGACCCCCGCTTCGCAGGCGGCGGTCACGATCAGCTCGGCGTCCGCGTCGTCACCGACGGCACCCAGGTAGGACGCCCGCCGTCCCATCCGGGCCAACGCCACGGCAACGTTGAACGCGTTCCCGCCCGCCAGGCAGGCCGGAGGAGGCGTCGCGGGACCACCGGCGACGTCCGGTGCCTGTCGTTGGCCGCCGAGCGTGACGTCGACGCAGTTGTCGCCGACACACGCGATCCGTTCAGACGGGGACATGATCCAGCCGTTTCACCGAAATGACCACCGGAGTGATAGCGCTCTCGCCAATAGGGTGCGAACGCTATCACCGGGGCTCGCCCGGCGCCACACCAATTCATCTGGTAGCCTGCCGCCATCGTGTCTGATAGCGCTCTCAGCCAGTCGCGGATGCGCGGCCGACATCCAGCGGTGGAGCTGGCACAGGCCCTCATCGCATGTGACTCGACCAACCCCGAGCTCAACCCGGGCGGCGCCGGCGAGGGCGCCGTCGGCGAGCTGATCGCCGATCGCCTGCGCGCCGCCGGCATGGAGGTCGAGCTGGTCGAGGTGCGGCCTGGCCGACCGAACGTGATCGGGCGGCTGCGCGGCGACGGCGGCGGGCGCACGCTGATGCTCTGCGGCCACACCGACGTCGTCGCCGCCGACCCGGCGGGGTTCAGCCCGCGCATCCGCGATGGCCGGCTGTACGGCCGCGGCTCGGTCGACATGAAGGGTGGTCTGGCCGCGGCGATCGTCGCCGCCGAGAACCTCGCCTTCGGACCTCCGCTCGCGGGCGACGTCATCGTCGCGGCGATCATCGACGAGGAGTGGCTGAGCCTCGGAGCCGAGTCGCTCGTCGAATCCTGTCAGGCGGACGGCGCCATCCTCGCCGAGCAGTCCGATCTCGATCTGGTCGTCGAACACGGCGGCTTTGCCTGGTTTGAGGTGACCAGCGAAGGAGTGGAGGCTGCCGGCATCGATCCCGACCGGGGCGTCGACGCGATCTCGCTGCTCGCACCCGTCCTGGAGGGGATCACCGCACTGGACGCGGAGCTGGCCACCCGGCCGGCGCCCGCCTACGGACGCCCGTCGATCCACGCGTCGACGATCTCCGGCGGATCGCTGCTGCCGGCCTACCCGACGAGCTGCGTGCTGGGCATCGAGCGGTGCACGGTGGCGGGCGAGACCGTCGCCGGGGCACGCGCCGAGGTCGACGCGCTGCTCGACGCCGCCCGGGCCGCGGACGAGAGGTTCAGGGCGACCGCCCGGCTCGTCGTCGGCCGCGAGCCGGTGAAGCTCGATTCCAGCGGACCGCTCGTGCAGACGCTCGAGGCGGAGATCGCCAGACATCGCGGCGCGGCGCCCCGGCATCTGGGAGACATCGGCTGGGCGGACTCCGGATTGCTCGTCGAGGCCGGCATCCCCTGCGTCATCTTCGGGCCGACCGGAGCGGGCTGCCACACCGCAGAGGAGTACGTTGAGATCGATTCGCTCGTGGCATGTGCCGAGATCATCGAAGCGGCCGCCCGGTCGTTCTGCGGAGCGGCGTCCTCGTGACCCAACGAGACGAGCTGGCTGCGATCCTTCCGATCACCGCGGCCGACGACGCACACGGACGCCTGACGATCGGTGGCTGCGCGCTCGCCGACGTGGCCGACGCGGCGGGCACGCCCGCGCTGGTGATCGACGAGGCCGGGCTGCGCGCAACGGCGCGCGAGTACCTGCGCGCGTTCAGGTCGCGTCGCGCCGGCACGAACGTGTACTTCGCCTCCAAAGCGCTGTCCTGCTCGGCGGTGATCGCGGTGATGGCCGACGAGGGGCTGGGATGCGACGTCTCCTCGGCGGGAGAGCTCGCAGTCGCACTGGCGGGCGGAATGCCCGCCGAGCGCATCCTCATGCACGGCAACGCCAAACGCGACGTCGATCTCCGCGCGGCACTGGACGCCGGTGTCGGGCTGATCGTGATCGATTCGCTCGACGAGCTCGCCCGCCTTCAGCGCGTGCTCGGCGCGCGCCGCGCCGACGGTCCCCAGCGCGTGCTGCTGCGGGTCAACCCGGGGGTGGCTGCGCCGACCCATGCGGCGATGGCGACCGGCGACGAGAGTTCGAAGTTCGGCCTCGGGATCGATGCGCTGCGGACAGCCATGTCGGAGATCGAGGCCAGCGCGCGGTTGACGTTCGGCGGGCTGCACGTCCACATCGGATCCCAGATCACCGAGCTCGCGCCGTTTATCCAGAGCGTGACCGCACTCGGCGATGCCGGCCTGGACGTCGGACCGGTGGTCGACCTGGGTGGCGGGCTCGGCGTCCGGTACACGCTCGACGACCCGCCGGGACCGTCGATCGACCAGTACGCGGAGGCGATGGTCGCCGCGGCCGATCAGGCGCTGCCGGCGGCCGCCTCGACGCTCTTCGAGCCCGGGCGCTCGCTGGTGGCCCGCGCGATGGTGACCCTCTACCGGGTCGTGTCGGTCAAGCGCTCGACGCGCACGTTCGTCTCGGTCGACGGCGGGATGGCCGACAACCTCGAGCCGATGATGTACGGGACCCGGTTCGCCCCGTTCGTGCTTGATTCCGACCGCCCGGCGGAGCGGTGCGACGTCGTCGGACCGCACTGCGAGACCGGCGATCGCCTCGTCGAGCATTGGCCGCTCGCGGGCCCGCGGGTCGATGATCTCCTTGTCGTGCCGATGACGGGCGCCTACTGCTACGCGCTCGCCAACAACTACAACGGCGCACTGCGCCCACCGGTCGTGATGTGCCGTGACGGCGCTGCGCGGATCGTCCAGCGGAGGGAGACGATCGACGACCTGCTCGCGCGCAACTGCGACCTCGCCCTCCCGCTGCAGAGCACCGCCGCCGGGGACGGCTGACCGGATGGCGGTGACCATCCGGGAGGTGGGGGAGCTGGCGGGCGTCTCCCAGGCAACCGCGGCGCGGGTGCTGGGCGGCTACGGCCCGGCCTCGCCGGCGGTGCGCGCAAAGGTCGAGGCGGCGGCCGAGCGGCTGGGGTACGTGCCCAACTCGGTGGCGCGCGCGCTCGCGTCCGGGCTCACCCACGCGGTCGGACTGGTGGTGGGTGACATCGAGAACCCGTTCTTCGGGGCCGCGGCGCGCAGCATGAGCGACGCACTGGAGGAGCGCGGCCACACCGTGCTGTTGACCAACTCCGACGAGGATCTCGATCGTGAGCGCCGAGCGGTTGAGACGCTGCGCGCTCGACAGGTGGACGCGCTCGTGGTGGCACCCAGCGCCAACGGCACCCTCCCCCACCTCGCGGCCGCGGCCGCGGCGGCGCCGCTCGTGCTCCTGGACCGCGTCGTCCGCGGCCTGCGGGCGGACTCGGTCACCGTCGACAACCGGGGCGGCGCGCGGATGGCGGTGGAGCACCTGATCGAGCACGGCCACCGGCGCATCGGACTCGTCTCGGACAACCCCTCGATCAGCTCCTCGGCCGAGCGGCTCGACGGCTATCGGGACGCGCTCGGCACCGTCGGACTCACGCCCGACGATCATCTCATCTCGCTGGGCGGGGCGACCCGGGATGACGGGTACCGAGCCGCGCGCAGGCTGCTGGAGGCGCCCGACCGCCCCACCGCGCTGTTCACCGCGAACAACTTCATGACCGTCGGGGCGATGCTGGCCCTGTCGGACCTCGGCCTGCGTGTGCCCGATGACATCTCGCTCGTCGGGTTCGATGACCTGGAGTGGACGACGCTCGTCGATCCTCCGTTGACGGTCGTCGCCCAGCCGGCGTCCGAGCTCGGCGTCGTGGCGGCCGACCGGGTGCTCGCGCGCATGGCCGGAGGAGGAGGACGGCCGCGCAGGTTCAAGCTCGAGACCACGCTGATCACCCGCGCGTCGTGTAGGTCGATTCGATGACACACACGGCTCACCACCTGACATCTCTGAACCGGAGGACGAATGTCTGTAATTGACACAGCACCGACGCTGTTGGGCGGCATCGCATCGAGCTTCCACACGAACCCCTACACGGGTGGACACATCGAGGTCAGGCGGGCGCACGGGGCGACGCTCGAACTCGCCGACGGGCGGGAGATGCTCGACACCTTCATGGCTCACGGCAGCACGATCCTCGGGCACGGCAACCCGTCGGTGTTCGGCGCCGTCCAGCAGGCGCTGGAGGCGGGGATCGTGCTCGGGTACGAGACCGGGCTGGCCGCTGCGGTTGCCGACCGGCTCGCGCAGATCCTCCCGGGCGCCGAGCGGATCCGGTTCTGCTCCACCGGCACCGAGGCGGTCACCACCGCGTTGCGGATGTGCCGGGCTCACACGGGCCGCGACCTGGTGATCAAGATCGACGGCCATTACAACGGCGGCAGCGATGAGACCATGGTCAACTCGACCGCGGCCGCGATCGACCGCGACAACCCCGGCGGCCAGATCTCACACCGCATCCGATCCTGCAGCGGCATCCCGGAGGCGACCGCGGACTCGATCATCCCGATCCCCTGGAACGACCCGGCGGCGCTGGAGGGCGCCCTGTCGGCCTACGAGGAGCGCGTCGCGGCGGTGCTCATGGTCCCGCTCGATCTCAACAACGGCTGCATCACCCCCGCCGACGGCTACCTCGAGACCGCGCGGCAGCTGTCAGAGCAGCATGGCGCGCTGCTCGTGTTCGACGAGGTCCTCTCGGGCTTCAAGACCGGACTGAGCGGGGCGACGGGCATGTACGGGGGCGATCCGGACGTGACGATCTGGTCCAAGGCGATGGCCTCGAGCTTCCCGGTCTCGGTGATCGCGGGGCGCGAGGACGTCATGGAGGTGATGGCGAGGCCGTTGCCCGACGGGGCACTCCAGGGCGGGACGCACTCGGGCAACATCCCCGGGCTGGCGGCCGCCATGGCGACGCTCGACATCGTCGAGGAGCCCGGGTTCTACGACGCGCTCACCGAGCGGACGCGGAAGCTGGGCGCATCGCTCGAGTCCGCGCTGCGCAACTGCGGACTGCCCGCCCGGGTCCAGACCGCAGGCTGCGGCTACGGCATCTATCTGGGGACCACCGAGCCGATCCGCAGCTGTGCCGACATCCGCCGCCGGGTCGACCCCGATCTCGCCAAGCGCTTCTTCACCGCGTGCATCGAGGAGGGCGTCTACTTCCACACCGACTTCACGGTGTCGATGGCGCACACCGACGAGGTGCTCGACGAGATCGTCGCGCGCGTCGCGCGGGCCGCCGAACGCGTGGCCGACTGACGGCCGTCGACGGTCCGGGCCACCGCGCGTGCGCGGCGGGGTGGCTCCGGGCCGACATGAGAAGCAGCTTTATATGCGGGGCACATCTCGTTCACGCCTGCGGTCGGTCGGCATCCATAGGGTCATCGCCCGTCCCACGTATGTGGCGTGGTCGAACCCAAGGAGGCGCATATGAAGACACGAACCCGGGTGGCATCGCTGGCCGCCGCTGCGGCGGCGCTGGCGATCCCCATCGGACTGGGCGCGGGACCGGCGGCGGCATCCCACCCGCACGCATCCACCTCCGCCAGCCCGATCCAGCACGTCCTGCTGATCTCCGTCGACGGCATGCACCAGTCCGATCTCGACTGGTATGTCGCCAACCATCCGACGTCGGCGCTCGCGCAGATCGCGACCGGAGGAATGCAGTACACCAACGACCACACCTCCGATCCGTCGGACTCCGATCCGGGCGGCACCGCACTGGTCACCGGTGGGGGCCCGCGCGCGACCGGCATCTACTACGACGATGAG
>Ga0070737_10004351_pt1 | contig 14299 bp, 16 predicted proteins | sample Coa_R1_10_FD_66438 | JGI IMG/M metagenome (GOLD analysis project Ga0070737, IMG submission 66438) | Surface soil microbial communities from Centralia Pennsylvania, which are recovering from an underground coalmine fire - Coalmine... | ecosystem: Environmental > Terrestrial > Soil > Unclassified... | reverse complement strand
GGCCGGCCCGAGGGTTTCCACGAACGGCAGGTCGATCGCTGGCTGGCATTCCTGGACACCTATCGGGTACGCGAGCTTCCCGGCCTCGACGTGGCCGCCGACTGGCTGCGCCGCAACCGGCCCGGCCACTACGTCCCCGGCATCATGCACGGCGACTACCAGTTCGCCAACGTGATGTTTGCGCACGGCGCGCCGGCCAAGCTGGCGGCGATCGTGGACTGGGAGATGACCACCGTCGGCGACCCCCTGCTGGACTTGGCATGGTGTCTGCTGGGCTACGACGGCGAACACCCACGCACCGACGGCTTCTATCTCGACCTGACCGGCATGCCGAGCCGCAGCGAATTGCTCGAGCACTACGAGACGATCAGCGGGCTATCCACCGACAACATCGACTACTACCTGGTGTTGGCCAACTGGAAGCTCGGCATCGTGCTGGAGAAGACCTACGCCGCCGGGGTGAAAACCGGCAAAGTCGATCCCAAAATCACCGAAGCTTTCGGGCCGATGATCCTGCAGTTGATCGCGACGGCCGCCGAACTGGCCCGCTCGCTGCCGACGAAAGGCTGAAATGGGCTACGCCGACCGGCTTTTCGACCTCACCGATCGTGTCGCTTTGATCACCGGCGGCAGCCGGGGGCTCGGGCGGGAAATGGCGTTGGCCGCTGCCCGCTGTGGCGCCGACGTGGTGATTGCCAGCCGCAAGATGGATAACTGCGTGGCCGCCGCCAGGGAGATCGAGGCCGAAACCGGGCGCAGCGCGATGCCCTATGCCGTGCACGTCGGGCGGTGGGACGAACTCGACGGCCTGGTCGAGGCCACGTATGACAGGTTCGGCAAAGTCGACGTGCTGATCAACAACGCCGGCATGTCACCGATCTACGACAAGCTCACCGATGTCACCGAGAAGCTGTTCGACGCCGTGGTCAACCTCAACCTCAAGGGCCCCTTCCGGTTATCGGCATTGGTGGGTGAGCGCATGGTCGCCGCCGGTCGCGGATCGATCATCAATGTGAGCACGGCGGGCTCGCTGCGTCCAACGCCGGACATCGTGCCCTATGCCGCGGCCAAGGCCGGCCTCAACGCGATGACCGAGGCGCTGGCCAAAGCGTTCGGGCCGGCAGTGCGTGTCAACACGCTAATGGCCGGTCCGTTTTTGACCGACGTCAGCAAGGCCTGGAATTTGGAGCAGGCGACGCAGAACCCGTTTGCTCACCTCGCCCTGCAGCGTGCCGGTGATCCGCCCGAAATCGTCGGCGCCGCATTATTTCTCGCGTCGGATGCGTCCAGCTTCACCACCGGCTCGATCCTGCGGGCCGACGGCGGGATCCCCTAGCTGAGAGGACTGGACATGGCATGGGATTTCTCCACCGAACCGGAATTCGAAGAAAAACTGGACTGGATCCGCAAGTTCGTCCGTGACGAAGTGGAGCCACTCGAGGTGCTGTTCCCCGGCTGCGAATTTCTGCCGCTGTCCGAAGAGCGCCGCAAAATCGTCGACCCGCTCAAACAGCAGGTCCGCGAGCACGGGCTGTGGGCCCCGCACCTGAGCCCGGAACTCGGCGGACAGGGCTTCGGCGCCGTCAAGCTCACCCTGATCAACGAGATCCTGGGCCGCAGCCCCTGGGCTCCGATCGTGTTCGGAACGCAAGCACCCGACACCGGCAACGCGGAGATCCTGGCCCGCTTCGGCACCCAGGAGCAAAAGGACCGGTACCTGGCCGGGCTGCTGTCCGGGGAGATCTTCTCCTGCTTCTCGATGACCGAACCCCAAGGCGGCGCCGATCCACGCGTGTTCACCACACGAGCCGTGCGCGACGGCGACGACTGGGTCATTACAGGCCGAAAGTACTTTTCTTCCAACGCATCTGTTGCCTCGTTTTTCATTGTCGTCGCGATCACCGACCCCGACGTGCCGGTCCATCGCGGCGCCTCGACGTTCCTGGTCCCGGCGGGCACCCCAGGGCTGGTCATCGAAGCCACTCACCATTTGGCCGGTGCCCACCCGCACGAGCCGGGGCATTCGCTGGTGCGCTACGACGGGGTCCGGGTGCCCGCCGACGCGCTGCTCGGTGAACCGGGCCAGGGCTTCATGATCTTGCAGACCCGGCTGGCCGGCGGCCGGCTACATCACGCGATGCGCTCCATCGGCGTCGCCCAGCGGGCCATCGATATGATGGCGCGGCGCGCGAAAAGCCGCTTCACCCAAGGCAGTTCGCTGGCTGACAAGCAGCTGGTGCAGGCTTTCATCGCCGACTCCTATACCGAGCTGATGCCGTTTCGGCTGGCTGTCCTGCACGCGGCATGGCTGTGTGACACCGCCGGGGAGCACGCCGCCCGCACCGAGATCGCGGTCTGCAAGATCCTGGCCTCGCAGGTGCTCAAATCGATTGGCTTGCGGGCGATCCAGGTGCACGGCGCCTTGGGACTCACCGACCAGCTGCCGTTGACCGGCGTGTTGCTCGGCGGTGTGGCACTGGGTCTGGCCGACGGGCCCACCGAGGCGCACAAAGTGAACCTGGCCCGGATGCTGCTGAAGAACTACCAGGCCGAGGACCCGGAATGGCCCAGCGAGCTGCTGGACAAGCGTATCGAGGCCGCTAACGCCAAGTACGGCGATCTGCTGGACCGTATTCCGGCGCTGCCGGATTCATCATGACCAGCCGAATCGCCGCAGCCGTCGAACGCGCCCTCGACGACCGTCAGCGTGAAGCCACCGAAGAAGTCGAGCGCATCCTGGCCGCCGCGGTGCGGGTGATGGAACGCGTGGCACCCGAGCCCCCACGGGTCAGCGATATCGTCGCCGAAGCGGGGTCGTCGAACAAGGCGTTCTACCGCTACTTCGCCGGCAAGGACGACTTGATCTTGGCGGTCATGGAGCGCGGCGTGGCGATCGTCGTGTCCTACCTTCAGCACCAGATGGCCAAGGAATCCAGGCCGGAGGGCAAGATCGCGCGTTGGATCGAGGGCACGCTCGCGCAGGTCGCCGACCCTCATTTGATCAGCATGAGCCGTGCGGCGGCCGGGCAGCTGCCGGCCAGCGCCAACGTCGACGAGGAGATCTTGCGGCCGCTGCGCGATCTGCTGACCGAGCCGGTCGCCGCTCTGGGCGGTGACGACCCGAAGCGGGACGCTGACGCGGTGTTTTTGTGCACCGCCGCAACGCTGCGACGGTATGTCGGATCCACCGATCGTCCCGGACCCGACGACATCGAGCATCTGGTGCGATTCTGCCTGCGCGGCTTAGGAGTACGGTGATGCGAGCGGTCGTGTGCCGTCGATACGGGCCGCCGGAAGACCTGGTTCTCGACGAGGTGGCCGACCCGACGCCCGGACCGGGGGAACTGGTGGTTCGAGTGCGCGCAGCGGCAGTGAACTTTCCCGACGTGCTGCTGATCGCGGGGAAGTACCAGGTCCAGATCCCGGTGCCGTTCACCCCGGGCAGCGAACTGGCCGGAGACGTGGTCGCCGTCGGCGATGGCGTCGCGCTCGCCCCGGGCGACCGGGTGATCGGAACCACATTCGTGGGCGCGTTCGCCGAGCAGGCGCTGCTGCGCGCCGAGTCGGTGACGCTGGTGCCTAACGGCGTCGACTATGCCACCGCGGCCGGTTTCGGTGTCACCTATCGCACCGCCTATCACGCGCTGCGTTCGGTTGCCCAAGTGGCGCAAGACGATTGGGTTGTCATTCTCGGAGCGGCGGGCGGAGTGGGACTGGCGGCAGTCGATTTGGCGGTCGCGATGAAGGCTCGGGTGCTCGCGGCGGCGTCAAGCCCGGAGAAGCTCGACGTGTGCCGCCGGCGCGGCGCCGAGGCGCTTGTCGACTACGACCGAGAAGATCTCAAACAGCGGATCCGGGACGTCACCGGCGGCGGTGCACAGGTGGTGCTCGATCCCGTGGGAGGACGGTACTCCGAGCCGGCCTTGCGCAGCCTTGCTCGTGGCGGCAGGTTCATCACGCTCGGCTACGCCGCGGGCTCGATCCCCGCTATTCCGCTGAACCTGGTGATGCTGAAAGGAATTACGCTGCAGGGCATGGAAATCCGGACATTCGGCACCGACCATCCCGACCAGGCCGACCGAGACGTGCGAGAACTGCAGCAGATGTTCGTCGCAGGCCGGATCAAGCCCTACATCGGTGCACGGTTTCCTTTAGGCGACACCGCCGCTGCATTACGGTATGTCGCGGACCGCAAAGCGGTGGGCAAGGTGGTGATTGACGTCGATTGATCACTGGGCAGGTATGTGCGTCGGCGTGTCGAAAGGCCATACAAGATAACGGCGGCGCCCCCGCGGACGCCGCCGTCATCTTGCCGGGATCCGGCTATGGGCAAGTCACATCGACCTCGAAGGGCTTGCTGATCATCCCCGCCATCGGATTGGACGGGTTCATGCCGGTTGCGGTACCGCTGAACTTGTAGCCATTGCCGTCCTTCGTGGCTTGAGCGCTGGCGCCGGGACTGCCCTGCTGATAGGCAAGGGGCACGCCATTGATCGTGCCCAATGCGATCTGATGGATAGCGGGCGGATCGGCGTCGGTGGCTTGCACCGCCACAGTGTTGGGCGAACCGGGCTGACCGATGCCGATCTGGAGCTGGCCGCCCGCTTTTTGGCAAGTCACGGGACCGTTGACGTTCTGGTCCTGGCCGTCGACCACCACTTTCGCGTGGCCCGAAGTGCTGACTTTCTGCCCACCCCCGCTTGAACAACCCGCCAGGGCCGCGACGATCATCGCCGCGCCGCCTGCAACCACGAACCAACGCTTCACCGCTATCTCCTTTGTGTCATGACCCATCAGCTTCGGTGGGCCGTCGCAAGCAGTATGGTGTCCGATTGACCAGCGGTCTTGCGAATGGCCAAAATACTGCCCCGTGCAAAACGTGCGGTTTCGACCCGTCACTGCGTCCCGGGCGAGCCTCGCTGCCAATGCGATAACTGCATTGCAATGTTACTTATTGCAACCTCTTTGTGCTCCTTGGTGATTCGGTGACAAGCGTCGGGCCCGACTCGCTATGGCCGCGATTGCCGGTCACTGGCGGTGGTTAGCGAGAGGCAACTGCACGGTGAACTCGGTATGGCCCGGAGTGCTCCGCACCGCGATCGTGCCGTCGTGGGCTTTGACCACGGCCGAGACGATGGCCAGTCCCAGGCCGGTGCTGCCGCCCTTGCGCGAGCGTGAGGTGTCGCCGCGGGCGAACCGCTCGAATATCTCCGATTGCAGCGGTTCGGGGATGCCGGGGCCGTTGTCGATCACTTTGAGCACGACGTGGGCCCGCTCGGTGGTCAGCCGTGTCGTCACTACCGTTCCCGGGCCGGTGTGAATGCGGGCATTGGCAAGCAGATTCGTCATGACCTGGTGCAGTCGCGCGGCATCGCCGGCCACAACGACCGGCTCGGGAGGCAGGTCAAGTTCCCATTGGTGATCGGGCCCGGCGACATGCGCGTCGCTGACGGCGTCCACCGCCACCCGGGAGAGGTCGACGGGTTTGCGCTCCAGGGGCCGACCCGAATCCAACCGGGCGAGCAGCAACAGGTCCTCGACGAGCCGGGTCATGCGTTCGGTCTCGGATTGCACCCGGCTCATCGCGTGTGCGACCGCGTCGGTGTCGGTGCGCATGCGCTGGGCCAGCTCGGTGTAGCCGCGGATCGCGGCCAACGGGGTGCGAAGTTCGTGGCTCGCGTCGGCGACGAACTGGCGCACCCGGGTCTCGCTGGCCTGCCGCGTCGACAGCGCGGTCGCGATGTGGTCGAGCATCCGGTTTACCGCCAGCCCGAGCTGGCCCACCTCGGTGTAGGGGTTGGCGTCGGGTTCGGGCACCCGCACCGGCAGCGCCACCTCGCCGCGATCCAGCGGCAGGTCGACGACTTCGCCGGCAGCTTGTGCCACTCGTTGCAAAGGCGCCAGCGCCCGCCGGATGATCAGCGCGCCAGCCGTCGTCGCGGCGACCAATGCGATCACGGTGACCACCGCGAAGATCACCAGCATCCGGATCAAGGTGGAGTCGACGGCCGACATCGGCAAGCCGGTGACGATGACGTCGTTGCCGTGCCGCGCCGGCGCCGCCACCAGGCGGTATCGGCCCAGCCCATCCAGCTCGCGGGTGACCGGGGCCCGGTCGGTCGCCATGGCCCGTAGCTGGGCCTCGGCGGTGCCGGTCACCGCCGCACGGGATCCGGTGCTGGTCAGGTAACCGGCATTAACACTGCCGTCTGTGCCGACAACCGCGGCCACCATGCCGACGGGCTGGCCCGGGGCGTCGAGGAACCGCGGGCCGGGGCCCGGCATCGGCACCCGCGGATGCCGCCACGGCGCCGGCGGCGGCAGGTGTTCGCCGTAGGTGATCGCCGAGCGATGGGAGGCGCCCTGCAGCTGCTGGTCGAGCTGTCCCACCAGGTAGCGGTGCAGCGCCACCTCGGTTACCGCGCCGATTCCGACACAAACCAGGGCCAGGACGACGATTTGACCGACCAGCAGGCGCAGCCGCAGCGACCAGATTCGCCGCATGCTAGCCGGCCGGCTTGAGGACATAGCCGGCGCCACGCAGCGTGTGGATCATGGGCTCACGCCCGTTGTCGATTTTCTTGCGCAGATAGGAGATATACAGCTCGACGATGTTGGACCGGCCGCCGAAGTCATAACTCCACACCCGGTCCAGGATCTGCGCCTTGGAGAGCACCCGCTTGGCGTTGCGCATCATGAACCGCAGCAGCTCGAACTCGGTGGACGTCAACGCAATAGGGTCGCCGCCGCGGGTCACCTCATGGCTGTCTTCGTCGAGCACCAAATCGCCCACCACGATCTGAGCGCCGCTGTCGACCGTCGTCACCCCGGTGCGTCGCAGCAACGCGCGCAGCCGCAGCACCACCTCTTCGATGCTGAACGGTTTCGTGACGTAGTCGTCTCCGCCCGCGGTCAGCCCGGCGATGCGGTCCTCGACCGCGTCTTTGGCCGTCAACAGCAACACCGGCAGCTGCGGATTCTGTTCACGAAGTTTGCGTAAGACGTCCAGCCCGCTCATGTCGGGCAGCATCACGTCGAGAACCACGACGTCGGGCCGCTGGCCGCGGGCGGCGGTGATCGCAGACGACCCATCACCGGCGGTGCTGACGTTCCAGCCCTCGTAGCGCAGCGCCATCGACACCATTTCGGCGAGCACGGTTTCGTCGTCGACGACCAGCACATTGATCGGGTTGCCGTCGGCACGGCGCATCACCACACGCTCGCCGGACGCGTTGGATTGGCTCACAGCCTCCCACTATCCGCGCGGGGATGAGTCGATGCTGTGGCAATCCTGTGCGTCAGCTGTGAGGACTGGCCGTCCCGGGCGCGGGCAGCCCCGGTTCGGCTGCGGTGCGCGACGGCGTTAGTACCAATACCGTCTGCCGGCCACCGGGCGCCCGACCGCGCCCAGTATCCACAGGACGGCGCCGATCACAAGCAAGATAATGCCGAGCGTCCACAACAACTGGATGCCGAACACAAAGCCCAGGATGAGCAGAATCACTCCGAGAACAATCATTGCCACTCCATTTCGATGATGCGTTCGATGTCGTGCATCGAACCCGGACTAAAGACCAGACGCCTCGGAGCTAGAACCAATTGCGCCTGCCGGCCACCGGACGCCCGACGGCCCCCAGCACCCAGAACACTGCACCGATCACCAGCAAGACGATGCCCAGCACGAACAACCAGTGAACGGTTTGGAACACCAACCCGAGAACGACCAAGATGATCCCGAGCGCAATCATGCGGACTCCATTCCAACGGGGGGTTCGGTCCCGACCGCAGGCATCGAACTGGGCTGTGGCAACTTGCACGTGACCTTCGGGTTGACGCCGGCGTAGTTCAAGGGCCCGGCCAGCACGGTGAGCGCCACAGTTCCCGCGGTCGCACAGCTCGTGTCGCCACCGGTGAAGTAATCGCGTTTCCAGGCTGCGAGCACTCCGATCAGCAGCCACACCAGCACAACCGCGCTGATGACCCCGCTGTAGCGCATGGTGACCTCCGCAGCTTTCAGGCGAATCTATGTCAACCAGCGATACCCGCGCAGCAAAACTTCAAACATCACCGCCCGGTGCTCGACAGCCCAAACCGGCGGGCACGGCTTTGAGAAGGTGCGTCAGTGTGTGGCTCGCTAGCGGGCCAGCCGTTGCGCACGAACGAAAACCGTTGGCGGCAACGCTTCCTCGTCAGGAATGCTGCGGGCATAACGAGCCAGCATCTCCGCCATGGTCACCGACGACGCGTCCCAATTGTGTTGGCGTAGCCAGTCGGCGAGGTCGGTGCGTTCCTCGGGGTACCACAGCTCCTCGACGTCCGGTACCTCGGTGCCGGTGAGCCGTCTCGCCTCGGTCCGCAGCCGCTGCGCCCGTTGCCGTTGGCGTTTCAGCCGCTCAGGATTGAGGAAGTCGCCCGCGGGTGAGTTGGCCGCCAGCCGACTGCCGGCGGGACTCAGCGCATGCACACGCTGGATCAGCAGATCCTGAGCCGCGGCCGGCAAATAGCGCAGCAACCCCTCCGCCAACCAGGCGCTCGGCTTCGATGCGTCAAACCCCGCCTCTTGCAGAGCTTTTGGCCAATCATGGCGCAGATCGACGGGGACGCTGACCTGACGCGCCCCCGGACGAGCGCCATGCCGTTGCAAAGTCCTCGACTTGAACTGCAGCACCTTCGGTTGGTCCAACTCGTAGACCGTGACCCCGGCCGGCCACGGCAACCGCCACGCGCGCGCGTCCAGCCCGGCCGCCAGGATCACCATCTGCCGCACACCGCTGTGCGCCGCATCGAGAAAGAACTCGTCGAAAAAAGCTGTGCGCACGGCCATGAAGTCCACCATCGCTTGTCGCCAGGCCCGCACATCCGGTTCCATGTCGCCGAGGGGGCCCGAGTACATGCTCCAAAGCCCTTGACCCGCAGCGTCGACAAACAGCCGCGCGAACGGGTCAACGATCAGCGGGTCGTCGCTGTCGGTCTCCGCCGCCCGGGCCGCGGCGACGCCCAACGCCGTCGCTCCCACACTTTCGGTGATGTCCCAGGTATCGTCGTCGGCTCGCGCCATCGTGGTTACCTCCATTTCGGACGTTACGCTTCCGGCCTGAACGCACGCTGGCCCGTCGCTGGGCGTACCCTCCGTCCACGTGCAGGCCGGCAGGAAGGAGGCGGCGATGACGCGCACTCCCCGGGAAGTGTTTGCACACCATGCCCGGGCGTTGGCGGCGGGCGACCTCGACGAGATCGTCGCCGATTATGCGGATGACGCAGTCCTGATCACACCAGACGGTGTCATGCGGGGAAAGGACGGCATCCGTGCGGCATTCACCAGGCTGCTCGACGACGTGCCCAATGCCGCTTGGAACCTCAAAACCGAGATCTACGAGGGTGACGTCTTGTTCCTGGAGTGGGTCGCTGATGCTGCGGTCACCCGGGTCGACGACGGGGTCGATACTTTTGTGTTCCGCGACGGCATGATTCGTGTTCAGACGGTCCGCTACTCCGTGCACACCAAGAGTTGAACGACGGCTGGTGCTCGGCACGCCACCGGGCCGCGCCTGCGTCCTCGATGAGCTCGGCCAGCTCGGTCATACGGCGATCCCCGCAGACTCCCGCCGCCCGAGGCACCTGCGTGCACCGCCGTTACCCGGCCTGGCGTAGCTTCTGCGGCGTGGACCTGAAAGCGGTAGCGGACTGGATGTCAGCACAGGGCTTGGGCGAAGGGCCGCTGGAGGACGTCGCCGAGATCAGCGGCGGAACACAGAACATCATGCTGCGGTTCAGCCGCTCGGGCCGCGAGTACGTGCTGCGACGCGGCCCACAGCACTTGCGCCCGCGCAGCAACATGGTGATCCTGCGCGAAACCAGGGTGCTGGCCGCGCTCGCCGACACCGACGTGCCGCATCCGCACCTGATCGCGACCTGCGACGACACCTCCGTGCTCGGTGACGCCGTTTTCTACCTGATGGAGCCGGTCGACGGGTTCAACGCCGGCCAGGAGTTGCCGGAGCTACACGCCAATGATCCGAATGTGCGGTTCCAGATGGGGCTGTCGATGGCCGACGCGTTGGCCAGGCTCGGCGCCGTCGACCACGTTGCCGTCGGGCTGGCCGACTTCGGTAAACCAGAGGGATTCCTGGAACGCCAAGTGCCGCGCTGGCTTTCGGAACTGGAATCCTATCGGGAGTTCGAGAACTATCCCGGACCGGACTTACCCGGCGTCGACGACGTCGCCAAATGGCTGGAACAGCACCGGCCGTCGTCCTGGTCGCCGGGGATCATGCACGGCGACTACCACGCTGCCAACGTCATGTTCTCGCGCACCGGGCCAGAGGTCGTCGCGATCGTCGACTGGGAGATGTCGACGATCGGCGATCCGCTGCTGGACCTGGGCTGGCTGCTGGCCACCTGGCGCCAGTCAGACGGGTCGAGCGTGTTCAGCCACACGCTCACCGAAATGGGTGGGCTCGCGAGCACCGACGATCTCTTGGAGCGCTATGCCCGCAACACCACCCGCGACCTGTCGCACATCACCTGGTACACGGTGCTGGCCTGCTTCAAGCTCGGCATCGTGATCGAGGGCACGCTGGCACGCGCGTCCGCAGGCAAGGCCGCCAAGGAGGTTGGTGACCAGTTGCACGCGGCGGCGGTGTGGTTGTTCGAGCGTGCGCTGAGCTTGATGGACGGATCGCGCTGACCAGACGTTGCGGCGACTGTGACGTTCGCCGCATCCGGCGGATAATGAGGTCATTGCGGGCCCGTTTCGCGCACGGCGATCAGCGCATCAGGATTCGACGTGGATGTTGGGGTGATCCTGTTCTTGCTGGTGGTGGCCATCTGGATGGTCGCCATCTGGCGTGACTACGACGCACGCCGCACCCATCGCAAGGGCTAGCGCTGAGCGCTTAGCGCGCCGGACAGTTCGCCAAGCGGCCCGGCCAGCGACACGGCGTGCCAGGAGCCGGCGCGCCCGAAGGGATTCGAACCCCCAACCTTCTGATCCGTAGTCAGATGCTCTATCCGTTGAGCTACGGGCGCCCGTTGTGCAGTTATCTATCTCGGTGGCTGAAAGATCAGCCGCGGCGGAGGCGAGAGGATTTGAACCTCCGGTCCCCGTTTCAGAGGACAACTCATTAGCAGTGAGTCCCATTCGGCCGCTCTGGCACGCCTCCTTGGACGTTCTGAGGGTACCTGAAAGCCGCTCGACAACAACGCGGGCCGTCGCGCGCAGCGAGGCGACTGGCCCGGTGCTGCTGAACCGCCCCGGCGCAGCGCGCATAGGCTCGGCATATGCTGTCGACGTGACCGCCCGCCTGCGCCCCGAGCTGGCGGGCCTTCCGGGCTATGTGCCCGGCAAAACCGTGCCCGGGGCGATCAAGCTGGCCAGCAACGAGACGGTGTTCGGGCCGCTGCCCAGTGTGCGGGCGGCCATCGGACAAGCCACCGACATCGTCAACCGCTACCCGGACACAGGCTGCACGGAGCTCAAGTCGGCGCTGGCCAGACACCTCAACATGGTCGGCGACACCGGCGGATGGGCGCCCGAGCACATCGCGGTGGGTTGCGGTTCGGTCAGCCTGTGCCAGCAGCTGATCCAGATCACCGCGTCGGTGGGCGACGAGGTGCTGTTCGGCTGGCGTAGCTTCGAGCTCTACCCGATTCAAGTGCGGGTGGCCGGCGCCACCGCCGTGCCGGTACCGCTGAGTGACCACACCTTCGACCTGCACGCCATGCTCGCCGCGGTCACCGACCGTACCCGGCTGGTCTTCGTGTGTAACCCCAACAATCCGACGTCGACGGTCGTCGACCCCGACGCGTTGGTTCGCTTCGTCGAGGCGATGCCCTCGCATGTGCTGATCGCCATCGACGAGGCCTACATCGAGTATGTCCGCGACGGCATGCGGCCCGACAGCCTTGGGCTGGTCCGTTCGCACAGCAATGTCGTTGTGCTGCGCACGTTTTCGAAGGCGTATGGGTTGGCCGGATTGCGGATCGGCTACGCGGTGGGCCACCCGGACGTGATCGCCGCGCTGGACAAGGTGTACGTGCCGTTCACGGTAACCAACGTCTCACAGGCGGCGGCAATGGCCTCGCTCGAGGCAGCGGACGAACTGTTGGCCCGCACCGACGCCGTGGTCGCCGAGCGCGCCCGGGTCAGCTCCGGGTTGCGCGATGCCGGGTTTACCTTGCCGTCCTCGCAAGCCAACTTCGTCTGGTTACCACTGCAGGCGCACACCTTTGACTTCGTCGACCAGGCCGCCTCTGCGCGCATCGTGGTCCGCCCGTACGGCAGCGACGGTGTCCGGGTCACGATCGGTGCGCCGGACGAAAACGACGCGCTGCTGCGATTCGCGCGCAGCTGGATTCAAGGAGGTCCCCGATGAACGACGGACTGGCCCGCAAGAAGTTCACCGAGTTCAAAGAGCGCAACGGCCGAATTTCCGACGCCGAGCTCGACGAGTACTGGGCCAGCCTTCAGCCGGCCACTATCGCGGACATGATCGGCGAATGGCGGGGCGGCGAGTTCGACACCGGGCACCGGATGAACGGCCGGCTCGACAAGGCCCGCTGGTTCGGCAAGACCTTCACATCCGCCACCGACGTGCAGCCCCTGGTGTGCCTGGACGCCGACGGCAAAAAGTTCTCCAACGTCGAGCTGGGCAAGGGTGAGGCCAGCCTGTGGATGGAGCAATTCCGCGGCGAGATCACCGCGACAATGGTCTACGACGGTCAACCCGTCCACGACCACTTCAAGAAGATCGACGACGACGCCGTGATGGGCATCATGAACGGCAAGGGCGTGCTGGACTTCCGCGATGGGGTGGGCCGCTACTACTACTTCTACCTGGAGCGGGTCTAGCAACTCCTCGAGCGTGACGCTGCTGTCACGCTGGACCACCAGCGTGACGCTGCTGTCACGCTCGAGCGAGTCAAGGCGTGCCCGGGCCCGGGTCGCAGATCGGCTACGGTCTGACTATGGGCGAGCGATACGAATCCCTCACCGTCGAGACAAAAGACCAGATTGCGCAGGTGACTCTGATCGGGCCCGGCAAGGGCAACGCGATGGGCCCCGCGTTCTGGTCGGAGCTGCCCGTGGTGTTTGGCGCACTGGACGCCGACCGTGACGTGCGGGCGATCGTCATCACCGGGTCGGGGCGCAACTTCAGCTACGGCCTCGACGTGCCGGCGATGAGCGGGTCCTTTACCCCGCTGCTGACCGGCGATGCGCTGGCCCGTCCCCGCGCCGACTTTCACGCCGAGATTCTGCGCATGCAGCAGGCGATCAGCGCGGTGGCGGAGTGCCGCACCCCGACGATCGCGGCGGTGCACGGCTGGTGCATCGGCGGGGGCGTCGACCTGATCTCCGCGGTCGATATCCGCTACGCCAGCGCCGACGCCAAGTTCTCGGTACGCGAGGTCAAGCTGGCGATCGTCGCCGACGTAGGCAGCCTCGCGCGGCTGCCGCTGATCTTGAACGACGGGCACCTGCGGGAACTCGCGCTGACCGGCAAGGACATCGACGCGGCCCGCGCCCAGAAGATCGGGCTGGTCAACGACGTCTACGACGACGCCGACGCGTGCCTGGCCGCTGCGCATGCCACCGCCGCCGAGATCGCCGCCAACCCACCGCTGGCCGTGCGGGGCATCAAGGATGTGCTTGACCAGCAACGTGTTTCGGCCGTCTCGGCCAGCCTGCGCTATGTCGCTGCCTGGAACGCGGCTTTCCTGCCGTCGAAGGACCTGACCGAGGGCATTAGCGCGACCTTCGAAAAGCGCCCGCCGCAGTTCACCGGCGAATAGCCCGATTCGGCGTGGCCGCGGCCGGGAACAATGTCTGCCTGTCGCGTGATCGACCCGGACGATCGCCAGCACCGACGACACCGCGGGTTGGCGCGCACCGCGCCGAGCCGCCCACGTACCCTGGCGGACGTGACCGACCCAGGTTCGCTCCAAGGCAGGATCCGCGTCCCGGCTGACCTCGACGCCGTCACGACCATCGGGGACGAAGACCACTCCGGGATCGACGCCGCCGCTGTGGAACGGATCTGGCAGTCGGTACGGCACTGGTATCAGGCCGGCATGCATCCCGCGATCCAGTTGTGCTTGCGCCACAACGGAAAAGTCATCCTGAACCGCGCGATCGGACACGGTTGGGGCAACGCGCCGACCGACCCGCCCGACGCCGAAACGATACCGGCCACACCGCAAACACCGTTTTGCGTGTATTCCGCGGCTAAGGCTATCACCAGCACTGTCGTCCACATGCTGGCCGAGCGTGGGTATTTTTCGCTGGACGATCCGGTCTGCC